>Ga0209347_1000401_pt1 | contig 116196 bp, 123 predicted proteins | sample AutmiccommuBRH23_FD_187382 | JGI IMG/M metagenome (GOLD analysis project Ga0209347, IMG submission 187382) | Deep subsurface microbial communities from Mt. Terri, Switzerland - Autotrophic microbial communities BRH/23 (SPAdes) (version 2) | ecosystem: Environmental > Aquatic > Deep subsurface...
AGCTTGGGATTTCTGAGACATAAAAATCATCCTTTCAAATTTAATAGAATTAAACTGAAAAGATGATATCATAAAACTACATAAATTAGGGCCTCAAAAAGCCACCGCGCAGCGGTTTAGTACAACAAGGTGTTCCCGTAACTTAGTAAATATGAAAGTAGTATGGCGCTACGGGAACACCCGGGACGTTAAGTGAAATGTCCCTGTCGGAGAAGGTTTAAAGGGCAAAAAAAGACCTTTTGAATCAGGTCCGTTATTTGAGGCCTTGCCAAAAGGAAGTCTCACTTATTTGAAGTTGCTTTTGTCGGATTCTTTCCCATAAGTTTTTGGGGATTTCCTTACTGATTGCATGGCTTATTTTCGTTCTTAGAACAGTTCCATCAATCAATACTCTTTCATAATACCAATGGTCGGTATTGCGAATCATCACCCAACCGTTTTTATCGCAATAGCGTTTTAAATCTCCAAATCTTGGTGACATATTTATAAGCCTAAGAGTGTGCGAATTTCTTCATCATTGTCACAAAGCAAGACTTTTAAAACATATGGAAAGTGAGATTTGCGGTTAGGTGATTGAAGAAAAAGTTGGGAGCGATCCATGTAATCTTTTGCATATAATTTAAGGTCTTCAATTAAATCGATGGCAGTTAAATCTAAAGTTGAGTTATTTGAATACAGTTCCAGAGAATCCAAGGCAAGTGTAATTGAATCATCATCTTCCTTAATAACTTCAGGGCTTAATTTGTAATCTTCTAAGACCATCTTTAAAAGATCTACTCTGAGCAAGGCAACTTGTTCTGTCTGTTTTCTATTTATAATAGTAGGGTTAAAAGAGTTAAATACAGAATCATAAAGAGTAGAAAATTGGTTTCTAGCTTCGGTAAATTGTAGTTCAGCTAACATTGTCATTCCTCCCTCACCTCCAATATACCATATGATGTACACTATGTGTAGTATGACCATAATGTACATTATGTATGAATTTGGGGAGGGGACACTTCACTTAACAGAGGGTTTGCAACATCGGAGAGAATATGAATGTAGTAACCCGACGTCGCAAACCCTCGGGACGTTCTATGACATATCGTGCAAAGGACGCGCCATCCTTGGCGCGGACGAAAAGAATTTGCAGTATTTCTTCGCAGTAGTAGGATAATGTAAAGTAAAGAGGGGGAGTTATTATGAACGATAAGTTTACTAAATTTATACTGGCGGGAATATTATTATGCCTAATAATCATTGCAGGTAAGCCTACAAATAACCAAGTGGCATTACCTAATTTCTTACCTAACCCCAATTTTAGTCTAACTACTTCAGGAGAAGAAGTCATTCAACTGGCACCTAATAGAATTGCTGTTAAAGGTAACTACGGTTCCGGCTTTAGTGGAACAATATTAGTTTTTGATTTTGATAACAATACTAAGAAATTTAACTATGTCGGTTCTATGAATTATATGGATTATTTTAATAACGCATCTAAATACGGAATACCTACAAATATACCTAAGAATTAGATCAACTATACGCAATATTCTTATTTAGCGTATTTGAGGCATTTTGGGTGAAATTCAAGGCAGCGCCGTCCATGGCGCTGTCTGAGTCTGGGGGCACGATACGTCGTAGAACAGCGTATTCCCAAAATCTAAGAGAATATGAATGTGGTATGCAGACTTTGGGAATACGCAGAACGTTATATGACATATCCGCAAATTTGAGAGGGAGTGAAAAGATCTGACTATCAAGTCCGTATATCAGTCTGAAAGGCCGGTGTCTCGTTCGAAGCTTCGGCTGTTTCTAGGAAGACTTTACTTTGTCTGGTGTCGTTATTTCCAATGGTTTATCGTCAGGTCAACACGGTACGCGACGACTTTCCAGACAAGTCGACTTCCTTTCAAGGTGGCAGATCATAGCACCCCATTGTATAGGTGCCTCCGAAATGTTGATATGTGGCTGCAGGAAAACAAAGTAACCAATTTGAAGTTGGCTGCGGCAAAGGTAAATGGGCTAGTTCTTAAACCAGGAGAGATATTTTCCATCTGGCGTTTGGTTGGCAAGCCAACTAAGGCAAAGGGTTTCACTGAAGGGATGGTCCTAAATAACGGTTCGTTTGTTCCAGGAGTAGGAGGGGGCCTATGCCAACTCTCAAACCTTATTTATTGGATGACCTTACATACTCCATTGCTGGTTACAGAGCGGTGGCGTCATACACATGACGTATTTCCGGATACCAACCGGACTCAACCATTCGGAAGCGGGGCAACAGTTGTCTATAATTATATAGATCTCCAAATAGAGAATAAGACTCAACACAGTTATCAGCTTCTAATAAGGGTAGGGGGATCGGATTTAGAAGGCGAATGGCTAAGTGAACAACCGTTGCCCCAAAAATATGAGGTTTACGAAAGTGACCATTTGATCAGACAGGAATGGTGGGGAGGCTACATGCGCCACAACGTTATTAGGCGTAAGGTGTTTGATCTCGATAACAATCAAATAGGCGACGACTTTATCACGGAGAATCATGCAATTATGATGTACGAGCCGATGTTGGCAAGAGGTACGCCGGAGGTTGATTAAGCATGCGTTTGGGGGCGGATACATCATATAACTTCTAGAGATTTATGAGGTTCCTAGATAAAGAAAAAGCCATTGTTTGAAATCAATGGCTAAGAGGAACGCAATAATTTGGTGTAAAATACTGAACCTCATGAACCTCATGTTGTACTGAACCGTCTGCAGAGCAATAGTCGGTCTATGGGAATTCAATCTTTTCTATCCGGGAATAAGCTCACTTAGTGAGGTGTTAAAACGAGATTTTATCTCTTCTTCATCAAGAACAGTGAGCAAAACCCCTATAAATGGGCAGCATTTTAAAAGCTTTAACTTAATATTGCGGCTGCAAAGCATACCATAATGTCTGATCTTAACAAAACGATTAGGAAGAACATGAAGAAGAAATCGTCTGGAGAACTCAGCAGCATGAAGAGTCATAACTTTGGACTTATTTCCATTCTTATAGTCTTTCCAGGCAAAGCTAACAGATTGAGCATCAAAGGATAGAATTCTAGAGTTACTAATCGCGACTCTGTGAGTATAACGTCCCAAATAACGAACAACATGACCTGGAGATTTAAAAGGTTTTCTACAAAATACAACCCACTTCATGCCCTGTAAATTGTGGACAAGAGAAAGGGAATTGCTTCTTAATGCAAGTTTGGCAGCCTCGTTAAAGAAAGCAATTTCCCCATTGTCATATGCCTTTTGGAGAAGATCAAGGAACTTTTCTCTGAACTCCTTCGAAATAACTTTAACCGGAATAAAAAACTTCTTACGAGAACGGACGAAGCGAAGATCATCATTGGAAAGCCCTCCGCCAGGGACGATACAATGCACATGGGGATGGATTTAATAGAATTAAACAGAAAAGATGATATCATGAAATCAATTAATTAGAACGTCAAAAAGCCACCGCGCAGCGGTTTAGTACAACAGAGGGTTTGCAACATCGAAGAGAATATGAATGTAATAACCCGACGTCGCAAACCCTCGGGACGTTAGGCGAAATATCCGTACCCAAGTATTCTTATCCTGCTTCATTTGGAACGATTTGCATGTGGTTATGGATGTATATTTTGAATGTGAGATGAATGTTCTTTTTTTAGTATTTGCCTATATAAATGTTATTATCTGGGGATATTTCGGACTGTTGTTGTTTAATAATTTGAAGAAGAGATTTTTCAGGGTACCAAATTTTCAGACAAAGGAATTATTTATCCATCATTATCTGTAATAATTCCTGCTTGTAATGAACAAGAATCTATTAGACAGGCCATTAGTCAATTGATCAATCAAGATTATCCCGATTTTGAAGTGATAGTCGTTAATGATCGCTCCTCTGATCACACGGGGGTCATTCTTAAGGAACTAAAAATTAAATACCCGCAACTGAAAGTTGTTAATATTACTGATTTACCTCCGAAATGGATAGGTAAAAACCATGCAATTTATCAAGGTGTGAAACAGGCTAAAGGAGAGTGGTTGCTTTTTACTGATGCCGATATCATGTTCTCCCCTGAAAGTTTAAAGAAAACTATAAGCTACTCTTTAGAAAACAAGCTCGACCACTTAACAATAAGTCCTGATTCAATACACAAAGGTGTTTTCTATGGTGGTCTTATTTCCTTCTTTTTCTATGTAATAACCTTCTTATTTATAACTAGCAAGAGTGCTGGATTTGGTGCCTTTAACTGGTGTTAAACTCGATGGTCAAGATTCTGAATAGAGGTGGAATCGAATGGCGAGGAACAGTATATTCTTTAGAAGAATTGAGAAAACATACTCTTTAAGAGTGAAGATATAAGTGCAAGCAAGATAAAAGTGATTTTAGGGAATTTCTGGGTTAATCTTTGCCGCGGCATCAGATAACTTCGTATTCCCAAAATCTGAGAGAATATGAATGTAGTATGCAGACTTCGGGAACACTCGGGACGTTATATGTCATGTCCGTTTCGGAGTTTTCTTTGAAGATTTATCATAATGTAGATTGAATTTTGAGAATAAAGTAGGGGATATAAATTGAAAATTACAAGGTAGGCGATAATTTCGGTACTATTAATTTTCCTCGCTATTTTTTTAGGACATACTACTGAAACAGGATTTTCAATCGGTGATAAGATATTATTGGGGTTTGGGATATCCCCATGGTCGAATGGTCAAACTGGGTTTCACTATCCCATAATAATCTATATTGTATTATTTATTATCGGATGTCTTGAGGCAAGAAGGGTGATGTCTAGTCGACAACTTATCGTACGACTACTTTTGTTATTAATAATTACTCCGTCAGTTGTGTCTCTAGTAAAACCGGTTTATTTTAGAATGCAGAGCGGTCTAGCTACTGTTGAGTATGACTCTAGAAACAGTCATTTTAATATTAGAAGCTCATCAGACAATAAGAAACTTGAGATAATTGGCGCAATTTCTCTTACGAATTATGGAAATAATCCAATAGAATTTGGTATTAAGATTCCATCTGATAGCTTTATTGCTCATGAATGGTTTTCAGAGGATTTGATTTTGACAAGTGTAGAGAATTCAGAAGATCCTGGGACTTTTATTCTATATCCTGGTCAAAGACAAACAATTTTATCTTATACAACTATTCCATGGAAGAACGGCAATAATGGAACGGGAACAATGAATGGTCCAAATCTTATTTTGTTTTCTAATAATGAAAATCGGAAAGTTGGATATAATCTTTGATTAGCCTTCGAAGCCGGACTACGGCATATAACAGAGGGTTTGAAACATCGGAGAGAATATGAATGTGATAACCCGACGTTGCAAACCCTCGGGACGTTACCCGAAATATCCTTACCCACGCATTCTAATCCTGCTTCATTTACCTAGGAGGTTGCTAAAGTAGTCTTTTTGAGAGTAGGTGCTAAAGCAGAATATGAATGTACATATGGTGTTTTTTGCATGATTTGTCTTTGGGAATGAGAAAAGACCCCCCGTGCAGGGGATCTTACTAATTATCGTGAATATGTTCAATTTCACTCAACAAGATATCAAAATCCGTACGTGCATTTTCCCAAGAATATCTTCTTTCTTAACCGAACCCATAAGTTCTTGTCTCGTAACGTGTATTAATTTAAAACCAAGACCCCATGAAGGTTTTGAAAACCCAGATCTTCGCCAATTGAAAATGGGTATTTTGAATTGATCGAAATATTTAGGAGGATCATTCGGAGGGACACTTGTAGTAGATACTAAGATGAAAAGGTCTTCGTCTTCTTGAATCATAATTATGGCGGGTCTTCTCTTGGATTCCACAGGTATATCGTCGAACCCAACATCAAAATAAAAAACATCGCCTAGACTAAACCAATGCATTTGAAACCTCTTATTCTCCCTCGTTTACAATATACCTGTGGTCTTTATTCTTTCTATCGAACAGAAATTTCCCATCTTTAATTGTCACTGGGCGAACAGAGATTTCCTTTAGTTTTTGTGATGACAGTGATGTTTTTCTATATCCCTGGTCTTTTACAGCAACGTTCATGTTCTCGTCCTCCTCGTTTGACAACTTCTCTTCCTCTTTGTCCATATCATATCACCTGCCAAATGCCGTTTCAATACTTTATGGCTAGTTTTACCAATTTAGAAGGGGATAATCATATGGTCGTAGAATAATGCTAGAATACGTATTCTATTAAGTATCCCTACGAAGCAGGACACTTCGGGTAACAGAGGGTTTTTAACATCGGAGAAAATATGAAAGTAGTAACCCGACGTCGCAAACCCTCGGGACGTTATGTGACATGTGGCGAAGGAACGGCCATCCATGGCCGTAAGGAGACAAAATGAGAAATACTTGGAATCCGACGCGAAGAAATAGAAATATTGGAACGTCTAAAGCGGGTCATAGTGAAAATAATAAATTAGTTATTCCAAGCAGATTTCTGGAATGGAAGATCTTCTGGGAGATAATTGATGATTATAAGGTACATACAAGAGAAATAAATGGTAGGATAGTAAAGTTTATTGTTGAGCATAACCACAGAAATCACATGCATTGTTGTTCAGTAGATGATGTTGCTTTCTTGCTAACGGTCTTACCTGTCGAAGATTGGGAGGGTATTAACTTATTCATATTTAGACAACCCAAAAGAAAAGAGGAAATACTTTCTTCAGTCTGGGGTAGGTTAGGCTACAATGTAGATATTGGTTCATTTAAAGGGCCGGCTATAATTCTTGAATCAATAGATTTAAGTAAGCCATTAATTTGGAAAAAGTCATTAAACCCAGAGACTGTTATTGAGTTGGAGAGAATGAAGCAAGATGGTCATAAAGTTACTCTAAATAAGAGGGAGTATATCATAGAAATTAGTCAAGATTCTGTAAGGGCTACTCAACTTTATAGAACGCTCCTTCATGAAATTGGCCATTGGGTCCAATGGGATACAATTGTATTGAAGCCTTCAAGCGAAGGTTTTGATAGAAATGAACTTGAAGAAAATTATTTTAGGATTCCTAGCAATGAGAAAGAAGTTTTTGCTCATAGATATGCAGATATTATTCGGGAAAAATTAATTGAAAATAATGTAATTCCATTTGGAAGGAAGGATAACGAGGAGAACGTTTAAGGGCCGTCGTCCATGACGGCTCTGAATCTGGGGTCGCCACACATCACATAACAGCGTGTTTCTAAAATCTGAGATAATATAAATGTAGTAACCAGACTGCGGGAACACGCGGGACGTTATGTGAAAGAATGTGTGTAACAGTGCAAATCTATGGAAGGTTTTAGCAGGAGTAAATGGGGGTGGTGATTCTTGAGCTTCGTCAAATTAATTAAAAATCCAAAGTTCATTTTAATTTTAACGATAGTATTTCTATGTTTTTCAATCAATGCTTTTATCAACTCTTTGGATAAGGCACTCAACAAACCTGGAGGCAAGACACATACAGAGATAATGCTGTGGAAGTCGCCCGGTTATCCAGAAGACCCCCATTTAAATTTTTTCGAATTTCAGATTTATCCAAATCCCGAGAACATACGAGTGATCTACAAGATACAAAACAGATCTTATAAACCTGCTATGATTGAAAGTTTAGTAGATATCGGCGTAGTTAGAGCTGATGAAAACAATATTGGCGATCCCGGTTCATTAATCTGGCGTTGGTCACAAAATCATAGTGAGAGTGGATTAATAAAAACAGACTTAGCCCCAGGGGAAACATATCGAAGAGAAATAGTCATTGATAGGAAAGAAATAGATATTCAATCACAATACTACATAAATGCATATTACAATGGGCAGTTGGTATCTCAATATAAAATTATTGAAGGGCTATACGATAAATAAGCTTGCATTTGGGGGCACATACCTCCACATAATAGCGAATTTGCAAAATCTGAGAGGATATGAATGTAATAACCAGACTTCGCAAATTCGCGTACCGTTATGTGAAATCGTGAATTCAGGAGGGCTTTATGGGGTGGATTTTTGTTTTTTATTATTATCAGAATATTTCCAGCAATACCTATTACAGACTTCTTAAGCTATCGTGAGAGCTTCGCCGAATCAAATAGATTTAGCGATGTTCAGTTGGTTGAGTATTTGAAGCCTGACACTAAAGACCAGGAAGAGTTAAGGAGATATGTAACGTCTAATCAAGAGGAGAACAGAAGTTACGAGGTTTGTTCTCTTATGTTCCGGACTTGGGTACTAAACAAACAACAGATATTAATAAAGGATCCCGAGTGGTTATATAGTGGATACTCAACGGAGTTAGCTTTCAAGGACTCATATTTCTTCATTGACGATAATAAGACTGAAGCATTTATGCAGTTTGATGATGGTAAAAAGTATTTTGCTTTATTCAAAAAGAAAGATCATAAATATTATCTGTCAATGATAATACGCTATGGTGTGATCAAGTCTGGTCAAGAGCCAAAATTACTCTTCTAGTATTCTTACGGGCTCACGACTCCACATAACAAGGTGTTCCCGTAACTTAGCCAATATGAATGTAGTATGGCGCTACGGGAAAACCCGGGACGTTATACGCCATTCTGGGTCGATATTATAATGAGGATTGGATAAATTAGGGAGTTGATCTTTATCGAATCTTGGTCCATCTATATGATTGTTTGGCTTTTTCCTGTAATATTTTTGATCCATGATTTCGAAGAGATATTAACAGTGAAAGGTTTTATGAGCAGGAATAAAGAGCAGATTGTTTCTTTACTTTCACCAAAAATCGGCGGTTTTGTTCAAAGGCAATTTGACCTTACTACTGTTCAATTTTCTGTATCTGTAGCATTCGTGTTCATATTTGTTACATCCTCAACATATTTAGTTACCCACAATAATTTTGCCGAAGGTGCGCTTAGATATTTCTTTATTATTGTTGCAGTTTTTTTCATCCATGTATTGACTCATGTAGGACAGGCATTAATTTTTAGGGCTTATACTCCAGGAGTAATAACTTCGGTTATAATTATTCTTCCCTATACAGCGTACGTGCTCTTTAGACTCTTCAGGGAACACATAATAGATTGGAATTTTGCATTTGCTAATATTCCGTTTATTTTATTGGCCCTTCCCATAATTTTGGGTACACATTCTATTGCCCGTAGACTTGTTAAGTAAAAGCGTAAGTTTGTGCAAGTGGGACTTTGCCGAACGGCGTATAACAGCGGGTTACCAAAATCTGAGATGATATGAACGTAGTAACCAGACTTCGGTAACCCGCAAACCGTTCTACGACATATCGTGCAAGACGCGCCATCCTTGGCGCGGACGAAAGGAATCTGTTGTAATCTTCGCAGTAGTAGAATTATACGTCTCAATCAGAGGAGGTAGTGTTAGTGCAAAAATGTCAGAAATGCTCTGAACCATTTAGATGGAAAAGTATTATTAAATCTTGTTTTTTTGGCTACAAGTTTATCAAGTGCAGTAGTTGCAATAGTGAGCACTATGTAAGTCGTATAACTAGGATTGGCTATAGTACTTTTGCAATAACTATTCCAATGATATTTGTATTGGTACTTATATCTACAAAAGCAATCAATATTTATAACATTTTTTGGGAGTATTTGCTTGCCCATTTACTTTGGATTACTTTGATTACATTGGTATTGCCTTTTTTCGCAAGATATCACATTCGAGAAGATGCAGACCTCGGGAATACGCAGAACGTTATACGAAACCGTACGCGAAAGACCGCGCGTCCATGCGCGGATGTTCTGGAGAAAGGCTTCGAAGAGTAATTTTTTTAAATGAACGTGGGTGATATTAATTATTGAGATTAAGAATCTAGATTCCAAGGTTGCTTGTGAATGTATGGAAACAGGAAATAAAGGGGATGTTTGGTTGAACTCAGGAGCATGGCTTGCGATATATATGCCGCTATTTATATTATTCTTTGTTATTCTACCACAGCAACGTAAAATGCAAAGATCAATAACTTTAAAAATTAAGAAGAAGAAGGGGTTAATAATTATGGCTAACGAGGTAATTAAAAAGTATATAGGAAAGAATTGCAAGATTTCTACAGGTCCATATGGAACAAACATAGTGGGAAAAATAATTGAAATAAATGAAAATTGGATAGAGGTTGAAACTAAAAAGGGTATCCAACTTATTAATGCTGAATTTGTACAAAGTGTTAAAATATATCCAAGTAATCAAATCGAAAATAGGATGTCGCAAGAACCATAATCATACAAGCTCATGTCACGTTATTTTTATTATGTGTAACTTAAGACTTGCGGGTTGCTCAAGTGGCCGCCGTCTATAGCGGGCTCTGAATTTGGGGGCGTACGGCTCCGTATAACAGCGAATTCCCGACACTTAGAGGATGATGAATGTGGTTGGGGTGCGTCGGGAATCCCTGGACGTTATCTGCAACCCTAGTTATTCTTGTTTTATTTGGAATATATGAAAGTGTTGGATTACAGGCGTAGAACTTGGGCTTCGGTTTGATCTGGGCACAATGAATGTTTCGGTCATTATCAGATAATAAACATGCGGGTTTTATAAGAAAGGAGAAAGGTAGATGAATGTTTGGATTAAGGAATTGCTTAAGAATTTAGATGGACATCTTGAGGAAAATAAAAAATTGAAATTATGGAAGCATGCGGGGAGAAATGTCCATTTACTCATCTCACAGATAAAAGGTTGTTAGATATTAAGAAAGACTCTAAAGATGAAATGGATTTCATAGAACAATTATCCCGCCAATGGCGTGTAAAAATTGAACACAAAGAGCTTTATGTTGTCTTTGATAAATGCTATTGCCCTGAGAGAATATGCAGGTAGTAACCAGACTTCGGGAATACGCGGGACGTTATATGAAACCGTACGCAAATTACAGAGCGAATGCTTGTGGGTGATTTTTGAGTAATAATTTTTGTAGAATTTTGTGTTCGTAATTTTATACAATAATATCCATAATATGGAGGGTAAAGTAATGAAAACCTTGGTAATTTACAAGTCGAAGGCTGGTTTTACAAAGAAGTACGCAGAATGGATTTCGGAGGAGTTATCAGCCGATATTTTTCATGCTACAAAAGTTAATGCTAATATGTTGTCAGCCTATGAATGCGTGATTTATGGTGGTGGATTGTATGTAGTGGGTATCAATGGAGTCAAGTTGATAACGCAAAACATTGACAAACTCAAAGGTAAAAAAGTTGTTGTCTTTGCAACGGGGATGTCGCCCTTAAGAGAAGAATCAATAAGTGAAGTGATTAGTAAGAACTTTACTTTAGAACAACAAAAAACTATACAGTTCTTTTATTTGCGGGGTGGTTTTGATTACAGTAAACTTAATTCTTTTGATAAGATGCTTATGACATTGCTGAAAACATCTATAAAATGGAAGAAGCTAAGGAAAAAGAAACTTATTGCTGATGAAATAGGTATTCTCGAGGTGTTTGACAAGCCAACAGATTATACAAGAAGGGCTAAAATAGATGAGTTAGTTGAGTATGTTACTTCATAAAAAAGTCCATATTGTACCATCCTTCATCAATTGGAACAATTGTTATGATAGTATTATTATGCATAATGAAGTGATTTAGTCTTGGGTTGAGAGAAACGGAAACACTTCCAACAACGTATTCCCAAAATCTGAGAAAATATGAATATAGTATGCAGACTTCGGGAATACGCGGGATGTTCTATGATATATCGTGCAAAGGACGCGCCATCCTTGGCGCGGACGAAAAGAAATCAGAGTATTCCTTGATATCATGAAACTAAATAAATTAGGGCCTCAAAAAGCCACCGCGCAGCGGTTTAGTACAACAGAGGGTTTCGCGACATCGGAGAGAATATGAATGTAATAACCCGACGTCGCAAACCCTCGGGACGTTATATGACAGATGGCGCAAAAAGCGGGCATCCATTGCTGCTATCTAAGGAGCGCGCAATGAATATGGATATTCAGCTTGCTGAAAAGAAACATGAACAGGCCATTTTTGAATGTGTAAGTATGGCTTATAGCATGTACATTGGAAGAATGGGTAAAAAGCCTGCTCCTATGCTTTCGGATTATTCTAAACTTATTGAGAAGAATATTGTATATATAGCAACAGATTCGGAAGAATTTATGGGCATTATTGTCTTTTTTTCAAAAGGGAATTCCCTATTTATCGAAAATGTAGCAGTTCACCCAGATTTCCAGGGAAGAGGAATTGGACGTAAATTAATTGAGTTTGCTTTAAATTTTGCAAAAAAAGCGGGTTTGCAAGAAGTCAATCTTTATACAAACGAGTTAATGACTGAAAATATTAGGTACTATCTTGGGCTCGGGTTTGTCGAAGTGGGACGTCGATTAGAAGACGATTACAGACGAGTGTATTTTGTAATACCTTTATAACTCAAGTATTCTTTAGGGCATGGAGGAAAGTGGGAGATAATTAGAGAAACTTATCGACGATATTGGTAGAGTGTTCAGATAGTCAGAGCTAATTTGAATTTTATGATTCCGGTTTTATGTTGGCATGTTTGAGGCAGCGCCGTCCATGCGCCGTCTGAGTCTGGAGTCATGATAGGGTTATGCGCATATAGTTTAGTTACAAATGTCTACCCTTTTGTTGGTCTGCTCTTTGGCTCGGTTTGGGCAAGAGTCTTGTGCGGTATTTCTCTCCTCAGTTTGTTTGCTGTCTACAATCGCTTATCAAAGCTTTTTAATATCTCCCGTAGTTATGTTATGTTTCATTCAATATCAGCATTGTTGTATCTTAGTGCAGTAATAAATTCAACTGTAAAGGAATCATAGGAGGATTATAGTGAACAATAGATTAAATTCAAAGAAAGTCGCCCCTTTACATACTGGCTTATTATTAATCTTATTCGTCGTAATGATTTGGTCAGTTATAAATCCAAAGGATTTGTTTACGTGGTTTTTAGAAGTTTTTCCTGCTCTCATTGGGTTGATTGTACTAACCTTAACATATAACCGATTTAGATTGACCAATTTAGTATATTTTTTGATATTAGTACACGCAATCATACTAATAGTTGGTGGACACTACACATATGCAGAAATGCCGTTATTTAATTGGATAAAAGATATATTTCATCTAACTAGGAACTATTACGATAGGTTGGGGCATTTCGCTCAAGGTTTTATACCAGCCATTATTGTCAGGGAAATATTATTGCGAAAATCAGGGTTAAAACGAGGCAAATTGTTATCTTACGTTATCGTTAGCATCTGTCTTTCCATTAGTGCATTGTATGAATTAATAGAATGGGGAGTGGCAGAGGCCACTGGTAGCGCAGCCGATGCATTTTTGGGTACTCAAGGCGATGTTTGGGATACACAATGGGATATGTTTATGGCACTTTTAGGAGCAACAATATCATTAGTATCAATGAGCAATCTTCATGACAAGTTCTTAAAAAATTAGTTGATAAGTGAAAAAGAGTCGTTGTTACTACACATAACAGCATATTTTCAGAATATGAGAGGATATGAAAGTAGTAACCATACTTCGGGAATACACATAACGTTATACGACATTTCGGAGGCGAGAAAGATGAATGTTTTAATATTTGGTGGGACGGGTTTTGTCGGGAAAAACTTAACTGAGGAATTGTTTACAAATGGATTCAAGGTGTTTGTCGTAACAAGGAATCTCCAAAAAACTGCCAACGACGTGGGAAGTAAGGCGAAGATGGTTGAGTGGGACAATAATTCCCCACTTTCTTCTATCAGCGAATTACGACATACTGACGTAGTTATAAATCTTGCAGGAGAATCAATTGGTAATCGTAGATGGTCAAATTCAGTAAAACAGGAGATTTTGGCTAGTAGGATAAGAACCACTAATGCAATTGTTACCGCCATAAATGATCGTACTATTCAGCCAAAAGTTCTAATTAACGCTTCAGCAGTTGGATATTATGGACCTCGTCAGGATGAAGAAATAACTGAAATTGAAGAATCAGGACAGGATTTTCTCGCCCAAGTTTGTAGAGAGTGGGAAAATGAAGTTTACAAGGTCCAAAACGATTTAACCAGAGTTGTGATTATTCGGATTGGCGTAGTGCTGGGAAGAGAAGGGGCTCTTAACAGAATGATAATCCCTTTTAAATTTTATGTTGGCGGCCCGCTAGGTACGGGAAATCAATGGCTCTCATGGATACATATAACGGACTTAACAAGAATGATAAGGTTTGTAATTGAAAATCAAGAAATAACTGGGCCAATTAATGCAACTGCACCAGGCTTGCTAACCATGAAGGAATTTAGCCGTGTATTAGGTGAAGTTATGAATAGACCATCATGGTTGCCGGTTCCGACATGGATGCTAAAGATAGCAATAGGACAAATGGCCGAAATGTTATTACATGGGCAACGGGTCGTGTCGAATAAAATTATCGATGCAGGTTTCGAATTCCGGTTTTCTAAGTTAAAGGCTGCACTTGAGAATATTTTGGGGGCCTAAAACGAGGTATAACAGCGAATTCCCGAAATCTGAGATATTTAGAATGTAGTAACTCGGGGAAAGATGACATTTCAGGCGTTGAAAACCATTGAAAGAAATATATTTGGCATCACTTTATAAAGAAGGATGTGGTTGGGCCCGTTGGGAATATCTAGACATTATGTAAAATTGCGTATGCAAGAATGGATTTGAGGATGTGGATATAGCCTTCTTAATTAAGGGTATAATAATCGGCTTTTCAATTGCTGCGCCAGTTGGCCCGATTGGAGTTCTTTGTATAAGGCGTACATTGACAGAAGGGCGATTATCTGGTTTTTTATCAGGAATAGGTGCGGCTACAGCTGATGCTACCTATGGAATGATTGCTGGTTTTGGCTTAGCAAGTATATCGAACTTTTTAATAGATCAACAAATTTGGCTAAGGATTATAGGAGGACTCTTTCTTTGTTATTTAGGAATTAAGACATATATTACAAAACAATCAGCTGAGTCAGTATCGTCTAATAAACAAGGGCTAGTAGAGAATTATCTTTCCACTTTTTTCCTTACTATTACAAACCCAATGACGATCATTTCTTTTGCAGCTGTCTTTGCTGGATTGGGGATAGGGACTATTCAAACTAATTATTTGTCATCGTCGATAATAGTGATAGGAGTATTTGTTGGATCAGGTTTATGGTGGTTAACTTTAGTTTCAACTGTTCATGTGTTCGGTAAGAGATTTGACACTAAAAGGTTGTTATGGGTAAATAAGCTATCAGGAATAATAATTTTGATATTTGGTTTTATTGCCTTGGCGAGCATCTGGGGGTGCAACCTTATATAACAAAGGTTTGTAACACTTTGCATAAATGCATGTGGTTGGGACGCGTCGCAAACCCTCGGAACGTTATATGACAGTCGCAGGGAAAAAAGGAGAATTTTGAGATGATTAGAGAATGTGAACCACGTCAAAGTGAAACTATTTATGAAATAGTTAATGATGCAGCCCAAGCTTACAAAGGTGTAATTCCAGTTGATTGTTGGAATGAGCCGTATATGCCAATTGAGGAACTTTTACACGAAATTAAAGAAGGTGTTCAATTTTGGGGATATGAAGAGGACGGAAAATTGCTTGGGGTTATGGGTATTCAGGATGTCGATGATGTTTCGCTGATAAGACATGCCTATGTAAGAACCGAAAAAAGGAATTCAGGAATTGGTGGGAAATTGATCACACATCTAAAAACTTTAACAAATAAACCATTGCTGATTGGGACATGGTCTGCAGCGAATTGGGCTATCAGGTTTTATGAAAAGCATGGTTTTAAAGTTGTTTCAATAGAAGAAAAGAATAACTTATTAAAGAAGTACTGGAACGTATCTGAACGTCAAGTAGAAACATCAGTCGTTTTAGTTCAGGTGTAAGATCAATAGTCCTGAAAAATACATATTTGGGATGTGTGATTGTGATTGGAGGAGTGGCTATAAACACGAACTTTGGGAACAGTTTTGGCTGGGTCTTTAATTGCTAGTAGGGGGTGGGGTATGTATTATAGGTCGTCCCTATTGGACATTTGCTTGTGAAAGTTGTATGAGATGTATGGGCTATTGCCCTAACAAAGCAATTGAAGTAAGCCATTCATTTGCAATTATCTTATACTTTGTTGCAACATTACCGGTATCTTTCTTCGTCTTCAATGGATTAAGTAAGATCATAACGATAGAGCATTATGGTTTCTTAGTTAAGGTTCTGATTGATTATATTTACATATTGCTTTCATTTTTTGTAGCTTACCTTATTCTTTCCTGGCTGATTAGAATTCCTTTGTTTAACAAGCTGTGTACATACACAACATTTACACACTTTTATCGTCGGTATCATGAGCCTGACACAGCACTAAAAGATATTATGGTAGAAAACGAAAAAGACTGATGGAAAGAACATTTGCAATTTATAGTTTATCCAAATCGTAAGACTCCCACTTCTACAAGTGGGAGTGGTACACCTTATTCTGCTTCGGTGGGGGTAGAGTCCGACTTCGCCGCCAAGAGTTCCTTTTGGGACGTGCGGCTTCGGCGAAACCCTCCACTGGAGGCTTTCGTCACCGAAGACTCGATGTTCAACTTTAGTTGAACGAGTTCACTACAACACAACACGATATTTCTGACACTCAGAGGATGAAGAATGTTGTTGGGAATCGTCGGGAATACCTATATAATAATACGCCATTTTAATTATGTTTTAAAAAATCTAATAGTAATTATTATTTTAAGGGAGGATTTCTGGTTTGAAACAAGACATGATGGAGATTTTTTCAAGATTATCTACTCCACTTATGGCAGATGCATGTATTAGATTAAATATTCCTTTGAGAATTGCTACATCAGGTATTAAACCTGTTTGTTCCGGAAGTTATTTAGCAGGAAGGGTTCTTCCTGTCAAGCATTTTGGGAGTGTGGATGTATTTTTGGAAGCAATGAGAGACGCTGGACAAGGTGATATCATGGTAATTGATAATGAAGGTAGAATGGATGAAGGATGTATCGGAGATTTAACTGTATTAGAAGCTAAAGCTTCTGGGTTAGCCGGGATTATTGTTTGGGGTTGCCATAGAGATACAAAAGAGCTTAACCGTATTGGCTTCCCAGTATTTAGTTATGGAGCATACCCGGCTGGTCCGACAAGGGTGGAATCCATAGACGTATTAGGCAAAGCAAGATTTGAAAATATTGGTATTGATGAGAATGATGCAGTTTTTGCTGATGATGATGGAGTAATATTTGTGCCATTATATAAGATAAATGAGATTATAGCAGTTGCAGAGGAAATCTCACAGACTGAACGACTACAAGCCGAAATGATTAGCAAGGGGATTAAACTATTTGATCAATTTAAATTTAATGAGTATCTTGCCCAACGAAGAGAGGATAGTCAATATACATTAAGACTACACTTACGCAAAATTGGTGGTTCGATTGAAGAGTAAGGATTCATAAAATGTTGACAACGGTATAGCATCGGAGAGATTGTGAATACAACTCGACCTCACAAACGTGCTATAGAAGTGGAAGTCTCAAAGTTGGATGAATTAACTGAAAAGGACGTTGAATTACTGTGAGGTTATTTGTAGGAATTGATTTGCCAAATGAGATTAAACAATCTCTCCTCGAATTTCAGTCTGAACTAAGACAGCTTGGAATAAATGCATCATGGAAATCACAAGAAAACTTTCATATAACTTTAGAATTTTTGGGTGAGCAAGATTTAACTATGATTCCAATAATAGTCGAAATACTAACAAAAGTGGCAATAACCAATAAATCTTTGATGTTAAATATAGGCGGATTAGGGGTATTCCCTTCTATCAATCGTCCAAATACATTGTGGACAACGGTAAGTGGATGTTTATATGAACTAAATCGACTTCAAAATGAAATACATGTCGAACTTGCAAAAAAGGGATTTATTTTGGAGGATAGGAAATTCAAGCCTCATATAACTCTCGCATCTCGTCCTAAGCTTCACGAAATTGATTTATTGGTAGTTAATACTAAAAAACTTGGCGAGTTTATAGTTGATAAGGTTATTCTATTTGAGAGCAAGGCGATACGTGGTAAAAGAATCTACACAGATCTTTATAGGATAAGTTTAAACACATCAAGTGACTAAACATAAAGAAATGTTTATCCACTGTCCGAGTGTTCCCTAAAAACCGGTTTAGGAATAGCGTTCTTCCTAAAACCGGTCTTTCTTGATTGATCTTGCTTACCCATCACTTATGGTCAAAGCAGAGATAATGTAGATCGATTGTTAGATAGAGGTGGGTATGATATAGTAAAAATACGAAAGATTGCTGTCGTCGTCGACCCAAGTCAGAGGAAGTCTCTTAGCTTAGAGAGTACGGAGAGCGGAATTGCGTCAATGAGCGCAGACGATAAACTCTTCCTCCACATCAGTTAAAATAAAGGGGCCATCAAGAGAAATGAGTGTTTTATTTTGCCGAGATTGCGGCGTCGATATTTCAGGAGAACCGCTTTTTCGACGGATCAGTTTTGCATTGGAACAGGGAGAAAAGGCTGCACTAGTCGGTCCAAATGGTGCGGGAAAAACTACCTTGATTCGGGCCTGTTTAGGGGACGTTCGCTTGGAAAGCGGAGAAGTTCAAATACTTGGCTCTTACGGATACCTACCTCAAACGCCTGTTGTCGATGGTGAGGGAAACGTTTTTCAGTGCGTGCTCCAAGAACGAGTAGATCTATTGCAAATGCAGGAGCAGTTACGTGATTTAGAAGAGAAGATGGCTCTCACCCCCAGTGAGAAAGTTATGGAGCAATATGCAGCTTTAACTGAGCTATTTGAAAGCCAGGGAGGATATGCCCTCGAGGCCTTGGTCAGGAGGATCTTGGCGGGACTTGGGCTAGAAGCAGAGATGAATTCCTTAGTCACCACGTTGAGTGGGGGGCAAAAGACGCGGTTGGCCTTATGCAAACTGTTGCTCAGGTCGCCAGAACTCTTGATTTTGGATGAGCCTACGAATCATTTGGATATTGCGGCGCTTGAGTGGCTAGAAGGGTATTTACGAGATTATCCGGGAGCCCTGCTTATTGTTTCTCATGACCGTTATTTTTTAGATCGCACTGTGTCTCGAGTATTTTGCTTGGAAAACGGGGGACTAAAAGGGTATACAGGGAATTATTCTGAATACGAAATACTAAGGATCTTGGAAAATAAGACAATAGGCCGTGAAGCCGAACGTCAAGCCAAAAAAATTGCCAAACTTGAGGAGTATGTTCGCAGAAATAAGGCGGGGGTTAATTCCAAACAGGCTCGTGGCCGGGAGAATCAACTTAACAAGCTTAAACCGATTCAGGTCACAAAGGTAGACCATGGACTTTCAATTACGCTGCAAAGTGGAGGTCGTAGTGGAGACCGTGTTCTATTGATTGAGAATCTTTCCATTACCTTTGGGGAACGTACTCTTTTTCAGAACGTACAATTGGATTTACGACGAGGAGACCGAGTTGCCTTACTGGGCAAAAATGGGATCGGAAAAACCTCGTTTCTAAGGGCGATTCTCCACCAGGCTCCTTATACGGGAACTGTACGTTTGGGCGCAAATGTAAAAGTAGCCTATTATTCCCAAGAACATGAAAATTTGGGAATTTCAGGGACAGTAATTGATGAAATTCGCGATGTTTCAAAGTTGAAAGACCCAGACATCAGAAATCTTCTCGCAAGTTATGGCTTTAGAAACGATGATGTTTTTAAACTCGTTTCTGTTCTAAGCGGAGGAGAAAAGAGTCGTTTGGCTTTATGCAAACTTTTCCTTGAGCGGGGGAACCTATTATTATTAGATGAACCGACCAATCATCTTGATGCAGAAACCCGTGGGGTACTTGAAGAAGCCCTTCAAGACTATGATGGAACCGTGCTCGTTGTTTCCCATGATCGCTACTTCCTGGATAAAGTCGTCTATAAGATCGCGGAACTTACGACTAAGGGACTTTCCGTTTACGAAGGAGATTACACTGGTTTCAGGGAATATAAGCAACAAGAAGAAACGACCGCAGCACCGATCGAACGAATTGTTAAACCGAGTTATCAAGCTCAGCAAGATACCCGTAATCTGGTCCGAGAAAAAAAGCGGATGAAGCAACTAGAGCTGGAATTTGAAGAGTTAGAGTTGGAGGTCCAAACCCTAGAATCAGAGCTTGCTTTAGCAGGTACAAATTATGAATTAGCCATGAAACTGCATGAAGAGTGCGAGACGCAGAAGAAGCGTCGAGATAAAGTTTTAGAGGAATGGATTGCTGGGAACGAGTAGTTAATTTCACAAAATAGCGTTCAAACCCATATATTATCCTGAAGTTACATGGTGGAGGGATACATATATGGGGGTAGCTATGCTTATGGCAGTGGCTTTAAGTTTGGATGGATTCGGTGTCGGATTGGCTTACGGGTTACGTCGCATTCGTATACCGATAAGTTCTCTTATTGCAATTGCCCTGTGTACAGTTTTTGCCATGGGAATATCCATGCTTTTTGGCAGTTGGGTCACGTTATGGCTTAGGGTTATACCAGCGCGTTTATTAGGAGCTACTATATTGCTTACTCTGGGATTTTTTCAACTGGCTAGAGCGATACGGAACCGTCAGCGAGAGATTCTCCCACTGGCAGTTCCAGCAATGGCCGTAGTCATTCAAAAACCCATGTTGGAACCTGTTTTTCGATTTCAACTAAGTTTTTTTGGCTTAGTGATCCAGGTATTAAAGACACCTGATATTGCGGATGTCGATGGCTCCGGTGGGATTAGTCTGCGAGAAAGTTTACTCCTAGGGAGTGCTCTAGCAATGGATGCTTTTGCTAGCGGGATTGGTGCTGCAATGGCGGGAATGACGTTATCAGTCATCGGTATAGTGGCCTTGACCCAAATTTTGATGTTGCGCTTAGGTCAACAGATGGCCGGCAAAATTCCAGAATACTGGACTGCTAAAGCGGAATACTTACCGGGCGTTGTTTTAATTTTGGTAGGACTAGGAAAATTGATTTGAGGTGAGGTATATGTTCACTATCGGGCTTACGGGTGGGATCGGAAGCGGCAAATCCACGGTTGCCCAGTGGTTTAAAGAGCACGGAGTTCCTGTGCTGGATGCTGATAAAACGGTTCATCGTTTGTTGCAGACGGATTCGTCGACCATATCAACACTGGTCCATGAATTTGGGCCCGAGATCCTTGGAGAAAATGGAGAAATAAATCGTACGAAACTTGGTAGTTGGATTTTCTGTAATGAAGATGCACGAAAGCGCCTTGAGCGCATCGTGCATCCACGCGTAGTAGAATCTATGAAGGATGAGCAAGCGGCGCTTCGGAATACAGGTGCAAAATTTTGCGTATGGGATGTGCCCTTGCTCTTTGAAGCAGGGTTCGAGAAATTTGTCAACGAAGTTTGGGTTGTATGGGTGCCACGGGACCTTCAGATATTACGTGTTCTTGCAAGGGACAAGTTAAGTCCGGCTGAGGTGGAAGCCCGTATTGCTGCCCAAGCGTCGTTAGATGAAAAGCGCAAGCAAGCCGATGTAGTTATAGATAACTCTGGAAGCGAGTCGGAGACGGAGCGTCAGCTTGAAAAAATATGGGAAAAGTCTTATGGTTATAATCGTTGAGTCAAGCTAATATAAATAGGAAAATGTGAATGAGTGAATAGATTTATACAGATATATGATATATCTTAAACGAGAAGAGGAGATGTGATGGCAAAAAAGTGGAATAAGCGTCGGAAGATGGGCAATAAGATATATCTTTTTTTGGTGATAGCAGTCCTAGCGGCTTTTAGTATATGGAAAATTCCCTTCTTAGAGAAGGTTATCTATCCCTATCCCAATCAGGTGATCATAGAAAAATATGCAACTCGGTATGGAGTGGACCCGTTGTTTGTTATTGCCGTAATTCGAGAAGAAAGTAAGTTTCTTTCTAAATCTGAGTCACATAAAGGTGCAAAAGGATTGATGCAGTTAATGCCAAGTACGGCACAATCGATCGCAGAAAGTCTTGGAGATAAAACTTATAGTGAAGAGGATTTACTTAATCCAGAGAAAAATATTCAATACGGAACATGGTATTTAGCCAGTTTGCAAAAAGTGTTTGCCAATAATACTACGTTAGTGACCGCTGCCTACAACGGTGGAAGAGGACGTGTACAAGAATGGATAAAGAATGGCCAGATTGACCCCAAAAATATTCGCCTACAAGATATTCCATTTCAGGAAACACGGGACTATGTGGGACGTGTCTTGCAAAGTTATCAAAAATACAATAAACTTTACGGTAAATAAGCTATTCAGGTTGGACATCCAATACGATTTGGGTGGATATGAGTGCGCTCCTGGTATGAGGGATAGATTAATTATATGAGATAGGAGATAACCCTTGTGAAAGAGGTAGACTCGGAAGAAGTGAAACAGATTCTAACTCGGCTTAAGACCGCGCGAGGTCATATTTCAGGTGTTGAACGTATGATAGAGGAAGAAAAGAGTTGTGAGGAAAATCAATGAACTCCCCTCATTGTCTACGCCGTCATCCTTTTAAAAAGGAAGACGGCCTTTTTTTATACTTATCAGACCCCCATGCCGCTGCGCGGCACCACTGATGAATGGAAAATTCACTTTCCAGGCAGAAAGTATAAGTGCAACAAGAACTACCACTAAAGTCTTCTTGACTGATACCCGTATAGGGTATTATAATAATGAAACAGAAGAAAATAGATTTAGTTTTTGGATGAGAAAATTGAGAAGGAAGGAATTCAAATTGGTTAATAGCTTATCATTCGGTGAATATGCCATTGTGGCTTGCGGAACTATGATACCGGAACTAAATTATCTAAAAGAAATAGGTTTCCTGGACGTGCAAGCGATCTATACTGCTCCGGGACTTCACCAGGATCCCGAAGAATTAGAAAATCAATTAAAAAGACTATTGGAAAAAGCTAAGAAAAGCGCCAAAAAAATAATTGTGGTCTATGGGGGCAAGTATTGTTATATCAATATACGCAATCCATACCGAACCATCGATACCGTTATTGAAGAGATGCGGGAAGAGGGATACTACATTGCCCGAACCGAGGTGGAAAATTGCCTGGATATGTTGGCTACCACGGACGAAAGAGAGACTTTGGCCGGAGGGCAAAAAGTTTGGTTTTGTACGCCAGGGTGGCTGAAATACCGCGATATGGTCTTTAAAGGCTGGGATAAAGCAAATGCGAATGAGAACTTTCCACAATATACCGGCGGAGGGATCATGCTTGATCCGATAGGCTTCTTTGATGAGTATGCCTTGGAGCATGTCGAGGAAATCTTAGATTTTTCTGATTGGGCCTCTATACCATTGGAAAGTCGCACAGTAGGATTGGAACGCCTAAAAGACGTTTTAATTAGTGCGATGGCAGAAAAGGATAGATTGTGAGATAGTCATTCGAACCAAGATATGTTTCTAATGCTAATTGATGTTGGCCCTATCCTTTGTTGGATGGGGCTTTACTACTTGTTGCCAAAGCCTGAGTGCTTGGAGTAAGCCCTGTTCACTAGAATTTTGTTTTTTAGTTGATTTATTACACGATTTTGGATATACTTAAATTGAGCATATGCCCAAAAGGAGCTGATAGAATGTCAAGGCGGCGTTGTTGTGGCCTAATCGATGATACAATAGTCTGTCAAACGTTTATTCCACAAGGACAGTCACGTTGGCCTGAAGTATTAATTCAGCTCGAGGAATTAGAGGCCATCCGTCTTAAGGACAAAGTGGGGTTGGATCAAGCTGAGTGTGCAGCATCCATGGGAGTTTCCAGAGCTACGTTTCAGCGAATTCTAGGAGCGGCTAGGTCCAAAATTGCCACTGCTTTAGTCGAAGGACGACCTATAATAATACGGGGAGGAAACTATCTGATAAAAAATAGGGTTTTTGAGTGTGTTAATTGTGGGCAAGTATGGGAGGTTGAACCGTGTACGGCAGGCGGTAAACACGGATTTGAAATCCCCTGTCCGAACTGTGGGAACATGAAGAAAATGAGACTGGACAACGAGGTTGTGCATACCTGTGGTGGTCATCTCGGAGAACAAGGACGTGGTGGTTGTTGCAGAGGAAATTCCTAACGCGGCGGCGGGTAAAAGATCTTTGGCGAGATGACGGACCAATAAAATGTGATTACTTTGATCTTAGGCGGGCGTCAGGAGCTAAAGAGTTTAAAATTAATTATTAATTGGAGGTTTTATTATGTCAAAAAAGATTGCAATTCCGACTAACGGTGAGCTCTTGGATGCCCATTTCGGGAGGGCTGCCGGATTTACAGTGTTTGAAATTGAAGGCAAAGAGGCCAAATTTGTAGAACTACTTAGTGCGACAGGTCTTCAGCATCAACATGAAGGATTAGCAAGTATGTTCAAGCGTAATGGAGTAGAAGTACTTGTTTGCGGAGGTATTGGTGGAGGCATGATCAATGGCCTCAAGTCGATAGGGCTAGAAGTAGTAACTGGGGCCTCAGGAATTGTTGCCGAAGTGGCAAAGACATATGCCTCTGGTAATCTTGTGAGTACTGCATCGGTCTGCCAAGATCATGATCACGGGCATGATCATGGACAATGTAGCCATTAAATAAAGCACTAACTAACCCTTCACAAAACAAACTTGACAAAGCAAGAATTAGGGGAGTAAGATAAATTCGGGTTAGAACCCCATTGAAAAGGTAAATGATGTTGATTTGAAAGGGAGGCACTACCGTGAGCGAGTCGTGTAATAGCTGTTCGGCAGCAGGGACATGTACCACTGATAGTTGTTCTAATGAACCTAAAGTTTCAGAGGCTCAAAAAGCGAGCCGCGTTGGCAAAGTAATTGCAATCATGAGTGGCAAAGGAGGAGTAGGTAAATCCTCTGTCACAAGTATGTTAGCAGTGAGCCTGATGCGTCAAGGGTATAATGTAGGGGTTTTAGACGCTGACATAACCGGCCCAAGTATTCCCAAAATCTTCGGAGTAACGGGAAGAGCCGGTGTCAATAAGGTTGGTATAATTCCTTCAAAAAGCCGTGATGGGATTAAATTAATGTCTCTAAATCTTATGATAGAAACTGAAGATGACCCTGTTATTTTGCGTGGACCACTGATTACCCAAATCGTCAATCAGTTTTGGACAGACGTAATTTGGGGTGAGCTAGATTATCTGTTGATCGACTTGCCACCAGGGACTGGGGATGTACCGATCTCGATATTCCAATCGTTGCCCATAGACGGCGTTGTTATGGTAACGAGTCCGCAGGACTTAGCGAATATGGTTGTGCGAAAAGCAGTTAAAATGGTGCGCAACTATGAACCCCCAATCTACGGGTTGATTGAAAATATGGCCTATGTTCAATGTCCAGATTGCACTAAGAAAATAGAAATTTTTGGGAAACCAAAAGGCGAGGAAGCAGCGAAGCGCAATTCTATCCCTTTCTTGGGAGAGCTTGCCATTGACCCACTACTGGCTGAGTTATCAGATGCAGGTAAAGTTGAAGATTATAGATCCCCCGCCTTCGATCAGATTGCTATTCAGTTAGCGGAACAGATTAAAACGAACAGTCGTAAGAATTTAGCCTAATATTTATCCAATCGTTAAGACTCCCACTTCTATAAGTGGGAGTGGTGACCCCGTACTCCGCTTCGGTGGGGGTAGACTCCCCCACCGAAGTCTCGATGTTCAACTTTAGTTGAACGAGTTCAATCACTTAGTAAGACCAGGAACTGCTCTTCAGCATGATTCCTGGTCTATTTTACTTCAGTCAGTTATATAACTGAGGATCAACCCTGATAAATGCTTTATCGTCTTAATGTTGCTTTGAGACGTTGAGGCACTATGAGTAAACCGAAGGCGTCCTCTATTCTATTTACAACCAAATCAGCTGATAAAAGAGTTTGCATGGAGGCTCCCTCGAACCCGATTACGGCAATTCCTAAATGCGCACGTTCTAGCATCATGTGATCGTTAGCACCGTTCCCCACAGCTATAATTTCCTGGGGGTTAAAATGTAACAAATAATCTGCTTTCTCTGTTGTATGATCCTTGCTCTCCAACACTTTTACTTGAACGGGCAATCCCTTACATTGACGTTCCACGGTACCAAAGGTATCCGAAGTAAGAATATGGATCTTTAAAAACGGTGACAAACGGATGAGGCTGTCCTTAACAGATTCCAACATTTCTCCGTCTATGGCTAACGTCCCGTTAAAATCCAAGACTAATATTTCCAGGCTCATAATGTCTCTGCCTGGAATATTTACCTGAAGCATAAACACTGCCTCCCTTCATATTTATCCGATCGTTAAGACTCCCACTTCTATAAGTGGGAGTGGTGACCCCGTACTCCGCTTCGGTGGGGGGTAGACTTCCCCACCGAAGTCTCGATGTTCAACTTTAGTTGAACGAGTTCACTGGATGGGTGTTGATTTATACCATAACTTTGGATATAATTAAATTGGGCATATGCTCAAAATTGGATGGAAATAAGCCTTGGCTAAGGTTACATTGAACCGTACACTGAGACATGGAAAACATTGCAGGTGGTGGACAAATTGTATTCAGATAAGGTTATGGAACATTTTATGTCTCCTCAAAATGTAGGCAGCATGCCGGATGCAGATGGTGAAGGTACTGTAGGAGACCCAAACTGTGGGGATTGTTTGACCATTTTTGTTAAGGTACAGAATGAAACCATCACAGATATAAGCTTTTTGGTGTTTGGTTGTACTGCATCAATTGCAACCAGCAGCATGACAACTGTTTTGGCAAAGGGCAAGAGCTTGGGCGCTGCCCTGGAAATTACAGAACAGGATATCATTGATTCCTTGGGTGGGTTGCCCAAGGAGAAACAGCATTGTTCTAATCTGGGAGTAGGTGCCTTGCGTAAAGCTATTAATAACTATCGTGAAAAGCAGGGAATATCTAATTCTCACAATGACAATGAGGTTAAGTCATTTTTTCCTGTAAAAACAATCAGAGAATTGAAAAACTAAATTTTTTTTACACTCAAAACGAAAGTATTCAAGTAATGATTAGAAGGCTCAAGTTTATCCAATACTTAATGAATACAAAGGGCTTAAATAGAGATGTGCAAATCCTGTGATGAAATTAGGAACTGTAGTACCCTTTAGAGAGAAGACGTGGGGTTATAGAGATGGAGGCAGTACTGTGAGCGAGAAGTGTAATACCTGCTCGGCAGTAGGAACGTGTACCAGCGAAAGTTGTCCCAACGAACCCAAAATAACGGAGGTTCAAAAAGCGAGCCATATTAACAAAGTCATAGCCGTCATGAGCGGTAAAGGGGGAGTTGGAAAATCCTCTGTAACTGGCATGTTAGCCGTAAGCCTGACGCGCCAGGGATACAAGGTAGGAATTTTGGATGCAGACATTACAGGTCCGAGTATACCTAAAATTTTTGGATTGACTGGAAAAGTAGATGTGAGCCCTACTGGAATAATTGCACCGAAAAGTCGTGATGGGGTAGAAGTGATGTCATTAAATCTTTTGCTAGAAAATGAAGATGACCCAGTAATATGGCGTGGACCAATTATTGCCCAAGTTATCAACAAGTTTTGGAAAGATGTGTTTTGGGGTAACTTGGACTATCTGTTGATTGACTTACCTCCTGGGACTGGGGATGTGCCAATCACTGTATTTCAAAAGTTACCTGTAGATGGAGTCGTTATCGTGACTAGTCCGCAGGCGCTGGCGAATATGGTCGTTCGTAAAGCGATCAAAATGGTGGCCAGATATTCTCCCCCGATTTATGGATTAATTGAAAATATGGTGTATGTTCAATGTCCTGATTGCAAGAAGAGGATAGAGGTTTTCGGAAAACCAAATGGCGAGGGAGAAGCGCTGCGTAACTCTATCCCTTACTTAGGAGAGCTAGTGATCGATTCTGAATTGGTTGCCTTATCGGATGCTGGAAGAATCGAAGATTATCAATCTGCGGCTTTTGATCAGATTGGCTTGCGTTTAGATGACCAGATTAAGAGAAGCATGCTAAGATGTTAACTTTATATTTCCAGTTTTCGTCGTTCTAGTTCCGTTTTTAACTCCGCAATAGATTCCGATAATATCGTGGTTTGAGATTCATATTTTCTCACTATGCCTCCTGAGACATGAAGTCCGGTCTGTCTTAAGACATAGCCTTTTTCCTCTTCTAATTCTTCGAGTTCCTCGGATAATGTTTGTATACGTCGCACTAAATCCGCCTCACGTAATATCGACAAATTCTCCATAATTATCTCTCCTATCATTTTTAGATTAATATCTTTTTGCCATACCCCTATAGGGTATATGTGTTTATTTTAATATAATTGAATAGCTTTCATTTGTCAACTGGTAGTCTTTGTTTTATCTATCGGATTGTATTTTTATCAAGTCATAGGTCATGTGTTATAACACTTTTTTTATACTTACTTTAGATAAGTATAAAAAAAGTGTTATACTTTCTGAGGTCCCTTCTCGCCATCCATGGCTACAAGTTTTACCTACTTGACCTATAAATTGTTAAGTTGTATGCTAAAGAGAAAATCCCATTCCCCCCTGGAGAGGGTATATCTATATTACCTTGTTAGATTACGTAATCAATGACCTAATTCAAGGGGAAAGTGAATATCTTCTTAAGTTCTCAATAAATACCATGAGATATTTAAATCGTCTGACAAGATATAAAAAGAGTAAAATGAACTTGGCTGACGCCAAGCCTCAGGCGTTTACCATGACTCGAACTATCCTACGCCGATAAGTATTCCTTTCGGGATCGCGGCTTCGGCGATACTAATCCTACAGCGCATTAGTATTCGTTAAGGGTTGTGCGCTTTCGGCGATACTCTATCCTACGCCGGTGAGTATTCCTATTGGGATTACGGCTTCGGCGATACTCTCCACTGGAGACTATCGTACTGGAGAATATCGTCACTGGAGACTATCGTGTTCGAGATTAGAGCGCTGGCCATGGATGGCCGAGTGTCCCTGTAACCAAGGACTCGAAACAGGACGTTCGAGATTAGTAGCGCAGCCATGGATGGCAAGGCGCCGTGGTGGCCGAGCCTGTAGCCATGATGCGAGAAGGGACCTTCCTGAAAGTATTTAACTGACTGATACCAGTTATTCTTTCTGACTAGTACTAGAAAATTCAAATATGAAAGGAAGAGGAGATCTTGTCAAAAAATGTAGATCCAGAAGAAACAAAAAGTATTATCACTCGACTTAAAACAGTGCGTGGTCATATTTCAGCGGTAGAACGAATGATGGAGGAAGAAAAGAAATGTGAGGAGATATTCTTACAACTTGTCGCTATTCGTTCAGCTGTGCATAAGGTTTCGGTAATTGTTGCGCAACGCTATGCCAAAACGTGTATGGCCGATGCGATTAAAGAGGGGGAGGACCTGGAGACAGTGCTAAATAGAGCCATAGCTACATTAATGAAACTCAATCAATAATAGCGTATATCAATTTTATCCAAATCGTAAGACTCCCACTTACAAGTGGGAGTGGTACACCCTATTCTGCTTCGGTGACGATAGTCTCCAGTGACGATAGTGTCCGGTGGACAGTATCGCCGATAGCGCACGGCTATCAACGAATACTATGCGCTGAGGATTAGTATCGCCGAGCCGCCTTTCCCAATAGAAACACTTAGCGGCGAAGGAGGTAGAGTTCATCCTACGGCGCGAAAGTATCCGTCAGTGGATCTGCGCCTTCGGCATAAGTCTCCACCGACGATAGTCTCCAGTGGAGAGTATTGCCGAAGCGCACGGCCCTATACGGATAATTCGCGCGTAGGATGACTTATGTCACCGAAGACTCGATGTTCAACTTTAGTTGAACGAGTTCACTAATAAATTTTAATTCTAGCAATTAAATAACTAAATCAAAAACTATGCCGAATGCCGTTTTCCTTCAATAAGGAAAACGGCATTTTACTTTTTACATTATCGAAATATGTTGAAAAAGTGAAATTATTATCATTTTTCTTATTGACCTTAAATAGATTAGATGCTATTCTTGGATTATAACCCACCCAGGGGGGGAGGGGATGGTTACTTCAATGTTAGACTGCTCTTATTGATGCTACCTAATGTGAAAGAGATTACTTGTCCAAATTGCAGTGGAATTAAGAGGCACAGATCTTGAATTGCTTGACCTAAGGTAACCCCTTCAGTTTATCCAATCGTAAGACTCCCACTTCTTCAAGTGGGAATGGGCCCCCCGTACTCCGCTACGGGGTAGACTCCCCCACCGAGTCTCGATGTTCAACTTTAGTTGAACGAGTTCACTTAATAAGAGGCGGAACTATGATGATACGAGGAGTGAAGAGTATGTCAGTCGTGAATGAAAAAGTTATCTCCCTACTAGAGAAGATTTTTGGCGACAGAATTAGAGGAGACCTGATTGAACGGAAAATGTATTCCTATGACGTTGGAGCCCTGCCTTCACTTATTAAGCCCTTTGTACCTGCTGGGATAGCCGGTGCGGTAGTTAGACCCCTGGAAGAAACTGAATTAGTTCAGTTAGTAAGGTTGTCCAAGCAGGAAAAACTTCAGCTCGTACCCAGAGGTGCTTCTACTTCCGGTTACGGTGGGGTTTTACCGGCTAAAGGAGCTGTTGTGGTCGACTTGAGTGGCATGAACAAGGTTCTTGCTGTTGATTCCGCTAAAAAAACAGTTCGCGTTCAGCCGGGTATCATTTGGGAGCAACTGCAAAAACAAATCAACAAGAAAGGCTTGGATTTACGTCTTTATCCGAGCTCCTTGCCTGCCTCAACCATTGGGGGCTGGTTAGCTCAAGGCGGTTCCGGATTTGGTTCTTATGAGTATGGTGAGTTTAAGAAAAATGTTGTGGCTGCCAAAGTTGTTTTGCCTTCGGGAGAATTACAGAGTTTTAGCGGTCAAGAATTGGCTGATTATATTGCAGATGCCGAGGGTATTACAGGAATCATTACCGAAGTTACTCTCAGCGTTCGTGATTTAATACCGGAGGTACATCGGGCCTTCGCGTTCAAAGATACAAAATCATTAGGGGATGCTCTAAAGGCTATTTCACAAAAAAAATTGCCCATATGGTCTATCACTTTTCTCAACCCTGAATCTCTTAAGCTGAAGAAGAAGCTGCCCCACAAACACGGTCATCCTTATGAGGAAGCTAATCCGCATATTGCTCCTGTACTCCCGGAAGCCTATGTGCTGATCATAGCTTATCCTGAAACTCGTCGCTCAAGCATCGATACCGCTTTGGCAGGAATCATCAAGGCCAATAAGGGTGAAGAATTATCGTCAGAAGCAGCTGAACATGAATGGGACCTGCGTTTTGCCCCGATGCGTTTAAAGCGGATTGGTCCTTCCATTATTACCACTGAAGTTATCGTGCCTACGTTAAACTTAACAGATGTTTTGAACGATATTGCCAAGAAAATTAAACAGCCCTTTATTGCGGAAGGTATGGTGGGTAAAGGCGATAAAGTGACTATCCTGGGCTTTATTCCTCATGATGAGCGTTCTTTCGCCTTTAACCCAGCCTATGCGCTGGCCCTGACGGTGATTAACATTGCCAAGAAATACGGCGGTACTGCCTATTCCACAGGTTTGTATTTCAAAAGTGAAGCCAAGAACGTTTTGGGTGCAGATCGCTACCAAAAACTGACTAAGTACAAAGCTAAAGTGGATCCTGAAAACTTATTTAATCCCAATAAAGTCATTGGTTCCGGTTTTATCAATCTAATTATGGGATTAGCGTCTGCTTTCGAGCCTTTGATTCGCCCCATTGCTAATGCCGCTACCGCTCCCACAGGTGACCTCTCTGAAAGAACCAAAGAGAAAAACGGTATTCCAGGGAGTGTAGCTTTCTTCGCTACGGCCTGTGCCCGTTGTGGTTACTGCGTTTCTACCTGTGAGCAGTTCTCAGGCCGTGGTTGGGAGTCCCATTCTCCTCGCGGTAAATACGCCTACCTGAGAGAGGTGCTGGCGGGCCGGGAAAAATTCGACCAGGAGATGGTCAGTAAGTTTCTCCTCTGCACCACTTGTGAGGTATGTAATACCCGTTGCCAACTAAACATTCCTGTCGAGCATAACTGGATGGCTATGCGCGGTAAGTTAATTCAGGAAGAAAAGCGCATGACCTTCCCGCCCTTTGAAATGATGGCGTCTTCTCTGCGAGGAGAAAATAATATCTGGGCCGGTAAGCGAGAAAATAGAGCGAACTGGATTCCCGCAGAGATTAAGCCAAAGATAAAAGAAAAAGCAGATGTACTGTATTTTGCCGGGTGTACAGCCTCTATGGTGAACAGTGATGCTGCTATATCAACCGTACGCATTTTAGATAAGGCTGGTATCGAGTTTAGCTATATGGGCACTGACGAGGCCTGCTGCGGTATTCCAATGAAGATAGCTGGTAAGTGGGATCTCTTTGAAGAAATTTTCGAGCACAATGTCTCTGAAGCGAAAAAGCGTGGTGCGAAAACCATCGTTACTTCCTGTCCGGCCTGTGGTCTAGCCTGGAAAGAGCTTTATGCCGGTTTGGCCCGCAAAAAAGGGATAGATTTCCCTTTTGAAATTAAGAATTATTCTGAGGTGGCGGCTGAAGCTTTAGCCAAAGGCGATCTGAAATTTGAGCATGAGATAAAAACCAAAATTGCCTTCCATGACTCCTGTCATGCCGGTCGTGCTCAGGGTATCTACGAACCGCCCCGTGAACTGATTGCCGCCATCCCCGGTGTAGAACTGGTGGAAATGGAGCATAACCGCGAAAATGGTTTGTGCTGTGGGTCTGTTTTGACACTGATTGGTGAAATGCCTGTTGCCCCCAAACTCGGTGGGATGCGGATTCAAGAAGCCATTGATGTCGATGCTGATGCCCTATTGGCTCTTTGCCCCTGCTGTCAGGTTCAGTTGAGAGCATCCGCCAAGGCCAATAATATGGATATCCCAATCACTGACCTAGCGCGGTTTATTGCTAAAGGTTTAGGCTTTGAAACCGAAGATAAAACTGAATACTCTCTGGAAATGTGGGGTTACTTCGAGAAATTTATTGTTCTTATGTATCCTGAAAACATGGCTAAGATTATGGGAGCATTGCTTCCACAGATGTTTGCCAATATGCCTCTTGGTATGGTACCCATGATGAATACCATGAAATATATTCCCGGCGGCTTGGCCTTGATGGCGAAAATGATGCCTATAATGATGCCGGTCTTGGTTCCCGGGATCATGCCCAAAGTTATGCCTGATATGCTGGCTGAGGTTTCACGCCGCGTCGGTCCTCTGCCTAAGGATATGGAGGAACTGATGCCTGACCTCCTGCCCAAGACAATGGATTCTTTAATGACTAACTTGCTGCCCCTACTCGTGCCCTATATAACTCCAATGATGATCGAATATATCAAAACTGGGCGGATCCCCACTGCTGCTTTTTCGGATACTGAGAATGTCGTAACTGAAAATACAAAAATTGCAGCAAAATAACATTTCGAGATAGGCGTTGAGACTCCTTATATGGTTTATGTTCAGAAGTCCAAGAGCTAATAATAGCTTTTTGGACTTCTTTTGTTTCTTGTCAAGAAATCCAATCGATTACTCAGTTTTCTGGTTTTCCCTAAGTGTAAAGCTTTAATGCGACATAATAGTCCGAAATGAGTAACCAAATTAAACGGTTGACAAATAAAAAATATTGGCATATATTATATGAGAAATACAGATACCCAGTTGGGGTATAAAATACAATATACCCAGTTAGGGTAGATGTATATTAAACAAAGGACTATATTATTTTACATTTAATATTAGCAATTTTTTTTAATTGTGAAAAAATTAATCATCACAATTATTAAAAAAATAATCATATTTAACTCAACCCTTACACAGAAACATAAACCAATCGCATCCAATCAGGGCCAGAGGAGGTGGTACTTGGCAAAAGATGCAAATTAGAAATTATAATAACTTGTGAGGTGAGGAGCAAACGTGAAAAGTAAAAAATCGTCTTTGTTAGTCTTAATCCTTGGTGTGTTCTGTGTTGTTCTCATTGGGTCTTTTTGGTTTACCCCACCAAAAGTTACCGAAGCTGCCTGTGGTGCATCAACATCCTCTTGCAAAACCTGTCATGAGGTTAAGGGTGAAGATCCTGTGTCAAAAAAGGGTGATTGGCATACACAGCATTCTTTCGGAGATTTTTGTCAAGCCTGTCATTTAGGAGTGGCAACGGAAACAGATAAACTAAAAGCACATGTTGGGTTAGTCAAGCCCTTAGCCCAACCGGATCAATCCTGTGCATCTTGCCATCCGTCAGATAGTGCGGCTCGGGTTGCTAAATATGGTGGAACTGCTACGGGGTCAAATCCCAGCGGCGCTACACCTACAACACCTAGTGCACCATCGACTGGTTCCGCTGGAACAAGTGGCTCGTCTACTCCCTCAGCAGCAGCAACTCAAATTCCGCCGAATGCTAATCCTAATTTTGATTTAATCGACTTTAATGAAAACGATATAGTTCCTTGGTTAGCGTGGGTTATTGGAATAATAAACGCTTTTGTCCTAATAATTTTAGGTATTCTTATTTGGAAATGGAAAATAGGGTTATGGCCTTGGTCCTTCTGGCAAGGAAGGCAAAAAAATGTTCCCTTTAATACACTTCCACCGGAAGTACAGGAAGTGTTCACTCGGTTACTAAAGGGGGATATAAAGACGGTCTTGTCTTTACAAGAAATCCTCAAACGCGAACAAGGAAGTCAATTATTACAGGCGGTGTCTCGCATGCCGGAAAATGTTCTTACACAGCTTCAAACCTTAAATGAAAATGAACTAAAGTCCTTGTCTTCATTGACTGATGTCGTGAAGAACGTGAAGGAGGGAGAGCACCTTGGCCTTTAATGAAAAAATGAAGATTAAAATATGGTCCCCTTGGTCAGCAGGGGTCCTCTTGGGATTAACTGCCACCGCTTCCTATGTTCTGGTGGACAAAACAATCGGTTCATCGGGTGGGATAGAAAGCATTGACAGTATACTCTTGAAATTGTTTCATTCAAGCTTAGCTAATTCGTTGTACTTTAAATTTCAAATGCCGCCGGTCCTAAGCTTTCAGATACTGTTGTTTGTCGGCATGCTCCTTGGAGCTTTTACATCCAGTATGTGGTCCAAAGATTTCAAGCTTAGACTGATACCCGATCAACAATGGACGCAAATATTTGGACCAAGTAAGCTCAAACGTTGGACCTTGATTTTTATCGGTGGGATTATCATCGAGTATTCCGCGGGTATTGCCGGTGGGTGTACCAGTGGCTTAGCGATTTCAGGAACTATGCAACTATCTCCAGCGGGGCTACTCTTCATAGCCGGGTTGTTTGTGTCGGGAATTATTACGACCAAGATTTTGTATGGGAGGGAGTATTAAGATGATGACTTATATCGTCCCTATAGTTATTGGTTTCTTCTTCGCCTTTGCCCTCCAAAAGGCTGGACTAGGACATTATCATAAAATCGTCAATCAATTCCGCTTTAAAGATAATACAGTCATGAAGTTTATGATGACGGGGATTTCCGTGGGACTGGTCTGTCTCTATACGCTGAAAGATCTGGGCTTTATCCAGTTGGATCAAGTCTCGTCCACTTATATACTAGGGAATCTCTTAGGCGGACTCCTGTTTGGGGTGGGAATGGCCCTCGCCGGTACGTGACCGGGTACGTTGATCACAGGTTGTGGTCAGGGAAATTTAGACTACTTGATTCCTGGACTTTTGGGTTTTCTGACCGGCGGAATTATTTTCGGGGCTACCTATCAATCAATTTTTTTAAAAATCTCAACAATTGGCGATTATGGACAAAAAACTCTGGCAGAGCTTTTCCATGTCAACCATTGGTTATTTATCGGACTCTTTGTCCTGTGTACCGGAGTTTTTTATGTGGGTACAAAAATCGCGGAAAGTTCCAAGCAATCAGAAAAACAACGTTCCATAGAATCCTAACGCAGCAAATGGCCGAATGAAAGGAGGGGGCATGGTGTCCAAAGTGTATACTTGGGACCAATTGTTCAGCCGCCGTCAGTTTATCAAAGGCACAGTCGCAACGGCAGCTCTTGGCGTGAGCGCTAGCACTGGAATGGGTCTATTGGCACCCGAAGCTAGTCTGGGGGTAAATAGTCCCGCACAGACACCAGCTAAGGGCGTAAAGTATGTCACGACGATTTGTGAGCAATGTGTTTGGCGTTGCGGAGTTATGGCCAAGGTCGAGAATGGTGTCGTAAAGAGGTTGGAGGGAAATCCAAATCACCCGAACAATTTAGGGAGACTCTGCCCGCGAGGCAACGCTGGCATTGAAACAATGTATAGCCCAGATCGAATCAAGTTTCCTCTCATCCGGGCTGGGGCACGGGGGAGCGGCTTGTGGCGTAAGGCTTCTTGGGAGGAGGCCCTGAGTTATACGGCTGAGCAAATGAAGAAGATTAAAGATAAATATGGCGCTAAAGCGATGATGTTCAATTCGACGGATAACTTATCCCAACCGTTTTTTGAAATTCTTCTTAAAGCGTACGGCACCCCTAATTATGGTACTCAACGGAGCTTATGCTTTAATGCCATGACAACAGGCTTTCTGTATACGTACGGTACTCCTCAACCGGGAACGGATTATAGTCATTGCAAATATATGATTTTCACAGGACGAAATCTGGCGGAGGGCATTTCCAATAATGAGACTCAAGAAATGATCGAAATGGTGGCTAAGGGTGTCAAGGTCGTCGTGCTTGATCCTCGTTTTAGTAAGACGGCTTCGAAGGCAACTGAATGGCTGCCAGTTCGACCAGGCACGGATTCCGCATTTTTCCTAGCGATGATTCATGTGATCCTTGCTGAAAAACTGTATGCTGAAGCGTTTGTCAGGAAGTACACTCAAGGGTTCGAAGATCTTGTCACGGAAGTACAAGACTATACTCCTGAATGGGCAGAGAAGAAGTGTGAGATTTCTGCCACGACCATTCAGCGAATAGCCCGAGACTTTGCCGCCGCTGCTCCGGCAGCCATAGCGCATCCTAACTGGCGGACGTCGAATTTTGTGAATTCTTTTCAAACCGAACGGGCGATTGCCGTGCTGAATGCCCTGATGGGCAATTGGGCACAGCCCGGGGGGCTAATTCCTGATCAGGAAATGAGCACAGCTAAACTTGGGGTTCTGTCTCACCCACCCTTTCCACCAGCTCAGGGAATTAGACTTGATGGAGTGCCTTGGCAGTATCCAATGGTGCCCTTATCCTACGGTGTTATTCAGACGATGCGGGATAATATTTTGACGGGCAAACCCTATGAAGCTAAAGGATGGCTGATTTCCCGGCAAAATCCTGTGCTCTCGATTCCAGAACGGCAAAAAACCATTAATGCATTGATGAAGTTGGATTTTGTGGCAGTGATTGATATTCAAGCAAGTGATACAGCGTATTATGCCGATGTTATCCTGCCGGAATCCAGTTATCTCGAACGCTATGATGGTTTGATTCCTATTAAAAATAAAATTTTCATTCGTCAACCGGTGATCGAGCCTCTTTATGATACGAAAAGCAGCTTGATGATTTATAAGGAATTGGCCGACAAATTGGGTCTCGGAGAATTTCTACCTTATAAGGATGAATTGGATCTCTTGTCCCAGCAACTAAACCCGTTTCCAGTGAGCATAGAGGATTTAAAAGGTGCTGGACATTATGAGGTCAAAGATTTGAAGGAAGACCATTCCAAAGATTTTGAGTTCCAAACGAGCAGTGGGAAAATAGAAATCTCATCGAGCATTATGGCACAAATGGGCAAGAAGGCTGTACCCACTTGGAATGAACCCCCACGGCCAGAGGTCGACCACTATTATCTCTTAACGGGTAAAACGGCGCAGCACACCCAAATGTTCACTCAAAACAATCGCTGGCTTTTGGAAGTTTTTCCTATCAATCGAGCTTGGCTGCACACTTCAGTGGCCACTAAGCTTGGAGTCAAGTCGGATGACGAAGTGGTTATAGAGAGTGAGGTTGGAAAAGTTACTATTCAGGCCTATGTAACAGAGGGGATACGACCGGATTGTATCTTTATGGTCGGAGGATTTGGTCATGTAAGTAAAGGACTGAAATCAGCCTATGGTCTGGGGGCGAGTGATTCTGCTCTGCACAAGACCGTGACGGATCCAATTTCAGGTGGCTCATCCTTAAGCGAGACCTTTGTAAGAGTGAGTAAGGCATAGGCGTAGGAGTAGGAGGGAAAAATATGGCTGTACGCATGGGATTTGTCATCATTACTTCACGCTGTATTGATTGCGATGCCTGTATGGTGGCTTGTCGGGCAGAAAATGACGCGCCGCTTGGGCATACTCGCAATTGGGTCAAGAGCAGTGGAGTTCAGGGACAGTACCCGAAGGTTAGGGAAGTTTTTCAGCCCGGAAATTGCATGCATTGTGAGCACCCACCCTGTGTATCTGTTTGTCCGACAGGGGCTTCACAAAAACGTGCTGATGGGATTGTAATCATCGAAAATGGTAAATGTATCGGGTGTAAATATTGCATTGTAGCTTGCCCGTATGACGCCCGCTTTGCTAATCCTGAAACTGGAAAGGCTGATAAGTGTACTTTATGCTTGCAGCGTCTTGAGCAGGGGCTGGAACCAGCGTGTGTTCAAACTTGCTTAGGGAAGTCACGCCAAGCAGGGGACCTCAACGACCCGGAGAGCATCGTCTCTAAATTGATCGCCAAGTACCAGACGCGAGTGTTGCTAAAACAAGTGGGTACCGGCCCGAACATTTATTATATTGATGAAGCTGTTTCAGAAATCCCTGAGGGGAAGTGAACTCGTTCACTCTACTTATAGAAGCAGGAGTGTTTAGAATTGGATAAACGGTTTAGGAGGTATGATGCGTGGAATTAACCTGGGGTTTAATGATAGTTATTTACCTCTTTACTGCAGGACTTAGTGCGGGGTCAATGATAACGTCAAATCTCGCCTTCCTCTATGGGGGCAAAGACTTCGAGCGAGTTGGTCGCTTTGGTGCCTATATCTCGCCTTTCCCCATCTCTCTGGGGTTAGGAGTACTATTACTAGATCTGGGTAGCCCTTTTAACTTTTATCGCTTATTCCTTACCTTACAAGTCAGGTCCCCGATGTCCTACGGGAGTTGGGCGATACTCTTGTTTACTGGTTTAAGTGTCATTTACCTCTATCTTTGGCTCCCAGAAAAATATCAGATTGTTGGGCGCAGAAAGAGTTCGGAAAAGTGGAAAAAATGGTTGGCAATATTTATGCCCTTCTTGTCCGTGGGCGTCGCATCCTATACCGGTCTCCTACTCAATGCTGCCGTGCGCCCATTGTGGAATGCCCCCTTGCTCCCGGTGCTGTTTTTAGTTTCTGCTTTATCGACTGGGGTTGCCTCAGTGATCTTATTATCGACTCTGAGTCCCTGGCAGCGTGCTAGACATCAGGAATTGCATGTCTTAACCAAAGCAGATGCCGCATTGATTATTCTCGAGTGTTTGATTATACTAATAATGATCTTAATGGGAAGCTTCAACTCTGTTAGTGTAGCGATGGCCTTTGGTAGTTTGTTATTCGGACAATATGCTTTGATCTTTTGGTTTTTGATTGCGGGACTCGGTTTGATTCTTCCTTTTGCCTTGGAATTGATGGAACTTAAGGATAAAATCCCAGTCAGATGGGCTCTACCTGTTACGGTGAGTAGTAGTTTTCTGGTCTTATTTGGTGGATTTTTCGTGCGGTATATCATAACCTATGCCGGTCAGTCAAGCGGTTGGTTTTAGTAAGAGGGGGCTGGGAGTAGGGTGCCTAAACAATTAGAATGGACAAGACGTGCGGCGTTGCGCTTAGCCTGGCTAGGGGTGATCGCCGCTAGTGCTTTGACAATCGAGCCGCTCCTTAAGTACCTCACGAGTAAAGAGGACCGACTTCAATCTCCCCTAGTGGCGTACAACAAACCACTTGTCGTCAGCAGTGACTGGCAAAATACAGCCAATGCTCGGGTGTGGGTCAAACAAGATTCCTTGGGCGTCATGGCCTTGGTGGCCACTTGTACTCATCTGGGCTGCGAGGTTCATTATCAGCCGGAAACGAAAGAATGGCTTTGTCCGTGTCACGGGAGTATATATGACCTAGAGGGCAGGCCTGTATCAGGACCTGCCCCTAAAGCTTTGCCACGAGTCGCCGTGGAACGCAAAGCAGATGGCTCACTGATGATTAATACGTCAAAACTGGTAGGAATGGATACGCGTTTATGAAAGACCAAGAAAACTTTGTCAACCACATTAGACCGCGATTCGTCCCCAATGGAGTACTGAGTGTATTCTACACTTTTTGTCTCGGAGGGTTGTCCTTTCTGGCCTTTGTGTTAATTGGAATTACTGGTCTCCTGCTGATGTTCCATTATCAACCTGGAGATAGAACTGGCTACAATAGTATCTTAACGATAGCCACGGTAATTCCCTATGGCGGAGTCATTCGGAATTTGCATTATTGGGCTGGTCAGCTCATGGTGGTCACAGTTAACCTTCATATGCTGCGTGTTGTTTGGACTCATTCCTACAAGCCGCCTAGACAACTGAATTGGCTGGTGGGCGTGGCTCTCCTATTGCTTATCTTGTTCTTAGACTTCACGGGTTACTTGCTGATCGGATCCCAAGAAAGCGGAGCGGCAGCGACGGTTGCTGTCAATATTTTAAGATTAATTCCAGGTAATGTAGGGAGAGGGTTAGCTCAGATCTTGTTTGGTGAACCTTCTGCCTTGAGTGGAAGTACCCTTGTTGTGTATGTATGGCATTGCGTTGCCTTACCTATGGTCGCTTTGTTCTTACAACTATATCATTTCTGGCGTATTCGCCGTGATGGGGGAGTGCGCCCGCTCTAAGGAGGAGGCTTGAACCAATGGCTCGAACGTCGATTAAACACCTCATAGAAAAAGAGGGAATAGCCTCGATACTATTTTTGGTTTTCTGTACGGCCCTAGCTTTAACGTTTACGGCGAGTGTTGGAACGAGTAATCAGGCTCCTTCTGCCTCGCATGCAGTTGCTCCGTGGATTTTTGGTCCAATCCAAATTCTTTTATTATATATCCCCCCGTTGATAGGCGCTCTTTTTTTCCCCATTATTATTATCGCAGGGCTTGCTGGGTTGCCATGGCTCGTTAATTATTTGGGCGAGAGGTCGGGTGAACGGATCTTTAGTGTTTTCTTCTGTCTCGTTATAGTCCTTCTGTTCTGGTTTATGGTTCAAGAAGTATGGTGGATTTAATATGAGAAAAGTATTCTTGCTGGCAAGTCTTTTACTCATTCTGATCGTCATACTCACCCTGAAACAGGGTAGGAGTCCGGAATGGGGCAATTATCAAAAGGAGTATTTCACAAAACAGATCGCCAAATTGCAAGTTGAACTTGGATCGGTCAACGATGAAACCAAGCAAAAACAGATTCGACAAGAAATAGTTACTCTTCAAAATCGAAAGCCAGAGATTATCAACCTCGTACTTCCAAATGGTCAGGTTGAACGGTGTAAAACTTGCCACATCGGTATTGAAGAGATCTCGAACTCCCACCCCAGCAATACGTTCGGGTGTGCGGTTTGCCATGGCGGAAATCCTCTGTCGTTGGATGAAACAACGGCTCATGCTCAAATGTTTGGAGGTAGTCACCCAGGTTCCTTAAGTGTAGCCACCTTAAGTTGCGGGGGTACCGGGGCAAATGGAGTTGCTTGTCATAGTGGCAACCATGATTCTGCCCAAAATCTTGTGGACTCAGTTAAAGCCTCGATCATGTCTACAAAGGCCGGAGAGTTAAGCATTGTACGCATGACGTTTGGAATAGATAAAACAAAAGAGGTGCCAGGACTCTCAAAGGGTCAAGTGGCTTATCTTTACCCAAGTCCTCTACAGGGGCGACCAAATGAAGGCAGTTTTCGACAGAATTGTCTGGGTCAATGTCATCAAAGCGGAGGGGGAATTCCTGTACCCTTATCGAAAGGAACACCTACAACTATTAATAGTAATGAAGAAGGAGTTCCGCAAAGCAAGCAGATAAGCAAATCAGACGAGGAAATCCACGGTAATGGCTGTGAGTCCTGTCATGTCTTGACCAATCCCTCGCATACGTATATCGGGGATGATACAACCATAAAAGCAAATATTGACAATGGCCACGGCATGGTTCATAGCCTCACGACCCAAATCCCCTACACTCAATGTAACCAATGTCATAACCAAGGGAGCCATGACCCTCTAAAAATGACCTTTTCTGTACGCCCTGATCTGCTCAAGGTAGTCAGAGACTGGATGGCAGGAGATACAACTTGGACAGACCGCCTGAGTGATTATTATCTGCCTGGTGAACTATTTGCCAGGTGTGAAGTTAGCCTGGATTGCATTGATTGCCATACAAGGCAGGATGTCATGGGAGACGATAAGTTATATACCTCCCAGCATGATGCAGTTCATATCCAATGTCTCGATTGTCATGGAACCAAAGAAAAACTTCCTCTAACTAAGAAAGTTGAAAATCCGAATGATCTGATGTTTAAAGAGTATATCTCGAATCCTGAATTTCCTGAGTTAAAAAAAGGGGATGAAATATTTATTACGACGAAAGGGGAAGAACTTCCCTTCTTACGTCATAATGGAGCGAATTGGATTCAGACTAGTCGAGTCACTGGGAAAACGTTTAAAATACCTTTAGTTGTTGGTAGCAGATGTGAGCAAACTCTTGATGAACAAGGGGCAGATTCGTGCCATAAATGCCATGACAGAACTGCACTACATCCTTAAACAAATAGTGTCTCAATTGAATAGTAAGTGTTAAAATGGTTGACAAATATAATAGGATCATATACCATATTCTTATACCCTACCAGGGTATGGGCTTGAACTAATTGTTTGGGAGAGTGGTGTGGAGATGTCAGCGTTTATCTTGGAGAAATTGTGTCTGGCGTGTAAGCACTGTGTCAACGCTTGTCCGGTACAAGCAATCACAATGATGGCACATTTCCCGGTTGTAGACCCAACTAAGTGTACGGAATGTGAAACCTGTATTGAAAGCTGCATGCATGGTGCTATTACTTTTAGGGTAACTGAGGAGGAGAAAGCGAATGGATAATGATCAACAACCTGAAAGTGAACTCGTTCAACTAAAGTTGAACATCGAGACTTCGGTGGGGGAGTCTACCCCCACCGAAGCGGAGTACGGGGGCCCACTCCCACTTGAAGAAGTGGGAGTCTTACGATTGGATAAACAGGAGCTACTGCTTCAGTTAAATGTTGTAGAGGCAAAGCTTGTAGATTTAAAAGCACGCTGGCCGGCTCATTCGGTACATGTGACAATGGTAACTGAACTGGAGGACTTGGAAGAGGAGAGGGACCACATCTTGAACTTAATTAAGTCAATATGACGTCATTCTGGGGGGAATAGCAGGTATTGAAGCGGATATAATATGAAAAAGGTAAATAATGAGGAGGATAATTATGGATCTTAATTATGAAGTAAAGACCAATAAAACCTTTTCAACAGCCGTTGAAGATTTGAAGAAAAGCTTAAGCGAAAATAATTTTGGTGTTTTATGGGAGCTCAACTTTAAAGAAAAGTTGGCGGAAAAGGGATTAGATTTTCAGCCAAATTTTAAGGTATTGGAGGTATGTAATCCAAAACAAGCAAAAGAGGTATTGGACCTTTATATAGAAGTTGGATATTTTCTTCCTTGTAAGATGGTTGTGTATGAAAAAGAAAACGGTGTTTTTATGGGGATGATGCGTCCTACTTCGCTGATAGGTATGTCGGGGAAAGAAGAATTACTAAGCATAGCCCAACAGGTAGAAACAGTGTTGAAGAAAGCTTTAGATTCGGCAATTTAGAAAGATAGTTTATGGATGAAATCATACCTAAAGGCACCCTGTCCTTTTTGATACAGGATGCCTTTAGGTATGACGTGAGAACGAAATATGATGTAAACTTTGCTAGCTTATGCACTATATTTCACAAAAAAACATAATTGTGATGTACTACTTCCGAAGAATGAACATTATTTTAATGTTATGGTCCGAAATAGTATAATTAGGTTTATTAAGTTGATATTTATGGTATATTTAACCTTAAAGATAAGTGATTATTATGCAGTGCTGTATGACTAATAAAAGGTGAACTCTGACCCTGCATAATTTTAGCTTATTCAATATAAGGAGGGCACTTTATGAATGACCAAAAAACACTTGAAAATTTAATGGAAGCTTTTGCAGGAGAATCACAGGCTAATCGAAAATATCTTGCTTACTCAAAAAAGGCTGAGTCAGATGGCAAGAAGAATGCTGCAAAACTGTTTAAAGCAGCTTCAGATGCCGAAACTCTGCATGCGCACAAGCATTTCGAGGTCGCAGGTAAGATTAAGTCAACTGTTGAAAATCTAAAAGATGCAGTCAATGGAGAGAATCATGAATATCAAAGCATGTATCCGGAATTTTTGAAAGTTGCTCAAGAAGAAGGAAATCAAGCCGCAGTGAGAACCTTTACATATGCTTTAAAGGCTGAAGAGGTTCATGCAAGACTCTATCAAGAAGCATTGGATAATCTGGATCAGGGGGAAGAAGTATTTTACTATCTTTGTCCTGTTTGTGGAAACATTGAGAAAGTGGTGCCCGAAAAATGCTTTATCTGCGGTGCATCGGGAACAAAATTTATTAAGTATTAAGGACCTACATACCGTTAGGTGAAGGTTTCTGCTCGCTAACCAGAACGTATCTTTACGTTCTGGATTTTTATATTATGATTGTTTGAACTTTGACTTTGTAACTAAAGAGGTGAGAAATATGCGTTGTGATCTTTTAATAAAGAATGGCTTCATCATAGATGGTTCGGGGAACCCTGGGTTCTTTGGCGATCTGGCTGTAGCTGAAGGGAAGATTATTGCGGTTAGCACCAATCTAGAATGCGAAGCAGAGAGAGTTATAGATGCTTTAGGATTAACCGTATGTCCAGGTTTTATAGATCCCCATGTACATGAAGAACTCACAGTTTTAACGAGTGGTAAGTTTGAGGAATATCTTCGACAGGGGGTTACCACGATGATTAACGGGAACTGTGGACATTCTATAACCCCTTATTCCTCTGATAATATCTATGAATACATGGCAGAAAAGGGGCTTATTTCTAGGGAAACAAAAGAAAGAAATAAACGGGTCGAACCCACCTGGTTTGATTTCACAGGCTATATAGACGTTATCAAGAAGAAGGGTACCAACATAAATATGGGATTCCTTCTCGGGCATGGCACACTAAGATGGAGCGTTATGGGAGGTGCTCAGAATAGAAAACTTACCAATGAAGAAGACAAAAAGATAGAGCAGCTTATTGAAGAGGGCTTGGAACAGGGGGCTTTAGGGATATCAACTGGCTTAACCTATAGCCCAAGTAAATATGCCGATACCGAAGAATTGATTAAACTATCTAAGATCGCTAGAAAATATGATGGGATATATACATCCCATATTAGAAACTATCTTGGTGTCCCAGAGGCTGTTAAAGAAACCATAAAGATTGGTGAAGTGGCGGGGATAAGAGCTCAGGTATCCCATCTGACGCCAAACTGTCCTGATGCTTTTGACGAAATACTGTTAGCGAGGAAAAGGGGAGTGGAAATTGCAGTCGATACTATTCCCAAGAGCAGCGGACTCTTCAAGAGATGGGACAGATTACTTCAGTTTATCGTATCATCATCCTCTAGACTCTTTGAATTAGACATCAATGGCTCCCCAGAGGCCTTTAAGACTCCTGAGGGAAGAAAAAGGATTATCAAAAAAGTAAGATTTAAAGATAAACTTTTGCTTATTAATACGGCTGATTCTCAAATGGAAAATCGAAGTTTGAAAGAAATTGCGCTCGAGAAAAAGATGGGGGTCGATGAACTAATCCTTAATCTCTTAGCAAATGAAAGGGATAAACTGACCTTCTGTCAGGGTGGCTTTAACAGACAGGATTTCTCTGGAAAGCCTTATGCTGATAATATAGCTAAAAACCCACTTGTCATGGTGGGATCAGATAAGGTATCTGGAGAAATCGACGACCCTTATGCCTGGTATGAAGTATTTAGAAAAGGTGCATTTCCAATATTTCTGGACTTATGCAGGCAAAAGGGTGTGATCATCGAAGAGATTATCAGAAGGGTAACTTCCCTACCAGCACAGCAGTTCAGATTGAGTGATAGAGGTATGCTCGCTAAGGGGAAGGCAGCTGATATTACCATAATTGATATTGATAATTATAATTATCCCTCCAACGAGGAAATCGATTACAAAAACCCGTTGACTATGGCGAGGGGGGTGAAGTATACGATTGTTAATGGCAAAGTAGCTTTAGATAATGGAAAGTTAAAAGAAATCAAGGCGGGTCAGTTATTGTCGAAATATGGCAGAAAGTTATAAAAGCCCAGGCTAGAAATGTGTGGGATCTTCTCGCTGTTAAAAAACGACAAATTGCTCTAAAAGTTGGTCGGTATCTGGCTATATGTAAGAGGGGATTTCTGAGAATGAATGAAGGTTGAGGTGACCGAGGTGAAAACTAATTACCGTATTGCGTATGATAAATACTGGCTGGATTTGAAAAATAAGGTCCCTGAAGAAATTGTAACTCAGCTTGCTGTGAAATACGATATTAGCACCCGTCAATTCGTTGTGACGTTCTTTAATTCAGAGTACATTTTAGATTGTGACACTGAAACCATATCCAGGAGAACAGACGGACACGTCCCGGAAATTATAGCATCCATATTAATCCTTAATTACTTAGTCTATGCGCAAACTCCTATGAAAATGGCTAAAAAGTGGGTAAGCCTTAAGGAAATACCGAACGGAGGTATGTTATTTTACCCTGCATTTTATAAATATTCACTTGTAGGACTTATCGATGCGTTTGGACATCAGCCCGAACAATTATTAGAGAGCGCGGCCACCTTAGGCGGTCAACCGGCATCATTCGGCGATGCGTCTGTTATTTGTCAGGCATTTCCTGAAATTCCCTTATGCGTGATTGTTTGGGAAGGGGACGAAGAAATTCGGCCCAATGCCACCATCCTTTTCCAGCCTTCAATTGAACGCCTGCTGCACATCGAGAGCATTATCGGTCTTGGCGCGTATCTTGCGGAGAAATTGCAGCGGGGGGTAACTTTTTTGGACAAACAAACATAATATATCATGGTAATGCAAGATTAACACTCCTTAACTCTTTCTTCTGTTCTTGGTCTTATGGACTGTGTCAACGGTCATATGAAAGAGAGGAATGATCATTATGTCTTGCAGTAACCCGACCCAATTTCTACCGTTTCTAATAACTATAAAGGAATTTTTCAATACCTTATTGAGATTGATTGAGCTATTGATTAACATGATTGGCGGCTAGCCTCACTTTGATCTAGATTGAACTAAAATGGCAAACCTATTGCTATTATGTAAAAATCTCTATCAAAGGAGGAGAAGTAAATGACATTATTCGGTAATAAAAGAATCTATCTTAGATTATGCTGGCCTCCCCTATGTTGTCCTCTACCGTTTGTTGGCGGAGTAGGAATTATTTCGATTGCTATTTTGGTTTTTATCGCTTTAGTAGTTATTTTCTAAGTGAATAAATTTTAACTGGCTATCATCTGAAAAGGTGGTAGCTTTTAATAATTTATACATAAATGAATGATTTTCTGGATATGTATTCGCTCAATTCGGGGAACACTCTAAGAGGCAACTTATACTATAGGAGGGTCAGTAAAATGTCAGAAGGTCTTCAAACGATAAATAGTCATTATGAACTGGCGATCATAGGTTGTGGGCCGGCAGGAATGTCAGCGGCTCTTAATGCCAAAATTCGAAACAGAGATTTTATATTACTGGGCTCCGAATTTTGCAGTCCAAAACTCTCGAAAGCCCCACAAATTGATAATTGGCTTGGCTTTCCAGAAATAGGTGGAGAAGAATTACGTCGACGTTTCTTAAATCATGTTGAGAACAAGGGAATTCCAATTGTCCCATTTAAAGTGACGAATATCTATCCTGGACCACCCTATACTCTGGTGAGCAAAGATCAATCCATCGAAGCAGATGCTATTATTATTGCGACAGGCGTATCAGTGAATAAACTATTTCCCGGCGAAGCAGAATTACTAGGTAATGGGGTTGGATATTGTGCAACGTGTGACGGCCCTCTATATAAAAATAAAAATGTTGCAATCGTTTCTTACAATCGGGAAGGGGAAGATGAGGCTAATTTTATGGCAGATTTCTGTGCTAAAGTTTATTATATTCCCCATTACAGCGACTTAGCGAGGCTTGACCCACGAATCGAGGTTAAAAAAGGAAAGGTTAAGGGTATCGTTGGAAACGAAACTGTCAAACAACTCGATCTAGGTGAGGAACAATTGCCGGTGGACGGTGTATTTATTATTCGAGATACCCTGCCTGCAGAGCAGCTGATATCCGGTCTGGAAATGGAGGATACTGCAATAAAGGTGAATCATAAACTTGAGACAAGTATGCCCGGCTTATTTGCTGCAGGGGATTGCACAGGTCAACCCTTTCAATTAATAAAGGCCGCAGGAGAAGGTGGAACAGCTGCCCTACAGGCCGTGAAATATTTGGATAAACTTAAACAAGTATAAATCTGCCCTAAGCCAGCATTTTGCCAATAATCAGCTACATGTCGGCTTCTTCAATAAGATTAAAATGTTCACTTCTCTGCAAAATTATTGAATTGCTTAAGTAAATGGCCTGGGTAATAGGCAAAAATCACCCAGGCCAAATTTAATTACCATATGCTAGAATTTAAACTAAGGATTTTGCTTAAATGGAACTTGATTTAATGGATCTTGATCTAAAGGGTACCCGAAAAACGATTCTGGGCCTCTGTTGTATTGGACTTTAATTCCATCGTTGCTGTTGCTGGTACCCATAGGGGTATCGGTGCCGGGGATGGTCTGGCGATTTTCACTAACTAAGTTAACACCAAAATTATTAAACAAATACAGTGACAATAAAATAATAATGACTGCTAACTCTGTCTCGACTAATACGAGTGGGTAACGTCGGCTGTTTTCTTCACTCATGTTGTAGCTTCTCCTTTCTACATTAAGACATTATATTAGAAATGGGGGCAGTATAGCTTATTCGACATGTACAATAGATGTTAATGGAAGGGCAAGAAAGAACGAACGAGATTTATGGTGGTTTACATGATAGATTTCAGCTCAGGTTGTTGTAGTGTAATGGTAAAGGTAGGATTCCTCCTACCCTTACCAATATTATTGAGACACAAACGTAATATTCCTAATCGGGATACGAACCACTGGACGAAGTCCGTCGATAGGAGTACCGATGTTGGAAAAAAGTAGAGCATTAGTTAAAAGTGCCACGCCATCTTGTAACCCTCCAAAGTCTCCAACCCAGAAACCAGAATCCATTCCAATTGCCAAACGCGCTCCAATAGGGTAAGAGTCAAATAATCCTATCCTCAAAGGCAAACAAGGTACTCCTAAAGATGAATATGGTTTCCCAAAGAGCATATGGGTGATCCCCTTCCTGTTTATTTGCCACTACGTGGCAATAAGATAAGAAGATCTAGGGTTCAGCAATTAGGAATATTACTACTACAACATATGGGAGCGAGTCCCAGAATGTTACTAGCAAACCCATCTATGCTAAAAATAGTAAGCAGTTGCTCTTAAGCTTGCACTTTTTTAGGACAAGAATCATATGATGAAATTAGAGAGAGATAACCCCGATACTATTTGGAGGACTGAGACAAGGCCCACTCTATCTTATAGGCCACTTGATTGGCCAAATTTAGAATAAGGGGTTTTATATATGGGCTTTGGAGTACCGTTTGTTCCAGTACCGCCTATCGTTGCACTTTTTGACACTTATCCTATTGGTGCAACACTCCGAATAGGTATGGATGCTGGTTTCTGGCGCGGGCAATTTGGAGGAATTCAAGATGGCGTTGCACTTTTGACCAATGCTCTACTTCACTCTAACCTTGGGACCCCAATTGATGGACTTCGACCAGTAGTGCGCATCCCTATCCGCTCAATCACTTTCGTTAGCCAATAATCATACAAAAGGGTCGTAAAGATACTTTAGTTATCGATACGACCCTTTGCAATATTGGAAGGGATTGAAATTGGGCTATAAGTGTGAGAGCAGAGCAACTAAGATCAGATCCACCGACTATAAAGATAACATTAGGCAAAGAACAGTAAATGGGACACCTTAAGCACACATTTAAGGATATAATTCATATGATGAAATTAGAAAGGGAGATAACCCCGATACTATTTGGAGGACTGAGACAAGGCCCACTCTATCTTATAGGCCACTTGATTGGCCAAAATAAAGAAAAAAGGGGTTATTTATATGGGCTTTGGATTGCCGTTTGTTCCGGTACCACCTATCGTTGCACTTTTTGACACTTATCCTATTGGTACGCCACTCGCGATAGGGATGGATTCTGGCTTTTGGGCCGGTCGATTTGGAGGAATTCAAGATGGCGTTGCACTTTTAACTAATGCATTACTTTTCTCTAACATTGGTACCCCAATTGATGGACTTCGACCAGTTGTGCGTATCCCTATCCGCTCAATCACTTTCGTCAGCCAATAATCATTTACAAAAGGGCCGTAACGAAATTTAGTTTCGATACGGCCCTTTTGTGATACTTGTACCGCCAGTGTCTTCGTGGGTGCTAGCCGAGTTTTCTTTATACTGGAGTGGATCAGGGCATATTAATAGTACTTAAAAAGTTTCAGATAGACTAACCTTTGCGGTCAAGATGGAGTTCCGCTAATGCTCTTTGGATAACATTTAGAAGTCTTTGTGGTAGGGATTTACTCGAATTTGCAGAAGACTCGACCGCTTCATAATTTTTAAGTGAAATATTGCGGGCTTCTGGCGATTGTAATTGATCCGAATCGAATGATTCTGTTTCAGTAATCAGATCATCCGCCGCCCTATTATTTTTAAATAGCCGGACAGTGACGTATTCTTTTTTCATACGATCTCCTCCTTCACATAATGAGAACAGTAAAAAGATTATCTATATTAGGATATGACGGACTATGAAAATTGTCTTATGAATCGGAGGCATATTATCTTATAAAGATGATGTTGTGATCATCATCAACGATACGCTCTGAAGGTTTTATGAGACAGAGTTGAAGCCGTAAGAAGCATTGAAATCCATATATAGGTATGTTCCTAGGCATTTTTGCTTATCCTATTAATGAACCTAAGGGAGGTATGCGAGTTAATTATGCCTAATCAAACCATAGCGAGTCGCAATCCCCAAAAACCAATCAATATATATTTCAATCGTTGTTTTTCTACGACTCACAAAATCATTCAATTATTTTTAAGCTATCCTGATACCCGTAAATTTAAGATTTACATTTCTCATGGCTGCGCAAATAGCAACCTTCAAGAGGTTGCAGATTACTACGAGGTGGAACCATCAATTAATGGGAGGGACTATGTTGATTACTGCTTAAATTTTTGTCTTAAGCACGAGATTGATTTGTTTGTGCCAAGATATAATGTAACTACTTTAGTCGATTACAAAGAAGACTTTGATCGTATAGGGGTCAAAGTAATGTTTATTGGGAGTTCTGAGACTTATCAATTTCTGGAGAGCAAAGTAAAAACTTATAAAGTTTTGAATAATACTAATATTATAGCGATCCCAAAAACATTTTGCGTTAAAAACTATGATGACTTTCAAACTGCATATAAGAAAATAGCCAAAGTTGGGAGCAGCGCCTGCATGAAGCCTATCTCTGGGATTGGAGGAAATGGCTTTAAAAAAATCATAGAGACTATGACCGAGATCGATGAGCTTTATCTATCGACAGGTTCGACGATTGCGAAGGAAAGGATAGCTCGCATCTTACAGGACTCGCGAAATGTGGAGCCGTTTATAGTGATGGAATACTTAGAAGGGGATGAATTTAGTATTGATTGTTTAGCGTATCAGGGAGAATTAATCAGGGCTATTCCTAGAAGAAAGATCGACTTGTACTGTCAAAACGTAGAACATAGAATAGATTTGATTGTTATAGCTCAGAAACTTACTAAAAAGTTCAACCTAAGCTATTTGTACAATATTCAGGTTAAGTATCACAAAGGAAAACTATACCTTCTTGAAATTAACACCCGGATGTCCGCCGGGATTCATAAGTCTAGTTTAGCGGGTGTTAATTTTCTATATCTTGCTATTAAGCTGCTGAACGGAGAAGCTGTGACTAATCGAGAGACAATACGTTGGGATTTTCAGATACGCGCTATAGAAAACTATGAGCTTACAGACCTAACCCCATTATATTCTTCCGCCCCAATCTAAATCCAATTCAAAAGGTCTTAGACTCCTAAAAGTGGAGTTTTAAGAATTGAAGAAAAAAAAAGAAAGCTCATCTATAAAGATGGGCTTAACGCAGGAAAAGGATAAAGCTAATAATCGTTTTAACGGCACCGGAAGTTGGAAAATCAATGAGAAAGAGGCGGATGAGGGACTTGGACTGGTGTTTCTAAGTTATGGACAAAGTGGCTCCGTAAGAATCAATTTCTAGAACCTGAGCCTGAGCGTTTACCCCATACTGCTCTAGCGTAGTTATCATGTTCTGGCATACTTCTTGCTTAGAGTCTTCGGTAATAAGGGCTATCAGAGTGGGTCCGGAACCACTGAGAGCAGCTCCATAGGCTCCGGCTTCGAGGGCGGCTTCTATGGTCTCGAGCATGCCGGGAAGGAGAATTGCCCGTTGGTTTTGGTGAAGAACGTCGCGCATTCCTTCCTTTAGAAGAGAATAATCCTCTCGAATAATGGCTTCAATCAGTAATCCAACATGGGAAATATTAAAAACGGCATCATTTCGTGTAACGTGCGTCGGCAAAATTCCTCTGGCTTTTTCTGTGTTCAGGCGGGTGTTAGGAATAACTACTACCGCTTTTAAGTTGGGTGATTGGGCCAGGACACGGGGAAAAATACCATCTTTGGCTGGTACGGATAGGGTGATCCCTCCATATAAAGCAGGGGTGACATTGTCTGGGTGGCCTTCTATGGAATTTGCAACTTGGAGTAATTCATACTTTGTATATGGTGATCCGGCTAAGGTATTAGCGGCTACTAGACCGCCCACGATGGCGGCGGAACTGCTTCCTAAACCACGAGCGGGGGGAATATGATTTTCAAGTGTAAGGGCGACAGAGGGATTAGGGTAATGAAGCAGATCCCAGAGATGGCACATTGTTTGCCATACGAGGTTACTTGCATCGGCCGGAATCCCGTCGCGGTATGATCCAGTTAAAGAAATTTGAAACGGTTGATTGGGTTCAACCGTTATCGTGTTGTGCAGTTGAAGTGCCAGCCCTAAACAGTCAAATCCAGGACCTAGATTGGCGGAGGTGGCTGGTATCTTAACGCGAATCATCGTGTTCCTCCTTATTGGCCATTTTCAAAGCGAATTACATTGTGAATATTCAGGACCTTGCTATATGCTTGGATAGAATCTAGAGCTTCTTGAAGTGCTCCTTCACGACAGGGATGAGTCATAAGGACGATCTCTGCCTGATTTTTACCGCGAGGTTTTTGAATGATCGAGGCGAAGCTAATATTTGCTTCGGCAAAGAGTAAGGCTAGAGTAGCTAGGACACGGGGCTCGTCTTTGACAAGGAGGCGAATATAGAACGCAGTATGGAAATCTGAGATGGCTTTAAGTGGAAGATCAAGATAACAGGTACAATTAAGCCCAGAGGTTGAGTGCGCTTGGATATTGCGAGCAATCCGCATAATATCGGATATTATGGCACTTCCGGTGGGGAGAGAACCAGCACCTCGACCATAAAACATGGTTTCTCCAACTGCATCACCAACGACATAGATGGCGTTAAATACTCCGTTGACAGATGCAAGAGGATGGGTAAGAGGTAATATTGCCGGATGAACGCGAACTTCTATACCTTCAGCTTGGTGTTTAGCAATGGCTAACAGTTTGATGGTACAGCCAAGTTCAGCGGCATAAGCTAGATCTTCACGAGTTATTTTGGAAATGCCTTCGACAAAGACGTCTTTGAGGGCTACGCGTGAATTAAAGGCGATGGAGGAAAGAATGGCAAGTTTTCGGGCTGCATCTAAGCCGTCGACATCAGCAGAAGGGTCTGATTCGGCATACCCTAATTGTTGTGCTTCAGCAAGGACTTCCGAATACTCTCGGCCTTGCTCGGCCATGGCAGTAAGAATGTAGTTGGTCGTTCCATTAATAATCCCAATTAGATCGGTAATGCGATTGGCGGCTAGGGACTCTTTTAAAGCAGCAATAATCGGAATTCCGCCTCCCACACTCGCCTCAAAGTAGAGGCCCTTTCCTGCTTGATTGGCAGCATCAAGAAGCTCATGACCATGAAGGGCTATTAAGTCTTTATTCGCGGTGACGACATGTTTACCCTGTCGTAAAGCTTCTAATATAAATGTGCGAGCGGGTTCAATTCCTCCCATCACTTCGACAATAATCTCTATTTCAGGATCTTGAAGAATTTCTGCAGGTTGATCAGTTAATAGAAAGTCTCCGTGAACATCACGCTCTCGATGAAGATCCTTGTCGAGGATGCCTTTAATGTGAATTTCGCAGTTTGTTCGTGTTCGAATATCCTCAGCATTTTGCTGTAATACCCGCACTACTCCTGAACCCACAGTACCTAAACCTATTATGCCAATCTGAATTGTCAAGGTGAGTCAACTCCTCCAAAAAACAAATGTATTTGTATAGTGGACATTATACCTCGTGCTATCGGGCTTTGACAAGAAAATCTTTGAGTAATTTCAAACATATTCCTAGTAAAAAGGGTTGACACTGGGGAATGGATTCTATATCATATACACAAAGTTCGTAATCCAAATGTAATATAACAGTAAGGGAAGTGTACCTAGGGTTCCGAGGAGAACCTGTCTGGTCCGAGCGGTACAGAATCCAAATTGGATTTACACCGTGAGTAGAAAAAACTCAAGCGGAAAGTTCCACGATATAGGGAACTACGCTTGGGCTATTTAATTTATAAGACTATACCTGAGAAAGGGGTCGATGAAATGGGACTAGTTATATACAGTAATGGAGGATTTGTTCCTGAGGAAGAGGCGAAAGTATCGGTTTTTGATCATGGCTTTTTGTACGGAGATGGTATTTTTGAAGGGATTCGTGCCTATCATGGCCGAGTATTCAAATTAGACGAGCATTTGAAACGCCTCTATGAGTCTGCGAAGTCGATTCAATTGAACATCGGCATTTCTAAGGATGAGATGCAGGAGGTTGTCTTAGAATCGCTGCGCAAGAACGGCTTAAAAGATGCCTATATTCGCTTGGTGGTTTCCCGTGGTAAAGGGGATTTGGGACTTGATCCTGTGAAGTGTCCACAGGCCGCAATATATTGTATAGCGGCTTCAATTAAAATCTTTGAGCCAAGCATGTATGAGCAAGGCTTAGAAGTGAAAACAGTGGCTATTCGCCGGAATAATCCGGATTCCTTGAGCCCTAGAATTAAATCCCTAAATTATCTTAATAATATTCTTGCCAAACTCGAGGCCAATCAGGCTGGTGTTGTTGAAGGAATTATGCTTAATCAAGATGGCTATGTTGCTGAGGGGACTTCAGATAACATTTTTGTCTTTCGAGAGGGAGTCTTAATAACCCCTCCTCTTTCGGCAGGAATACTGGAGGGAATCACCCGCAATTCTGTGCTCCAGCTCGCAGTTAAACTGGACATTGAAGTGAGGGAGGAGTTGTTTACACGACACGACCTTTATACTTCAGATGAGTGCTTTCTCACAGGTACTGCAGCAGAACTAATCCCAGTAATTAAAGTAGATGGCCGAGAAATTGGAGCCGGAGTTCCCGGTGATGTGTATAAACGACTACTTGTTGCATTTCGAGAGCTTACCCGTGTTAATGGTCCCGAAATTTACAGCGAATAGATGTATTGCCAAATGAGATAGGAGGGGAATTGAGTATGAGTGAAGAAAAAACAGGATTAAAAGGGGCTACAGTCTTATTAAATGCCCTGCACCAAGAAGGCGTTGACGTTATCTTCGGTTACCCAGGTGGGGTGTTACTTCCCTTGTACGATGCCCTTCTGGATTGTCCCATTCGACATGTGTTGGCACGTCATGAACAAGGGGTAGTGTTTGCCGCAGATGGATATTCGCGAGTCAGTGGAAAAGTAGGGGTTTGTTTAGCAACATCTGGACCTGGTGCGACAAATGTAGTGACTGGCATAGCCAATGCCTTCTCAGATTCTATCCCTTTAGTCGTTTTGACGGGGCAGGTGTCTACGAGTTCGCTCGGATCTGACTCATTTCAAGAAGTGGATATCATCGGGATCACGATGCCTATAACCAAGCATTCTTATTTGGTTAAGGATCCGCGGGAGCTGCCGAGGATTGTTAAAGAGGCATTTTATATTGCCCGAACAGGCCGGCCTGGGCCTGTGCTCATCGATCTTCCCAAGGACGTTTTAGCGCAAGAAAATGTCGAGCCCTTTCCTTCGGATATGAAATTAAAAGGATACAAGGTGTTTGGCAGAGGAAACAATAGTAAGATCGAAGAAGTGGTGAAGGCGCTCTCAGAATGTCACAAACCGGTCCTTTATGCCGGGGGCGGTGTGGTCACCGCAGGAGCAGAAGGAGTTATCAGGCAGTTAGCGGAAAAAGCGAATCTACCGGTGGTTACAACCTTGATGGGGATAGGAAGCCTTCCCTTCGGGCATTCTAATTTGCTAGGGATGGTAGGAATGCATGGAACGGTGACGGCAAACTATGCCGTTGATGATTGTGATTTGCTGATTGCAGTGGGCGTGCGCTTTGATGACCGTGTGACCAGCGGTTTGGGTCATCGTTTTGCCACTAAAGCAAAAGTCATTCATATTGATATTGATCCCGTGGAGATTAGCAAAGTGGTAAAAACGAATATCCAGATCGTTGGGGATGCTCGCTTGGTTCTGGAAGAAGTGTTAGACGTCTTACCGGGGTTTACTGTATCTCAAGTTGCTGACTGGTGGAATCAATTACGTGTTTGGAAGAAAGATCATACTTTGAGCTATGACTTAAACAGACTTACACCACAAATGATAATCGAATGTCTTGGAGAGCTTGCTAGTGAGAATACGGTTATCACAACCGATGTGGGACAACATCAAATGTGGGTAGCTCAGTATTATCCAACCGTGCATCCACGTAATTATGCGACCAGTTGTGGGCTTGGAGCTATGGGTTATGGCCTTCCAGCCGCTGTGGGGGCCCAACTCGCTCGTCCGGACGATTTGGTGGTTTTGATAACAGGAGACGGTTCCTTACAGATGTCGATCCAGGAGTTAGGAACCATTGCTCAGAATAAACTTCCTATTAAAATTATCTTACTAAACAATGGCGTGCTGGGCATGGTTCGCCAATGGCAGAAAACGTTTTATGAGGAGCGGTATAGTCAAATACAGCTCGATGGCAATCCGGATTTTGTCAAAGTCGCGCAGGCCTATGGTATGCTAGGCATCAATGTCGATTCCCCTGATCAGGTTAAAAGCGCTATTTCGGAGGCGATCAAACATCCCGGCTCCGTGCTGGTAAACTTTACGATCTCGCCGAACGAAGATGTTCTGCCCTTAGTTCCACCGGGTAAAGAAATTACGGAAATGATAGTGAGGTAATAACATGTTGCATACACTTGCAGTCCTCGTAGAGAACAATCCTGGAGTTTTAATCCGGGTAGCGGGATTGTTTGCTCGCAGGGGGTATAACATTGATAGCCTTACAGTTTGTCAGACGGAAGATCCTGATGTTTCGAGGATGACGATTGTCGTACATGGAGATGATCAAGTTATCGAACAAGTAAGGAATCAACTCAGTAAACTGGTGGTTGTGCAGACAGTCACGGATTTAACTGGCGAAAGCGTTGTTGATCGAGAGCTGGCGTTAATACGTGTCGAAGTCAGCGCGGAAACACGATCCGTGGTTCTCCAGACGGTCGAAGTTTTCCGGGGACGGGTTGTGGATATGGGTAGAAGCAATATTACCATAGAGTTAACCGGAGACATTGCCAAAATTGATGCGTTTGTACATGCAATTCGCCCTTATGGATTATTAGAGTTGGTGCGTACTGGTAAGATAGCCATTTTGCGCTCTGAAGTTTAAGGATTCTGTAAGACGTAGCGTGTTATAATATAATATGGCCTGTTTTAAGAGAGGCTCATAATTGAAAGGAAGTTGTAAAAATGGTAAAAATGTATTATGAGGTAGATGCGAATCTAGAGTTGTTAAAAGGGAAAGTCATTGCGATTATGGGATATGGGAGCCAAGGGCATGCACAGGCCCAAAATCTAAGAGATTCAGGACTTAAGGTTCTGGTAGCTGACTTACCGGGAAGTGTGAATTGGAAGCGGGCAGTAGAAGCTGGCTTAGAGGTTATGACGGTTCCAGAGGCAGCTGCACGAGCGGACGTTATTCAAATTTTGCTTCCTGATGAGTTGCAAAGTAAGGTCTATCATGCAGAAATTAAGGAACATCTTTCAGCCGGGAAAGCGCTTGTCTTTTCTCACGGGTTTAATATTCACTTTGGGCAAATTGTTCCACCCAAAGATGTCGACGTCTTTATGGTAGCGCCTAAAAGCCCCGGTCACTTGGTACGTCGTACCTATACAGAAGGTGCAGGAGTACCGGCATTGATTGCGGTCTATCAAGATGCCACAGGCAAAGCTAAAGAATTAGCCCTAGCGTATGCCAAGGGAATTGGTTCAACAAAGGCAGGCGTTCTGGAAACAACCTTTAGAGAGGAAACGGAGACGGACTTGTTCGGAGAACAGGCAGTTCTTTGTGGGGGAGCTACAGAACTAGTCAAAGCCGGCTTTGATACGTTGGTAGAAGCAGGCTACCAGCCGGAAATCGCTTATTTTGAATGCTTACACGAACTTAAGCTGATTGTTGATTTGATGTATGAAGGCGGCATAAGTTGGATGCGTTATTCTATCTCGGATACCGCGCAGTATGGGGATCTGGTTACAGGAAAACGAATTATTAATCAAGAAACTCGCAAAGAAATGAAAAAGGTTCTGACAGAAATTCAAGATGGACGCTTTGCTAAAGCGTGGTTACTCGAGAACCAAGTGAATCGACCAGCTTTTAATGCTATGAATAGCATCGAAGATAATCATCTTATTGAAAAGGTTGGGGAACAATTAAGAGGCATGATGAGCTGGCTTAAAAAACACGAATAAGGCAAAGCCCTAAAATTACGCTAAAGTGCTCACTTTGCAATAATGCTTTTTAATAAAGATATTTGGAAGGAAGTTAGAGTAATGCGTCGGATCGAGATCTTCGATACTACTTTGCGAGACGGCGAACAATCGCCGGGAGTTGCACTCAACTCAGATGAGAAATTGCAAATCGCTCGTCAATTAGCTAAGCTGGGTGTTAACGTTCTCGAAGCAGGATTTCCGATCTCCTCCCCCGGCGATTTTGAGGGAGTGCGCCGGATTGCGCAGGAGGTAAGAAATATAAGTGTTGCCGCCTTGGCACGGGCTAACGCCAAGGACATTGAATGTGCCTGGGAAGCGATTTCGGTTGGGGAATCTCCGCGCATTCACACCTTTATTGCTACATCGCCGATTCATATGCAGTATAAATTGCAAAAATCGCCCCAGGGCGTCTTGGAACAAGCCATCCAGGCAGTTCGGTTGGCCAAATCAAAAGTGGGTAATGTGGAATTCAGTGCCGAAGATGCCTCGCGTAGTGAGGTGGATTTTTTGGCGAAAGTTTTCTCAGGGGTTATAAAAGCAGGCGCTACGGTACTCAATATCCCAGATACTGTAGGCTACGCGACACCCGAAGAGTTCTCAGCATTTTTACGAGCGGTTATGGAACGTACGATCGGGATCGAACAAGTCAAAGTCAGTGTACACTGCCACAATGATTTGGGTCTTGCGGTTGCAAATTCTCTTGCTGCTGTTGGGGTGGGGGTTCATCAACTAGAGTGTACCGTCAATGGCATCGGGGAAAGAGCCGGAAATGCAGCCTTAGAAGAACTCGTGATGGCTCTGAACACTCGTAGGGATCAATATGGTGTTGATACAAGTATTGTGATGACGGAGATTGCCAGGGCTAGTCAATTAGTCAGCCGATTAACTGGTATGCTGATTCAGAATAACAAGGCTATTGTGGGTAAAAATGCCTTTGCCCATGAATCGGGTATTCACCAAGATGGTATGTTAAAAGAGCGATCTACTTATGAAATTATGTCACCAAGCGACATAGGAATCGATGCGGAATCAATAGTCTTGGGAAAACACTCTGGGCGCCATGCGGTTCAACAACGCTTTACTGATCTCGGGCTGGATTTAGAAGAAAGCCAATTCGAAGAGATGTTTTCTCGCTTTAAACTATTGGCTGATCGTAAACGCGAAGTGACTACAGCCGACTTGTTTTCCTTAGTTGATTTGAAAGCGGAGAAAGCGGATCAGATTCGCTTAGATTATTTTCAGGTTTCAAGCGGAACGCATCTTATCCCCACGGCGACGGTTGGGCTGATGTATAATGGACAACGTTTAGTAGATGCAACGTGTGGCGATGGACCGGTTGATGCCGCCTTTAAGGCCATTGATAAGGTGCTAGGAACAGAGGGTAAGCTGATTCACTATTCGTTGCAGGCCATTGACGGCGGAGAAGATGCTCAAGGAGAGGTTACAGTTACAGTTAAGTTTGGAGAAAATCTGGTGGGTGGTCGTGGAGTGAGCACAGATATTATCGAAGCTAGCGTGTTAGGCTATCTCCAGGCCGTAAACCGGGCGTTTGGACGAGGATGGATTAAGGTTCGAGAGTGAACTCGTTCAACTAAAGTTGAACATCGAGACTTCGGTGACGAAAGCTTCCGGTGGATGGTTTCGCCGAGCCGCCTCTACTCAAAAGGAACACTTCGCGGCGAAGGAGGAGTCTACCCCCACCGAAGCAGAGTACGTGGGCCCACTCCCACTTATAGAAGTGGGAGTCTTACGATTGGATAAACGCAAATAGAAGGAGGGAGTAAGAGCAATGTCTATGACCATCACGGAAAAGATTCTGGCGCAACATGCTGGCTTGGATAACGTCGTTCCTGGGCAACTGATCACCGCAAAGTTGGATCTTGTCTTAGCCAATGATATTACAGCGCCTGTGGCGATAAAAGAGTTTGCCAAGTTTAGTGCAAAAAAAGTGTTCGATCCTCATAAGGTCGCTCTTGTTCCAGATCATTTTGCTCCTAATAAAGATCTTGCTTCGGCAGAGCAATGCAAATTTGTGCGAGACTTTGCTAGAGAACAACAGATAGAACATTATTTTGAAGTGGGACAGATGGGTATTGAACATTGCCTACTCCCAGAACAAGGACTTACGTTGCCGGGAGACCTGATTATTGGTGCGGACTCCCATACATGCACATATGGAGCTGTTGGAGCCTTTGCCACGGGAGTTGGCAGTACAGATTTAGCAGCAGGCTTAGCCACTGGCGAAGCTTGGTTTCGTGTACCGGAATCCATGAAGTTTGTCTTCCATGGTACCCGTTTTCAAAAATGGGTCGGAGGGAAAGATCTCATCCTTTACCTGATCGGCAAATTGGGTGTCGATGGGGCTCGCTACCGAGCAATGGAGTTCACAGGAGAAGGAATAACGGCCTTATCTATGGATAATCGTTTTACGATTTGCAATATGGCGATTGAGGCTGGAGCGAAAAATGGCATTATAGCACCCGATGACAAGACGTTTGCTTATCTGGAAGGACGAGCACGTCGCTCGTATCCTCTCCAATACAGTGATTCAGACGCTCATTACCTAGAAGTCCAGGAGTTCGACGTTACGGAGATCCCCTTGCAAGTATCCTTCCCTCATTCCCCTGAAAACGCCAAATCAGTACAAGAAGCCAGCGGGATTAAAATTGACCAGGTTGTGATCGGGTCCTGCACGAATGGTCGATTGGAAGATCTGCGGATAGCGGCGGAGATTCTGCGGGGTAAGAAAGTGCACCCTGAAATCCGTTGCTTGGTTTTCCCAGGAACTCAAACTATTATGAGGGATGCCATGCGTGAAGGAATTATCGATACTTTGATTGAGGCGGGGGTTGCCGTTAGTACGCCGACGTGTGGTCCTTGTCTAGGAGGACACATGGGAATTCTGGCTAAAGGGGAGCGGGCTGTCTCCACCACGAATCGGAATTTTGTGGGACGAATGGGGCATGTTGAAAGTGAAGTTTACTTAACCAATCCAGCGGTCGCAGCGGCATCCGCTATCAAGGGTCAAATAGCCCATCCAGAGGAGGTTTCTTAGATTGGGAAAAGCGTGGAAGTTTGGGCATGACATCGATACGGATATCATTTTGCCGGCACGGTATTTAAATAAATCCACTCCCGAACATCTTGCGGCACATTGCATGGAAGATGCGGGTACATCGTTTGCACAGGTCGTTAAAACTGGGGACATTATGATCGGTGGGAAAAACTTCGGTTGCGGTTCCTCGCGCGAGCATGCTCCGATAGCCATTAAGGCTTGTGGCATACAAGTAGTGATTGCAGAGTCGTTTGCTCGGATTTTTTATCGCAATGCATTAAATATTGGCTTGCCGATCATGGAATGCCCAGAGGCTGTGGCGGGAATCTCTGAAGGCGATGAGGTAAGTGTTGATGTCGCAACGGGTAAGATTGAAAATCTAACGAAAAATGTCCAGTTTCAGGCCCGTTCCTTTCCTCCCTTTATGCAGGATTTGATTCGTGCGGGTGGGCTAATTCCTTATATTGAAGGGAGGAGTAAGAATGCCTAATGTTCTGGTTCTACCGGGCGATGGTATAGGAAAAGAAATTACGCCTGAAGCAGTTAAGGTTTTACAAGCTGTCTTAAAAGGTCGATCGACCAGCCTAAATTTTGAAAACGGGTTGATCGGTGGAGCAGCGATTGACGAAGCGGGCAAGGCGTTACCCGATGAAACGCTGGCCGCGGCCCTGACCGCGGATGCGATTCTTATGGGTTCAGTGGGTGGGCCTAAATGGGATACCCTTCCAGCGCAAGAACGCCCAGAATTGGGAGGCCTTCTCAAAATCAGAAAAGCCCTAAGTCTGTACGCTAATATCCGCCCGGTGAAAATGAGTCCCATGTTGGTTGATGCTTCTACGCTTCGACCTGAGGTGGTCAAGGACGTTGATCTCGTCGTTTTGCGAGAATTGACCGGTGGGCTATATTTCGGGGAGAAGGGCAGAAAGACAAACCCGGTAAGCGCGTATGACATTTTGATCTATTCTGAGGAAGAGATCCGTCGCATTGTAGAACTTGGCTTCCAAATGGCTGTCAAGCGAACTGGGAGACTTTGTTCCGTCGATAAAGCGAATGTGCTGGAATCATCCCGTTTCTGGCGTGAGATCACTGTAGAAATTGCTAAGGATTTTCCTAATGTTGAATTAACGCATATGTATGTGGACAATGCGGCAATGCAATTAGTTCTTCGCCCGAATCAATTTGATGTTATTGTTACAGAAAATATGTTTGGAGATATTCTCACGGATTTGGCATCGATGCTGGGAGGATCTATAGGTATGGTCCCCTCGGCCAGCTTAAATGGAAAAAAAGGACTCTATGAGCCCTCCCATGGCTCGGCGCCAGATATTGCAGGGAAGAATATTGCTAATCCTTTGGCGACAATTTTGTCAGCAGCCTTAATGTTACGGTATTCATTTGATTTAGAGGAAGAAGCTCAAATGATCGAGCGGGCGGTTGAAGCAGTCTTAGCAGATGGATTCAGAACTCCGGATTTAGCAAAACCAGGTGATAAAGTATTAGGAACTCGAGAAATGGGAAATGCTATCGTTGAGGCACTAAGTAGAAAATAATTTTCTACTTGAAATTCTTAGATGTGTGCGTTAGAGTATAGTCAACTGCATAAGAAATATTGCATGAGATCGACCCAGTATGGTAAACGGTGATGTTCAGAGAGAAAAACAAGTGCTGAGAGTTTTTTCACACCCGCTATCAGAAACCCAGTCGTGATGCTCTGATGATGAATCAGACGGTTTCCACCGTTATGCGGAATGTTGCGGGAATAAACCCGTGGCATTAAGTTGGCATTGGCAATAAAGGTGGTACCGCGGAAGGCTTCTTTCGTCCCTTAAATAGGGATGAGAGGGGCCCTTTTACGTCAGTGAGAGGAAGTGTCTTAGCACGATCGCACATCCTACGCCGACAGGTATTCCTTTAGGGATCACGGCTTCGGCGATACTAATCCTACGCCGCGAAGTTTTCCTTTTGGGTTAAGCGGCTACGGCGAAACCCTCCACTGGAGGCTTTCGTCACTGGAGACTATCGTGTTCCATCGCTATTCGCTTGAGGATATGGCTAAAACACAAAACTTCTGGGCTTTCTGCATGTGAACAATTGTGTTTCTTAACGCCATATCCTCGGCACTCATTGACGCGACTCCTCTCTACGTGCTCTCTAAGCTAAGAAACTTCCTCTAGCTGGGGTGGACGGAGGTGGGACCCTTGGGAGCTGTTTGCGGCTTGGACGCAAAAGTGCGTGAAAGTGTTGCGAAGGTAAATATAGTAAATAATGGTTAAAAGGTTATGAAAGGATGTTGAGAATGACTCAATCAATTGGTTTTATCGGTGGGGGAAATATTGCGGAGGCCATCATCGGGGGGATTAGGAAAATAGATGGGGGGCGCCAAATCAGAGTAAACGAACTATTTGAGGAACGGCTGCAATATTTGGTAGATAAGTATGGTATTATAGCTTCTGGAGTTCAGGAACTTGTAGAAAACTCAGATGCAGTTATTCTTGCTGTGAAGCCAAAAGATGTTCGTGGAGTGCTTGAGACACTGAGAAATTATACTTTAAAAGACAAATTGATCATCGCGATTGCAGCTGGTGTTCCCTTAAAGCTATTTTACAAGTACCTTCCCGGAATCGCGGTCATTCGGGTAATGCCGAATACTTCAACTGCGGTTCTTCATTCCATGACTGGGCTGGTGCGTGGAGAAAAAGTCACGAAGGAACAGGTCGAGATGGCGGAACAGATTTTTTCGGCTACGGGGAAGACAATGTGGATCCCTGAAGAGAAAATGAATGCACTAATTTCTATCAGTGGAAGCGGACCAGCCTATTTTTACCTATTTGCTGAGAGTTTAATTAAAGCAGGGGTTCACTTAGGGCTTAGCGAAGAGGAGGCAGGGATATTAGTGCTAGAAACCCTAGTAGGTGCGGGAAAAATGATTGCCGAGAGTGATAAATCACCGGGGAGGCTGCGAGAAGAAGTAACCTCTCCCAATGGAACAACCTTTGCAGCGTTAAATGTGTTTTATGACGATCAATTAGCCCTAACCGTACTTAAGGCAACTCAAGCTTGCGCTCAACGCGCTGCAGACCTGGAAGGAGAAAATTCGGAGTGAAAGCACTTGAGGTTCGACGAGTTGTGTTGAAAATAGGGAGCAGCAGTTTAACCCATCCCCAAGGCGGCTTAGATGATCAAGCCATCGCAGAAATTGTGGCCGTTATTGCTACCCTGAAGCAAAAGGGGGTAGAGTGTATTTTGGTTACTTCTGGTGCAGTTGCAGCAGGTATGGGTCAACTTGGGATACACGATCGTCCGCGTGATTTGCCGGGTAAGCAAGCATTTGCAGCAGTTGGGCAGGGAGTGCTTATCGAGAGGTATACCCGAAATCTTGAACGGTATGGAATTGTTGGGGCCCAAATTCTAATGTCTCGTATAGATTTAGCGGAAGCGTCTCGTTATCGAAACACACAAAATACGCTTGAAAAATTATTGCGCTTACAAGTCGTTCCGATTATTAACGAAAACGACACAGTTGCGGTTGAAGAACTCTGTTTTGGGGATAATGATACCCTTTCTGCCTTAGTGGCAGGGCTTATAGACGCGGATCTATTAGTACTTCTGACAGATGTTGATGGTTTGTATTCAAATAATCCAAAAAAGGATCCTTTGGCTCAACTCATTAAAGAAGTTTCTGAAGTATCCGCAGTAGAGTGTATGGCGAGTGGGGCAGGAACGAACATAGGTACCGGTGGAATGGTCACAAAACTGAGGGCAGCCAAAATTGCTACTCGTTTTGGAATTGGTATGCTCCTTTTGAATTTTACCAGGATCAGAGAACTCCTGGACCTGGCAGAGGGCCAGGAGACCGAAGGAACTTATTTCCTGCCAGCAAAGCATCGTCTTGCAGGTCGCAAACGTTGGATCGCTTATGCTGGTTTATCCGAAGGTAGTATTCAAGTTGATAAAGGTGCGGCAAAGGCGCTTATCGAAAAAGGCAAAAGCTTACTCGCCAAAGGGGTCATAACGACTGAAGGGACCTGGGAGCGTAAAGAAATCGTTCGTATTGTCAACATGCTGGGTGAAGAGATTGCCAGGGGGGTTGCTGAGCTGAGCAGTGATGAGGTAGAGAAGGTTAAAGGATTACATTCTGAAATAGTCCTCAAACTTATTCCTGATTTTGAAGGGGAAGAAGTAGTACATCGCGATAATATGACTCTCATGGTGGACGAATAATCCTGCTTAAATTTTACGTCTGATCACTCAGCGAAAGTGAGAAGAAGAAGGTTCAACACTTATTATCGACCAGTATTTCAGTAAAAACTGGTTCGAGGCTCACTCATATAAAATTAAGACAGGTCATTAATGCATCGTCAATTTACTTTATTTAGGTAAGGACTTTCCCGTAAGGCATATACCACAATGGTTAATCATATTGAAGATAACGTACGAGTGGAATTATGTTCCACTCGCTTCTTAATTTTATAGTCAGATTCTTAAAGCAATTCTATTATAACTTAACATTAGTCATACTCCAAAAAGGCAACATACACTAAACTATATTAGGAGGAAGGAAGGGAACATGTTGAGATCATCACGGAATATCCTACTTTCAATTATGACTTGGAATATTTATATTGGTGCGGAGTTCGCCCCTCTTTTTAGAGCTACTTCTAAACAAATCCCCAAACTTGTCACAAAGGTTTTTAGTCAATTTCGCCATCCGATCACGCGGGGATTAATGCAAGATTACAGTTAACAATTGCTTAATATTTTGGCTTAGCAATTTTAATTCTAGCGTAATTCTTTGGAGGAATTCAGTAGCGTCGAGAGAGAAAATGGAATGTTTATGCTATTTTGGGAGGACATAAAGGATATGAAGAAAAAATGTAGAAATGTTAGAGTGAAAGTATGGGAGGATGCAAGTATCTTTCGCGCAAATGACTTGGGATGAGATGACAGTTTTTTAAATTGGAGTGAATAAATTTGTGAATCAAATTAACCGGAGTAAACTTTGGACTAGCGATTTTATTCTTATTATTATAGTATCTACCGGAATAAGTTTTAGTAACTATTTTCTAATGACTACTCTTCCAATTTATGCTCAAGAAATTAGCGGATCAGTAGCATATTCTGGTTTTATGACAGGGGTATACGCTTTAGCTGCTTTAACAGTTCGTCCAATTTCGGGGAAAATAATTGATAAATACGGTAGAAAAAAAGCACTTTTATTTGGCACTTTTTTGTATTCGCTGATCTGTTTGTTTTATAATTTTTCCGCTGTAATTGGTTTATTAATATTTACACGTATATTACATGGTATAGGATTTGGGATTCAAACAACTGCCGGAGGCGCTGTAGCAGCAGACGTGATACCCAAAGCACGCATGACGGAAGGAATAGGATATTTTGGGCTTTATACGACAATCACGACGGCTATAGCACCAGGGATTGCATTTTTTATTATAGGCGATGGACAAATAGAAAAGTTTAGAATGTTATTTATCATATCAGCAGGAATATCTTTAATTAGTATGATCTTTGCTTGCTTTATCAAATATGAATGTAAAGGGAATTTAAATCATGATGATATAACTACTAACGAATACAGAAATGCCATTATTGGAGACGATGTTGCTAATACCCAGACCCTTCCGAAAACTATACTGGGGTTTGAATACGCGGCTTTCCTGCCAGCGGCTGTTATTATGCTGGTATACTTTGGGTATAGTACCATAATGTCGTTTTTAGCACTTTATGCTTTGGAAGAAAAAATAGGTAACATAGGTTCATTTTTTACAGTTATGGCATTTGGACTGTTATTTTCAAGAACGTTTATGGGAAAAGTTGCAGATAACTATGGTCCGAACAAAGTTGTTATTCCGGGAATTATAATACTTGCATCATGCTTTGGAATAATCCCTTTAACACATTCATTATTTGTGTTATTGCTGGTTGCAGGTCCGTTAGGTTTAGCTATGGGATCGGTAGTCCCAGCAGTTAACGTATTAATAATTAATCGATGCTCTCCGCAGCGGAGAGGAACTGCTACGGCAGCATATTTTTCTGCTATTGACATTGGATTGGGTTTCGGATCGATTTTCTCTGGGATTATTGCTACCTATTTTGGGTATGCTTCAGTATTCCTTGGTGCTCTAATTCTTATTTTAATAGCCTTACTGATCTTTGTTTTTGGTTTAGCAAAGATGGATAAGGTTTATTGATCCAAAATAATTATATCTATTATCCACATGGTCACGTGGAGTGCTTTGAGGACATGAATTTGAACCGACTTATTTACTAAGAAGACAAATATCGTTAATATTGAAACCAAAATTGATTTCCGAACCTTCAAATAAGTTCAGTCCATCACAATGATTGGGTGTCAAGATAACTTGAAATGAATATTTAGCGTAAGCTATTTCAATTTGTAGGTAAACACCTGCATTACTTATTTTCTCTATGGTTCCGCACATTACAAAGTCTTTTTCTCGCGTTTCACAGCCGAGTTTAATTTTTTCAGGCCTTACCCCTAAATAATCTTTATTCAAATCCTGTCGATTAATAATTTTTTTAAAGTTGCTATTGTTTTCCTTGATAAAATTTCCTAAACGGAGAGAAAGATTTCAATTTCAATCATCTCGGTAAATGAGCAGGGTCAACTTTAGGCCCATCTTAGGGTACAACTCGAGGCTTTATAGGAATTTACTGGATTGAGTACGGGGGGGGGCTACTCCCACTTGAAGTGGGAGTATTACGATTGAATAAAATAAAGGAATTTAAATAGAACATGTAGAATGTAATAATTATAATAAAAAGATTCTTTATATTATAGAATAATATGTATAAAGAATTAATCGAACTAAGCTAAAGGGGGTTCATTTATTTTGAGTAAAGTGATCGTACTTGGTGGTGGATTCGCGGGACACACCGCAGCACTTTATTTACGAAAACTCTTAAGTCGGGACCACGAGGTTCACGTTATTTCCGGCCAATCCTATTTTCAGTATCATCCATCACTTGTTTGGGTCGGTGTAGGCCATATTTCAGCAGAAGATACTTTTTTTGAACTTGCTCCCGTTTATCAGAAACAAGGGATCAGATTCACAAACAGCGCGGCTGAAGAGATTAATGTTGAAGCACAGAGCGTAATACTAAAGAATCAGGAAGTTTTTCAATATGATTTTTTGATTAACGCAACAGGACCCTATTTAAATTTTGAGGGAACGGAAGGAATGGATCTTGCCACTGGCAACACTCATTCAATTTGCACGGTTTCTCATGCCATCGATACCAAGAAAAGATATCTAGAACTTATTGACAAAATGAGAGAAGGTAAAAAACAAACTATCGTGATTGGCACAGGTCATCCTGCCTCAACCTGTCATGGTGCAGCCTTTGAATATATTCAAAATGTCCATTATGATTTAGTGGCAAAAGGTTTGCGTAATCAATGTGAATTAATTTGGTTCACTAATGAGCCGAAGCTTGGGGATTTTGGAATGGGTGCCTTTGTGTTCAAGGTTGGAGGTAACCTTCGCTACACGAATAATTCCGGAGAAGATCTCAAGTCTCAACTATGCAACCCTGGTGGTTTTTTAAAAGTTGATGGTGATTACACTAGTGCATCTAAAAATTATGATCAGTGGTCCGCGACAAAATTTCAAAAATATTTAGCCAACAACGTAATTTACCAAATTTATCGTTTCGCAGTTATCAACTATACAATGCTACGAACTATTTTTCACAATCATGGTTAGAACTATGATTACGGATTGGGTTAATGATAAACCCTTTTCGAATAGGACCTAGAGAACTACTCAATGTGCTATGGGCTAAGTTTGAAGAAATGACATTTACTTAATTGTAGATGCTTTTTTTACGTATCAGACTCCCATGCCGCTACGCGGCACCACTGATGAATGAAAATTAAGGCAATAAGCAAGAAACTAATTTTTAATTAGCAAAAAGAAGTTAGGAAATGGATCGTCAACATTAAAAAGGTCGTTAAACGCAGAAGCTGGCAGCAACGGATCAAGGAACAAACGGGTCCATGTATCCAGAGTACTACAAGGGCCTTCATGGGAATGAGTACAGAATTACGGACGTCATAGAATGAATTCTTATTTTTCCTGGAATATTTCCACGATCTTAGGAGGAAATCAAGGAAAGATGGGGAAAGTATCCTTTTATATGAAAGATATACATTATAAATTACTGGCGGCGGTAATAGATTATTCTCAAAACCAAAAAAATAAAAATACGTATTAATCTAGGTATCTTTGCTGCCTTTGTAGAAACATTATTGTAAAAAATGTAAAATAAATTTTATATTTAACTATAAATACATTGGCAATACGCCCCGCTGTTCTAAGGGTAGATGTAAATGAGATCGAGAAAGTTCTTCGCATATTAGATTTAAATGTTAACCGAATAGAAGATTGTTTTTGACAGCAAACGCCTCTAACTCGAGTTTGAAGACCTTAACCCGCATAAATTATGCCTTATCCAAATTCAGTAAAGGGCTCTAATATCTTATTACGACAATATACTCATCATAAGTATGATAATATTAAAATGTTTCTTATTGTTATTTTCAAATATTACAAGTTCAATCGGTTTGATTTAGGTTTAGAAATCGAATGTTTCAATTAACTGAATTACGAAAGATTCCTAATGGGTTGTATTTAAAGAGGCAATATTTTCAAGAAGCGTGTGACATCTACAATGCAAAACAACTGAGAAGGTGATAACGTCAGAAATAGTTGAAATTCTCATAAGTCTTATTGCGCCGTCCTAAGCCCCTATACTAGTCGCCGGAAAGGTCAACGTCGGATTTATTATCCTTGGGACGACGCTAATTGCCTAGTAGACAATTACGAAAACTTGTTCTAAGTACTAGACAAATTTAAGAACTAAGTGATATAACGTTGATTACACTAGGAGTGGGATATTCATGCATTTAGAGAAACTAGAATGAATTATAAGGTTCAAAATACTGGAGCAAATAGCCATATTTATTCAGCTGGGGAAAATCAACCGCGAATTCTGCTTCTTAATGATGACCCAGTGCAAATTTTCTTTTTCAAATTTATCATCGAGAAAGAAAATATGATGCATTTTTTAAAAGCGAACAGCCAGATGCAGGCCCTTGAACACTTCTATAAAAGTTACCCTGATTGTGTGATAGTATCCGAAAGCTTTATTTCGAAGTCAGAAATCCATTTATTTAAGGGGTTCGCATATCTTTGCCAAGAGAACTATATTCCTATCTTGATAACTTTAGATAACGACAATTTAGTGCTAAGAAAGGATTACTTAACTTTAGCAGATGATGTTCTAGTTTATTCCGATAATCTAGAAGATTTATTTATTCGTATGATTTATCATTTGAAGAAACGAATTCAAATCATGGATCAGATTTTAATCGATCCTATGACCGGAGTCAAAAATCAGAAATTACTTCAACAGGAAATCCAACGCCAGATCAAAGAAATGGAGCGCTCCTTTGAACGGTTTTCCATGGTTTATGTTCAAGTAGACGATCTCTTTGCCGTCCAAAAAACTTATGGCTATGTTATCGGACATCAGATGGTGAAGGAATTGGGGAGTTTCATCCAAAATAGTATCCGTCCTGCTGATTCTTTATTCCGATGCCAAAATGAGGGATTTGCCCTCGTCCTTCCGAAAACCGTTAAAGAAGATGCTATAAAACTAATGAATCGTTTAGTCAAAAGATTTTGTGAACTTAAATTCCAGACATCTGTTGGAGAGATCAGCATTACTTTTTCCGCAAGAGTCATAGATTATGTGGATTCTTTCGAGTCGGCACAGCAATGTATATCGCGGATGACTTTTATGATGGATCTGGCCGTAGCTAACAGAAAGTCGATTGTAATAGATGGGACAGAGGAAGCTATCTCTTTCACTAAAAAGCTAAAAATTGGAATTATTGATGACGATAGGTTAATTCGTGAACTATTGAAGAATCAATTAAAGGATATAGTAGATTACGAGGTGGATATCAAAGTATTTTCAGATGGTGAGGAGTTTTTTAACGACCCTTGGCATCGTCAAAATGCGCGTTTTCTTCTTATCTTTGACAGAATTATACCAAAGATGAACGGTTTAGAGATTTTGGATAAAATACGAGCGCAATACGACAGACGAAGATATCTATGTTTGATGTTAAGCAGTAAAGATTCCGAAATGGAAATAGCTTTGGCTATGCAAAGGGGAGCCAATGACTATATGATTAAGCCTTTCAGCATGAAGGTGCTTCGTGCTCGAATAAAAAGGCTTATCCGGGGTTCGCTATGATTAGTACATTTTATATAATCCAGGTTACTATTTTCTTCATTCTGCTCCTACTAATAACCTATGTATATTTAATTTGCAGAAGATTTAGGAATTTTCTATATGAAAACCATAAAAGAGCATGGATGGAACAGCATATAGAAGAGATTGAAATGTATTTTATTTCCGGGGAAGGAGTATCCTCCTTTATTCCATTCAAACCTTTTCATTTTGATGTTCTTGAGGATTTCTCTAGTAATTATCTTAGCAACTTTCAGACTGAATCAGATTTTAATCCGGTGAAACCCTTTGTAGAACAATATTTTGTCCCAAGATACAGAAAAAGGCTGTTCCACTCCAGATGGAGTGTTCGTATGAATACTCTATATTTCATTGATCTTTTTAAGATTGATATGATGCAGGATGATTTATTAAAACTTTTAAAGAGCAAGAAATCTTCACCAGAGGAAAGGTACCAGATCTTCCTCATATTGGCTGGTTTCGAATATCCCTATCTTCTGGATCTGATTAAAGTTTCAAAGAGACTTCCTCCTTTTCTGTTTAACGATCTGATGAGCCGATTGATAACTTCCGATAATTTCGAGAGCTACGTACAGAATTTCAATGACTTTTCTTTTGAATGGAAGTTAAGTATTATAGATATATTTGGGAAAAAAAACCTAAGATCGTTGAAGCTTCAAGAATTGCTGGAAGGATTATTGAATGATAATAATCGCGAAATAAGGTTAAAAGCAGCCAAAACGATAGCGAGTCTTGAATATATTAGTTCGCCGGATCTTATTATTCGGATCCTAGATGGGAATTTTCAAAAAAAGGAATGGCAAGATCCACAGTCTATCAATGAAAGAATGATGATGGCTAGACTTATGGGGAGCATTAGGGAAGAAAGGTTTTTGCCATACCTGAAGCTACTTGTGAGTGATAAAGGTTATATCGTAAGATCGGAAGCGGCAAGATCAATACGAAAATATAGGGATGGAAAGAAAATTCTTCTCTCCATCACCACATCGCACCCTGATAATTATGCCAGGAATATAGCGAAAGAATGGGTAGAGAGAAGCATAGATTATGAATAATATATGGAATCTCGTACAATTTTGCTTGAGAATACTGAACCAACTTATTTTCATTTATCTAATGATTATCTGTTTTTTTTATTTAATCCTATTCTTCCTGACATTTAAGCAGTTAAAAAGAGAACGTGGTTTACATAATGTAGAACCCTACAAGAGGATAAGAGACTCCGCCTTTACTCCTCCGATATCTATACTCGTTCCGGCTTATAACGAACAGATGGGTATCATCGGAACGGTACTATCCTTAATCACAGGAAACGGAGGATTGAACTATCCCGAATATGAAGTCATTGTTGTCAATGATGGATCAAATGACGAAACTTTGCAGAAAATGATTGATCGGTTTAAAATGACACCTTTGAAAAACAAAGTGTTCCAAAAGCGCAACGGCATTGAAACCAAGCTGATTAAAATGGTATATTACTCGGAAGTTTTCCCGCAATTAATTCTTATCGACAAAGAAAACGGCGGAAAGTCAGATGCGTTGAACGCGGGTATTAACTTGGCACGATATCCGTATTTTGCTTCTATTGACGGAGACACCATCTTAGAGTCGGATTCTTTTCTAAAGATAATGAAACCAATTATAGAAGCTAACGAGCAAGAGATTTTAGCCGTGGGGGGAAATGTGCTTATTGCGAACGGAAGCACGATTATTCAAGGACAGATGAAGGAGAAGAGGATTTCCCGGAATCCTTGGGTTGTCATGCAAACCATTGAGTATACTCGTGCTTTTCTTATAGGGAGAGTCGGGTTGAGCCGAAAGAACCTCCTCCTTATTATTTCCGGTGCTTTCGGAGTCTTTAATACGGCACGAGTTGTTCAAGCTGGTGGTTATAGGGTGGGAACAGTCGGAGAAGATATGGAACTTGTAGTCCGTCTTCATAAGATGAATATTGAGAATGGATGGGGGGCTAGAATCGACTATGTTGCGGACCCAGTATGTTATACAGAAGCGCCTGAGGAATTGAAAGATTTGAAAAAGCAGCGGATTAGGTGGCATCGCGGTTTATTTGACAGCTTGTGGATTCACCGAAAAATGATTCTTAATCCGAAATACGGAACGATAGGCTTTATTGCTATGCCCTATTTCCTCCTTGTGGAATTATTAGGGCCAGTCGCTGAGGTGGTAGGCTACTTGGTAGTCGTAATTGGTTTAGTCTTCGGTGGCCAACACTATCTCCAACAATCTCTACCTCTTATTTTGTTAATGGTCGCATATGGGTCATTTCTGTCCATGGGAGCTGTTCTTCTTGAGGAATGGAGGCTTGGAGATTTTAAGATATCCGAACTCAATCGGTTATTCTTCTTTGCCTTGTCCGAAACAATTTGGTATCGGCCTGTTATGATCATTTGGCGCGTACAATCCCTCACTTTTGCCATTAGAGGAAAAAAGCAAAGTTGGGGCGAGATGAAAAGAAAGGGTGTTTCGGCATAATAAGTAGGCTCAGGAACCCTATGGTATGACCAAATTTCAAAAATAGAGTATGAACTTTTATTATTATTAGCGACTAATCCTAATATTGTTTTTACAAAGGACAGTTTATTCGATCGTGTTTGGGGGATGGATGCAATGGGGAATGTTGCTACAGTCATTGTTCACATCAACCGCTTAAGGGAAAAAATTGAAGTTGATAGCAGTAATCCCTGCTATATCGAAACTGTTTGGGGCGCGGGCTATCGGTTTAAGGTTTAACCTAACGGTGAAATTATAAATCCTCCTCGCCTTACTCGGCGGGAGGGATTTCTTGAGGTGCAAAGACCTAATGCTGCACTTTTTGTCTCAATTTATTAGGTGCTAACAAAAGTGATATTTTCCAGTATCACCGAGTAATTTTTTCTTTGAATTAGATAATCCAATTTCGTGCCTTGACAAGTGGGGGACTTAAATATAATCTGAATAAATACATAAGAAAAAGGTCAGTCAGTTACTAAAAAAAGGGGAAGTAAGGAAGATGAATGTTACAGAAATATCAGTTAAAAGACCAGCTGCTATGTGGATGGTTGTCATCCTATTAGTGGCGTTAGGTGTAATAGGCTACAATAACATGGGAGCCAATTTACTGCCTTCGATGAATATTCCCATATTATCAATCACAACAACCTATAATGGCGCAAGTGCCGAGGACATTCGAAAAGATATCATCAAACCGATTGAAGATGCTGTTTCAGGTATAAGTGGAGTAGACACGATTAACTCTACTGCCAAAGAGGGCTATGGGACAGTCACAGTTACTTTTAAAATGTCTGCTGACATAAATACTGCCTACTTGGATGTCCAGAAAGCAATTGATACTACGTCAAATATCCTTCCTGCAAATGCTGGTAAACCTGTGTTATATAAAATGGATACCAACGCAATTCCAATTTTGCTGCTTTCGATTAAAGGGGATAGTGTTGGTACTGATGAACTTTACAATGAAGCAGATATCATCAAACAAGATATTGAAAAGATTCCGGGAGTCGGTAATATTAATGTTAGCGGTGGAAGCAAGAAAGAATTAATGATTAAGCTTGACAAAGCTGCTATGGAATATTACGGCATAGGTGTTAACACTTTAATAGGTAAATTTAATTCCGTAAATACAAATATACCTGCAGGAGAAATAAAACAGGATAATGTCAATCAATCAGTTAGAGTAATTGGGCAATTCCAAAAGATCGAGGATGCCCAAAATATGATGATTCCGACAGCTAATGGAGGAACTGTACGGCTTGGCAATATTGCCCAGATTAGCCTGGAAGAGCCAGATGCTACTTCTTTATCAAGATTCAATGGAGGGGAAACCATAACCTTAGTCGTAGGTAAACAAAGTGATGCCAATGTGGTCGAAGTAGCTAAAAGTGTTAAAAAAGAATTAGAAACCATAAAAAAGACAATTCCTAGTGGAATGCAAATGGAGATAGCATTCGATACAACCACGTTCATCACGAATTCCTTAACAGAGGTAAAAAATAATCTCTTTGAAGGGATTATTGTCACTGCTTTAGTGTTATATGCATTTTTCCGCAGTTTCAGATCTTCTTTCGTAGTTTTAATTGCTATACCTACATCGTTGATTGCAACCTTTTTTATGATGTATAAACTTAATTTTACGTTGAATATGATGTCCCTGATGGGATTATCGTTGGTTGTTGGTACGTTGGTTGATGATTCTATTGTTGTTATTGAAAGCATTCAAAGGCATCTGGCTAAGGGTAAAGGCCTGATCAAAGCAGCAATTGACGGTCGAATGGAAGTAGGTATGGCCGCCGTGGCTATTAGTCTCTGCGATATTGTTGTCTTTGCTCCGGTATCCATGATGTCCGGGATGATTGGCCAGTATTTTAGAGAATTTGGTTTGACGATCGTTGTAGCTACGATGTTTTCCCTGCTGGTATCATTTACGATTACGCCGATGCTTTCATCAAGACTCTTAAAAACAGAAAAGAAACAGGTCATTCCTGAATATAAAAAAGAAGGTCTTTTTGCTAAAGTTACGAAAAAATATCGGGAGACTCTCATATGGTCACTTGAACACAGGAAAAGAGTACTAATTTTTGTCATGGCAGGTATTTTCTTAAGTATTGCTCTTGTTCCTATGGGAGCCTTAAAAACAGAATTTGTACCAACAGCAGACCAAAGCAGTTTCACTGTTAATATTGCACTTGCCCCTGGTTCGACCTTAAAGCAGACTAGTGACAAGGTCGCTTTGCTGGAAAGTTATTTGCATGATACAAAAGAAGTAAAAAGCTACTTTGCAATGATCGGCCAAAGTGGGCAAACAAGCAAAGACAAATCGGTTGCCCAAATTTATGTCAATCTGGTTCCAAAAAGCGAACGTAAAAAAAGCCAGAGTCAAGTTGCAAGCGAGGTTCGCAGCTTTGGTAACAGCATGACCGGGGTGGATTTCAACGTAGCAGAATCTCAATCTGGAGGAGGTTCTTCGAAGCCTGTTTCGATCAGTATTAAAGGAAGTAACCAGGCTACACTCGAAACTTTGTCCAAACAGGTAGAAAATGTTCTCAAGACAGTTCCAGGTGTCACAGATATTAGTAATACTGCGGATGTAAAAAGCAGTGAGTTAAGAGTTACAATGGATAGTCTTGCTGCTGTACAGGCAGGGATTTCCACCTCGGATGTAGGAAGTACGATCAGAATGGCGTTACAGGGCGCAAACGCAGGAGTATATAGATCCAATGATTCGGAAAATAACATTACGCTTAAATTTATGGATGGACAGATAAAAAATGCCGAGGATATTAAATCCATAAAAATCATGAATCAAGCAGGAAAGCTAATACCTTTAAGTCAGGTTGCTACAGTGGTTAGAGCAGAGAATCAACCATCGTTATCTAGAGAAGATAAACAGGACGTTATTACGATCGGAGCCAATCTCCAGGGACGGGTGCTTGGTGAGGTTACTAATGATATTCAAGTTAAAATGAAAACTGTTACTTTGCCTTCAGGGTACAGTATAAGTTTTGGTGCAACTCAAAAGAATATGGCCGATTCATTTGCTTCACTTGGTTTGGCGTTAGGTGCGTCTTTAGCGCTAGTATATATGATCTTAGTAGTGCTTTATGAGTCGTTTTTGACACCGGCGATAAGAATGATTTCACTTCCATGTGCGATCATTGGAGCTCTTCCTTTCTTGGCTTTAACCGGACAAACGTTAAATATGATGTCGTTTATTGGTTTAATTATGCTGGAAGGACTTTCCTCGAAAAATGGTACGTTGTTAATAGACTATACAAATACTTTGATGGATGAAGGTATGAGCTTAAAAGAGGCTTTGATTGAATCAGGGACCACAAGGTTAAGACCTATTATCATGACTAGTGCAACGATGATTGTTTCCATGCTTCCGGTCGCTCTTGCAATGGGTGAAGGAAGTGAGATGAAAAAGAGTATGGCAATCGTAATCATCGGGGGAATGGTCATGTCAACATTACTTTCACCTATTGTTTTGCCTGTAGTTTATACATTAATGGATGATTTAACAAAACGTATTTCGAAGAAAAGAAAAACAAAAAATGCCGGGGAGGTTCAGCAAATTGAAATTGGATCTTAGCAGTATTGGAAAGTTTAGTTTTAAAGGGACCATGCAACATGTTTTTAAGAAAAGAAATGTAATTATTGGCTTACTCTTAGTAGTTGTTGCTTTTGGAGGCTTCAAGGTTCTTAATCATAAAAAAGTTGAAGTCCAAGCTACAATAAAAAATGTAAAAACACAAAAGGTTGCGATTGGTTCTTTGTCGACCTTAGTAGACTATGCAAGTAAATTTGATCCTGTCCAGGAAGTACAGGTTTTCCCCAAGACAGGAGGAAAAGTTTCTAGTTTAAATGTTGATATAGGTGATAAAGTTACAAGCGGACAGGTGCTATTCACCTTAGATACGGCAGAACTTCAGGCTCAGCTGCAAATACAACAGGCGGCATTAGCCGCCTCACAGGCAAATCTATCAAGAACAAGCTTAACTTCAGAACAAACCTTAAATAAATCACAAATAACCTATAATGACGCCAAAGACAATTACGAAAAGACAAAAACTCTATATGATGTTGGAGCAGTTTCCAAACAGGAATTAGACAGTGCCAAAACCAAATATGATAATGCCGATATTGATCTAAAAGCGGCTCAAAAAGATTTAGCAACGGTAGCAGCAGAAGCACAAGTAGAACAAGCTAGGGCAAGTGTGAATTCTGCTCAGATTCAGCTTAATAATGTAACTGTAGTATCCCCTATTTCGGGAATAGTATCGGCTAAAGATGTTAAAGTTGGAGGAATCGCCAGTAGCCAATCAGGTTCAGTTACTGTTATTGATTCCAGTAGTATGATCGCGGAAATTAGTGTTCCGGATATTGTAATTGGCAAAATCCAGGTTGGACAAACAGTGCCTGTGAGCATAAATGCAATAAAAGATAAAAGTCTTTCGGGGGCCATCGATAGGATTAGTCCTAACACAAATTCAAAAGACAATTCATATTTGGTGAAAGTAAAAATTGATAACTCACAGCATGATTTAATCGCAGGTATGTTTATCAAAATATTGCTACCTGCTGAAAATAGAAATAATATATTAATGGTTCCAAATCAAGCAATTAGAATGGAGAACAATGTAAATTATCTCTATGTAGTTATAAATGGGATTGTCAAAAAAGTGGCGGTTACAGTTGGTATTTCTAACAATGTAAATACCGAAGTAGCCGGAAATATCACTGAAGGTACGGATATTATTCTTGAAGGACAGAGTTTCTTAAATGAGGGAGAAAAGGTTAATATTGTTCAATAGTGTACTCCTAAAAAAAGGGGCTGTCTTTGGGACATCCCCTTTTTTTAGGACAATTATTTATTAGTAAGCGAAAGCATGCATTTCCTTGAAGCGGTAGCAACTTTGAAAAATTGCTAAGATTCTTAGGCAAAAGTCGTGCACAGAAAAAATTTGTCCCACCATAAAATGAATATGGATAAATATGGGATAGAAAGGATGTCTTTGATGTACTATATAGTTCAACCAGGAAATTCTCTGCACAATATTGCTATGCAGTATAATACAACGGTTAGACATTTGATGAATTTAAATCCTCGAATCAGCAATCCTAATAAAATTCATGTTGGTGAAAGAATTGAAGTTGGTAATCTATGGAGTGGTCTCAATCCATGGTGGGGAAATGAATACCAGAGGGGTCAGGAAGAATATCGAAGGGGCCGGGCGGAATATCAAAGGGGCCGTGAGGAATACTTGAAAAACCGTGGTCGGTAAAAGGATTAGAATTAGTGGTAATCAATCATCTCAGGTAATTCGGTTGAATATAAAAGACCAGGCATCTAGCCTGGTCAGAAATTTAATGTATTGATTGATTAATCTTATAAGCTTCTATCGCTTCGATAAGCATTTCTTCCCAAGAACAGAAATTAGTAGTATTTGCAACATGAGCATCGATGTCTTCATCTGAGATAGCCTCATAGTCTTCTTCTGAATTTACTTCAAATCCACCTGATGTTAGCAGTTCTTCGATGGATTCAAACTGCGTATATAGTCGCATAAATTCAGATGTAAAAAGTTCGGTAAAAGTAATTGGATGATCTTCTGAGTGCTTTACCGCTTTCTGTGGGCAATTGGATTCACCTTCAAAATTGTCGATACCCTTTATTATCTCTTCCATAATTTTCAACTCCTGCGTTATTGGTAATTCTGATTTACAGAATCCTCGGGTTTATGAAACAAGGCTTGCTTTTTGACTTTACTATTATATACATTTAGACACGCTTTAATCGGCTGTTTGTAGTTAATTCTTTGTGCGTATCCATGAAAATGGTTAAGCTCCCGTTAAGTCAGTCAATACCGGTTATGGTTGTTGATTTTTCAATCGTTGGAGGAAATCCAGGAGAGATGTGGAAAGTATATAAACAGATTAAGGAGTGATTATGAGTGAAAATTACTGTAATAGGAGCAGGGGCGGTTGGAGGATATTTTGGCGGCAGGTTAGCAGAGTCTGGGCTTAACGTAAGTTTTCTAGTACGGTCGAACAGGGCGAAGCAATTGACCAATTCTGGTCTGGGAATCAAAAGTCCTTTCGGGGATTTGACTCTCCATCCTCAAATAGTTCAGGATGTCAAGGAAATCAAGGGTTGTGATTTAGTCATTCTCAGCGTCAAAAACTATCAACTAGAGGGGGCATTGACCCAAATTAAGCCGCTAGTTAATTTGGGTGCTAAGGTATTGCCTTTATTAAATGGTGTTGAGCATTTTGAGCTTCTAGCTAAAGAATTTGGTCCCGATAATGTTCTGGGCGGCTTGTGCAAATTAATTTCAACTGTCGATACCGAGGGTGTGATCCATCACACTAGTGGGATACACGAAATCATCTTTGGAGCACTGCAACCCTCTCAGACCGATTTCTGCCTTGGAATGAAGCAATCATTAGGAAATTCTATCCTAAAGATCACTTTTAGCAATACCATAAAGGTTGATATTTGGATGAAGTATGCTTTTATAACAGCATTTTCAGGGATTACGACAGCAAGCCGTCTGACTATTGACCTGGTCGCAGAGAATGATGCTACGAAGGAAGTTTTTTCACGTTCACTACAAGAAATGTGGACCTTAGCTAGAGAAAGCGGAGTTATGTTGCCCGATGATTTTGTGCAACAAAATGTACGGAGCATTTCAAAGTATCCTGAAGGTTCCACCTCTTCGATGCACCAGGATTTTCGTAAGGGTCTGCCTCTGGAGGTTGAAAGTCTCCAAGGTGCAGCGATTCGACTTAGTGCCAAACACGGTTTGGAGGTTCCCACAGTTCGCACCCTTTACGGGTTATTAAAGCCCTTTGAAGGGAAAGTCTAACTCAATTCAAATGGAGCATTGCTTCTTCTTTGCCTAATCGCAATAGAATAAGAAGAATTGCTGCGAAATGAGGAATGAGGAATGAGGAATGAGGAATGAGGAATGAGGAATGAGGAATGAGGAATGAGGAATGAGGATTAACGTATTGGCTGCAAAAATTGAAATGCCTAACATAAAACCAACCAGAATAGTGTACATAGGATGTCTTATTACTTTATAGGGTCCGCTTGTGATAAGCTTGTGTTCTTACTTTAGCTCAAGATCTGGCGAATATTGGCGACCTAAGGCGCGGTGAGCCCAATGGAGAAACGGGAGTGTGAATAACACTAAGACTAAACCAATAAGGCGTAACCAATTGGGTATTGGTAAAGAAAAAATGGATAGCCAAGAAGGATAAATCCCATAGACAATGATGCCAAGCAACATAATTAAGGAAAGGATCGAACGCATGGTTGTGCTAATCATTCCTTCCCGTTTAAACGCTAAATTTGGGTTTTCGGTCCGCTCTCTATCAAAGCTATCTCTGCGACCATGATGGGATCGGATGGACTCGGAATAAAAGACCTGGTGAATCATTTTAAAATGATTCACCAGGTCTTTTATTCAAAATGTCTTTTCCGCATTAGGCAAACCCAGGCTCTAGGTGGGCTTGGGTGGTTAGATCCAAAATGGCTCGAAACGAGCGAAAGGATTTCAAAGTAGGACTCCACTGAGTTAACGATATCTCTGGCAGTAAGCTGCGGTGGACCTGGCCTATCACGTTTTTCATCTGCGTTGCCAGCAATACTCAGCCACAGGCCATCATTTACTAAATGGGAAGCAACATTTTCAGCAAAGATCTTCCGTTCTTCATCTGAATTTAATGCATGAAAACAGCCTCTATCAAATGCAAAGCCAAATGGTACCCCTTCAATTTTGTTTGTAAGGAAGTCACTTACAATAAAGGTACATTTGAAATTAGTTTTTGAAGCTTCCTCTATAGCCTTCTGTATGGCAATCTCTGAAGTATCAATACCTATCACATTAAAATTATTTTGGGAAAGCCATATGGAGTTATTGCCCGTACCGCATCCAATTTCTAGTGCTTTACAGGGTTTTATGGCCATCGTGGTTACACTCTGAATAAGGTTAAAATCTGGTTTGCCAATATCCCAAGGAGTATTGCCTGTTTTATATCTTTTATTGAAATGGTCCTCTGTCATCTTGTTTTTACCTCCTACAGCATAAAACTTGAGAATCAATTTCGGCGCATCCTCTGGAACATATTGTTAGGTCGTCTTCTATTCAATATTATATATTATTTTAAGGTCAAAGCAACTTCTCTTCCATACTAATACAAGCCTATGTCTGATATGGCTAATTACGCATTGTATCACCATGAAAGCTGGGATGGGAAAGGATATCCAAAAGGCTTAAAAGGGGAAGCGATACCCTTCGTGTCTAGAATCATAACTATAGCGGATGCCTATGATGCGATGACTAGTGATAGAAGTTATCGAAGTGCACTACCAAAAGAAGTTGTTATAGAGGAATTACATAAAAATGCAGGTATTCAATTTGATCCCGAACTGGTAAGAGTCTTTATTGAAAAAGCATCTAAAGTTGCAGGCTGAGGGCATTGCGGACCTAACCCCAGAACCTAGCCCCCGACCCGTAATGGCAAAGGAATTAAACAACATTCGTACACACCCGGACAATCTATCGAGTGTACGATATTTTTTTATTCTATAATAAAATATTACAATGAAGAATCTATTGTAAAATTCTAAATATTAAGGTAATATATCAAAAAGGCACAAGGAGTGAGTAATTATGACTTGTCCAAAGTGTCATCGAGGGATGGCATCTAGTGAGTTACTTTACTGTTCAGAATGCCAATCAGAATTAAAATCTCTAGATCAAAAAGCAAATGATATAAGACGGTTGGAAATAGCAATTGAGAACAATAGCAATCCGGGAGTTTTAAAGAAATTAAATATGATGTTAAATAGAATACGAATGAATACAGAAGATAATCGTTTTTTGTCTAAAAGATAATGTCTAGCAGATTTGTGTAACTAAATAGGCTTTTGAAACCATAATTGTGCTCTTGGGAGGGGCCATCGAATGATGGGCCTTCTAGCTGGAATAGGACATTAAATTTTATTTGCCAGATCGTTGTGATGATCTGGCATTTTTTCTTATATTGGATTAACTTTTCGACTTTATATCTTGCATTGTGTCGATAAAAATGGGTGAGGAATGTGCATTAAAGTTTCTAGTTCACCCTTAATTTATTCACTTTAGAATTCCATTTAAAATGATTTCCGCATAGTATTGAGCCATTTCTTCAGGACTTAGCTTTCCTTTAGGATCATACCATTGGTACATCCAGTTACACATCCCCAATATTCCGTAGACAGTAGGGAGAACAGGTAAAGATTTAAGTGCCCCTTCGCTGATTCCTTTGTGAAAGATAAAAGTGATCTTTTTTTCGTATGTCTGAAGCCGGAAATAAATCTCTTCTTGTTTCTCTAAAGGGAGGTGGACCCTTTCCGTGAAGAAGATACTCATGTAGGGAGCTTCATCCCTAACATTCATTATGTGGTTGTGGATAAGTGCTCTGATACTTTTTTCGACGGACATATCTCGTTTCAGTAGTTCCTCTATACGCTTTTCGGCAGTATTCATGGTTTTATCAAATATCTCCCATAAAATTTCCTCTTTACTGTGTATATAATAATATAGCGCTGCCTTTGTAACATTCAGACTATTAGCAATATCTTGGACAGTTGTCGCACTATAACCTTTCTCGTGAAAAAGTTCTACTGCTGTGGCGATGATTTTGTCTTTTCCAATATTCAAAATTAGATCCTTCTTTCGTATAAAGAAAACTACTTGATTCGTGCCAAGCACTTTGGCACTGGTGGTCGTTATTGCCTTTACTGTACCTATCGTCAGTATACTTCGCCATCCAATGGCGGTGGCTAATTTTAAGCATCGTGTTTATGTCATGGAGTTGTTGCGCAAAAAATATCCTAATTTTAGCTAAATATTCCGAATTTACTTCTTTAAGAATTATACCATATTTTGAGGGGGCAATCATCTTTGAGGACAGAACGTTTACGAGCTATTGTTTTTATAAAGCACCTTATAGACTAAGCTTGGAATAAAATTGCCGATGAATATTCGGATCAATAATTTTGAATTTGCAAATGAAATATTGAGTAAACTGGCGTTATAATCTGATATTAGGACTTGTGCAATATGTATTCAACAGAATTACAACAGATATGGGCTTTTTTGCGAAGTGACAAAGCTGGAAAGTTCAGGTAATATAATCACAAATACTATTACTAATAATACTACTATCACATATCCGGCAATGGAGCCGTCAAGATGTCTGAAGAGATATCTGGCGGCTCTTTTTGGGTGCAGTTTAGTGTGTTTAATAATTACCATTCAGTAGCTAAATAATATGTTTCGCGGTTTAATTCTGATAATTCAGACTATTTTTATTTTATTATACAGATAAAATGATAATATGATTACTAACCATTTAGTAAAATAAATTTCATTAAGAATGGAGGCTGATAATGAATTAATAATCTTTTGGCTTTTTTAGGGCGTCTATTTTATCAATATGTGAAAAAATGAAAGACCGAGGTGAATGTAGAAATGATAATGAATAAGTACTGGAATCCAAGGACGGAGCTAATGCCGAGGGCGGAGTTAGAAGCTCTTCAATTAAAAAAACTGCAAAGGTTAACATTATGGGCTTATGAAAATAGTCCTTTTTGGCAGAGAAAGTTTGATAGTGGGGGGATCAAACCCCAGGATATTAAGAGCTTAAAAGATATCAAATTAATACCCTTTTTAACACGCGAAGAATTAACCCAGTCACAACTGCAATCCCCAATGTACGGAGATATTTTGGCTGTTCCACCTAATAAACCCATCCGTTATCATCAAACTTCGGGGTCGTCTGGTCGAGCCCCATTACGCATCCTAGATAGTCGCAAAGATTGGGATTGGGTTTCGGAGATGTGGTGTTACGGGATGTATGCTTTCGGCGTTAGGGAAACAGATATAGTTTATTTAGCATACGGATATGGGACTTTTATTGGATTTTGGGGTGCTCATTATGCTTCGGAGAAAATTGGAGCGCTTACAATTCCGAGTGGGGGTATTAATAGCCAAGAAAGGATTAGAAAAATAATTGAAATGGGAGCAACTGTTCTTGTTGCTACACCAACGTATGCTTTAAGATTGGCACAAGTGGCTGAAGAAATGGGTATAAATTTGGCTAAGGATTCTGCCATTCGTTTATTGATTCATGCCGGTGAACCTGGGGCTAATATCCCTAGTACCAAGCGTATTTTACAAGAGGCTTGGGGGGCAAGATGTGGCGACTTTCCCGGTATGACGGAAACAGGTGGATCAATCGCTTTTGAATGTGACGAGCAGTGTGGTGCTGTTCATATTTTGGAAGATCATTATTATCAAGAAGTGGTAAACCCGAAAACCGGAGAACTTGTTGATTACAATGAAAGAGGGGAATTAGTTATAACTTCGTTTGGAAGGGCTACCATGCCGTTTATACGCTATCGAACCGGGGATCTTGTAGAGCGAGTTGAAAGTAGTTTCTGTTCTTGTGGTCGTACCAGTGACCTTTATAAAGGGGGGATTGTGGGCCGTTCAGACGATATGAAGTTAATTAGGGGAGTTAACATTTTTCCCGGTGGAGTGGAAAACATTATACGTGAATTCCTGAGTATCGATGAATTTCAGATTATCTTATATAAAGAAAAAAACATAGATCAAATACTTGTAAAGTTAGAACCGTTCCCGGAATTTACCGCGGAAAATTATGAAGAACTGGGAAGGGCTGTAGCAAACAAACTAAACCAAGCGCACCGTTTATCCTTTAATGTTGAAGTTGTCATGCCTGGAGAACTTCCCCGTTTTGAACTTAAAGCCAAACGGTTGCAAGATTTGAGGAATTTAACTGCTTAAAAGAGTTTAACTAAAAATGGATATTTAGGCTGATAGGTTGGCTATAAAAGGAGGATTTAAGTTTGTTAAGTTATTTTAATGAACCAGAACTTGTGGAAGAGAAGGCCAAAAAGGTTTACGAATTATTAAAAGATCTCAGTGAAGTTGAGGATTACCCCGCTCTTCAGAATAACAGCAGACAGGCTTTAGCAGCGGTTTGGCAGATTATGAACCACTTAGACCTTGAATTTGAACAGTTGTATCAATTAAACGTTTAACTGACTCAAAAGAAACAAAATCAAGCTTAAAAATTGAAAGAGTTAATGAGAATACTCTGCTTTCTTCTAAAGAAAGTATTTTTAGGTTGCAAATTTGACTAAACGGTTAGTAGAAGGAGGATATTTTGATGATTACTATGAAAAACAAAACTGTTCGTCGAATAGCGATACTGACACTGACACTTCTTTCCATCTCAGTACTAGCAGGGTGCGGTACTGCCACTTCTGTACCAAGCAAAGATCAAAGTCAAATTGCACCCCTCAAAATTGGGGTTTTGACCAGCCTGACAGGCAAAGGTACTGACTGGGGTAAAAAACAAAAGGTTGCTTTGGAAATGGTGGAGCAGGAAACTAACGCTTCCGGTGGGATTAATGGTAGTCCGGTAAAATTCGTCATTTATGACACCGGCGGGGAAAATCAGCAGGCTGTAATCTTAACTCGTAAATTGGCAAGTGAGGACAAGGTGCTAGCCATTTTAGGCCCGTACTTTAGTGGTGAATGCGAAGTAGCTTTTCCCCAGGGTAATGAACTTAAAATTCCCATTATCTCGGCTACTTCTGCAAAACCGGGGATCTCAGCGGCTAATAGGCCCTGGGCTTTTCGTAACACGATGACTGACGATAAGATGATCAAAGTCGGTTTGCCTATTTTCTTAAAGAAATATCCAGTCCAAAATACTGCTTTAGTGGCTGATTTGAAAGATGCCGTTTCCACGAGTTTTGCAAATGGTACCTTGCCATCGGCCATGAAAGGTATTTCGGGGTTGTCCATTCTTAACGACGGAAAATCGATTACTTATAACACGGGTGATACTGATTTCAGTGCCCAAGTTACGACTTTAAAGCAATTAGGACCACAAGCACTTGGGATTGGGGGTCTCTATCAGGAAATTGCATCCTTAGCGCAGGAAATGAAGCGCCAGGGCTTATCTATTCCCGCCCTTGGCAATGTTGGGATGTATTCAGATGACCTTATCAAACAAGGGGGCGATGCGGTCGAGGGGTGGGTTACTCTATCAAATTTCTGGCCAACCAATCCTGATCTCAAAGTTCAGAACTTTAACAAACAATTTAGCATTGTAGCATTAAAAAATGGTTTGAAGGATTCATCACCTGACGCTTTTTCTGTTTCCATGTATGATACAGCAAAAATCACGCTTGAGGTTATTGAAAAAAACAAAATTACACCGGCTACACCTCTGGAACAAGCAAGAACTGAAATAAAGGACGGTTGGGCTAAGGTCAAAGATTACAAAGGAGTCATGGGTAATAGTACGATTGATGGGGTTGGTGATGGAATTATGGAAGTATACGCACTTATAGTGAAGAATGGTAAATGGCAGAGATTAGAGTAGAAAGAGCAGAAAAGAGGGAGGGGTAGAGATGCATTTACCAAAGTTCGATTATCTTGAACCAGAAACCATTCGTGAAACATGTCAGTTACTTAAGACCTATCAGGGGGAAAGTATGATTATCGCTGGGGGTTCAGATTTGATAGTAGCTATGAAGCAACGACTGAAAACCCCGAAATATCTCATTGGCTTGAAAAAAGTTGCCTCCTTGCAGGGGATCGCAGAAGAAAATGGTGAGCTCATAATCGGTCCCCTAACTACATTGCAGGATTTAGTTGATTCGGCAACTGTACAGGAGAAAATGCCGCTTCTGGTTCAAGCTGCTAGGGAAGTGGGTTCGCCTCTAATTAGATCGATAGCTACTATTGGAGGTAATCTTTGTTTGGATAACCGTTGTCGTTATTATAATCAGTCGGAATTCTGGCGTAAGGCCAACCAGCAGTGCATTAAAGCAGGTGGTCGCAAGTGCCTGATCACAAACAAAACGGATCGTTGTAATGCCACTTTTTCAAGCGATTTAGCTCCGGCACTTATTGCCATGGAAGCTAAAGTGACTTTGAATACGCCCGAAAGTGAGCGTATTATTTCTCTAGCTGACTTCTATACTGCTGATAGCACAAAGCCTAATCAAGCTTCTGGTGGGGGTATGTTTTTGAGCAAAATCCGAATACCTCTTCCTACCCAAAGCTTACGTGGGATTTATCATAAACATCGTAAAAGACAGTCTATAGATTTTCCTATAGTGGGCTTAGCGGGGACCATGGAGTTTGCAGGAGGAGTGTGCCAAAAGGCCCAACTTGTTTTAACCGGTGTCGGGTCAGGGCCGATCATTGCCAATACAGCGGTAAACAAACTGCTTGGACAAAGACTGACGTCCGAGCTAATAAATGACTGTGCATTGGCAGCGGCGACAGGAATCAGACCTTATAAGACGGATCTCACAACTCCGTCTTATAAACGTAAAATAGTACAATTGCTTGTCGCAGAGACCATCAAAGTACTTGGGGGTATTAGCGAATGAAAAAAATAATCAACACAGTGATCAATGGCAAGGAATATGAGCTAGCGCTTGAACAAAACAGAACTCTACTGGAGGTATTGCGAGAAGAACTGGGATTTACCGAAACCAAAAAAGGCTGTGATCAGGGGGAATGTGGGGCTTGCACAGTTCTTCTGGATGGGAAGCCAGTAAGTTCTTGCCTGGTGTTGGGTGTTAACATTGAGGGGAAAAAGGTCATGACAATTGAAGCTCTAGCAACGGACGGGCGCTTGCACCCGCTCCAAGAAGCCTTTATTAACCAGGGGGCAATTCAATGTGGTTTTTGTACGCCGGGTATGCTTCTGGTAGCTAATGCCCTTCTTAATAACAATCCCCATCCTACTCAGGTGGAAATAAAAGAGGCCATAGCCGGGAACATATGCCGCTGTACTGGTTATGTAAAGATTATTGAGGCTATAGAAACGGTAGCTCAAGAGACAAAAACTTGCTAGAAAAGGAGGGGTTTTTGAATGAAGGAATATAGAGTTGTCGGCAAAGGTTTACCACGTATTGATGGTCCGGAAAAAGCGACAGGTAAGGCACTATTTACGGTCGATGTATTTTTGCCAGGAATGTTATACGGAAGGATTTTGCGCAGTCCGTATGGAATGGCTCGTATCAAAAATATTGATACGAATAAGGCATTAAGTCTTCCGGGAGTCAAAGCAATTATAACAGGTAGGGATGTAAGCGATGTCCGCTACGCTTTTGTAGATACGCCACGCTATCCGGCTGATGAACAACCCCTTGCTGTTGATAAAGTGCGGTATATCGGTGATGAAGTTGCTGCAGTTGTTGCGGTTAGTGAGGCAATTGCCGAGGAGGCGTTATCATTAATCCAAGTCGAATACGAGATACTACCGGCAGTTTATACACCGGAGGAAGCAATGAAACCGGGAGCCCCGCTGATTCATGAGGAACATAGAGAGGGGGTAAGTGCCTGGGAAGAATGGGGAGTTGCTCAAAAAAGCAGTGCTGATCAGAATAATGAAATCAATATTCCCAACGTAAGTTCACGCTCTACAGTCAGTTTTGGAAATGTTGAACAAGGCTTCCTGGAGGCAGATTACGTGCGAGAGGACCGTTTCGAAACGGCAGCGACTGCTCACTGTGCTATGGAGCCTCATGCCGCGGTCGCTAGTTATGATCCTTATAGCGGAAAACTGGATCTCTGGCTCTCAACAATGGGTATCTTCCTTAAACGCTATGTGCTTAGTAAAGCTTTGCAACTGCCTATTAGTAAGGTTCGGGTAAGGCATTCCTACTGCGGAGGTGCCTTTGGGGGCAAGATTGATGTATTTCCGTATGAATTCTGTGCAGCATATTTAAGTATGAAACTGGGCAAACCAGTGAAATTTGAACTTGATAGGGAGGAGGTTTTTACTACTACGCGCCAGCGACATCCGATTGTTATTAATATCAAAACTGGGGTTAAAAAAGACGGAACAATCGTCGCTCAAGATATTAAAGTGATAGCTGACAATGGGGGGTACCGCGGAAGTGGTGCAGTTGTAGTATTCCTTTGTCACGGTTTTAGTTTTCCAATATATACTGTACCGCACTATCGCTATGAAGGTCTAGCAGTCTATACCAACAACCCGATCCGCGGTCCGCAACGAGGTCATGGTGCTCCACAGATTCGCTTTGCGATAGACTCTCAACTTGATCAGATCTCTCGAGATTTGGGGTTAGATCCAATAAAAGTTTTATTAAAAAATGTCCGTCATCAAGGGGATATCCTTCCTAATGGAGACCGCCTAAACAGCTGTGGCCTGACTGCGGGTATCGAAGGAGCAGCTAAAGCAGTTCAGTGGCAGGAAAAACGTATTCAATTTGCTGGGGCTTGTGATAGCCATATTAAGAGAGGGGTGGGGATATCTCTTTGTGCGATGTTTAGTGGGGCTATGTACTACCCCTTTGCCTCTGCAGCAATGGTTAAACTCCATGATGATGGTTCTGCTACTCTTTTTACAGGTGCTCAGGAAATTGGTCAAGGCTGTTATACTACGTTAGCACAAGTTTTGGCCGAGGAATTGGGTATTGAATATGATGACGTACGTGTTGTTGGTGGCGATACGGAATTGTGTCCGATCGACCTAGGTAGCTTTTTAAGTGGTGGAGCGATGATAACTGGCAACGCAGTTAAGCTAGCTGCGGCGGACGCAAAAGCACAACTTTTTTCCGTAGCTGCAGAAATACTCGGGGTTCAGCCTTCGACTTTGAGCTGTTCCAACAAACAAATCTTTGTTATTAAGGATCCTTCGAAAACTGTTTCTTATGCAGCAGCAATTCAGGGCAGTATTTATAGGCGCAATGGGAACCCGATCATAGGTATCGGCTCTTATAAAGGTAATCCGGAAACAGATCGTTATCCGAGCTTGGCCAAGGCTAAGGGACTTTTCACAAGTGCCTACGGTTTTGCCACTCAGGCAGCGGAGGTTGAAGTGGATACACTTACAGGGGAAGTAACTTTAGTTAAAGCTGTAACATTTCACGATTGTGGTTTTGCTCTCAATAAAACCATTGTTGAAGGGCAAGTTCAAGCTTGTATGTCAATGGGGCAAGGGCAAGCTTTGTCAGAAGAGATTGTTTTGGAAAAAGGACAAGTTTTGAACCCTTCATTTTTAAACTATCGTTTGCCAATATCTCTGGATACACCGGAGGTTATTGATAAATTGGTAGAAACGCTTGAACCTAATGGACCTTTTGGAGCCAAAGAGGTCGGAGAAGGGGCGGTAGCCGGAATGTTAGCAGCAGTGGCCAATGCTATTTGTGATGCCACTGGAGTAAGAATTCATGAAATGCCGATCAGAGCGGAAAAGTTGCTGGCTGCATTAGAAGAGAAAGAAAAGGCGAAGAAGAGTAGTTAAAGCAAGGGGGGAAAAGTATGCTGCAACAGTTAATAAATGGCTTAATGCTTGGTAGTACCTACGCGTTGATTGCCTTAGGTTACTCATTGGTCTTTGGGGTTTTAGGATTGATTAATCTAGCTCACGGTGAAATTTTCATGTTAGGTGGCTTTATCGGTTTAATGGTAGTGACAGTTGCACAGCTTTCTTTGCCGTTTGCCATCCTAGGAGCGATGATAGGCGCGGGGCTTATAGGGATAATTTTAGAACTATTATGTTTCCGACCGGTAAAAAGATCGTACTTCTTGGCTCCAGCATTAAGTACGATCGGTTTTGGTATTGTAGTCCGTGATTTAATGGTAAACTATGTTGGCTCAGAACCTAAAGTTTTCCCGTCGACAGTTCAGTTGCCGGATTTTCAGATAGGATCCTTGTTAATATCTTCTGTTCAACTATTAATTTTAGGGGCTTCCCTCTTCTTAATGGTGGGATTGACACTTTTTGTGAATAGAACTAGTCTGGGTAGAGCTATGAGGGCTGTTGCGGAAAACCCTGTGGTTGCGCAATTGCAAGGAGTCAATGTAGCGCGAATTACGATGATCACATTTTTCGTTTCAGCCCTATTAGCCGGAGCAGCTGGGGTATTTATTGGGTTACGTATTGGAAAGCTCAGTCCATTTATAGGTACTTCTGTGGGGCTAAAGGCTCTAGCAGTTGTAATTATCGGGGGTCTGGGGAATATCAACGGAGCCATGCTTGCTGGTTTACTCGTTGGGATGCTTGAGATTTTAGCTAGTGCTTATCTGGGGGCGGCCTATTCTGATGCCATTCCTTGGACACTCTTAATCATTATCCTTGTATTTAGGCCATCAGGTCTCTTAGGATCTAAAACTAACGTTGATAGGGCGTGATGTCATGGATATAATCGCTTCTCCGGCCCTTCAAATAATAGTTGGCATAAATATTATTATGGCGCTTGGACTCTTTATTACTGTCTCAGCTGGTCAGTTTTCCCTTGGTCATGCATCATTAGCCGGAATCGGGGCCTATATATCTGCTGTCTTAACGGTAAATTTACACTGGCCGTTTTTAGCTGCTGTGATAGTAGGGGCCTTGGCAGCTGGTATTTTTGGAGCAATATTTGCCATCCCTGCTTTACGGACTCGGGGAATATATTTGTCAGTTCTTACTCTAGGGTTAGGCGAATTAGTTCGTGTCTTTTTCAGTACATTTGAGTATACAGGGGGCGTGGCTGGTTTTGGCGGAATGAAGGGTACAACCGTCGGTATTGTCTATTTAACTCTCTTGTTTTGTCTAATTGCGGTTGGGATACTGATGCGTTCTCCTTTAGGCAGGGCATTTCAGACTGTAGCAGCGGATGAAATGGTAGCAGAGGCTTTAGGTTTAAATACAGTGCGTTTAAAGGTGCTGGCTTTCAGTCTTGGAGGTATGATGACAGCTTTAGGCGGTGCGTTATATGCCCACTTTATGTTTTTTATTGATCCACACTCTTTTAACTACAATCAATCAGTTTTTCTTCTTATTTTTGTTGTCTTTGGTGGTATGGAAAGTATGTGGGGAGTAGTTTTAGGGACTTTAATACTTACTTTGCTTCCGGAATATTTTAGGGGTTTAGATCAATGGAGAATGGTAATTTATGGTCTGGTCTTGATATTCATGATGGCAGTAAGGCCACAGGGTATTATTACTAAACGGTTGTTGAGAAAGGTGGGACGAGGTTTTGCTTACATTAACAAACGTAACAAAGAACTTTGGCGGTTTGAAAGCAATTCAAAGTCTTAATCTAGAAGTAGAAGAAGGACAAATTCATGGAGTTATTGGCCCAAATGGAGCAGGGAAAACTACTCTCTTTAATCTTATTACTGGATTTGCGCACCCTACAAGTGGCGAGATGTTTTTTCGGGAAGGAGACATTTCTTCTAATAAGCCTTACCAGATAGCAAGGCAGGGTATTGCCCGTACCTTCCAGAACATCCGGCTTTTACCGGGAATGACTGTCTCCGAGTCGGTCATGTCTGGTCAATTGAACCAACGAATCACTGGATGGAAGAATCATTCTACTAAGAATATAAGAAGAGCGAAGAAAAATGTTGATGAACTTCTGGACTTCTTTAAGTTATCTCCGTACAAGGAAACATTTGCTTTAGAGTTGCCTTACGGATTACAGCGTAGCTTAGAGATTGCTCGTGCTTTGGCGACTGAACCGAAGTTGCTCTTATTGGATGAACCGGCAGCTGGAATGAATGAACAAGAAACAGAAATGTTGGCTGAGGATATCGCTAGGATCCGGGGAGAAGGTTGCACGGTTGTTGTCATAGAACACGATATGTCCTTTATCATGGGCCTATGTGACAGGATAACAGTGCTTAACTTCGGCATGAAAATTGCTGATGGTACGGGTGATGAAGTAAGGAACAATCCTGAGGTTATTGAAGCATATCTTGGGAAATAAGTTCCCCTAATGTTAGTTGACCTACCTCCCGGTATGGGAATAAACCTCATCCAAATGAAAATCCCACGAGCTTTAAAATCCAGTGATTCTAAGCATCGGGAGTTTTCGAAATAACTTTTAAATACGAAGGTAGGGAGAGCCGTGTTAGCTATAAAAGACCTGCATGTTGCCTATGGTTCGATTAATGCTTTGCGTGGGGTCAATCTCCAGGTACAAGAAGGTGAGATTGTTGCCCTTGTCGGTGCCAACGGTGCTGGAAAGACAACTCTGCTCAAGTCTATTTCCGGATTGCTCTCTCCAAGTAAAGGTGATATATGTTTTAAAGAGAAAAATATTAGAAATAAGAAGCCCCATGAAATTTTTATCCAAGGCGTGATTCACGTTTGTGAAGGCAGAGGAATTTTCAAAGGAATGACTGTGTACGAAAATCTACTAATGGGAGCTTACCGCAGGAAAGATCATAAAGTGGTTAAAAGAGAGTTGGAGACGGTTTTGGATCGATTTCCCCGTCTTCGAGAGCGGCTTCATCAACACGGAGGTACGCTTTCCGGTGGAGAACAGCAAATGTTGGCCATAGGAAGGGCTATACTGAGCAGACCGACCTTACTTCTGCTTGATGAACCGTCTTTAGGTCTTGCACCGCTGGTTGTACGAGAGATATTCAATATTATTGGCGAGCTGAAAAGACAGGGGATAACGATCTTGTTGATCGAACAAAATGCTGCTCAGGCTTTACGGATAGCTGATCGTGGTTACGTCATGGAGTTAGGTCGGGTCGTTATGGATGCTAAAGCTGCCGACTTAATTAATGATGAGGCTGTTTTAAAAGCTTATTTTGGTAAGAGAAAAGCGAACTAATTGATCTCAAGTATAGCTTTTAAACCATGATTCGAATTATGATGAAGGGGCAAACCTACAGAATTAAGCTTGATGTTATCAGCACAGAGGCAGTCGAAACCATATCAATGGTCTCACTGCCCTCTTTTTGTATATTCGATTGATGGGTAGACCCACATGAACGCCTCCACTTTTTATTTATCTATCTAATAAAATTGCACTTGAACGGGCATTCTTAAAGGAATTAGAAGGTTTATATAGAAAAGTATATAGTAATCGATTATTGGCACTACTATCAGTGTGACGAACCATGGGATTACTCTCGGGAAACCGCTAGCAGTTGTTGTTTGAGGGTCAGATCTCTAAACAACTGACAACGGCGGAATTGTATATTTGAGAGCTGCTCCGTATGTGCATCTAATTGAGGAAAATATCTAAATAAGATGGGAGTTAAAGAGATGACAACAAACAAAGTATTTAACTGGCTTTTGCAAGGCGATGTTGTTATACAATATCAAACACACAGGGATCTACTGGAATCTGACACAGAGGTTTTAGACGCACTTAAAACTCGCATTCAATTTGAAGGCTGGGGAAAACAATTTTTAAATTCGGGACGGCAATTTTATAAACCTAAATGGATAAATACGCATTATATTCTATTCGATTTAAAAAATATTTGTATCTCTCCAGATATTAGAGAGATTAAGGAAGCTCTTACTGCAATATTTAAATATGAAAAAGGTTCAGATGGTGGAATAAATCCATCTAGTAGTTTAAAACAAAGTGATGTTTGTATTAATGGAATGGTTTTAAATTATGCTTCATATTTTGGTGTAAAGGAGCAAAATTTAAATTCGATTGTTGATTTCATTTTGTCTCAGCATATGAATGACGGCGGTTTTAATTGTAGATTGAACAGAAAAGGTGCAGTCCATAGTTCATTGCATTCCACAATATCGGTTATTGAGGGGATTCTTGAGTATTCGAAGAACGGATATAAGTATCGATTAGCAGAATTACAAGAAGTCGAGACGAGATCTAGAGAATTCATTTTGCAGCATAGACTATTTAAATCAGATAAAACAGGAGAAATCATTGATAACAAGATGCTTATGTTATCCTACCCTATGAGATGGCGTTATGATGTGCTTAGGGCTCTTGATTATTTTCATCGTGCAGATGTTCCTTATGATCCGAGAATGGAAGAAGCTATTGATGTCATTAAAAAACAACAAAGTGCGGATGGAACTTGGCCCATGCAGATCAGATACGCTGGGGAAGTCCTTTTTGAAATGGAGGAGGTAGGTGAACCGAGTAGATGGAATACTCTTAGGGCGTTACGAATCCTTAGATATTTTAATGTTTAAACCGGGGACTTCGGAAGGGCTATTCTTAATATTAACTTTTGCTAAATGAGTATAATAATAATGTTACCGATTTGCACAGAGAAAAGATCTTAGAGGAGGGTTAACAATGCCTTTTATTAAACTTGAAGGTGGTAAGATTGACAAAGAGAAAAAAGAGAAACTTATTAGTGAGTTTACTAGAGTGGCTAGTGAAACGCTTGGCATTCCAGAAGATGCCTTTGTCGTGCTCATCAAAGAAAACGAAATGGATAACTGGGGTACAGGAGGGAAAGTACTTAGTAAAGTGTTGGCAGAAAGAGCGAATAAGTAGTTGGTAAGACTAAAAGTGGCTGACAGGGCACTTTTCGCTCTAGGAGTATTTAACTTATAATAATGCTATAATTAGTGCAATTGAACAGTATTAGTTCAATTGCACTTTTCAGGTGTTTGGCAATGAGAATAGACTTCTCGATTGGAGGTAACGTGTTGTTTAGAGCTTTCAGTGATGTTTGGAAACTAGAAGATGTGATGCTTAAACCAGTAACAACGATTAAATCTGCAATAGAATGGCGGGAAAGCTATGTCAAAATGGAGCATGAACCGTTCGCGTTACTTCAATCGGACTCTGCTGAAGTCTGGCAGGTGATATTTCCATCAAAAGCGAGTCAGGAACGGCCCCTATTAGGTTTTTCTTTCCCCCTTTCCGGAACCTTCCAGGATTTAATTGACGCTATCAAATTCCATCCGGGAGAAACCGTGGTCCTTCTGGATCCGGGCAATGTTCCCCAAGGGGTTATTGATCCGTCCACGTTGACCACATTAATGTGGAAGGAAATCAGGCGGTTGAGCAGCTCTATGTCGATTCTTATGGATACAGTGAATGATGCGGTCACTGTCATCGATCAAAACAACACGGTAATCGGTTGGAACAAAAAAGCGGAAGATCTTTATGGGATCACAGGGAAAACCATCGTTGGAGAAGATATCCAGAACTTCTTTTCCAGCTTAGTAGTTACCCATGTCATTAATACAGATCTGCCGAAAAAGAAAATAATTAGAGAAAATTATCATCAACCTCTCCCAGGAACTCATGTCTTGATCAATGCTTCGTCAATTACCAGCGGGGACGAGGTCATTGGCAGCGTCTGCGCGGAGAGAGATATAACGGAAATCGTTCTTTTGCACAATGAACTTTCCAAGGCTAGTTCAGAAGTGCGGCAGCTTAAGAAGGAGATCACTAAGATACACCGCCCAAACAATGCATTTGGAAAAATTGCTGGGTTGAGCAAAGGACTTCAGAAAACCGTTAGTCTGGCTCGACGGGTGGCAAATACAAATGCAGCCGTGATGATTCGTGGGGAGAGCGGTACTGGAAAAGAGCTGTTCGCGGAGGCGATTCACGAGGAAAGTTCTCGACACAACTACCCTTTTGTGGTTATTAACTGTGGGGCTATTCCTGCTACCCTTTTTGAAAGCGAGTTATTCGGTTACCAGCCTGGAGCTTTTACTGGGGCCGACCGCCAAGGGCGACAGGGCAAATTTGAAGCTGCCCATAGGGGAACGATTTTTCTAGATGAGATCGGGGAAATGCCGTTAGAAATGCAGGTAAAGCTTCTCAGGGTCCTCCAAAATAAGTGCTTTTATCGGGTCGGAGGTAATGACCTTGTGGAAGTTGATGTGCGTGTCATAGCTGCTACTCATCGGGACCTAGAACAAATGATTAGCGAAGGTTCTTTCAGGAAAGACCTCTATTACCGAATTAATGTCGTTGGTATAGAAATTCCTCCACTACGCCAGCGTAAAGAGGATATTCTGGATCTGATTTATCTTTTTATCAGCGAATTTTGTTTGCAACAAGGACGTGATCTTGTTCAGATGGCTCCAGAAGTGATGCCGTCTATGCTCAATTATCCCTGGCCAGGAAATGTACGTGAACTGCGTAATGTGGTGGAACGCATGGTCATCCTCGCTGAGGATGATTTGATTTTAGAGGATCACCTACCGGAAGCTATTCGATTCCAAAAATATTCGCAAGCGATCTCTGACCCGAATTCTACCCTCACTGACATCACTGACCGTGCAGAACGGGAAATCATCCTCCAGGCCCTTGAAGGTTGTAGCGGGGATAAATCAAAAACAGCCAGGAAATTAGGAGTCCCGCGCAGCACCTTGTATTATAAAATGAAAAAATTCAATATGAAATAAGTCCCTTATCCAAATCGTAAGACTCCCACTTCTACAAGTGGGAGTGATATACCTTATTCTGCTTCGGTGACGATAGTCTCCGGTGACGATATTTTCCGGTGGACAGTATCGCCGATAGCGCACGGCTATCAACGAATACTAAGCGCTGAGGATTAGTATCGCCGAGCCGCCTTTCCCAATAGAAACACTTGGCGGCGAAGGAGGTAGAATCCCCCACCGAAGACTCGATGTTCAACTTTAGTTGAACGAGTTCACTCCTTCACTGGATTGCTAAACACCTGTCGACTAGTTAGACAGGTGTCAGATATTTGTACACATTTCCGGTGTGGTTCCTTACAAACATGTTACTATATAAAAATTTATAACTCCCTGTGGGGAGCTTTTTTTTCGTTTTTTTTCAGATATTATCGATTCTGACCCTTGCCTTTCGGCCAATTATCCTTTAAAATTGCAGGATTTCGCCTCTCGTGTTTAACAATCAATAAAATCTCTCTCACTAGGGCAATGGTATAAAATTTGGTATGAAAGTTGCAACAATAATTATTGGATAGGGCTTGATGGATTACCCAAGTTTGCTGGATAAGGATATTTACATAACTGGGAGAGTGAGTTTTAATGCGAATCACCGAGCATCCAATTTTAGACTTTCAACGTGGAGAAGAGGTTACCTTCTCCTTCGATGGGCAGGAACTTAAGGGCTTGGCAGGCGAGACCATAGCAGCTGCCTTACATGCAGTGGGGGTTAAAGTTTTGGGCCACAGCCATAAAATGCATCGGCCGCGGGGTCTCTTCTGCGCTATCGGCAACTGTTCGTCCTGTTTGATGGTTGTTGACGGGGAACCCAATGTCAGAATCTGTGTGGAAAAATTAAAGTCTGGCATGAGGGTAGAAACTCAGCGGGGAAAGGGGCGCCTAAAGTGAAAGAGGTAGAGATTCTCATCATTGGTGGGGGACCAGCCGGTCTGAGTGCTGCCGCTGCAGCTGCTGGCTTAGGTGCCAGTGTCCTTGTCTTAGAACGAGATGATAAACCCGGCGGTCAATTGGTCAAACAGACGCATAAATTCTTTGGCTCGAAAAAACAGTACGCCGGTGATCGTGGTTATCAGATTGGCAGTTTTCTTATTGAGCAGTGTGAAAATGATTCCAAGGTTGAAGTGTGGGCTGACACTACCGTTCTAGGAATTTATGAAGATGGTGTGGTCACCGCTGAGGGCAAAGGCAAACACCTGAAAATCAATCCGGAACGAATTATTGTGGCAACCGGCGCTTCCGAAAAAATGATTGCCTTCCCCAATAACGACTTGCCCGGTATCTATGGGGCTGGTGCTGTGCAAACCCTGATGAACGTGTATGGTATTGTCCCAGGACAACGCGTGCTAATGATCGGCGCGGGCAATATTGGACTGATTGTCTCCTACCAAATGTTGCAGGCGGGAGTAGAAGTCGCTGCGATCATTGAAGCTGCACCGACCATAGGAGGTTATCTTGTACATGCTTCCAAGGTTCGACGCACTGGCGTACCGATTTTAACCTCACATACCATTATAGAAGCATACGGTCAGGAAAGCGTTGAAGGTGCCTTGATCTGTAAACTTGACGAGAACTGGCAACCTATTCCCGGGACCGAACAGGACCTTAAAGTGGATGTAATCTGTCTGGCCGTAGGCTTGAGTCCGTTAACCGAGCTTTGCTTCCAAGCGGACTGCCAGATGAAATATGTGCCGGAGCTTTCCGGCCATGTACCCCTTAGAAATAAATACCTGGAAACCACCCGCTCGGGACTCTATGTCGCTGGGGACGTTAGTGGAGTTGAAGAAGCCAGTTCTGCCATGGTGGAAGGTCGTTTGGCGGGGGTTAGTGCTGCCTACAGTTTGGGGTATGGAAACGATGTGGCTCCTAAACTTCAAGCAGAAGCCTTAGCTGAGTTAAGTGAACTTCGTGCTGGTCCAGCTGGACAAAAGACGGTAAACGGGATTAAGAAATTGATGGACAAGGGGGGAGTAGTATGTTGAACAAAACTGGAGTTCCAACCTTAGAAGACGTGAAAACAGTTACTCCTTCTGAGGGAAGACTTAATAGAGGTCCCGTAGCCATCATCGAGTGCTTTCAGGAGATTCCCTGCAATCCCTGCTCGGAAGCCTGCAAGCAAGGTGCAATTCAGCCGATGGAAGATATTAATAATCTCCCAAAACTGGACTTTGATCTATGTAACGGCTGCGGTGTCTGCCTTAGTCGCTGTCCAGGGCTGGCCATCTTCATAGTTGATACATCCTACAGCGATAAAGAAGCCATCGTCAGGATTCCCTTTGAATATGTTCCGGTACCTCAAGCTGGTGACGAGGTGGTTGGCTTGAATCGAGCCGGGGAAGAACTCGGCACCTTTAAAGTAAACAGAGTGCAGTCGGGCGGTCAGAAAAATAAGACCTTTACTATATGGTTGGTCGTTCCCAAAGAGCTGGCTATGGATGTGCGCGGTATTAGTTTGGGAGGGATTCGACATGCAAACTAGTGAAACGATTATTTGCCGATGTGAAGACATCACTCTAGATGAGATTAAGTCACTGATCAGCCAAGGTTACCGCACCATTGATGAGATTAAACGGGTTATCCGTGCAGGAATGGGTCCCTGTCAGGGACGTACTTGTCGGATGCTGATTGCCCAGGAACTTGCAAAAGCTTACGGAATTCCTGTAGGAGAAGTTTTGATGCCTACTTTCCGTGCACCTGTAAAGCCAGTGAAACTGGGAACTTTTGCGGGGGGTGAATAAATTGCAAAAACTTGCTAACGTCGTCATTATCGGAGGCGGGATTATTGGCTGTGCGGTGGCTTATGAACTGGCCGTTCGTGGGGTGAAAGACATTGTGGTGCTTGAGAAACGGTATCTTTCTTCTGGAGCAACCGGTCGGTGCGGTGCCGGAGTTCGCCAACAGTGGGGAACGGAAACCAACGCCATTCTTGCCCGGGACAGTGTGAAACGATTTGAGAGTATGAACGAAGAACTTGAATATGATCGGGATATCGAATTCAAGCAAGGCGGTTACTTGATGGTTTCCTACACGCAAAACGAATGGAACCAGTACAAAAAAAATGTTGCTGTGCAGCATAGTCTGGGGATTCCAACGAAAATGGTTACTCCTTTAGAAGCTCTGGAGATTGTGCCCCATTTGAACATCAATGGCTTGGTTGGAGCCACGTTCTGTCAGACGGACGGACACGCCAACCCGTTTCATGTGGTGGATGCCTATTATAAAGCAGCTAGTCGGCTGGGAGTGAAATTCGAGACCTATACCTCAGTCACAGGCCTAAAAAAGGAAAAAGGAAAAGTCTCCGCCGTTCAGACCACTAAAGGAGATATCGATACCCCAATCGTGATTAATGCCTGTGGATATGCGGCAGGCACCCTCTGCGCAATGGCCGGTTTCGAACTGCCTCTCTATCCCCAGCGACACCAAGCTCTGGTTACCGAACCGGTTGAACCGTGCCAAGGACCGATGGTCATTTCTCTCCACCATCGCTTATACTGTCAGCAGACTCCCCATGGCAGTTTTATCATGGGTGTGGGTGATCCCCACGAACCCAAAGATTTCAACATTAATTCCAGCTGGGAGTTCTTAGAGGATGTCGCTCGCCAAGCAACCACCGTCTTGCCACTTTTAAAAAACTTGCGCGTTGTTCGTCAGTGGTCAGGTCTTTATGATATGAGTCCGGATGCCAATCCGATCTTGGATGAAATTCCAGAAGCCAAAGGGATGTGGGTGGCAGCAGGCTTTAGTGGCCATGGTTTCATGGTTGGTCCTCAGACGGCAGTACTCTTGGCCCAAAAGATTCTTGGCCAAGAGAGTTTCATGCCAATAGAACGCTTTGGTTTGGACCGCTTCCGCAGGGGAGAATTGTTACTTGAACCTGCCGTGGTATAACTATGTCTTTATAAATTACACAAGGAGGAATGATAGTTAATGAATAATGCATATTTCCAAATTAAATTTCCAGAAAATGAACCTGTAAAAGGTTATTTGCCGGGATCACCTGAACGAACTGCTTTAAAGGCAGAACTTGAAAGACAATTAGTTAACCCAGTTGAAATACCGATTATTATTGGCGGAAAAGAAATACGTACAGAAAATAAAGCTAAAATGATTTGCCCTCATGATCATCAAAAAGTACTTGGCGAGTATTGTGTCGCTAGTGAGAAAGAACTGCTTATGGCAATCGAAGCTGCCGAAGCAGCAAGAGCAGAATGGGAAAACATGCCTTGGGAGCATAGAGCTACTATTTTCTTAAAAGCTGCAGATTTATTGACAGGAAAATACAGCGCTAAATTATCGGCTTCTTGTATGCTTGGACAAAGCAAGAATCCTTACCAGGCAGAAATCGATGTTATCTGTGAATTAGCGGATTTCCTTCGTTTTAATACTTACTACGTCCAAGAGATATACAAACAACAACCGAACAACTCAAATGGTGTTTGGAATCGTGTAGAATATCGGGCACTTGATGGCTTTGTTGCAGCAATTACACCTTTCAACTTTACAGCAATTGGTGGTAATCTTCCTACTGCTCCAGCTATGTGCGGTAACACTGTTTTATGGAAACCATCCTCAACATCTGTACTTTCAAACTACTACTTCATGCAAATTCTTATGGAAGCTGGGTTACCTGCCGGCGTAATCAACTTTGTACCTTGTAGAGGTGTTGACTTTGGTAAGGTTGTTGTTAGTCACCCTAAGATGGCAGGATTTCATTTCACAGGGTCTACAGCCGTATTCAACAGCATTTGGAATCAAGTTGGTGAAAACATTGATAAGTATGTTACCTATCCTCGTCTTGTGGGTGAGACAGGTGGTAAAGACTTTATCTTTGCTCATGAATCCGCAGATAGTGAAGCACTTACCTGTGCAATCATTCTTGGTGCTTTCGAATACCAAGGACAAAAATGTTCGGCAGCATCCCGTGCTTACATTCCTGAAAGTCTATGGGGCGAATTAAAAAGGCGTCTTGAAGAAGAAGTTGGAAAGCTTAAGATGGGTGATGTTCGTGACTTTACAAACCTCATGAATGCTGTAATTGATCACAAATCGTTCAAGAATATTCAAAAGTATCTTGAGTATGCGAGGGAATCGAATGATGCCGAAATCATTATTGGTGGTGGATGCGAGGACAGTGTAGGATACTTTGTAGAGCCTACAGTAATTTTAGCAAAGACACCTACCTTCAAGACGATGGTAGAAGAAATCTTTGGGCCGGTTATGACCATTTATGTTTATCCGAACGATCAATTAGAAGAAACACTAAAAGCTTGCGATACAACAACCATCTATGGGTTGACAGGTGCTTTATTTGCTCAAGACAGGACAGCAATTAGCAAGATAGCAAAAGTGCTGGATCATGCAGCGGGTAACTTCTATATTAACGATAAACCAACTGGTGCAATTGTTGGACAACAACCATTTGGTGGTAGCCGTGGATCAGGAACGAATGATAAAGCTGGTAGCGCAATCAACCTATATCGTTGGATGAGTCAACGCACCATTAAAGAAACATTAGTACCACGCACAGTAGTTAGCTATCCTTATATGGTAGAGAAATAAACTTAGAGCTCTTTCCAACCTAGCGAGGATAGTAATTATGGTGAATGCACACCCATTTCAGACTTCAATGGCTTTAAAATCATTGAGGTCTTTTTGTTACTACCTAAGTTTATGACGCCTAATTGCAGGTAAGTTACTTTAACTCACCGCCTATTCTCTGCTATAATGGAAGAAAGGATTTAGTAGGACCAGTTACAAATTTTAGTTAAGCTAAATGAGATGTAGTATTCAAATAAACGAAGGGGAGGAAATTAGTGTGGTGTTTCACCCGGAATTACTGGAGATTGGACGTTTAGCCAAGCAAGCTGCGCGTCAATTGGCTTTTGCAAGTACCGAGTCGAAAAATAACGCCTTACTTGCAATGGCTGAGGCTCTGATAAAAAATGAGCAAGAAATCCTTAAGGCTAATAGCCTAGATGTTCAAGCAGCAGAAGAGAAAGGGCTCAAGAAAAGCCTAGTCAATCGCTTAAGGCTGACCCCGATAAGCATTGCGCAGATTAGTCAATCCCTTAAAGAAGTGGTAGCTTTACGAGATCCTGTGGGAGAAGGGGAAGTGTGGACGCGTCCGAATGGCTTGCGAATTCAGCAGACACGTGTTCCTTTAGGGGTTGTGGCGATGATCTACGAAGCACGACCCAATGTGACAGTTGATGCGGCAGCCTTGTGTTTGAAATCTGGCAACGTAGTGATCCTGAGGGGCGGATCTGAGGCTTTAGAGAGTAATAAAGTCCTGGCAAGGGTTATTGCGGGAGCCGCTGAAGAGAGTGGATTGCCGTCAGGATGTATCCAACTGATTACAGAAACCAACCGAGAATGGGTTCAGCAACTGATGCGCTTGAATGATTATGTGGATGTCATAATCCCCAGAGGGGGAGCTGGGCTGATTCAAACTGTTGTTCAAAATGCCACGGTACCGGTGATCGAAACTGGGACTGGAATGTGTCATGCTTTTGTTGACCGAGATGCCGATTACGAAAAGGCAATTCCCATTGTCATTAATGCCAAGACTCAAAATCCTGGGGTCTGTAATGCCTTGGAAACTATGCTCGTAGATGAAGCCATTGCTGTAGACTTTCTCCCACTAATCGGGGAAGAGCTCAAGAGACATCAGGTCGAAATTAAGGGATGCCCAAAAACGTGCGAAATTTTGTCGTATGCCGTTCCTGCCGCTCCGGAAGACTGGAGTGTAGAACATCTTGACCTGATATTAAGTGTTAAAGTCGTGCCAGGTCTTGATGGGGCACTAGATCATATTTATCAATACAGTACAAAGCATTCTGAAACAATCATCAGCGAAAATTATTCGAGGTCCCAACGGTTTTTGAGAGAAATTGATGCAGCCGCTGTTTATGTGAATGCCTCAACACGTTTCACGGACGGAGGACGTTTCGGCTTTGGAGCGGAAATAGGAATAAGTACTCAAAAGTTGCATGCTCGTGGGCCAATGGGCCTCAGAGAATTGACCACGATAAAGTACATGATTTATGGAGATGGACAAATCGTAAAATAAGGGACTCAAGGCGCTTAGCATTCTCACAGAACACCGCAAGAAATGCGGTGTTTTTGTATTAACCTTTTCGAGGATTCCGTGATAGTTTTGAATTGCTCTATGACACCGTCTTCAATGGTACGAGTGATTTAATTAAACAGTGTGGGAACTATTGTAACCGTCAGAAAAACGTTAATACTTACGTCTACTAAAATAAAGGGAGTGATATCTACATCACTCAATTCAAGGAGGAATTATTCTGATGATCATGTTAGCTAGAAGAAAAACCCTAAAGTGGATGATCGCTGCACTCTCTATAATATTGGTTGTAGGGTGTTCTCCATCAAATTCACAGAGTGCTAATCCGTCTGCGCAACCTGGCTCAGCATCACAAACATCTCCATCTCCATCTCCATCTCCATCGTCTCCGGCAACTCAAACAGATACTACTAAAGAGTTATTGATAAATATGAGGCAATTAGCGGAGCAAGGAAAAGTCATTAACAGCGATTTTCCCGTAAAGACAACCGTGCTAGAAAATGTAACAAGTAAATGGGGGGAGCCGGATAATACCGAATGGGTTGCAGCTGCCAAAGGAACCTATGCTACCTATTTGAAACAGGCAATGGTATTTGGCTTTAACAAAGGATCCCAAATTTTTGAGGTTCGATCTTTTGACAAACAGTTACAGAAACTCTCCCTTGCCAAAATTAAAGAAGTTTATGGAGCTCCGGCTTATGATGTGAAAGTCAACGGGGAGGAAATCATTGGCTATACGGCGGGACAGGAATATAAAATTGAATTTGTATTCCCACTAGCGACTACCAGTAATTCTAATCCTATGTTGGATCATTATCTCGTTCTTTATCCTCGAGGAACAGTAAACAGTATGGCGGATGACCCAGGGCGGCAATGGTAAACTCCGATTATCTAAATAATTAAAGGATTCTGATATCTTAGGATAGAATAGTTTAAAGGAGAGTGATCGAATTATGGGAGAGTCGGAGGGATTCTAATGAACAAGCGAACCAGGTCTATAATGGCTGTAGTTGGTAGCGCTGTGGCTATCTTCTGGCCGGGTGCCTTAATCTTTGGCTATACCGGTGTAATGGGCCCATTTTGGCAGCAACAGTTTCATGTGGGAAAGGGTGCAATCGGTAACTGCCTGTTTTTTATTTTATTTTCTTTGGGGATTTTTATGTTTCTGGTAGGGAAATGGCAGGAAAAAATCGGTACAAGAGCTATGATTATTATTGGTTCAATAATATGTAGCCTGGCAGTAGTAGTAGCTACCTTTGCCACAAACCTGTACATGATCTATCTTTGGGCTTTCTTGACTGGTACAAGTTCCTGTTTTATCTATACTCCAAGTTTGATAACAGTTCAGCGGTGGTGGCCTGAGCGAAGAGGGTTGGTTTCTGGGATTGTTAATTTTATTTTCGGTATCTCTGCTGCCATTATGTCCCCGATTTTTAGCAGTATGCTTAAAACTATGGGTTATCAATCTATGAATATACTTGTGGCTATCTTGGTATTAATCGTGGGTATTGTTTCTGCACAGTTTACTGAAGTGCCGGAACGTGTCAAGCTTAACATTGAAGATAGTGAACCTTTGACGAGTAAAGCTGTAGTTCCCCAGTTGAAGCAGAATGTTTCACTAACTGTAAAGCAAGCTGTCAGAACTAGATCTTTTTGGTTCCTTTGGTTGGTTTGGGTGTTTCAGGGGGCAGCGGGAATTGGAATGGTTACTCTTTCAGTGAATTTTGGACTTTCTAAAGGCTTTTCTATGGGTGAAGCTGTCTTTGTTTTGATCTCATTTAATCTTATGAGTGGTTTAAGCAGGCTTGTTACAGGCTTTGTTTCTGATATTGCAGGTAGAAATGTCACCATGAGTATAACCTTTTTTGCCGCGGGTGTCGCTTATTTCGTATTAATTGGAGCCCAAAATCTGTTAGCAATAGCTATACTTGTAGCAGTTATAGGTTTTGCTTTTGGAACTCTTTTTGCTGTATCGGCTCCACTGGTTACTGATTGTTTTGGCTTAAAACACTTCGGAGCAATATTTGGTCTAATCTTTACAGCGTATGGTTTTATTTCTGGTATCCTGGGCCCGTCTCTTAGCGGATATCTAATAGATATGAATAAAGGTAATTTCACGCCTATATTTGCGTATTTTGGAGTTTTTTGTTTGCTCTCAGGGGTGCTAATTCGTTTAGCAGTACCACCGGTTAAAGTGATCTGAAAGTCAATGGCAATAGTAAGTGATATATTCTGCTATTCGCTTGATTTTAAAGTTTTCCATTGACAAAGCTTTATATGCTAAAATAGGATAGACCAGTTAGAAAAAGGCTGGTCATATTAGACTTATCAAAGAGAGGAGACCTTTCATGCGTTACGAAGGAACAGTTTATCGTCCACCTAGTGAAGCCGAAAGTTTGTTAATCCAAGCGACCATCGGCTGTCCTCATAATCAATGTACTTTTTGTGGTATGTATCGAAATAAGAAATTTCGGATTCGGCCGGTAGCCGATATAAAAGAAGACCTTCTAGCGGCCCGAGATTATTATGGCAACAAAGTTCAGTCGATTTTTTTCCCCGATGGGAACACGATTTTAATGAAAACAGACCAGCTAGTAGAAATCCTAAATTATGCTCGTGAAATGTTTCCCTACTTGATGCGGATGACCGTCTATGGCTCGGCAAGATATCTCAAATTGAAAACGATAGATGAGCTTCGTCGTCTGAGAGAGGCAGGCTTGACCCGTATCCACTCCGGAATGGAGAGTGGCGATGATGAAGTTCTGCGCAGAATTAAAAAAGGTTTTACCTCCGCACAGATGATTGAAGCGGGTCTTAAGGTAAGAGAAGCGGGCATTGAACTGAGCGAGTATATCCTTATAGGGATTGGTGGACGGGAACGCACACAAGAACATGCTTTAGAAAGTGCTCGGGTACTCAATGCATTTACCCCAGATTTTGTACGAATACGCACTTATGTTCCATGGAGAAGAACCCCTCTGTATGAAGACTACCAAAAAGGTCATTTTCTACTACTTAGTCCCCACGAAGCACTAATAGAAACCCGTTTATTAATTGCTAACCTCGAAGGCCCATTTGAATTGCTTAGCGACCATGCCTTGAATTTTGCTTGGGTTAATGGAAATATTCCAGCAGATAAGCCAGAACTTTTGAAAAGCCTTGATCGGTTACTCGAGATACCGGAAAATGAATTCAGACAAGTGGAAGATCGTTATCTGTAATATTTAAGCAGAAGGGGACCTATGTATAGGAGATCGGGTTGGAGAGATTACTGTAGCTTTTTTCAATTGGGATAGTAAAAACGGTGTAATGTTGCTTAGCGGAATGTTGTTGCGGAAAATGCAAGAAGATGTCGATTATTTCTTTGTCAGAAACTCCTTTATGATGCGTCTATATTTATAAAGTCTCGATTTATAATTTACAACTTCATCATCCCAAATCACGACAGTAAATACGTTGGATACAAATGATAGATGAGGAAACTTCGGAACTTCAGGTCTAACGGCAAGAAGTATAATGGTCTGAAGGAGGGAAAAGGTAAGGTTATAATTGGAGGATATTTCACTCTCAATGTAATAAGCAGTAAAGAAGTGGGGAAGGTGGATGACAGAATGCAGAAGAATTGGAGTTCTATCTTAGCTATGATCGTAGTAGCTCTTTTGTTAGTTCCAATGATTTCTTCTCCCGTTGCTTTGGCAGGGGAAGGCAGTACAGTGCCAGCGGTGCCGACTGGACAGATTTTGATACCTGAAATTACACTAGAGAAAGCTATTCTTATCGTTAAAACCAACTTTGATGTGCCTAGCGAATACACTGACTTTAATTCTACATACAACACTTACGATAATCGCCAGGCTTGGTCTCTACGTTGGAATGGACCTATGGGAAAATCAGGGGAGTTTTCAGCCGAGGTTAATGCGCTCAATGGGGACATTCTGAGTATGAATTATTACAAAATTGACGATCGATCGAGCAATAGTGGGGTTCTGCCAGCTATTAGTAAAGCAAACGCCCAAGAAATTAGCGATAAATTGCTGACACGTCTATTAGGCGTACGTGCTGGTCAGTTGAGACTAATTCCCAGCGATCAAGCGGTAGTACCCATCAATAATTACGGTTCGGCTAATTATTCACTACAATACCAACGACTCATTAATGACATACCATTTCTAAGCAATGGTGTTAATGTACAGGTGTCCAGCACTGATGGGCATATCACTGCCTATAATCTCAACTGGAGTGAGGTGAAGGCACCTGAGGTTAAAGGCTTGATTGAGGCTAGTCAGGCACAAAAGGCTTTTGCTTCGTCATCCTTTTTCAAACTTAGATATTGGCTTCCACCTTCCTATAAACCGTTAGCTGCTGGGCAAAAGCAGGAGGCAAAGCTTGTTTACCAATTAACGGGGCCAAGTGGAGGAGCGATCGACGCCTTTTCAGGAGAACCACTTAAGCTTGGAGAGGGAGATTGGTTAGCAACTGATTTATTAGGAAATGGAGGTATGGGTAGTAACAAAGCGGAAAGAGCCGGCTCGGTCTCTAATGGGACTCAGGTGCTGACTCCTCAGGAACAACAAGAAGTGGAAAGCACTGCCAAGCTTCTTAAACAAGATGAGGCGATTGCGGCGGTACAGCGCTGGATTGGGATTCCGAATAACCTAACCTTACGTAGTGCGAATCTAAGTAGCGATTGGCGTAATACAGATAAGCGTGTCTGGAACTTTGACTGGAATGCCACAGGATCCGAAAAAGAAGCAGAAAAGCCTCAATACTTCAGTGCCCGGGTCAGTGCTACAACCGGTGAGTTACTTAGCTTTAATACCTCATATCCACAGAATGGAAATGATAAGGTCGCATTTGATCGGGCTACCGTACAAAAGTTGGCTGAGGAATTTTTAAAAAGAGTCCAACCTGAAAGGTTTAGCCAAGTCTCTTTGGATTCTGAAAGTAACGTAAATGCTAAAATGGGTCCTGAGCCCTGGAATATACAGCTTCTGTCCTATCACAGAGTGGCCAATGGAGTAGACTTTCCGGATAATGGAATGACGATCAATGTGGATCCTGTGGCAGGTATTGTGACTGGTTATGAACTTAACTGGTCTGAGCCAGATTTGCCTAGTGTTTCCGGTGTTCTAACTAAAGAAAAGGGTGTAGACCAATTTTTGAAAGCACGTCCTTTAACTCTGACGTATGTTCGTATTTATTCTAATGGGGTACTGGGGAATCTGCGCTTGGTCTATATTCCAGTTAACCTTGACCGAAGTATGCCACTCTCTAACACTTTGGATGCGAAAAGCGGAGAACTACTTGATTACCTTGGTCAACCACTGGAGAAAGGGCCAAAACCCTATAGTTTTTCAGATCTCACAGGGGTTAACGGAGCTCAAGAGATTGCAGCGCTTGGGCAAGCAGGGCTATTTGGGGATTTTGAAAATAGTTTTCAACCTCAAGAAAAAATGGGTATTGCTTCGTTGTTGCGGGCGATGTATCTTAGCCAATTTGGCTTGGGGGGGAATACTAGCCTTACAGAGGGTGAGGTTATGACCAAGGCTAAAGAGCAAGGCTGGCTGAAAGAAGAGCTTCAGCCGGGGGATCCTGTCAATCGCGAACTCTTGGCCAAAGTCTTGATACGCTATATTCATCTGAATAAATTGGCTGAACTGAAGGATATATATCACGTCAATTTCCAAGATACTGACCAAATTAACCCAGATGACCTAGGTTATATTGCGCTAGCCAACAGTACAGGCATCATTAAAGTAGAAGGGCTGATGCTAGCCCCAGGTGACGCAGTAAGCCGGGCCGAAGCAGCCGTCGCACTCTTTAGAGCTCTTGGTTGGCGGAATTAATGAATAATATATTAAAGGGGTAGGTAATTCACTATTGTGCAATTACCTACCCCTTTTTTGTACGCATTAAACCGAAAAGAAAGTATTTGCAAACTCTTTCATTATTAGGGGCACGATAATAGCTACTGAGAAATAGCCAAAGTGAGGGAGAAAAAATATGCAAAAGGTTTTAGTCGCTGAAATCGGAACTATGACGACGGTAGTGAATGCCTTTGGTGATTTAGATACAAAGAATCCCCTGTTACTTGGGCAAGGACTTTCTACGACAAAAGTACTGGATGGGGATATCGAAATTGGATTAAGACAGGCTGTGACTAATTTAGAGAACGAAATCGGGCCGGTTGGGTCTTTAGGTGAGATTCCCTTTTATGTAACTATTTCGCTACCGACGCAGAGCGCCGTTCAGGAGGTCAGTGAACTCGTTCAGCTAAAGCTGAACATCGGGGCTTCGGTGGGGGAGTCTACCTCCTTCGCCGCCAAGGATTCCTATCAGGAAAGAGCGGCTCGGCAAAACCATCCACCGGAGGCTTTCGTCACCGAAGTGGAAATCGGAACACCCACTTATAGAAGTGGGAGTCTCGGAATTGATGAACAATATATTCTTGATGCTCCGGGAATGCGGGAAATTTCGCAGATCATTAATGGTAGGATCTTGCTAACCCCAGGAGCAATCATGCAGGCTGCCCATTTGATTTCAGAAGAAGTTGGAGATGTCCTAGTTATTGATGTTGGAAGTGTTTCGACGGATGTCTACTCGGTAACCTTAGGTACTGGTAAAGACCAGAATTCTAACCTGAAGTCGGAACCCTTGGCGCTTCGAACAGTTGAAAAAGATCTTGGTGTTTTTAGCAATGCTTTAACTTTAGTGAAACTTATAGGTGAAAATGTAATCGAGCTGCATCATGGGCAAGGTTGGGAAAAACTTTTAAAATCAAAGCCTGAGTCGTCGGAAGAGATGGCTCTTTGCGCGGAGTTAACTGCTGCGGCAGTATCCATTGCTCTCCAACGGCATATTGGACGATTATTTAATGATAATGTGAGCGCTAATGTTACCGGCGTCGAGGGACGGGATTTAACCCAGATCCGGTGGATCGTCGGAACTGGTGAAGTACTCACTCGGCAAACGAATGGTCTTAAAATTATGAGGGAAAGCATTAAGGGGGTGGAGGACGCTATGATCTCTCAAGAGGGCATAGCTTTGTTGTTAGATAAAGATTGTCTTATGGCTTCCTTGGGAGTTTTAACTACGACCTTTCGACAAGGAGTTTGGCAACTATTGCGTGAATCATTCGGAGTAGAGAATTAAAGGAATTTGCATTTGTGTTCACTTTCGTGAGTCCGACCTATCCTTATAACGAAAAACCTTTATACGATCTGGATATGGCCAGCTATAGTGTTGTTAAAACTTTTGGTGAACAACTGGGGGCCACATATAAAGGGATGCCGTGGGAGACAAAAGAGTCTTTTGCTGCTGTAGCGGATTATTATGCACGGGAAAAATAGTATACTGAAAGTCTGTTTGACAAAGATAGTTGCTATATCTATAATTGTTGTAACAATAAATTTCCTAATTAGAAAGAAATAAAAGGAGTGTTAAAAATGAAAAGTAAGATCGCCAATGCTATAAAGCTCAAAACCCAACCAGTTGCCGTATTTCGTACTGATCTAAAACCAGAGGGAGCTACACAATTTCAGGAGGGAAAGTGGGGCTGTGTTATTTCTATGTTAAATGCCGCAACTAAGGGCCGCAGCGTAGTATTTGACACTAAAACTACTGGGTGCGGCGGCGGAGCAGTGGGTCTGGGTTTTAAACAGTTCGAATTAGGTTTCATGGAGTATTTCTTGTCTACCGGCGGGGTAGGTGGCAGGGAAGGTGAATTTTATAAAAAAAATCCTGAGCTGGCTTCGAAATTCATGATGGGATTACCGGTCGTAATCGCAAAGACGTATATTGTCTTAAAACCTTTGGAAGAATTAGCTGAGGACGAAACACCAGAGGTTATCATTTTTCTAGCCAATGCTGACCAACTTTCCGCTCTGATGTGGTTTGCCAATTACGATAAACCGAACCAGGACAATGTCAAAGTGGATTTTGGCGCAGGCTGTCATCAGTCCATACTTTATGCTCTGAATCAAGTGGAGGCGGAGAATCCGAAGTGCATTATTGGGCTAACCGATCCCTCGGCACGTAAATTCATCGACAAAGATGTCCTTTCCTTTAGCATCCCATTTCAACGCTTTTTAGAGTTAGAAGAGCAAGTGGAAGAAAGCTTTTTGACTAAAGAAACGTGGTTGCATATTGCGGAAAGGATCTAGTCAAGAAGGGTAGATATGAAAGATTTTGATATTAATGATTCTTTAGGTTTTATTGTTGCGAAAACAAACTATTTTATGAAATCATATTTTACTAAGTTGATAAAAGACAACGATTTAAACATTACAACAGAACAATGGGCAATCTTAAATGCTGTCTATCACAATCAGGGGGCATCACAAACTGACTTAGCTCGTTCATGCCTTAAAGATAAAACAAACGTGACAAGAATCTTGGACTTGTTAGTAAAAAAGGGCTATGTTATTAGGAATATAGATATAAATGACCGTAGAATTTATAGCATAACCCTTACAGATTTGGGTGAAAGTGTCCTTGAACAACTCATCAATATTTCGGATAATGCCAATAAGTCGGTCATATCTGAGTTATATAGAGATGAATATCTAGAGCTTGTTTGCACATTAAAGAAAATATCCAGCTCGATCGAAAAGCTACTTTAAAGAGTATGAGTAAATTAAACTCTTGAGTAAGCATTTTGTGACAAATTTCGCAAATTATTATGCTATACTTTAATTTAGAGATATCGAGGGGATTTTGAAGCATGTATTTTATTTGGGCGCTTGATACATGTGGAATAAGTAGCGCAACCGACCTGGTTTATAAATTTAATTTATACTCCGGGTTTTTTATTTGTCTCTGAAATGGTGCCATTAGTCAATAGATTTTATGCGTTCCAAGACAGGGTAAACTATTTGAACCATCATTAAAATACATATCAGATTTATATTTGTTACCAATTTAATTAATTAATGAGGTATAAAGAGGGGGATAGAATTTGGACAAAATAATGCAGGTACTTAAACTTAATAATTTAAAACTAGTATACAAACTGGTCGGGTCATTTGTGCTGGCCACAATATTTTTTGCAGTAGTGGGAGCTACTGGGGTGTATTACGTATCCAAGGTGAACATTAACTCTCAAATAATGGATGCTCAAAATTTAAACATTATTGCGCAACGGGGAATACATATTCTTCAAATAATTACGGGCCTTGGGGTTGTTATAGCTATTTTATTTTGTCTTATTATTACGAAGACGACACTTCGTATTGGTAAAGTCGTTAAATTTGCCGGAAAAATTGGAGAAAGAGACTTGAGCGAAGAACTAGACGTTGACGGGACGGACGAGATAGGGATTCTAACGAAGGCTTTAAATGATGCCCTGGGAAATATAAGAGAGCTACTTCAATTAATTGGTAACGGCTCTGATAATATGACCGCTTCTAGTCAAACATTATCGGCAACGACAGAAGAAGTCTCCGCAATTATGGCATCAGTTAATAATTCAATTAGTTCAATCTCTATCAACAATGGCGGTCTTACCACTTGTTGCCGTAAAGCCCCTAGCTACAGCTATGGGGATATAAGGCAAATCTAAAGATCTCATTGTATTATATACGCTAGTGTGGGATAATATTTGTATGGATATAAAATACAAATCAAACAACAACATTGTCTACTCATGCAAGTATCATGTGGTCTGGTGTC
>Ga0209347_1000402_pt1 | contig 116097 bp, 110 predicted proteins | sample AutmiccommuBRH23_FD_187382 | JGI IMG/M metagenome (GOLD analysis project Ga0209347, IMG submission 187382) | Deep subsurface microbial communities from Mt. Terri, Switzerland - Autotrophic microbial communities BRH/23 (SPAdes) (version 2) | ecosystem: Environmental > Aquatic > Deep subsurface...
TTTTTTCCAGGCGGCGGTCGCCAAACCGCCCCAGCGCAATATCCATCGACCCGATCCTCCACGCCGAAGAACATCACGTGAATCAGAACATCACGCCCGCCGCCATCGAAATGTGTGAATACCGTAGTCTTACTGAGTCATTAGGTCTCATGTCGTGACCGGCTTGGATGGTCCAGAATCGGCGGTATTGGTTGGTTGCCGAGGAGGATCGCGGATGTCGGATGCGGCTGAGGGTCGTCTTTCAGCATATCTGGATGGGCTGGCGGGGGTTATCGGCCACGCGGATCGGGTGGAGCCGCTGCGCAGCTACTGTACGGGGCTGCTGTTGCCGGTGGCGCGCAAGAGCGTGGAGCCTCTGGCGGCGGTGACGGCGCCGTCGCGGGTTTCGGCGCAGCATCAGTCTCTGATGCACTTCGTGAGCCAGTCGGTGTGGTCGGACGCGGCGGTGCTGGCCAAGGTGCGCGAGCTGGTAGTGCCGAGGATCGAGGCGCACGGTGCGATCGAGGCCTGGATCATCGACGACACGGGGTTCCGCAAGAAGGGTAGTCATTCGGTTGGAGTGGCGCGGCAGTACTGCGGGGAGATCGGCAAGCAGGACAATTGCCAGGTCGCGGTGAGCTTGTCGCTGGCGAATGCCTGGGCGAGCCTGCCGGTGGCGTTTCGGCTGTACCTGCCGAAAGCCTGGGCCGCGGACGCGGAGCGCCGCCGCAAGGCGAAGGTTCCCGAGGATGTGGTGTTCGCCACCAAGCCGCAGATCGCGCTGGAGCAGATCCGCCAGGCCTACGAGGCGGGCCTGCCGCGCGGGGTGGTGCTGATGGACGCCGGCTACGGCGTGGACGCCAGGCTGCGTCTGGGGGTGACGGCGCTGGGGCTGGCCTACGTAGCCGGAGTAACACACGACACCCTGGTCTTCGAACCCGGCCACGTACCGGCAGCGGGACATACGCGGCCGAAGAGCGGTCGGCGTCAACGCCATGTGGTCTCGATCAAGCAGATCGCCCTGGGCCTGCCGGCCGAGGCCTGGAAGCGGATCGAGTGGCGGGAAGGCACCGCCGAGGCGCTGTCGGGCAGGTTCGCGCGCATCCGGGTATGCTCGGCCCATCGCCATCGCTCGCTGCCGAACCGAGCCCCCGAGTGGCTGCTGATCGAGTGGCCCGACGGTGAGCAGGAGCCGACCCGATATTGGCTCTCGACCCTGCCCGAGGAGGTCACCTTCGAGCGCCTGGTCGAGACCACCAAGCTGCGCTGGCGCATCGAGCGCGACTACCAGGAGCTCAAGCAGGAACTCGGCCTCGACCACTTCGAAGGACGAAGCTGGCGGGGCTTTCATCATCACGCCACCCTGTGCATCGCAGCCTACGGATTCCTGATCGCCGAACGGGCGACGATTCCCCCCTCAGGATCTCGTTCTACCCGGCCAAGCGCGCCGTCTGCCCTTCCCCAAGATTACCGACCCAGAGGCGCCGCCGCTGCGTCCGGAGCGCCACATCCCGAACTCGATCGCAACCATGCGGCGCCGCATCGGCCAAGCCATCGCCAAGCGACTGCCGCGATGTCCATGCTGCGGGAAACGCAATTTGTGACGCAGTAAGAGTAGGTCCCGGATCAAGTCCGGGACCCTCCGGGATGACGAGTAAAAATGGTCGTCATCCCGGAGGGTCGGCGACAGCCGACGGCTCCGGGATCCACCAAGCGACGGGCCGGCATTACCCTACCGGCGCGGGATCGCCGTTGCGGCAGTCTTGCTTTGCCGCTACAGAGATTTGCGAATGGTTCGCAATTTGACCGGGCAGGGGGCGTTGCGTCCGGAGTCGACAAATCTCAGCCTCTACGTGACGCATCGGCCGGCGCTGGTGAACTATGCCGCCGGCATCGTCGGCAGCAGGGCGCAGGCCGAGGACCTGGTGCAGGAGGCGTGGCTGCGCTTCGACGCCGCCACCCGCGGGCGGCTGCTGGAGGACGCGACCGGGTATCTCTATCGGATCGTGCGCAACCTGGCGCTCGACGGCCGCCGCCGCATCGGCCGCGAGAGCCGGCTGGTCGCCGACGACGGCTTCGAGGAAGCGACAGCGAGCTGCCCGGATTCCGGCCCGTCGCCGGAGGCGGTGGTCCTGCACCGGCGCGACTATGCGCGGGTGACGGCGGCCATGGCCGAATTGCCCGAGCGCACCCGCATCGCTCTGGAGATGCACCGCTTCGGGGGTGCGAAGCTGCGCGAGATCGCCGCCTTCCTCGGCATCTCGGTGCCGCTCGCCCACCGGCTGGTGGCGGATGGCGTCGAGCACTGCAAGCAGCGGCTCGGCTGGCCGTGAGCCGGCTTGCTGTCGGGACTTCGTAGAAAACCCCGCCCCGCGGACGTTACGTCATCGGGCCCCGCGGCGATCGGGGCCGAGGGAATGCCATGGCAGGAACCATCGATCCGATCTCGACGCGGGCCTCCCGGCAGGCGACCGACTGGCTGATCCTGCTCCAGGACGACCCGGAGGATGCCGCCCTGGCGGGCCGGTTCGAGGCCTGGCTGCGGCAGAGCCCGGCCAACGCAGACGCCTGGGAGGCGACCCGGCGTGCGTCGGGCGCCATCGCGGCGGCGACACCGGCCTTCGCCGACCGCTGGCGGCCGTATCTCGACGAAGCGCGTCGTCAAGGACGCGGCGTGGCGCCGCTCCGGCGGCGATGGGCGGCCGGGCTCGGCGCCGTCGCGGCGCTGGCCGCCTCGATCGCCGTGGTCGTGGCCGGCCCGGGTCTGCTGCTCGGGCTGCGGGCGGACCTCGCGACCGGCACCGCGGAGACGCGCAGCGTCCGGCTGGCCGACGACAGCGTCGTCGTGCTCGCCCCGGAAAGCGCCATCGCGGTCGACTTCGCCGCCGGCGAGCGGCGGATCGACCTGCTGGCCGGCGAGGCGTTCTTCGAGGTCGCGGCCGACCCCGGCCGGCCGTTCCGCGTGGCGGCCGGGCCGGTCGACGTCGTCGTGCTCGGCACCGGCTTCGCGGTCCGGCGCGGCGACGCGGGTGCCGAGGTCGGCGTCGAGCACGGTGTCGTGCGCGTCGACCGGGCCGAGGCCCTGCCGCCGGTGTCGCAGACGCTGCCGGCCGGCGGGTCGCTGCGCGTCGGCTGGTCGGGTCCGGCGGAGCCCGGGCGCCTGCCCGCCGGCCAGGTGGCGGCGTGGCGGCGCAACCAGCTGATCGCCCAGGACCAGCCGCTCGGCGAGATCGTCGACGTGCTGCGCCGCTACCACGCCGGGCTGATCGTGGTGACCGACGCCGCGCTGGCCGCCCGGCCCGTCACCGGCGTCTACAACCTCGCCGACCCCGTCGAGGCCCTGCGCGGGGTGGCACGGGCGCAGAAGGCGGTGGTCCGGCGCGTCACCCCCTGGCTGCTCCTGGTGTCGCCGTCGTGACGGCGGCGGGCGTCGGGCAGAATTTTTAGAAAATCCGCGTCGGGCGTCGTTCCGTCAAAGGATGCGCGATTGCGTCGCATTCGCAGATCTGGCGACGGGACGGGAGACGGGGATGACGAGAGGCATGCGGCGGCCGGTCCGGCCAATGGTGGCGTTGGCGGTGGTAGGGGCGCTTACGATCTTGATGGCGGTGGCGGCGTTGATGGCCGCCTCGCCGGCGCCGGCCGCGTCGCCCGACCCGGTGCAGTTGGCGCAGGCGGCGCCGTTCGCGGCCCGGCGGAGCTTCGACATCCCGGCGCAGCCGCTGACCAGCGCGCTCGCCGCCTTCGGCCAGCAATCCGGGCTGCAGGTCACGGTCGACGGCGCGCTGGCCCGCGGACAGTCCGCACCGGCGGTGCGCGGCCAGATGAGCGCCGGCGAGGCGCTCGACCGGCTGCTGGCGCCGAGCGGCCTGCGCTACGGCATGCCCGGCGGCACCACCGTGGTGATCGAGCGCGCCGCCGCCGGCAGCGGCGGCCAGCTGCAACTCGCCCCGGTGCAGGTCCAGGCCAACGCCGCCGCGGCCGGCTACCAGGCCACCACCGACAGCTTCGTCGCCAGCCACAGCCCGACCGGCACCAAGACGACCACGCCGATCCTCGACACGCCGGCCTCGATCTCGGTGATCACCGAGAAGGAGATGCAGACCCGCGCGGTGCAGTCGCTGCAGCAGGCGCTGACCTACACCTCCAGCGTCAGCGTCGACGAGTTCGGCTCCGACGACCGCTACGACTTCTTCCGCATCCGCGGCTTCGACCAGACCTCGCTCGGCACCTACCGCGACGGCCTGCCGATGCGCATCCCCGGCTGGACCTCGAACCGCGTCGAGCCCTACGGCCTGGAGCAGATCGACGTGCTGAAGGGCTCGACCTCCAGCCTGTTCGGGCTCAACGGCCCCGGCGGCCTGGTCAACGCCATCACCAAGCGGCCGCGCGACTCAGCCCACGGCGAGGTCTTCGGCCGGCTCGGCACCGGCCAGTACGCCACCGGCGTCGACTTCGGCGGACCGACCGACGCCAGCGGCGCATTCAGCTACCGGATGACCGGGCTGCTGCAGGAGGGCGACAACGGCGCCGACTATTCCCGGGACGACCGCGCCTACATTGCACCGGCGGTGACCTGGCGGCCGCGGTCCGGCACCTCGCTGACGCTGCTGACCGACGTCAGCAAGCGCAACAGCAATTCCGGCTACGGCTTCCCGGCCGGCTCCGACATCGACCCCGACACCTTCCTCGGCGAGCCCGACTTCAACAAGTTCGACACCGAGCAGGCCGACGTCGGCTATTTGCTGTCGCACGCCTTCGGCCCCGGCCTGACCTTCCGCCAGGGTGCGCGCTACACGCATCTGGAGCTCGACTACGAGCAGGTCTACGGCGCCATGGCGGACCCCAGCGTCAGCCGCGCGGCATTCTCCGTCGACGGCACGGTCGACCGCTTCGCCATCGACAACCAGCTGCAGCACGACCGCTCCTGGGGCCTCGTCGACACCCGCACCCTGGTCGGCCTCGACTACGCCCACGACCGCAATCGCGAGATCGTGCAGTTCGGATCGGCGCCCGGCATCGACATCAACAACCCGGCCTATTGCGGGCGGTCCTGCATCACCCTGTTCCCCTACCTTAACTGGACGCCGGTGCAGGATTCCGTCGGCGCCTACGCCCAGGAGGAGCTGACCATCGACCGCCAGTGGATCGTCACCCTCGGCGGGCGCTACGACTATGTCGACAACCAGACCGACTACGAGGACAGGGACGTCACCGAGGAGAGCACGGCGCGCGCCTTCACCAAGCGGGCCGGCCTGACCTACAAGGCGACCGAGAACCTGGCGCTGTACGGCAACTACTCGGAATCCTTCCAGCCGCTCTACGCCCCCGGCTTCAACGGCTACACGATCGCCGGCAGTCTCGAGCCGCAGGAGGGCACGCAGTACGAGGTCGGCATCAAGTACAAGCCGGCGGGCCTCGACGCGCTGTTCACGCTGGCGCTGTTCGACCTCACCCAGACCAACGTGCCGACCCAGGTCAGCCCCATCGAGCAGCAGCAGATCGGCGAGGTCCGCACCCGCGGCGTCGAGTTCGAGGGCAAGATGAGCCTGGACGAGCGCACCAACATGACGCTGGCCTACTCGTTCTGGGACGCCGAGATCATCGAGGACGGCATCGCCGGCAACGAGGGCAACCGCCCGGACCGGGTGCCCGAGCACCTGGCCTCGGCCTGGGTCGACCACACCTTCCCCGGTCGCGGCGAGTCCGGCGATTTCACCGTCGGCTTCGGCCTGCGCTATGTCGGCGACACCTGGGGCGACACCGCCAACACCGTGAAGGTCGACGGTTACGCCATCGCCGACGCGGCCCTGGGCTACCGCGTCACCGACAACGTCAGCCTGCAGCTCAACGTCACCAACCTGTTCGACAAGGAGTACGTCTCGGCCAACTACTTCGGTTCGGTCTACTACGGCGACCGCCGGATGGTGCTGGCGACCTTCAAGTACACGTGGTGAGGCCGGCCGCGATCTGACCTATGTCATGTCGCCGGCCGCGGCACCGGCCGATAGTGGCGGCATGGAGCAGCTTCTGGCCACCGATGCGGTCGCGGATGCGACGAAGCTCGTCCTCGGCGGCGCGACGGTCGGGGTGGTGTTCGGCTACTGCGCGCAGCAGAGCCGCTTCTGCCTGCGCGCCGCCTGCCTGGAATTCTGGGGCGGCCGTCTCGGCGGCAAGGTGACGGTCTGGCTCATCGTCTTCGGGACGGCGCTGCTCTGCGTCCAGCTGCTGATGGCGACCGGCCGGCTGCACGCCCAGGACGTGCGGCAGCTGGCGATGGCCGGAAGCCTGTCCGGGGCGATCGCCGGCGGGCTGCTGTTCGGCGCCGGCATGGTGCTGGCCCGCGGCTGCGCCAGCCGGCTGCTGGTCCTCTCGGCCACCGGCAACGTCCGCGCCCTGGTCGCCGGCCTGGTCGTCACCGTCGCCGCCCAGGCCAGCCTGTCCGGCGTCCTGTCGCCGCTGCGCGAGGCGCTCGACCGCCTGTGGGTGGTCGGGCCCGGGATCCGCGACATGGCCCTGCACCTGCCGGACGGCGCCGGGGTCGGCCTCGGGCTCGGCTGCGTCGCGCTCGCCGGCAGCCTGGCCTGGCGCAACCGCGTCGGTCCCTGGACGCTGGTCATGGCCGCCGGCGTCGGCCTGTCGGTCGCGCTCGGCTGGGCCTTCACCGCGGCGCTGTCGAGGCTGTCCTTCGAGCCGGTCACCGTCGGCAGCGTCACCTTCACCGGGCCGTCCGCCGACACGCTGATGGCGCTGATCGTCCGCCCCGATGTCGTCCTGAATTTCGGCATCGGCCTGGTTCCCGGAGTCTTCGCCGGATCGCTCGCCGCGGCGCTGCTGCACCGGGAGTTCCGGCTGCAGGCCTTCGACGCGCAGAGCGGGACGGTGCGCTACCTGGTCGGCGCGGTGATGATGGGATTCGGCGGCATGGCGGCCGGCGGCTGTGCCGTCGGCGCCGGCGTCACCGGCGGGTCGGTGCTGTCGCTGACCGCCTGGGTGGCGCTGCTCGCCATGTGGGTCGGTGCCGGGCTCGCCGGGGCTCTGCTCGACCGGCCGCTCGGCGCCGGCGCGGGCCGGGCGTCGGCATCTGCTCCCTGATGGCGAAAATCTGACGCTTGGTACCCTACGTGGAATACCGGCTTCGGCCCAAACCTGAGGGCATCTGCGTGTACCCGAGCAGGGACATCGCGTCGCGGTTATCGGGGCGTGACCAGAAGAGCGAGTGGAGGTCGTCGGGCAACTCGTCGCGGTGAGTCCCGACCATGCCACGGCGAAAGAACAGCGGGTCTACCCTTTGCAGCTCCACGAAGCTGGGTATCTGCGGGTCCACGCGCAGCCGCAGACGTGGAGCGACCGCACCGACGATGCGCGCGGCGGCGGCGTCCGGATCGGCTATGAGCGTCTCGTAGCGCACCTGAACGGTGTGAGTGGGGGGTGACTGAACCCAGCTCAGAACATTGCGCCCCCAACTTCCCGTTCCCTTAGGGCTCGAGGTCTCAATGAGCGCTTCGAGTATCGGTCGATACTGTGAGCGATCTGCCTCGCTGCGTTGCCGCGCCCAGGAAACCAGGGCGTCACGGCCGTCGCGGACGAGGCAGATCGCCCGATCGGCGTCGTCGACGAGGTCGTCGCGCTGGCGGTGAGTCTTGATGAAGTGAAGCGTCTCGGACTGGCGCATCGCCTCATAGCTCCCGGATCGGACCGTGTAGCCGACAAGCTCCTCCCCGACACGGCGAGCGACGCCGTCGACGTCGTACACAACCGATGTGGTGATGCCGTAAAGCCGGTGGAGAAGAATCCTCAGGAAGGTGTTCCCGGAACGCGGAAACGAAGCCAGCCAAACAATCATGTTGCGCTCGTGCGGATCGGAACGTATCAGGAACAATGTGACGATGCTTCGTGTCTCGCAAGTTCGCTCTTCAGCGTCGGACAAGAAGTTGCGTTGCCTGCGATGGTTGCCAGGCGTTGATCCCGGAATTATGCCCGATCGATCCGCACGCCAGGATTGCCGAAGCGGAGGAGACGGCAATGACGAAGTTGGAAGGCTACACGTGGGACACGCCACCGTCTGCGACCGGCGCTCCCGCGCGACTCGCGGTGGCGACCTGCCAGATTCCGGTGGAATACGACATCGCCCGCAACCTTCGGCATATCCAGGCGATCGTGCGGCGGGCGGCGGCAGCGGGTGCCGACGTCGCGCATTTCCCCGACTGCGCACTTTCCGGCTACGGCCCGGCCTCGTGGCCCGACTGGCAGGGCTTCGACTGGTCCGCGCTGGATGCGGCGATCGAGGCCGTGCGGGCCGAGGCCCGAGCGCGCGACATCTGGATAGTGATCGGCTCCGTTCACCGAGCCGGTCCGCAGGTTCGGCCGACCAACGCGCTGCTCGTCATCGACCGGCAGGGCGAAATCGCCGGCCGCTACGACAAGCAGCGATGTTCCGTGAATGATCTGCGCGCCTTCGCCCCCGGTGAGAGTGGGCTCACAATCGAGATCGAAGGCGTGCGCTGCGGCTTCCTGATCTGTCTCGATTGGGCATTTCCCGAACCCTGGCAAGCCTATGCCGGCGAGGTCGAGTTGGTGTTCCATTCCTGCGTCAGCGACGATGTCCGCCGCGACCGTATCCAGGCCCACGCGATATGGCCGCTGTTGCAGGGCAATGCCTGGCTCCATCAATTCGCGGTCAGTTGCGCCAACTCCTGCCGGCCGCGCCAGAACTTTCCGAGCTTCTGGATAGAACGCAGCGGGCACGCCGGACGTCGGATGACCCGCAATCGGATCGGGTTCTGCATGAACGCTCTTGCGGAGGATTCCGAGCAGGACCACTTCTTCGAAATGATTCGGAGGTTCCGCGCCTCTGCCACCGACGGCAGCTTCTATGCGCCGCACAGGTCAGGCAAGGTATCAATCGTTCGACTTTGACTTTGACCAGAATCCTGTCGCATCGACATCGCAGACGACCGCCTCTGTGTCGGCGCCGAGGGCAGGTGCTGGCGGCAGCGCCCGCGCCCTCCTCGGCTTCGCAGCGGAACGCCGGCCCGAGGGCGAGCGACTGCTCGGCGCCGGAGCGCGCCGGGCGCTGGCGACCATCTCCTGACCGGTGGTCCGCGCCGGCCCCGTCGCCGCCGCTGCCTGGCCCGGCCGTCAGACGTAGCGACGCAGGCGTCTGCCCGGCAGCAGCTCATACGGCCCCGCCCAGCCCGGCAGGGCGGCGATCCGCTGCAGCCATGCCTGCACGGCCGGATAGTCCGCGGCGAGATCGTAGCCGGTCTCCTCCGTGGGAAAGACCAGATACCCGCACATCGACACGTCGACGACCGTGGGTCGCTCGCCGATGACGAACGGCCGGTCCGCGACGGCACGCTCCAGGATCCCGAGGAAGTCGTCGATCCGCCCGCGCATGAAGGCCAGGATCTGCGGATCGGGGGAGGGCGTGAAGGCGCGGCGGTAGCGGTAGGCGGCCATGAAGCCGCTGAGCTTCTGGTTGTCCCAGAACAGCCAGCGCAGCACCTCGAAGCGCTCGTCCTCGCTGCCGCCCGCGAACCGCCCGTAGCGGTCGGCGAGGCGCAGCAGGATCGGCCCGGTCTGCGTCAGCCGGGTGCCGTCCTCCTCCAGAACCGGGATCTCGCCCATCGCATTGACGTTTGCGCGCCAGGAGGCGCCGCGCGTCACGCCGCCGCCGAAGTCGGTCCAGACGGGCTCGAAGGGCTGCCTGCACATGGTCAGCATCAGGGCGAGCTTGTAGCTGTTCCCGGACTCCGGGAAGTAGTGCAGGCGGTACCGGGTCATCCTGGCGGAGTCCTGAGTGGTGCGCAGGCGGGCCTGCCTGCCACCGTCGAAGCTAGGCGGTCACCGGATTCACCGCCATTCAGTTCTCGGCTCCGAGCCTTCGGCGACGTGCAACGGCTGCAGTCGGGTCAGACCGCGGATGCGGTTCCCGCGTTGAACGCCTCGGCCTCGCGAAACAGCCACTCCCGGAACAGCGTGAACGTGCGGCTGGGCGTCGCTTCGCGGCGGCGCACCAGATGGAAACGCCGCGGCAAGGGCACGTGGTCCGGAAAGATGCGCATCAGTCGGCCGCTGTCGATGTAGGGGCGCACCACGGGATCGAGCCCGAGGGCGATGCCCAAGCCGGCTGCTGCAGCCTCATAGACGACCTGAAGGTTGTCATAGCTGCGGTAGTGCTCCGGGCCGGCCTCGGCCTCGGCCCCGGCCCCGGCATTTACACCGGCGAACCACTCCCGCCAGAACTCGGGTTGATGGTGAGAGCCGATCAGTGTCCGGCTGATGAGGTCGCGTGCCTGTCGCGGAGGCCGCGTGGAGTCGAGGAAGCTCGGGCTCGCCACCGGAAACGCATGCACCGGCAGCAGGGCCTCGCAATGCAATCCCGGCCAGGGCCCTCGGCCGAGCCGTATGGCGCAGTCGAGGTCAGGCCGCGTCTGCAGATCCTCGATGTCCGCGGTGGTGTGGAGTTCTATTTCCACGCCGCCGTAGCGTTCCTGAAAACGGCCGAGCCGCGGCATCAGCCAGTTCGCGGCGAAGGTCGGCATCACGCTGACCCGGATCGTTGTCCGCCGGCCTTGCCGGCGGACGGCCTCGGTCGCGGTGGCGATGCTGTCCCATGCCGGGTCGAGCGCCTTGAAATACGCGGTGCCCGCCGCGGTCGGCGTCAGGCCCCGCGGCGCGCGTTCGAACAGCTCGACGCCGAGCTGGGCCTCGAGCAGCTGAATCCGGCGGCTGAGAGCCGGTACGCTGAGGTTCATGACCACGGCCGCCTTGGCGAGGCTCCCGGACCTTGCCACGGCCACGAAGGCCTCGATCGGCCCGAGGGGAAGTCTCCGCATTCCGTGATTGTAGATCGCGCGCTCGTCTGGGGCGAGCATCTCAACCCCGCGCTCACCTCGACGTCGGGTCGCTGAAAGTCGGCGACGGACCACTGCCGTTCAGCCGATCACGCTGCGGCGGCTTGTTGCGGACGGCCGCGCGGCGATGCCTGTAGGATCGGCGCAAACGACGGTGACCCGACGACGTCGACCCATGGAGGAACCCCCGATGAAGCTCAAGCTGCACCACCTGAACCTGTGCACCACCAATGTCCCGGCGATGGATGCGTTCTACCGCGACGTCCTCGACCTGCAGCCGGAGCCGGGCCTCGCCGAGTCGCGGGTCACGGCGCAGGGCTACGACGGCAAGGTCGCGTTCCTGAGCGAGGGCGACACGCAGTTCCATCTGGCGCAGAAGGACCTGGGCATCGGCTTCCGCACCGGCCAGGCGGTCAATCCGCTGGATCGCGGCCACATCGCGTTCCGCACCGACGACATCGCGGCGTTCAAGAAACGGCTCGAGGACAAGGGCATCGCCTATTCCGACTACGGCACCTGGGCGATGAGCGGCTGGCACCAGATCTTCTTCTACGATCCCGAGGGCAACGTCATCGAGGTGCACCAGGTGGACCAGTAAGAGAGGGGACGCGTCATGCGCATCGGCTATCTCGGCGTCGGCAACATGGGCCTGCCCATGGCGGAGCGCCTGCTCGACGCCGGCCATGAGCTGTGGCTGCACGATCGGCGCGAGGAGGCCATGCGGCCGCTGCTCGACCGCCAGGCGCGGCGGGCCTCCTCGGCGCGCGAACTGGCCGATGCCTGCGACACCGTCGTGGTGTCGCTGCCGACCCTGGCGGTGTTCCGGGCCGCATTGGCCGGGCCGGACGGGCTGCTCGCCGGCAAGGCGCTGAAGACGCTGGTGAACACCTGCACGGTCGGCGGGCCGTTCGTCGAGGAGGTCGAGCGGGCCTGCGCCGAGGCCGGGGTGACCGTGGTCGACGCGCCGATCAGCGGCGGCCCGCCGGGGGCGCGGGCCGGCACGCTGGCGGTGATGGTGTCGGGCGATCCGGCCGCGCTCGCCGCCCTCGACCCGGTGTTCCGCATCTGGGGCCGCACCGTGGTGGTGGCCGGCGACCGGCCGGGTGCCGCACAGCTCATGAAGCTGACCAACAACATCCTGTTCGCGGTCAGCCTGGTGGCGACCTCCGAGGCCATGGCCATGGCCGGCAGGGGTGGCATCCCGCCCGAGGCGATGCTGGAGGTGCTGAACAACGGCACCGGCCGCAACTTCGCGACCCTGCACGTCTTCCCCTCTGCCGTGCTGCCCGGCGGCTACGACTTCGGCGCCACCCTCGACATCCTGATGAAGGACGTCGACCTCGCCATCGAGCAGGGCGAGGCGCTGGGCGTGCCGATGTGGGTCTGCCAGGCGGCGCGGCTGGTGCTGCTGCACGCGACCTTCCAGGGCCGCGGGCCGCAGGACCTGTCGCGGGTGGCGGAGGCGGTGGCCGAAGGCGTGCGGCGGGAGTGAGGACGGCAGTCTCGGAGCAGCGGGTGGGTTCCGGAGCCGCGCGCTCACGCGCGCCCTCCGGAATGACGGAGAAAAAATGATCGTCATCCCGGAGAGTCCGCGCGAGCGGACGGCTCCGGGACCCACGGAGCGACGGGCGCCAGCGACAGCCCGGTTCAAGCAACAGCCCGGGCGGCATCCTCCAGGATCATGGCGGCGGCCTTCTCGCCGATCATGATGGTCGGCGCGTTGGTGTTGCCGGAGGTCAGTGTCGGCATGATCGAGGCGTCGGCGATCCGCAGGCCCTGGATGCCGTGGACCCGCAGCCGGGCGTCGACGACGGCGGCGGCGTCCTGGCCCATCCGGCAGGTTCCGACTGGGTGGTAGGTGGTCTCCGCCGCGCGCTTCACCCAGTCGATGATTTCGTCGTCGCGCTCCTGGGCGGCACCCGGGGCGATCTCGCTGACGCGCAAGGGCGCCATCGCCGGCGCAGTCATTATCGAGCGGGCGATGCGGATGGCGCGCACCGTCAGCTCGGCGTCGACCGCGGCCGACAGGAAGTTGAAGCGGATCGCCGGGGCGTCCCGCGGGTCGGCGGAGGCCGCGTGCACCGAGCCGCGGCTCTCGGGCCGCATCGGATGCGCGTAGCAGCTGAAGCCGCACTGCCGCGACAGCACCGGGCCGTTCGGCCCCGGCTCGGTCAGCATCGGGATCCACCCCAGCAGCAGGTCCGGTCCCTCCAGCCCCTCGCGTGAGCGCACGAAGGCGCGGAGCGGTGCTCCGACCATGCCGAGCATGCCGCCGCCGGACAGGGCGTAGCTGAGCGCCTGGCGGACCAGGCCGAGGCCGCGGCCGCTGTCGTTGTAGGTGATCCCGGGGGCGGCGACCGCCCAGCGCGTGCGCGGCGCGTAGTGGTCGCGCAGGTTCTCGCCGACGCCGGGCAAGTCGCGGCGGACCACGATCCCGAGCCCGCGCAGCCGGTCGGCCTGGCCGATGCCGGACAGCTCGAGCAGCTGCGGCGAGTTGATGCTGCCGGCACTCAGCACCACCTCGCGGCCGGCGTGCGCCGTGCGTGGCGCTCCGGCGACGCTGTAGCGCACGCCGGTGCAGGCGGTGCCGTCGAAGGTGAGGCCCTCGACCAGGGCGCCGGTCGCGATCCGCAGGTTGCGGCGCTTGCGGATCGGGTCGAGGTAGCAGCGCGCCGTGCTCATGCGCCGGCGCGCCGCGATCGTCGCCTGGCTCATGGCGATGCCGTCCTGGACGGCGCCGTTGTAGTCCGGGTTGTGCGCGATGCCGCGCTCGGCGGCGGCGGCGATCAGCGCCCGGTACAGCGGGGCGTCGGGCCGCGGTGTGGTCACCCGCAGCGGCCCGTCGCGGCCGCGGAATTCGTCGTCGCCGCCGCCCTCGTAGCGTTCCAGCCGCTTGAAGTAGGGCAGCACGTCGGCATGGCTCCAGCCGGCGTTGCCCATCTGCGCCCAGGTGTCGAAGTCGCGCGCCTGGCCGCGCACGAAGGCGAGGCCGTTCAGCGCGCTGGAGCCGCCGAGCATGCGGCCGCGCGGCACCGGGATCCGGCGGCCGGCGGTGCTCGCCTCCGGCTCGGCGCTGTACAGCCAGTTGACCGCGGGGTTGGCGATCAGCCGGGCATAGCCGACCGGGACATGCGTCCAGGGATGCCCGGCGGGCCCGGCCTCCAGCAGCAGGACCCGGTTGCGCGGGTCGGCCGACAACCGGTTGGCGACGACCGCCCCGGCCGACCCCGCCCCGACGACGATATAGTCGTAGGTGTCCATTCCCCCTCGCGCGCGGTGATCGGCCGCCGTGCCGGCATTCTTGCAGCAGCAGGGGTGCCGCGGGAAGCGCCTCCGGGCGCGGGAGCAGCGGGTGGGTTCCGGAGCCGCGCGCTCACGCGCGCCCTCCGGAATGACGAAGATTGGGGGAGGAAATGGCTGAGTTCCTTAGTTCCGGCTCCCCAAACGTCGTCATCCCGGAGAGTCCGCGCGAGCGGACGGCTCCGGGACCCACCAGCCGCTCCGAACTTTCACCCGAGTGCCCCGGCCCGGCGTTGCGCGGCCTGTGCGGCGTGCCGGGCCTCCTCCTCGAGATAGCCGTCGCGGTACAGGCTGGTGGCGCGCTGGTGCGTGGCGACCTCGGCGTCACCCAGCTCGACCTGCGGCCAGGCGACCGGCTCGAAATGCCCGTGCCGGTCGACGCCGCGGACCAGCGCCGCCACCTGCCGGATCGCGCCGGACGGCCGCACGCTTGTCGGGATGTAGTTCAGTCCCAGGCCGATGCGCCGATGGTCCGACGTGTTCGGGCCGGAGCGGTGCGGGCACAGCCCGTGATGCATCGAGAACCAGCCGGGCCGCAGCGGCATCGGCACCGGCGTCCCTTCGTCCAACGGCTCGGTGATGACCTGGCCGGCCCGGTTGACGCTGTCCTTCACGGCGCGCGAGACGTGGCTGAGCTGCCGCGGATTGCCACGGAACGACAGCGCATCCATGCAGCCGGCCGCCTCGCTCGCCTCGGTCAGCGCCACCCACACCGTCACCTCCTCCTTCGGCTCGATGCCGTAATAGGTGGAGTCCTGGTGCCAGGCGGCGACGGTCGGCGAGTGCGGCTCCTTGATGAAGAAGGTGCTGGTGAACATCAGCAGGTCCGGCCCCAGCAGGTCGGCCACCTTGTCGACGATGCGCGGGTCGCGCGCCAGCGCCGCCACCCACGGCATCAGCAGATGCGGCATGGTGCGCCAGCGCATGTCCGGGTGGGCGTTGATGGGGGCGCCGAGCCAGGTCTCGAAGCGCTGCACCCCCTCCTGGCAGGCCTGTACCTCGGCGGCGTCGAGGCACGGGAACGGCGACAGGAAGCCGTCGTATTTCCATTGGGCGACCTTGTCGCCGGACAGCGCGTTCATGCCTGGCCTCCTCCCGGGTTGACGAGCGGTGCGGCAGCCTGCATATTCCGCTCAGTCGAATTGCATTCCGTTGAATAACAGCTTGCGGGCGGTGCCGGGCCTTGTCAACGGCGATCGGCCGCAGCGGGCAATGCCGGGGAGCGCAGCCGTGACGGACACCTCGGGAACGGTGGCGCGAACCCTGGCCGTGCTGACGGCCGTCGCGGAGCGCGGGGGCTCGGTCGGCGTCAAGGACGTCGCCGACGCGCTCGGCCTGCCGATGAGCACGGCGCACCGAATGCTCGACCTGCTGCGCGAGGCCGGCTTCGTCGAGAAGGACGCGGCGCGGCGGCGCTACCGGCCGGGCCTGCAATTCCTGCGCGTCGCCCATCTGGTGGCCCAGGGCACCTCCTACGCGCGGCTGTGCCAGCCGTCGCTGGACCGCATCACGGCGGCGACCGGCGAGACCGCGATCTACAGCGACTACCTTCCCGACGGTCACATGGCGGCCTACGCCGCGAAGTGCGACAGCCCCAACTCGCTGCGCTACCGCATCGAGCTGTTCGAGCCGGTGCCGGTCGAGTGCGGCGCCTCCGGCCTCGCCATCCTGGCGTTCCTGGGCGAGCGGGTGCGCGAGGAGATCTGCGCCGCCCCGCGGCTGGCCCCGGTGACCGGACGCAGCATGCCTGCCGCCGATCTGACGCAGCGGATCGCGGCGGCGCGCCGCGACGGCTACGCCTTCAGCAAGGGGCAGAAGCTGCCCGGCTCGGTCGGCATCGCCGTGCCGGTGACGATCGCGGACGGGCCGCCGGTCGGCTCGCTCACCCTGACGATCCCGGAGAGCCGGTTCGAGGCGACGAGACTGGAGGAGTATGTGGGGCTGCTGACCGGTGAGGCGAGGATGCTGTCGAGCGGGCGAGACGCGTGAATGGCGGCTCGGCGGGACGGTCGGCGTGGAGCCGGGAGACGCGGAGAGGTCCCGGCTCTACGCCATGCCGGCCCGCACCGGCAGCAGCGCAATCTCCCGCCCGACCTTCTCCTCGGCGACGCGGATTTCATAGGCGCTCTGCAGGTTCAGCCAGCTGCGGATCGGTGCCGAACCAATGCCCGAAACGCAAGGCGGTGTCGCCGGTCACGGCCCGCTTGCCCGCGATGATCTGGCTGACCCGATTTGGTTGCACATCGATCTGCCGAGCAAACTCGGTCGGGGTAACGCCGAGTTCGCCCAACTCGTCTTTCAGGATTTCGCCTGGATGGACGGCTCGCATCAGCATGGTTTGATGTCTCAATAGTCCAGGGTCGTGCGGTCTCGACCGCACCAGCATTGACGCCTTACGTCAAACGTCAATGGCCGCCCCGGCGGGCGCACTCGCAACGCCGGCAACGAGACTGTCGGTGCATACAGATTTTTGTATAGTCTGAGTTCGAGTTTGGCCAATTCGGTGCGGCGGGGTTGGCGGTAGACGGGCGGTAGTGAAGCGGCGTGGGAAATTCTCGCAGCCGCTGCTGGAACATGAAAGTAATCGTTTCGCCACCGGCCACCCCACCCCGTCGTCATTCCGGACGGACGCGCCGCCCGGCGCGGCCGAGCCGGAACCCACGGGGCGACGGGCGCAGGCAGCTGCAAGTGTGACGCGTCGGGTGGGTTCCGGCTCTGTGCGACTTCGTCGCTCCGGCCGGAATGACGACAAGGGAAGGGGCAGCGCCGGGGCGGCCGGTGACCGCAAAAGTGGCCTCAGTCGAGCTGAGTCAATGGAAGGAGTCGAAGATGGGCGGCGAACGGTTCGAGGGCGTGTGGGACGCGATCGAGGACACGCCGGTTGAGGCTGTGAGCATGAAGTTGCGCGCGGAATTGATGATCGCCTTGAAGGATCACATCGCCCGCGCCGGTCTCAGTCAGGTCCAGGCGGCAAAGCTGTTCGGCGTGACGCAACCGCGGATCTCCGACCTCATGCGCGGCAAGATCGACCTGTTCGGCCTCGACACGCTGGTGAACATGGCGGTAGCGGCAGGCCTCCGGGTCGAGCTTCTGGTGCGCGAGGCGGCCTGAGCATCGCCAGGACAGCGTCACGCCATGACGACGACTCAACATCTCGCCACCGAGCGGCTGGTTCTGCGCGGCGGTCAGTGAGGCCCGAGGGCGTCGTCTGTCGGCGCGTCGGCCGGTGGATCGATGGCGAGCATCGCGTCCAGCGCGCCTTGCGGCGCATACGCATCCGACTGCCTGGCGTGGCGGATGGCGGCGACCTCCACTATGTCGCCGCTTTGCCGGATGGTGAGGACGTAGGGCGAGACGACGAGCCGGCGGGTGCCGGGGATGCGCCCCGCCGGGCCGATCTTCGGGAACTCGGCCAGGTTCCGGAGTGCCAGCCGGATTGCTGCGGCGATTTTCTTCGCGGCGGCGGGGTTCCGGTCGGCGACGTAGGCGATCTCAGCCTTCAGCCATGCCGCCGCCTGCGGCGACATCCGAGCATGGCGACGAGCCATCAGCCGGTTTTCTTGCGACCATGCCGGGCCTCGGCCTGGACGATGATGCCGTCCACCTCGGCCATCACCGCATCGAGATCGACGCCTTCGCCACGGTCCAGGGCGGCGAGCCCCTCGGCTTCGCGCAGGACATCCCCGCCTTCGGTCTCCAGATATTGGCGAAGGGCGCGCAGCATCACCCAGGTGCGGTCACGCTCCAAGGCGTGGGCGATCTTTCCGACCGCCTCGTGCATCTCCGCCGAAAGCCGGATCGAGACCTGAACCTTTCCCGACGCTCCGTCCATGCGGTACCTCGTTGGATCACGATGGGATGCACTGCATCCCGATGGTGTGCGCCTGTCAAGCAACCGGCAGGTCGTTCACCCAGCCCAGCCCTCCCGCCCACCCCTGATCCGCCGCACCGCCGCCAGCACCCGGCTCGGCGTCGCCGGTGCGTCCAGCTCCACCGCCGCCCCCGGCGCGCCGACGCTCGCCACCGCGTCGCGGATCGCCAGCCACACCGACAGCGCCAGCATCAGCGGCGGCTCGCCGACCGCCTTGGAGCGGAACACCGTCGCCTCGCGGTTCGGCGCGTTCTCCAGCAGCCGCGCCCGGAACACCGGTGGCACGTCGCGGCTGCCGGGGATCTTGTAGGTCGAGGGGCCGTGGGTGCGCAGCTGCCCGCCGGCGTCCCACCACAGCTCCTCGGAGGTCAGCCAGCCCATGCCCTGCACGAAGGCGCCCTCGATCTGCCCGAGGTCGATGGCCGGGTTCAGCGAGGCGCCGCAGTCCTGCAGCAGCTCGGCGCGCAGCACCCGCAGCTCGCCGGTCAGGGTGTCGACCGCCACCTCGGCGGCCGCCGCCCCGTAGGTGAAGTAGAAGAACGGCCGGCCGGTGCAGGTCGCCTGGTCCCAGTGGATCTTCGGGGTGCGGTAGAAGCCGGTGGCGGACAGCGATACCCGCCGGCTCCAGCACAGCTGCGCCAGCTCGCCGAAGGAGCAGTTCCGGTTGCGGGCGAACGCCCGGCCGTCGTCGAAGCTCACCTCCTCGACCGGCACGCCGTGCTCGGCCGCCATCACCTCGGCCATGCGGCCGCGGATGGTTTCGGCGGCGTTCAGGGCGGCCATGCCGTTCAGGTCGGAGCCGGCCGAGGCGGCGGTGGCCGAGGTGTTCGGCACCTTGGCGGTGTTGGTCGCCGACACCCGCACCATGCCGACGTCGATGGCGAACGCCTCGGCCACCACCTGCGCCACCTTCACGAACAGGCCCTGGCCCATCTCGGTGCCGCCGTGGTTCAGGTGCACGCTGCCGTCGGTGTAGACATGCACCAGCGCGCCCGCCTGGTTCAGGGTCGGCAGGTTGAAGGAAATGCCGAACTTCACCGGCACCGTGGCGAGGCCCTTCTTCACCACCGCGCTGCCGGCGTTGAAGGCGTCGACTTCGGCGCGCCAGCCGGGCAGGTCCACGGTCCGCGCCAGCTCGGCCGTCACCCGCTCGATGATGTTGTCCTCGACGACCATGCCGTAGGGCGTGACGTTGCGGCTGTCGGTCCCGTAGAAATTGCGCGCCCGCACGGTGTCGAGCGGCAGCCGCAGGCGGCGGGCGACGGCGTCGAGCACCGCCTCGATCGCCAGCATGCCCTGCGGCCCGCCGAAGCCGCGGAACGCGGTGTTGGAGACTTTGTGGGTCTTGCACGACAGGCCGGTCACCCGGATGTCGGGGATCCAGTAGCAGTTGTCGGCGTGGCAGAGCGCCCTTGTCACCACCGCCGGGGTCAGGTCGGCGACGTTGCCGGCGTCGGCGGCGAGGACGAGGTCGAGCGCCAGCATGCGGCCCTCGGCGTCGACCCCGGCGTCCCAGCGGATCAGGAACGGGTGGCGCTTGCCGGTGGCCAGCATGTCGTCGTCGCGCGGCAGGCGCAGCTTCACCGGCCGCCGCGCCCTGGCCGCCAGCACCGCGGCGATGCCGGCGATGATGGTGGCCTGGCTCTCCTTGCCGCCGAAGGCGCCGCCCATGCGGCGGACCTCGACCGTCACCTGGTTGAACGGCAGCCCCAGCAGGTGGGCGACGCCGTGCTGCACCTCGGTCGGATGCTGGGTGGAGGAGTAGACCAGCATGTCCCGGTCCTCGCCCGGTACCGCGATGGCGATCTGGCCCTCCAGGTAGAAGTGGTCCTGGCCGCCGCAGCGCAGCTCGCCCGACAGCCGCAGCGGCGCGAAGTCGAGGGCGGCGTCCGGATCGCCGCGCACCATGACCTGCGGCGAGGCGACGAACAGCCCCGCGGCGAGCGCCTGCTCGACGCTCAGTACCGCCGGCAGCTCCTCGTAGTCGACCGCGACCAGGGCGGCGGCGGCGCGGGCCGCCTCCAGCGAGGCGGCGGCGATGGCGGCGAGCGGCTGGCCGGCGTATTCCGCAAGGCCGTCCGCCAGCGCCGGCTCGCCCTTCAGGATCGGGCCGATGTCGTTGACGCCGGGGATGTCGGCGGCGGTCACGGCCGCGACCACGCCGGGCACCGCCAGGGCCGCGGCGAGGTCGATGCCGCGGATGCGGGCGTGCGGGTGCCGGCTCAGCACCAGTGCCGCCTCCAGCGTGTCGGGCGGCAGCGGCATGTCGTCGAGATAGACGGCGCGGCCGGTGACATGGCCGGCGGCGCTGTCGTGGCGGACCGAGGCATGCGCGCCGCGGCGCGGCGCGGTGGGGCCGGGGGCGTTCATGGGGTGGCCTTGCGCGCGGGCGCTGCCGGCGCGGAGCGGCGGGTGGGTCCCGGAGCCGGGCGCTCCCGCGCCCCCTCCGGGATGACGATATTGTTTGGTCTCCCACATTCGTCATCCCGGAGAGTCCGCGCCAGCGGACGGCTCCGGGACCCACCCGCCGCTGCCATTGCCAGGCATAGGCTGCCCATCACAGCGCCTCCAGCCGCACCGGCGCCGGGCCGTCGCCGGTCTCCGCCTGCAGCCGGCGCAGCAGGTTGGCCGCCGCCGCCAGCCGGTACGCCGCGGTCGCGCGCTGGTCCTCGAGGGGTTTGAAGTCGCGTGCCATCGCTCGCTCGATGCCGGCGAGCGACTGCGCGACCCACGGCTTGCCCACCAGGGCGGCCTCGACCGCACGGGCGCGCGACGTGGTTGCCGCCATGCCGCCGTAGAAGGCGCGCAGCTCGGTCAGAGTCCCGTCCGTGACGGTCAGCCGGAAGGCGGCCACCACCGCCGAGATGTCCTGGTCGAAGCGCTTCGACAGCTTGTAGGCGGCGAAACGCTCGCCCCGGCGCAGCGCTGGGATGCGGATGTGCTCGATCACCTCTCCGGGCCGCAGCCCGGTGCGGCGGTAGCCGGTGACGAAGCCGTCGGCCGGCACCGTGCGGCGGCCCGCCGCCGAGGCCAGGGTGACCTCGGCCTGCAGCGCCATCAGGCAGGGCGGGGTGTCGCCGATCGGCGAGGCGTTGGCGAGGTTGCCGGCGATGGTGCCGAGGTTGCGGATCTGCCGCGAGCCGATGCGCCGCACCAGCGCGCCGAAGGCCGGGAAGGCGCGGTCCAGATGCGGCAGGGCGTCGGTGTAGGTGACCGCGCCGCCGAGGACGACGGCGTCGGCGGCCGTCTCCGCACGCCGCAGTTCCGGCACGCGCGCCGTCGAGATCACCACCGGTGGCCGCTCCCCGCGCTTGGTCACGGCGATGCCGAGGTCGGTGCCGCCGCCGAGCAGCCAGGCATCGGGATGCTCGGCGAGGCCGGCGGTCAGCGCGTCGAGGCCGCGCGGCGCCAGGAACCGCCGGCCTTCGGCGGCGTAGTCCGGGCAGGAAGGCAGCGCCGGCACGTCCGGCCGTTCCGCGTCGCCCCCGGCGATCGCCCGGCAGGCGGCGACGATCGGCCGGTAGCCGGTGCAGCGGCAGAGATTCCCGGCCAGGGCCTCGTGGATCAGTCCGTCCTCGGCGGGCTCGCCGCCTTGCCGGAACGCATACATCGTCATCGCGAATCCGGGGGTGCAGAAGCCGCATTGCGTGGCGTCGGCCTCGACCAGCGCCGCCTGCACCGGGTGCAGCCGGCCGTCGGGACCGGCCAGCCCCTCGACGGTGGTCACCGCGTGGCCGTCGAGTTGCGGCAGCAGCATCAGGCAGGCGTTGACGGCCCGCCAGGTCTCGCCCGGCCGCGCCATGGCGATCGTGCAGGCGCCGCAGTCGCCCTCCGCGCAGCCCTCCTTGGTGCCGGTGAGGCGGCGGGTGCCGCGCAGCCAGTCCAGCACCGTAGTGGTCGGTGCTGCGTGCGCCTCGACCACCTCGTGCCCGTTCAGCAGGAACCGCAGCGATCCCGAGGTCATTGCATCAGCTTACACGGGCGGCGGGCACGCGCCACGCCTGTTCACGCCAACTGCGGTCGATCCTGCGGCGACTCCGGAGCCGGTGATCGTCCCGGCTTTTAAGCTTTCTTAACTCGTTTCTTTGTAATGTGCCCTCCTCGAACGGGGGCAGACGGGTCTGCGGGGATGAGTCAGAGAGATGTTGTCGGGAGTCCGGGTGGCGGCCTGGCGGAGCGCTCCATGGCGTCCGTCGTGTTCGGCTGGGCGGCGTCCTGGGGGCGGGCGAAGCCAATGACGCGGGTGACCGCGATGCTGGCGGCGATGATCACGCTGGCCGTGCTCAGCCAGTTCTTCCGCTCGTCGAACGGCGTCATCGCGCCGGAAATGATGCACGAGCTGAACGTCGACGCGCATGCGATCGGGCTGTCGTCCGGCGCGTTCTTCGTCATCTTCGCGGTGCTGCAGATCCCGCTTGGCGTGCTGTTCGACCGCTACGGGCCGCGCCGCGTGGTGGCCGGGATGCTGGTGTTCGCTATCCTCGGGTCGGTGGTGTTCGCCCTGGCGCACTCGCTCGGACCGCTGGTGGCCGGCCGATTCCTCATCGGCCTGGGATTCGCCGGCGGCATGGTCGGGTCGCTGGTGGTGCTGTCGCGCTGGCTCGACCCGATCGAATTCACCCGGGCGATGACCATCCTGTTCGCCTCGGCCAATCTCGGCAGCCTGCTCGCCACCTCGCCGCTCTCCGCCGCCAACGAGGTGGTCGGCTGGCGCATGACCTTCATGGTGCTGGCGGTGATCACCGCCCTGGTCGCGATCGCCTTCTACCTGGTCGTTCGCGACGAGCGTCCGGGCAGCGACGAGCGCAGCGCACGGCCGGAGACCCTGGCCGCCTCGTTCCGCGGGATCGCCGACGTGTTCCGGGTGCCGGGGCTGATCCGCGTCCTGCCGCTGATCGCGCTCGGCTACTCGTCCATCGTCACCATCATCGGATTGTGGGGCGGGCCTTTCCTGCACGAGGTGCACGGCGTCGACGGCATCGAGCGCGGCAACCTGCTGTCGCTGCTGGCGATCGCCTTCGTGGTCGGCACGCTCGCCTACGGGCCGGTACAGCGCCGGGTCGGGGCGTTCCGTCCGGTGGTCGTGGGCGGCGGCGTCGCCTCGGCGGCGCTCATGCTGGCGGTCGCGGCCGTCGCCGACACGGCGCTCGCCGTCACGCTGCCGCTGCTGGTGGCCACCTGCTTCATCGGGGCGTTCAGCGTCGCACTGATGGGACACGGCGTGGCGCTGATCCCGGCGGCGCTGAAGGGGCGCGGCACCACGACGCTGAACGGCGTCCTGATGGGCGGGACGGCGATCCTGCAGATCGTCAGCGGACTTGTCGTCGAAGGCGCCCAGGCCTGGTTCGGGACGCCCGCGTCCGGATACGCCGCCTTCTTCGCACTGCTCGGCGCGCTGATGCTGGCGGCCACCGTCTTCTACCTGCGGACGCCCGAGCCGGGGCGCACGACCCGCCTCTAGACAGTACAAACGCCGGGACGAATTCCCGAGGGAACCAACAGGAGACCGCCATGCCGACTCTGCATTCCCTGACCGCCCTCGCGACGCGCGCGCTCGCCGTGCTTCTGCTTTGCGTCGGTGTCGCCCATGCCGACGCCCTGCCGGCGCCCAAAGGTCCGGTGATTCTCACGATCAGCGGCAAGATCGCGACCACCAATGCCGACGGCAAGGCGCAGTTCGACCTGGCGATGCTCGAGGCGATCGGCGGCGCCACCATCGACACCTCGACCGCATGGACCGAGGGCAAGGGGAACTTTCAGGGCGTGCTGCTGAGCAAGCTGATGCAGCGTCTCGGTGCCTCCGGCGACACCGCGGTGACCATCGCGATCAATGACTACAAAGTGGAGATCCCGGTCGCCGACTTCTCGCGCTATCCGGTGATCCTCGCCTATCGGATGAATGGCGAGATCCTGAAGATCCGTGACAAGGGGCCGCTCTGGGTCGTCTACCCACAGGACGACCACCCGGAACTCAAGACCAAGGAGACCCAGGCCAAGTGGGTCTGGCAGGTCAAGGAAATCCGCTTCAAGTAACTCGTCGAATTTGGCCGGGAACGCCGTCGGATCCGCCGTCGGCATAATCAGGGAGTGTATCCGACGATGACGAATTTGCGCGACCTCGGGTGGTTCTTCCTGCGGTACGGCGTGCTCGTCATCGGATTCGTCGCGTTCCTGGTAGGGGTGTTCTTCATCTTCCAGGGGCTGATCCAGCAGCGCGAGATCGTCGAGAAGGAGAGCCGGATCTCGGTCTGGTTCCTCGCCCAGACCGAGATCGAGTTTCTGCGTTTCACCGAGTCGCTGAAGGACTTCGAGATCGAGCCCGGCCCGGACAGCGCCAGGGTCGCCAACGAGCGCTTCGAGGTGTTCTGGAGCCGGCTGATACCGTTGCTCTCGGGCTCGCAGACGGCGGAACTGCGGTCGATCGAGGGTGTCGTCACCTCCGCTCTGGCGATGATCGAGGTGCTCGAGCAGCTCGAGCCGGAGATGCAGCGCCTGCAATCGCTGGACCGGCCGCAGCTGCTGGCGATCAACGCCCGGCTCGACGAGCTGCGTGGCCCGGTCCACGACCTGGTGCGCCGGGCGCTGCTGTACGAGTCCAACGAAGTCGGACAAGCCCGAGCCCGGCATAACGAGCTGTATGTCCAGCTGCTCGGCCTTTTCGCCCTCACCCTCGTCGTCGGCCTGGTGATCTTCGTCCTGCTGTTCCGGCAGATCGTCAAGACGCACAACGCCGTGCTCGCCAAGGACGTCGCCGCCACCCAGGCCATCGCCGCGCGAAACGAGCTCGAGCTGGCGATCAACAGCATCTCCGAAGGCTTCATCATCTACGACCAGGACGATCGCGTGGCGCTGTTCAACAAGCGCTACGTCGACCTGCACCCGATGCAGGCCGACATCCTGGCGATCGGCGTGTCGTTCGAGGAGCTGCTGCGCGCCGCGGTCGCGAATGGCGGCGTCAAGATCCCGCCCGACGGCGTCGACGCCTGGGTCGCCGGGATCCTCGAGCAGCGCCGCAAGACCTCGGACACCACATTCGACAGCCGGCTGTCGAACGGCTGGTGGCTGCGGATCAGCGAACGGCGGACCACCGACGGCCGCCTGGTCGGGGTGCATACCGACATCACCGAGCTGAAGCAGCGCGAGCAGCTGGTCGAGCAGAAATCGACGCTGCTGCAGACGACACTCGACAACATGAAACAGGGCATTGCCGTCTTCGACGACGCCTTGAACCTGCTGCTGTTCAACAATCAGTACCTGGCGATCAACGAGTATCCGGATTCGCTGGTCAAGGACGCGACCCACTACCGAGACTTCGTGACGTTCGCGGCCCGGCGCGGCGACTTCGGCAGGGGGGATCCGCCGGCACTGGCGGCTTCGCAGCTCACCGCGATCGAGCGGCTGCTGCGTTCGCCCACCGGCACCCTGCGGCAGCAGCGCAAGCTGAACGACGGCCGGGTCATCGAGACCGTCGCCACGGCGCTGCCGACCGGCGGCTTCGTGAAGACCTACGAGGACATCACCGACCGGATCACCTCCGAGGCCGAGCGGGCGCGGCTGACGGAGATGTACCATGCCGCCCAGAAGACCCAGGCGCTCGGTACCCTGGCAGGCGGCATCGCCCACGACTTCAACAACATCATCGGAGCCGTCGTCGGCAACTGCTCGCTGCTGCTCAACGACATCCCGGCCGACGACCCGGCGCACGAGCGGCTGCTTCAGATCATGGATTCCGGCACCCGGGCGCGCGACCTCGTGCGGCAGATCCTGACCTACAGCCGCAACGCCGAATCGGTCCGCAAGCCGCTGGACATCGGTCCTGCGGTGCAGGAGAGCCTCGCCACCATCCGGCCGCTGCTGCCGAAGAATGTGACGCTGAAGGCCGAGACGATCGAGCCGTCGCTGATCTCCGGCGACGCCAGCCAGATCCACCAGATCATCCTGAACCTGTGCGTCAACGCCGCCCAGGCGATCGGCGAGCGCGAGGGGCGGATCTTCGTGTCGGCGCAGCGGGTGACGATCGACGAGGCGGCGCTGCGTGCGGAAGAGGGCGGGCGCAAGCAGCGGGGATGGCCGGGCACCCCGGCGCGCGGGCGCTCCGGAAGCCTCAAGGAAGGCGAATATTGCCGGATCACCATCATCGACACCGGCGGCGGCATTCCCGAGGACGTGATGCCGCGGATCTTCGAGCCGTTCTTCACCACCAAGGAAGTCGGGCAGGGCACCGGCCTCGGCCTCGCTGCCGTCCAGGGCATCATCCGCAACCATGACGGCTGTGTCGACATCGAGAGCCTCGCCGACGTCGGCACCCGGGTCGACGTCTACCTGCCGGCGATCAGCGGCACGTTGCCGGTGCCCGCTCGGGTCGACCGGCAGACGGCGGTCTCCACGAAGAACGAGCGCATCCTCCTGGTGGACGACGACCGCACCTTGCTGGCGGTGACCCGGGAGATCCTGATCCGCCTCGGCTATGTGGTCGATGCGCACAACGAGCCGGAGACCGCGCTGCGGACCTTCGGCGCGAACCCCGATGCCTGGGACCTGGTGGTGACCGACCGGTCGATGCCGAAGATGACCGGCGAGGAACTCGCCCGCAGCGTGAAGGACATCCGCTCGGACATTCCGATCCTGATGCTGAGCGGCTTCATCTCCGGCGACGATGCCGGACAGCTCATGGAGATCGGTCTCGAGGCGGTGATCGGCAAACCGGTTCTGCCGGACGAACTCGCGACGGCGGTCCGCAGTGCGCTGGACCGCCTGCCTCCCCCGGAACTCGAGCCCGTCCTGGCCGGGGCTGACGGTATTTAAGGCATGATTTACGAAAAATTCATCCAACTGCGGTAACAGGGTATGTGGTGGTGATTGATTCGCGGATGGGCAGCCGACCCGGCGACGAGGCGGTGTCCCGGGGACTCCGCGATCGCCTGCCGATCCCCCGGACCGGTTCAGGCGCGGGCCGGGAGGCGACGAGGCTGCCGCCGGCGGGGAACGGGTGCGGGAGGGGCGCGTGAGGATTTATCTGATCGACGATGATCACGGTTTGCGAACGGCGCTCAAAGAAGTGCTGCAGCGTGCCGGCCACGAGGTCCGGGTGGCCGAGAACGGGCTGGCCACCAAGCGCCTGCTGCAGGAATGGCCGGCCGAGCTGGTGATCTGCGACATGCTGATGCCGGGCGCCGAAGGCTTCGAGGTGTTGCGGGTCGTGCGGTCGGTGGCCAGGCAGGCGAAGTTCATCATGATTTCGGGCGCCAGCGGCGATCTGTCCGAGTTCCTCGGTCGCGCGCCGATGCTCGGTGCCGACGCGATCCTGCAGAAGCCGTTCGCGCCGCAGGAGTTGCTTGATCTGATCGAAGCCCTGCAACCCGGTCCGGGCACCTCGGCGGCCCGGGCGGACCGGGTGGGCTATTGAAATCGGCTGGCGGCGGCCTTCGGGCGGCGCCGCGGCCAAGCGGAGGGTGGGGCAGCGTGGCGAGACCAATGAACGAGATCGGTGGCGTTTCGGCGCTTCGGGCCGGCGTGGCGTCTACAGTGTCGAACGACGGCGAGGCTGATGCCGGACCGGGCGACCGGGGCCGCGACGCGGCTGCGGCGGCCGGGATCCGCGACCTGCTGCGGGCGATCGGCGAAGACCCGGATCGGGACGGCCTGCGCGACACGCCCGGCCGCGTGGTGCGGGCGTTCGCGGAATACTGCGCCGGTTATGCGCAGGACCCGCTCGCCGAGCTGCGCAAGACCTTCGACGAGGTGTCGGGCTATCAGAACCTTGTCATCCTGACCGACATCGATTTCGTGTCGCACTGCGAGCACCACCTGGCACCGATCGTCGGCTGTGCGCACATCGCCTACCTGCCGTCGAAGGCGGTGGTCGGCATCAGCAAGCTGGCGCGCGTCGTCGACGCCTATGCCCGGCGGCTGCAGATCCAGGAACGGATGACCGCACAGATCGCGCAGTGCATCGAGGCAGGGCTGGCACCGCGGGCGGTCGGCGTCATCATCGACGCCGAGCACGGCTGCATGACGCTGCGTGGCGTCCGCAAGCGGGCACCGCGCCTGCGCACCCAGGTCTTCTCCGGTGAGCTGGCGACCGACCTGACCCTGCAGCAGCGCTTCATCGACAGCCTGCCGCCCCTGCGGTGAGCGGCGTCGGGATCGGCGGCCAGTTGCCGGCCGCGGCAGCGGGAGTCGACGCGGCCAGCCTGGAACTGGCGATGCGGGCGCTCGGCGCCGGGGTCGCGTCGATCGACGGGAACGGCAACCTGCTGTCCGTCGACGACCGGTTCCTGCTGCTGCACGGCATCGACGTATCGCAAGGCGATGTCCGCGGGCGTCTGCTCGGCCGGCTGTGGTCGCATGTCCTCAAGTGGGAGGAATGCCGGCTGGCCGGCGAGGATGCCGCGGCGCTGACGGCGCGGTGGACGGCCCTGGTCAAGGCACAGTCCGCCACCGGGGTCGCCCGCGCGACGCTGCGGCTCACCGACGGCCGCACCCTGGACCTGGCCGTCCTCCCAGCCGGCGCCCGGGCCGGTGTGCTTGCGGTCCGCGACAGCTCGGAGGCCGCCGAGACCGGCGAGCGCCGGCTGATCCAGCGCGGCTTCGTGCACGACGTGAACAACACGCTGGGCGGCATGCTGGCCAACCTGTACCTGGCGACCTCCGACCTCGAGGCCGACCACCCCGCCCGCCAATGGCTGGATGCGGTCAATCTCGCGGCCGTCGAGCTGCGCGCCCGGATCCGCGAGATCGCCGGCACGGCATCGGCCAAGGCCCGCCCGGCCCGCCGCCCCGACGGCCGCTGATCGCCGGCAGGCGTCGCCCGGACAGCCTCCCGCTTCCCGAAGTTCTGACGTATCGTTGGGCATCGCCGGTCGGGCCTGCCGCATCCGTGGGCAGCGCTTTCCTGGCGGCGCAGCGCCGCTGCGGCTCCGGCCGCTGGCACGGCGATTGCGGTCACGGCGGAGCGCGGCGGCGGCCGGCGACGAAACGGTGGACGGGAGGGAGCATCGGAATGCGGGTGCATCGGATCGGAGCGGCGGTCGCCGCGGTGGCGAGCCTGGTGGCGGCGGGGGCGGCAGCCGCCGACACGGCGGTCAAATTCGCGCTCGACTGGAAGTTCGAGGGGCCTTCGGCGCCGTATTTCGTCGCCATCGACAAGGGCTATTACAAGGCCGAGGGCCTCGACGTCACGGTCGACAGCGGCCCCGGCTCGGTCGCCGGCATCGCCCGGGTGGCGGCCGGTACCTACCCGCTCGGCTTCTTCGACATCAACTCGCTGGTGAAGTTCCTCGACCAGAACCCCGGCAAGGCGGTGAAGGCCGTGCTGATGGTCTACGACCGTCCGCCCTTCGCCATCGTCACCACGGCGAAGACGGGGATCACCAAGCCGAAGGACCTGGAAGGCCGAAAGCTCGGCGCCCCGGCGCCCGACGGCGCCTACGCGCAGTGGAAGGCGTTCGTGAAGGAGAACGGCATCGACGCCTCGAAGGTGACGATCGAGAACGTCGGCTTCCCGGTGCGCGAGCCGATGCTGGCCTCGGGCCAGGTCGACGCCATCACCGGATTCTCGTTCTCCTCCTACTTCAACCTGGCGCAGAAGGGCGTGAAGCCGGAGGACATCAAGGTCATGCTGATGGCCGACTACGGCCTGGTCCTCTACGGCAACGCCGTCATGGTCAACCCGGAGTTCGCGGCCGCAAACCCGGAGGTGGTCGCCAAGTTCGTGCGCGCCACCATCAAGGGCGTGCAGGACACCGTGAAGGATCCCGAGGCGGCCATCGAGTCGGTCATGAAGCGCAACGAGACCGCCGACAAGGCGATCGAGTTGGCGCGACTGAAGATGGCGCTGAAGGACAACATCGCCACCCCCTGGGTGATGGCCAACGGCTTCGGCGGCGTCGACCCGGCGCGGCTGGCCGCCTCCATCGACCAGATCGCGGTGACCTACGACTTCACGGCGCGGCCGAAGGCGGAGACGGTGTTCACCTCCGAGTTCCTGCCGCCGGCAGCGGAGCGGATGCTGGCGAAGTGACCGCAACGACGGAGCGGCTGGTGGGTCCCGGCTCTGCGCGACTGCGTCGCTCCGGCCGGGATGAGGGGGTGTTTTGTGTCCTCATCCCGGACGGTCCGCGCCAGCGGTCCGATCCGGGACCCACGGGTCGACGGGCGTGGAACGCGATCGCATGACCCCCTTCGTCTCCCTCGACGCCGTCACCCTGACCTATCGCGGTGCCTCCGGTGACGTCACCGCGCTCAGCGGCACCAGCCTGGCGGTCGGCCGCGGCGAGTTCGCGGCCGTGGTCGGGCCTTCGGGCTGCGGCAAGTCCACGCTGATGAAGTTGGCGACCGGCCTGGTGCGGCCGACCGAGGGCCGGGTCGTGGTGGATGGTGCGGCCGTGACCGGCCCGGTGAAGATCGCCGGCATGGCCTTCCAGAACCCCAACCTGCTGCCCTGGCGCAGCGTGGTCGACAACGTGCTGCTGCCGCTGGAGATCGTCGAGCCGCACCGCCGCCGCTTCCGCGCCAACCGCCGCGAATACAAGGCGCGCGCCGAGGCGCTGTTGGCGACCGTCGGCCTCGCCGGCTTCGGCGACCGCTTCCCGTGGGAGCTGTCCGGCGGCATGCAGCAGCGCGCCTCGCTGTGCCGGGCGCTGATCCACGAGCCCGCACTGCTGATGCTGGACGAGCCGTTCGCGGCACTCGACGCCTTCACCCGCGAGGAGCTGTGGTGCGTGCTGCGCGACCTTTGGCAGCGCATCGGCTTCACGGTGATCCTGGTCACCCACGACCTGCGCGAGGCGGCATTTCTCGCCGACACCGTCCACGTGATGAGTGCGAGGCCCGGTCGCATCGTCACCTCGCGCCGGGTCGAGCTGCCGCGCCCGCGCGACCTGGAGGTCTGCTTCGAGCCGCCTTTCGTGGAACTGGTGCACGAGCTGCGTGGCCGCATCGCCGAGATGCGCGCGGCATGAGCGACACGATGGAACGCCTCGCCCCCCTCTGGTTCACCATCGGCCTGTTCGTGGTCTGGGAAGCCGCCTGCCGCCTGCTGCGCATCGACCCGTTCATCCTGCCGGCACCCTCGGAGGTGTTCGGCGCCCTGGTGCAGCACTGGCGGCCGGTGCTGCGGCACTCGCTGGTGACCTTGTGGACCACCATGGCCGGCTTCGCGCTGGCCGTGCTGTTCGGCATCGCGCTCGGCCTCGTGGTCGGCTGGTCGCGCACCATCTACCGCGGCATCTATCCGGTGCTGGTCGGCTTCAACACCATCCCCAAGGTCGCGGTGGTGCCGGTGCTGGTGATCTGGTTCGGCATCGGCGAGGTGCCGGCGATCCTGACCGCCTTCCTGATCTCGTTCTTCCCGATCGTGGTCAACGTCGCCACCGGCCTTGCCACCATGGAGCCGGAGCTGGAGGACGTGCTGCGGGCACTGGGTGCCAAGAAGCTCGACATCATGCTGAAGGTCGGCATCCCGCGCGCCCTGCCGTACCTGTTCGGCTCGCTGAAGGTGGCGATCACGCTGGCCTTCGTCGGCTCGGTGGTGTCGGAGACCATCGCCGCCAACGCCGGCATCGGCTTCCTGATGGCGCAGGCGGGGTCCAACTTCCAGATGCCGCTGGTGTTCGCCGGACTGCTGGCGCTGGCGGTCGAGGGCATCGCCATGTACGGGCTGTTCGCCCTGGTCGAGCGGCGGATGACGCGGTGGGCCTTCCGCTCGTCGGCGAGTGCCGCCGCCTGACGGTTGTCAGTGGCGCGAAACGAGCGCCGCCCTGGCCTCGCGCAGGTCGACGGTGTCGAAGCCCTCGGTGAACCAGCCGTAGAGTTCGGCGAGCGCCTCACGCGCTTCGCCACGGCGCCCGGTCCGGCCGAGCAGGCGCGCCCGGCTGGTCGCGGCCCGCAGTTCCAGGGAGCGTGCCTGCTGGCCGCGGGCCACCGCCAGCGCCCGCTCGAAGCAGGCCTCGGCCTCCGCCTCGGCGAGCGGCCCGCCGCGCGCCAACGTGCATTCCCCGGTCAGCCGAAGCTGCTCGGCCTGCCACCAGCGCTCGCCGGTCGTCTCGGCAATCGCCAGCGACTCCGCGAGCAGGGCGAGTGCCGTGCCGAGATCGCCGGCGCTGCGGTGGGCGTCGGCGAGGGCTGCGAGGTTCCACGGCTCGACCAGGGCGGCACCGGTCTCGCGCAACGCCTTGCGTCCCCGCTGGATGGTGACGATGCCGCCCTGGGGGTTGCCCTCCCGGGCCATCGCCCAGCCCTGCAGCGTCCCGCCGAGCGCCCGCCAGTACGGCAGCCCCAGCTCCTCCGACAGCGCGATCACCGCCGTCGCATGCTCGCGCGTCCGCTCCGGCTCCCGGCGGACCTGGTGGAACCGGCCTGCCGTGGTCAGGGCGACGGCGATGCTGAGGTCGTGGCCGAGGCGGCGGGCGAGAGCGAGGCTGTTCTCGACATGCCGCAGCGCCTGGTCGGGGTAGCCGAGCGCCCAGGTCGTGGTGCCGAGATAGGCCAGGCACACCACGCAGGGATCGGCTCCGTGCTCCGGGGCGAGTGCGGCGTGCAGGCCCGGGTCGTAGGCCGCGATCGCCGCTTGGAAATGGCCGGCGGCCGCGAGGTACTCGCCGAGCGCGAACAATGTCACGCCCATCGTGCGATGGGCGGCGACATGCCGGCCGGGATCGCGGTCCACCGCCGCCAGCTCGAGCAGCCGGTCGCCCAGCGCCCGCGCCTGGCCCAGCTCCGCGCGCGCCAGCCGCAGGTTCCACAGCCCCCGCGTGGTGGAGAACCGGCGGTCGCGATCGTCGAGTCCGAGGCTGAGGTCGTAGGCCCGCATATAGCAGTCCTCGACCTCGGGCGCGGCGTAGCCCCGCGCCGCCACCAGCGGAACCCCCATCGCCGCCCGCAGCGCCAGCTCCTGCCGGTCGCGGTCGCGCGAGACCGGCAGCTCCTGCAGCGAGCGCAGTGCTGCGCCGAGATGGCCGATCGCCTCGACATAGGCGAGGCGCCTGACGGCCTCGGCACCGGCCTGCTGCCGGTAGCGCACCGCATCGGCCGCCCGCCCCGCTTCGGCGTGGTGATGCGCCAGCAGTTCCGGCTCGCTGCCACCCTGCCGCTCGAGCGCGTCGGCGACCCGTGCGTGATACGCCAGCCGGGTGACCCGCGGCAGCGCGCGGTACGCGGCGTCCTGCACGAGGGCGTGCCTGAAGGCATAGGTCGCCTCCGGCGGATCCCCCTGCGCGAACAGCAGCCCGGCCTCGACGAGCGCCGCCAGGTCGCGCCGCAGGTCCACCTCGCCCGCCTCCGTCACGGCCGTGAGCATGGCGTAGGAGAAGCGCTCGCCGATCACCGAGGCGAGCTGCGCCGTCGTCCGTCCCGCCGGCAGGCGCTCCAGGCGAGCGACAAGGGAATCCTGGATGTCATCGGGGACCGATCGCCGGGGCGACCGCCCGTCGTCGCGTCCCTCGGCGTCCAGGTGCATTCGCGTCAGCTCCTGCACGAACAGCGGAATCCCGCCGCTCCCGGCGACGATCCGGGCCCTGGCCGGGGCTGGTACCGGCCGGCCGCCGGCGATCGCGGAAACCAGACGCTCGACCTGGGGACGTCCAAGGCGGCCCAGTTCGATCGTGCCGGCGCCCCGGCGGTCGGCCCAGCGCGGGTCGAAATCGGGCCGCGCGGTCAGCACGATCAGCATCCGCGCCGCCGCCGCCGCCTCCACCAGGTGCTCGAGCAGCTCCAGGCTCGACGCATCGACCCAGTGCAGGTCCTCCACAAGCAGCAGCAACGGCTCGGCGGCGGCGAGGCGGACGAAGAGCTGCGCCAGCAGGCGAAGGGTCTCGGCACGCTCGCGCTCGCGGGTCCAGCCAGGATCGAGGCCGCCGCCGGCCGCCACCGGGACGCCGATGAGCGATGCGAAGATCGCCGGCGCGGCCGTGTCCTCCATGCCGAGTGCGGCAAGTGCCGCTTCGAGCCGCCGGAACGCTGCGGCGCCGGCAGCCTCCCGGCCGATCCGCAGCGCGCATCGCAGCAGGCCGGCCACCGGGTGGAAGGCGCTGTTGCGATGGAACGCCGACCCGCCCGCCTGCAGCCGGCGGTGCCGCTGGCCGGCGATGTGGGCCTCCAGCGTCCGCGCCAGGCGCGACTTGCCGATCCCGGCCTCGCCGCGGATCAGCACGGCCTGGCCCTGTCCCGCCGCCGCCTGCGCCCAGCACTCCGCCAGCAGCGCGGCTTCGCGCGCCCGCCCGATCAGCGCGGACGGCTGCTCCCCGGCCCGGTCGCCCGCCCAGAGCAGCACGTCGCCGCCCAAGGCGACGGCCAGGCGCCGGACCGAGACCAGTTCGGCCGCCACTCGTGCCAGCATGGGCTCGTCCACCCCGAGTTCCCGCATGAGATCCCGATGGGTGGCGCGGCCTCGTGCCCGCAGGAGCTCGATGCACCGATCGATGTGCTCTTGAACCTTCACGGCGGTATCGACAACGCCCCCTCGCACTGCCGCCGCCGGGCCCGCCGCCGGCCCGGACGTTCCGGCCCGCCCATGCAAGCACGAGCGACGGCAGTCGCGCACCTCCCTATTGCGAACGCCGGCCGCCGCTGCCTGAGCCACGGGTCGCGGTGCGACAACCGGATTGACAGCGGCTGGAACGGCTATGCACCGTCGGCCGCCGAGCCATGAACGCTCCGACTGTCGCCATCCCGGAGAAGAAGACCGTGTCCGAATCCCGCTACCTGCAAGGTGCCTGCGTCTGGAAAGGCGCCGACATCGTCCAAGATCCCCGCTGGATCAAGGTGTTCCCGGCAGCAGTCCTGGAGCAGATCGAGGCCGCTGCGGAGCGCTCGAAGGGGCTCGACTGGCGCCGCATCGATCGCGCCAGCTTCCCGCTGCCCGACGCCGCGGCGTTCTTCGACGACGTGCGCGAGGAACTGGAGAACGGCTCCGGCCTGGTCAAGTTGCGGGGCCTCGACGTGAGCCGCTACGACCAGGAGCAGCTGCGGCGGATCTGGTACGGGCTCGGCTGTCATGTCGGCACGCCGATGTACCAGAACAACCGCGGCGAGATGATGCGGGAAATCAAGGACGAGGGGATGGGCGTCGGCGCCAGGCTCTACGGCGCGGTCGTCGATGCCTCGGGCAAGCCGTTCCTCTCGTCGGGGGCCCGCACGCTGTCACCGGGGCAGCTGCGCTTTCACACCGACCGCTGCGACGTCGTGGGACTGCTGTGCGTGCGCCAGGCGCTGGAGGGCGGCGTCAGCAAGCTCGCCAGCAGCGCGACGATCTACAACGAGATCCTGAAGCGCCGTCCGGACCTTCATGCCTTGCTGTGCAAGCCCATTCCGCGCAGCCGGTTCGGCGAGGAGGCGGGTGGCGAGCATGTGGCCTATGACCTGCCGGTCTTCGGCGTGCGCGACGGCAAGTTGACGAGCCATTTCTCGCTCACCTACATCGAGAATGCGCAGATGCTCCCGCACGTCCGCAAGCTGACCGACGCGGAGCACGAGGCGCTCCGGGTGCTGCTCGAGGTGGCGGAGGAGCAATGCTTCCAGATGCGCTTCGCGCCCGGGGACATCCAGCTGCTGAACAACCACGTCATCTACCACGGCCGCACGGCGTTCAAGGACGACGCCAGCACGGGGCAGGACCGCATGCTGATGCGCCTGTGGCTGTCCGTGCCGAACTCGCGCGCCCTGCCCGAGGACCATGCGGTGCTGTGGGGGGATGTCGGCGGCGGCAGGCCGCGCGGCGGCATCGCCCAGCCGGCCGTGGCGATGGCTTCCTGAACCGGAGAGGCTTGATCGCCGCCCGGCACCGGGCGACCCTGGCGGGTCAACCGAACACCGTCCCCCGGGGAACAGCGCGCATGACCGGAGCCCGATCGTGATCTCGCGCCGCGGCGTCTGGGCGCTGGCGGTGGCCGAGACCATGGTCTGGGCCGGGACGCTGTACATCTTCCCGGCACTGCTGCTGCATTGGGAAGCCGATCTCGGCTGGTCGAAGACCACCCTGGCCGGCGCCTATACCCTGGCGGTGCTGATCTCCGCCGCCGCCGCCCCGCTCGCCGGCCGGCTGGTCGACGCTGGTCACGGCGTGCGCCTGCTGACGCTGGGCACCGTCGCCGCCGGCCTGCTGCTCGCCCTGCTCGCCGCGGTCGAACAGGTCTGGCAGTTCTACGTGGTGTGGGCCGGCATCGGCGTCGCCGCCGCCGCCTGCCTGTACGAGCCGTGCTCGGCCTTCCTGGTCCGCAACCAGGGCACAAACGCCCGGCGTGTCCTCACGCTCATCACCCTGGTCACCGGCTTCGCCAGCGCGGTGGCGTTCTCCGGCGCCAACCTGGTGGCGGAGCTGTGGGGCTGGCGCGCCTCGGTGCTGGTGTTCGGCGGCATGATGCTGGTCCTGGCGGCGCCGCTGTTCCTGTTCGGCGCCCGCGACGCCGACCGCGGCCAGACCGCGGAGAGCAAGGCCGGCGAGGCGAGGGGCGGCCAGGATCGCTCCGGCTCCGGCGCCCTGCACGCGGCGTTGCGGCGTCCCGCTTTCTGGCTGCTGGCGGCGTCGTTCTCGATGATCGCGCTGGCCCACGGCATCCTGATCACGCATCTGCTGCCGATGCTGGACGAGCGCGGCGTGCCGCACGGACTGGCGGTGCTGGCGGCATCCGGGATCGGGCCGATGCAGGTGGCCGGGCGGCTGGCGATGATGACGGTGGAGCGCCGGGTGTCGATGAACGCGGTGTGCTTCCTGTCCTTCGCGCTGATGGCGGCGGGGGCGGTGGCGCTGATCGCCGCCGGCGCCTCGCCGGCGCTGCTGGCGGTGTTCGTGGTGTTGCATGGCGCCGGCTACGGCGTGACCGCGATCACCCGGCCGGTGGTGGCGGCGGCGGTGCTCGGGCGCGACGGCTTCGGCGCGATCTCCGGGGCGATCGCGCTGCCCTTCATCACCGCCAGCGCGATCGCGCCCACCCTGGCCGCCGCGGTGTGGTCGGTCGGCGGCTACGAGGTGGTGCGCTGGGGCATCCTCGGCCTGCTGGCGATCACCGCCACCTGCTTCGCCCTCGCCATCGCCTCCAGCCGGCGACGGTGATGTGCCGGATCGCGTGATTGTCGCCGACCCGCGCGGTCCGCTAGCGTCGGCCAACCAACGGCGACCTCCGGAAAGTGGGGCAGGGCATGGGAGCGGAACAGACCGAGCGCCTGGCGGCGACGGTGACCGGCTGGCTCGAACGCCTCGAGGCGGCGATCGAGGCGGGCGACGCGGAGGGGCTGGCGTCGCTGTTCCTCGGCGACGGGCACTGGCGCGACGTGCTGGCCCTGACCTGGCGGATCGCCACGGTCAGCGGCGGCGGCGCTGTGGCCGGCGAGTTCGCCCGGCTCGGCCGCGCCCGGGCGCTCGGCGGCCTGCGGATCCATCCCGGGCGCTGCCCGCCGCGCATCGTGACCCGCGCCGGCGTCGAGTGCATCGAGGCGATGATCGGCTTCGAGACCGACGTCGGCCGCGGCAGCGGCATCGTCCGCTTCCGCCTGGACGGCCCGCCCCAGGCGACGCCGCGCGCCTGGACCCTGCTGACGGCGCTGGACGAGCTGCGCGGCCACGAGGAGGCGACCCTGCGGGCGGCGCGCGAGGGCCCGGTGTTCGACCGCGACTTCCATGGCCCCAACTGGCACGACCGGCGGCAGGCGGCGCAGGCCTATGCCGATCGCGACCCGGCGGTGCTGGTGGTCGGCGGCGGCCATGCCGGCCTGACGATCGCCGCCCGGCTCGGGCAGCTCGACGTCGACACCCTGGTGGTCGACCGCATGGCCCGGGTCGGCGACAACTGGCGGCTGCGCTATCACGGGCTGAAGCTGCACAACCAGGTGCACAGCAACCACCTGCCATACTTGCCGTTCCCGGAGAGCTTCCCGACCTACATCCCGAAGGATCTGATCGCCGACTGGCTCGCGCTCTACGTCGAGGCGATGGCGATCAACTTCTGGACCCGCACATCGTTCGAAGGCGCCGAATACGACGCGGCGACGCGCTGCTGGACCGCCCGGCTGCGCCTGGCCGACGGCTCCGAGCGCATCATGCGGCCGCGCCACATCGTCATGGCGACCAGCGTCAGCGGCACGCCGATCGTCCCCGAGATCCCGACCCTGGAGCGCTTCGCCGGCACGGTGCTGCATTCCAGCAAATTCGCCGATGGTGCTGCCTGGCGCGGCCGCGACGTGCTGGTGTTCGGCACCGGCACCAGCGCCCACGACATCGCCCAGGACCTGCACGGCAACGGCGCCCGCGTCACCATGATCCAGCGCAGCCCGACCCTGGTGGTGAACATCGAGCCGTCCGCCCAGCTCTACGACGGCGTCTATCTCGGCCCCGGCCCCTCGCTCGACGACCGCGACCTGATCAACGCCTCGTTCCCGCTGCCGGTGATGCTGGTCGCCCACAAGCTGCTGACCGACCAGGTGCGGGAGATCGACAAGCCGCTGCTCGACGGCCTGGACCGCGCCGGGTTCCGCCTCGACTTCGGCGAGGGCGGCACCGGCTGGCCGCTGAAGTACCGCACCCGCGGCGGCGGCTACTACTTCAACGTCGGCTGCTCCGACCTGATCGCCGCGGGCAAGATCGCCGTCGAGCAGTACGCCGGCATCGAGGCTTTCGAGGGCGAGGGTGCGCGGCTCGCCGACGGCCGGCTGCTGCCGGCGGAGCTGATCGTGCTGGCGACCGGCTACCAGGGCCAGGAGCACATGGTGCGCCACCTGTTCGGCGACGCCGTCGCCGACCGCGCCGGGCCGGTCTGGGGCTTCGATCCGCAGACCCAGGAGCTGCGCAACATGTGGCAGCGCACCGGCCATCCGGGGCTGTGGTTCACGGCGGGCGCGTTCTCGCAGTGCCGCAACTATTCGAAGTACCTGGCGCTGGGGATCAAGGCGGAGGAGCTGGGGCTGGTGTGATCCGAGGCAGCGGCCGCTCCGTCGCTACCGGCGGGTGCGTCGCTCAGTGCCGGGCATAGACCCGGTCGCCGCCGTCCCCGCCGAACAGCACGACCTCGTAGGGCTGGCCGGTCGCCATGTCCATGCCCGGGGCGTCGGCGGGCATGCCGGGCACCGACAGGCCCCTTGCCTTCGGCTTCTCCGACAGTAGGCGCCGGATATCGCTGGCCGGGACGTGGCCTTCCACGACATAGCCGCCGACCTTGGCGGTGTGGCAGGACGCGAGCTGCCCGGGGACGCCGCTGGCATCCTTCATTGGCTGCACGTCGTCGACGTCATGGACGGTGACCGCGAAACCGGCTGTCCGCATGTGCTCGACCCAACCGGTACAGCAGCCGCAGCTGGGCGACTTCCAGACTTCGACCTTCTGCTGGGCGGCCACGGGCATGGCGAACGCCACAGTTCCCAAAGCGAGGATGCCGGCGGCGGCGGAGCGCCGAGTGGTACTGGTGATCATCGCTCGTCTCCTGTTGCTTCGGCGCCCGCCCCCGGGCGGGGAGCGGGCGCCGGGCTATTTCAGCGTCCGAACCTCACATCATGCCCATCGGGCCGACAAGGAGCGAGTCGGCCTTGCCACGCTGCTCCTCGGAGAGTTCGTCATAGAGCGGGCGGGCCGCCGCCGCGAGCGCCTTCAGCGCCTCGCTGCGAGCCGAGGCCATGCCGGCCATCGCCGAGACCCGTTCCGGAAACTGAATGGGCTCGGGGGACGCCTTGTCCATCATCCGCTGGTGCATCTTGCGCATCGACCCGGCGTTGCCGCGCAGCGCCTCGGCGAAGGCATCCCAGGCTTTCTGCTGCGCGTCGGTGATGCCGATCTCGGCCTTCAGGAAGGCGATTCGACCCTCGACATGCTCGAACGGCATACCCATGCCTCCGCGCCCCATCGGCATCATCGGCGTCGAGCCGCCTGCGTGCATCTGCTGCATCATCCCCATGCCGCCCATCCCCATTCCGGGAGCGGGCGTTGCGGGGGCGGCTTCCTGCGCCGCCGCGGCCGGATGATGCGCCTTGGCGTTCTGCGGCTGCGCCGTTTGCGCCTGCGCCGCGGCAACCGTGGCCAGCAGGGCAAGGACGGGAAGCGTTGCGCGAACGATCGTCTTCATTGTGACCTCCGTGTCGGCCGGTCGGATCGGGACCGGGCCGGCGTGAATCGATATGGAAAGGAGTTCGGCACTCGCGGGGTCCTTGCGACGGACCCCGGCGGTTCATCCGACCGGTCTCGGTGGTCGTCGGCCGGGATACGGCTCGGTGCCGGCGAGCGGCATGCTGCCGGTCCCCTGGCGGACAGAATGACCGGTCACATCCGGAAGTGCGGCTGCGGCCGGCAGGATACCGCCCTGAGAGGCAGTGCACTGCGCGCCGGTGCAACAGGTCGCATGGAACTCGACGGCCGTGTCCCGGTCGCGAGCGCTCGCCTGCTGGTGCACGCCCTCACCCTCCTCCGTGCAGAGCGGCAGGTCTCCGTGGAAGGCTGTGAGGCCCTCGGGCGCGACAATGACCAGCGTCGCCAGCACCAGCAGCCAAGCCAGCATGGCGGCTGTCGACCTGCCGCCTGAACATCGGTTCATATCGGCCTCGCCCACCATGGACAGACAGCTGACCCGAAAGCCACGACGGGCAGAATGGTCCATCCAACGGTAACGGCATTGATGCAGATCAGGTTCCGCCCTTGGCCGTCAGCTTCCCCGGTACGTCGTGTACCCCCAGGGTGTCGTCAGCAGCGGCACGTGGTAGTGGCCCTCGGGCTCGGCGACGGCGAAGCGGATCGGCACGACATCGAGGAACGGCGGGTCGGCCGTCGGCACGCCGAGGCCGGCGAAGTAGGCGCCGACCGCGAAGCGCAGCTCGTAGCGGGCGATCGGCACCGGCCGGCCTGATATCAGCGGTGCCTCGGTGCGGCCGTCGGCGTTGGTGACGCCGCGGGCGACGATGCGCCGCTCCTCGCCCCACAGCTCGGCCAGCTCGACCGCCACGCCGGCGGCGGGGCGGCCGCGGTGGGTGTCGAGGACATGGGTGGACAGCCGCCCCGCCAGCGGCAGCCGGTCGGCCGCCGTCACCTTCTGGTCGAGGCGCAGCGCGCCGATCCGCAGCACCTCGTCCAGGGCGGTCGCCAGCTCAGTCTCGGGCGTGTGCTGCAGCCGGCGCTCGAAGCCGCGCAGGATCGATTCCTTGCCGTGTCGGCGCACGCAGACGACGAAGGGAAAGCCGAAGCGGGCGTGGTAGGCGGCGTTCAGGGCGTGGAAGCGGTCGTACTCGGCGTCGGTCAGCCGGTCGAGGCCGGCGCTCGCCTGCTCGTGGGTCGACTCGTCGGTCAGGCCGCCGGCCCGCGCCGCCTTGCCGGCGAGGTCGGGGTGGCCGCGCACCAAAGCGAGGCGGCGCTCGGCCGGCGCCTGCAGCACCACCGCCGACAGTGCCGCGTGCAGGGCGGCGAGGCTGGCGAACGGGCGGTGGCGGGCGGCGGCCTCGGCGACCCAGGGGGCGTGCTCGAACACGCCGGCCAGTGCGGCGACGAAGCCGGCGTCGTCGCGGCGGTTGAGGTCGTCGAGGGGGAGGGGGCCGGTCATCGCGCGACAGGGGTGGGGGAGGGCGCTCGGATTGCTTTCTCTCCCTGTCGCCCTGAGGTGCCGCGCGCAGCGCGGCCACGAAGGGCCGGGTCGGGATTTGCCGTCATCGTCGTCACTCCTCCGGTCCCTTCGCCCCGGCCGCCAGCCAGGCGGCCAGCACGGCGCGCTCGCCGGCCGGCATGCCGGTGACGTTGCCCGGCGGCATGGCGCTGGAGCGCACGGCGTTCAGCTCGATCCGCCGGGCGTGGCGCAGGATGCGCTCGGACGTGTCGAGCTTCACGCCCTTCGGCGCCGCCGCGATGCCGTTCCAGGCCGCGTAGTCGCCGTGGCACATGCTGCAGCGCGAGATCACGATCTCCTCGACCGCGGCGAAGCGCGGCGTCTCCACCGCGCCGGTAACCTGCTGGCGCGGGCCGGCCGCCGACAGCCAGCCGATCGCCGCCAAGCCGAGTGCGGCGACGCCCCAGGTCCACCACGGGCTGCCTTTGCCGGCGTGGCGGCTGTTGAAAAAGTGCCGGATCACCGGGCCCAGGGCCAGCAGGATGGCGACGATCACCCAGTTCCAGCGGGTCGCGAACAGCAGCGGGTAATGGTTGCTGATCATCAGCAGCACCACCGGCAGGGTAAGGTAGTTGTTGTGCACCGAGCGCTGCTTGGCCTGGGCGCCCAGCGCGGGGTCCGGGGTGCCGCCGGCCAGCAGCGTGGCGACCGTCTGCTTCTGGTTCGGGATGATCACCACGAACACGTTGGCGACCATGATGGTGCCGATCAGCGCGCCGACCTGGATGAAGGCGCCGCGGCCGCTGAAGATCTCGGTGAAGCCCCAGGTCGCGGCGACCAGGAAGACGTAGCCGGCCAGCGACAGCAGGGTGGCGTTGCGGCCGAAGTCGGAGCGGCAGGCCCACTCGTAGGCCAGCCAGCCGGCCAGCAGGCCTGCGAGGCTGCAGAACACCGCCTGGAACGGCGTCAGCCGCTCGACCGCCGGGTCGATCAGGAACAGCTCGGCACCCAGGTAGTAGACCAGCGCGAGCAGCGCGAAGCCGCTGAGCCAGGTGGTGTAGGCCTCCCACTTGAACCAGGTCAGTTCGTCCGGCATGCGGGCCGGCGCCACCAGGTACTTCACCAGGTTGTAGAAGCCGCCGCCATGCACCTGCCAGGCCTCGCCCTGGACGCCGTCGGGCAGGCCGTCGCGCCGGCGCAGGCTGAGGTCGAGGGCGATGAAGTAGAACGAGCTGCCGATCCAGGCGATGCCGGCGACCACGTGCAGCCAGCGCACGATCATCTCGACCCAGGCGAGGAGCACCGCATCCATTCACCGCCCCCGCGGTTGTGCCGCCGACGGCCAACGCTACACGCCGCCGCCACGGCACGCCATACTGCCCCGCCACCGCGACCGGAGATGCCGCCATGACCGACGAGGACTTCCTGCGCCGCGCCATCGAGTTGAGCCGCCTGAACGCCGACAGTGCGGAGGGCGGCCCATTCGGCGCGGTGGTGGTGCGCGACGGCGTCATCGTCGGCGAGGGCAACAACCGGGTCACCGCCGAGCACGACCCGACCGCGCATGCCGAGGTGGTGGCGATCCGCCGGGCCTGCGCGCATCTCGGCAATCACGAGCTCGCGGGTGCGGTTATCTACACCAGCTGCGAGCCGTGCCCGATGTGCCTCGCCGCCATCCTGTGGGCGCGCATCGACCGCATGGTCTACGCCAACACCCGCGTCGATGCCGCCGAGATCGGCTTCGACGACGCCTGGTTCTACGAGCAAGTGGCGGCGCCGATCGACAGGCGCGCCCTGCCGGCGCGCAACCTGCTGCGCGACGAGGCGCGGGCGGTGTTCCGGCTGTGGGCGGACAACCCGAACAAGAGCCCGTACTGAAGGCGGCGGCCCCGAAAGCGCCTGCATCCAAAGCGCCTGCACCGAATGCGGCTGCTTTTCCCGCCGGGATGAAATAAGAACCCTTAACATGGGATGGTCGAAGGACGGCGCCGGCGGCAAGCGCGGCTACCACCACGGCAACCTGCGCGAGGCGCTGGTCCAGGCAGCACTGTCGCTGATCGCCGAGAAGGGGCCGTCCGGCTTCAGCTTCGCCGACGCCGCCCGCTCGGCCGGGGTCAGCTCGGCGGCACCCTACCGGCACTTCCGCGACCGCGAGGCGCTGATCGCCGACGTGGCCCAACGCGGCTTCGAGCTGTTCGAGCAGCGCCTGGGTGCCGCGTGGAACGACGGCCGGCCCGACCCGTTCTCCGCCTTCGAGGCGACCGGGCGCGCCTATCTCGCCTTCGCCCGCGAGGAGCCGGCGCATTACTCGGCGATGTTCGAGGCCGGCGTCGACCTGGATACCGACCCCGCGCTGCGCCGCGCCGCCGACAAGGCCTTTGCGGTGCTGCGCAGCGCCGCCGACGCGCTGTGCGCCCTGGCGCCGGCCGACCGCCGGCCGCCGGCGCTGATGGTCAGCCTGCACCTGTGGTCGCTGTCGCACGGCATCGCCTCGCTGTTCGGCCGCGGCGACTCCGGCCGCCGCAAGCTGCCGATGGCGCCCGAGGAACTGCTGGAGGCGGGCGTGCTGGTCTACCTGCAGGGCCTGGGGCTGCGCGGGCCGGCGCGCTGAGCTGCACGTCGCATCGTGGGTCCCGGATACGTCCCGGCGTTGCCGGGCCGTTCCGGGATGAGGCCCACCAACACCCCCCTCATCCCGGCCGTAGCGGCGAAGCCGCGGAGAGCCGGACCCACCAGCCGCTGCGATTTTTTCGCACCGCCCGCTTGAAGCCCGCGATGCACCGGGCCATGTGAATGTTACTAACATTTACATGGGGTCGGCATGGGCATCATCGACAAGCTCGACGACATCGGAAAGCCGGCTTGGATCGGCCTGATGGTGTTCGGATTCATCGTGTTCTGGCCGTTCGGCCTCGCCGTTCTGGCCTACCTGATATGGAGTGGACGCATGGGATGCTGGAAGCGCAGCCGCGGGCAGTGGTGGAAGACCGAGACCAACCGCTCGACCGGCAACACCGCCTTCGACGAGTACCGCACCGCAACGCTGAAGCGGCTGGAGGACGAGCAGAAGGAGTTCGTCGACTTCCTCGATCGCCTGCGGGCGGCCAAGGACAAGTCGGAGTTCGACGCCTTCATGGCCGACCAGCGCAGCCGGCGCCCGGACGCCCCGGCGGCGGAGACGCCGGCGGCGTGACGACCCGGTGCATGGTCCACGCCTCCCGAGACCCCGGCCGCTTCGCGGCCGGGGTTTTCGCTTGGTGCGGTACCGGCACGTGCCAGTATGCCCGGCGGGCGCATGACGGGGTGCGATCCGGCGAGGAAGGACCTGCCATGCGTCTGGACGAAGCGGTCACGGTGATCTGCACCGACACCGACAAGGAGATGCGCGGCACCGTGGTGCGCCTGAACGGCGACCGGGCCGAGGTGACGGTGGGCGACCTGCTGATCGGCCTGCGGCGCACCAAGCCGGGCCTGTGGGTCGGGAACCGAGCCGGCATGGAGTTCGTCGTCAGGAGCCGGTGACCGACGCCGCCGCCTTACGGCGCTTGGCGGCGATCACGGCGGTGTTCTAGCATCCGCGGCGACCCGGCGATGGCGGAGGCACGGCGCATGGCGGAGCACGCGAGGCCTCCCGAGCGGCTGCTCGACCTGCTGGTCACTCCGGCATGCCGCGACTTCCTGCAAGCCTGGCTGCGCTGGCGCGGCGGCGCGGTGGCGCCGCGGCGCGATCAGCTGGCGCTCGACGACATCGCCCGGCACCTGCGCTGGCTGAGCGTCCTGGAGATCCGCTCCGCCGAGGAACAGCGATTCCGGCTGGTCGGGACTGCGATCAACGCCACCCGCGGGCGCGAGCTGACCGGCGTCAACCTCAAGGATCTCTCCCGGCCTGAGGACTGGCCGCGCCGCTCGAGCATCAACCTCGCACTCGCCGGGTGGCCATGCGGGCTGTATTTCCGGGTTCTGTTCGAATACAGCCTCGGCCCGCCGGTGCCGTCGGAATATGTGTGCCTGCCGGTGTTCGCCGCCGACGACGCCTCGCCCCGGCAGCTGTTCACGATGCGCGAGCCGATCGAGGACATCACCCTGCGGCTGCCGCAGCTCGATCCCGTCTACAACCAGGTGGGCGACGACAACCGCTTCGTCGACCTCGGCTCCGGCGTGCCGGATGCCGCGATGCTGCCGCTGCCGCTGCCGCCGTTGACCCTGTGACCGTCAAGGCTGAGTCCGTCGCGGACGGTTCAGCCCTTGCCTTCGCGCACCCGGCGGACCAGCTCGGCGAGGTGCTCCTTGGGCGCCGCACCCGGCACCAGCGACCGGCCGATGGCGAAGGCCGGCGTGCCCTCGATGCGCAGCGCCTGCGCCAGCTCGTAGTTGGCGTGGATGGTCGCCTCGATCGCCGGGTCGGCCATGTCCTTGCGCAGTTTCGCGACGTCGAGCCCGGCCTCGGCCGCGGCCTGCCAGATCGCCGGCTCGCTCAGCCGTCCGCGCAGGCCCATCAGGGTCTTGTGCAGCGCCTCGTAGCCGCCCTGGCGCAATGACGCCAGCGACGCCTTGGCGGCGACCACCGATTCCGGGCCGAGGATCGGGAACTCCTTCAGCACCAGGCGGATGCGGCCGTCGGCCTTCACCAGGTCGAGCAGCGGCCCGGTCATCGTCTTGCAGTAACCGCACTGGTAGTCGAAGAACTCGACGATCGTGACGTCGCCGTCCGGGTTGCCCAGCACCGGGTCGCCGTCGCTGCGCTCCAGCGCCTGGCGATGCTCGACGAGCGCGGCCTGCGCCGCCTTCTCCTCGTCGGCCTTCTGCCGCGCCTCCATCGCCCGCAGCGCGTCCAGCACCACCTCGGGATGCTGCACGATATAGTCGCGCACGATCGCCTCGACCGCCGCCTTCTGCTCCGGCGACAGCGGCTCCGCGGCGCCGGCCGGCGTGCCGAGGGCAAATATCAGGGCTGCCGCTGCGAGGGCAGCGGCCGGCGAGCGGCGCAAGGCAGGCATGTCGATCGTTCTCCCGATGCGGACCGGCGTCAGCCGTCCTTCTTCTTTTCGTACTCGCGCCTGGCGAGATCCTCGATGTCGAGCGCGCGCAGCGCCGCCGGCGAGTTCTTCGGCAGCAGCGCCCGGGCGCGCTTGGCCTGGCCTTCAGCCTCCCGCCACTTGGCCTCGCGGGCGAACTGCTCGGCCAGCGCCAGGGCGCTGTCGCCGAGCCGCCCGGACCGCCCGTAGGCGATCGCCATCTCGCGCCATGCCGACGACCAGTCGTCCTCGGTCTGGATGGCCGACTCCATGTGCCTGACCGCCCTGATGTCGGCCTGCGGGTCGTTCAGCGCCAGCAGGCAGCGCGCCAGCAGCACCTCGAGCTGGCCGTTGCGGGGCGCCAGGCGGTGCGCCTTCTCGTAGGCCGGCAGCGCCTCGGCCGGGCGCCCGTTCTCGAACAGGATCTGGCCCTCGAGCTCGTGGAAATACGGGTCGTCGGGAAACTCCCTGATCAGCCCGCGGATGATCTCCAGGCCCTTGTCGAATTCGTGCAGGTTCTCGTAGTAGGCGACGGCCCGGGCGTAGCGCGCCGGCACGCTGCTATCGCTCTCGGGATATTTCCGGAAGGTCTGCTGCGCCGGCTTCAGGAACCCGAACAGCTTCGCCACCATCCGCTCGTGCCGCTGCTGCTGCTCCGCGGTGGGCGGCCTGTCGCGCAGCGGCGAGCCGTCCAGATGCGCCTCGACCGACGCGACGCGGTCCTGGGTGATCGGGTGGGTGTTCAGGTAGGGGTCGCGCCGCGACGCCGACAGCAGCTCCTGGCCGGCCAGGGTGCGCAGGAACTCGCTGAGCCCCCTGGCCGACTGGCCGGTCTGGTCGAGAAAGCTGAGGGCGGCCTGGTCGGCGGCGGACTCCTGCGTCCGGCTGTATTCGAGGAACGAGCGCTGCGCGATGTTGCTGCCGCCCAGGGCGACGGCCGCACCGGCACCGGCGTTGCCGCTCGCCACCGCGGCGGCGACGCCGAGGATGGTGGTCACCAGCGCCAGCTTGGAGGCGGACTCGATGGCGTCGGAGGTGCGCGCGAGGTGGCCGCCGGAAATGTGGCCGGTCTCGTGGGCGATTACCCCGATGAGCTCCAGCGGGTTGCGCGCCCGCATCAGCAGGCCGGTGTGCAGGAACAGGTTCTGCCCGCCGGCGACGAAGGCGTTCAGGCTGTCGTCCTTGACGATGTAGATGTCGATCGCGTCGGGATCGAGGCCGGCGGCGTGGAAGAGTGGCGCCGAGAAATCACGGATGGTAGCTTCGATCTCCGCATCGCGGATGAGGCTGCGGCCCTGGGCGAACGAAGCCGAGACGTTCGCCAGGGTAAGTGCCGCCGCTGCCGCGACGCACAGGATCCACCGACCGGTTGTAAGCATGACCATCGTTGCCCGCCTCTTTGCCGGGGCACCTTACCGCCGGCGCATCGATCCGAAAACCCGAGCCCGACAGCATCGCAGGATCTTGCATAATCGTGTCATCAGCGTGGCCATGGCGGCAGTGACGGCGCTGGTCGCCGGCTGTGCGCGCGAGACGGTCGAGGTGAAGGAGGGGTTCTTCGGCGCGCTGGCGGTCGAGGAGCCGCGCGCCGCCCTGCTGGCCCGCGACGTCCTGGCCGCCGGCGGGTCCGCGGCCGACGCCGCCGTGGTGACCTATTTCGCGCTCGCCGCCACGCTGCCGTCGTCGGCCGGGATCGGCGCCACCGGCTCCTGCATGGTGTTCGACCCGATCGTCGGACCGCGCTTCGAGCGGCTGGAGTTCTATCCGACCCCGGCCGCCGCCCAGGGCCCGACGGTGGCGCTGCCGACCGGGCCGCGGGCGATGTTCGCCCTGCACGCCCGCTACGGCCGCACCAAGTTCGAGGAGCTGCTGATCGCCGCCGAGCGGCTCGCCCGCTTTGGCGAGCCGGTGAGCCGGGCGCTGGCCCTGGACCTCGCCGCCCATGGCGGCGCCCTGCGCAGCAGCCCGGAGGCGGCCCGCGTGTTCCTGCCGCGCGGCCGGCCGGTCGGCCAGCAGGACATGCTGGTGCAGATCGACCTGGCGGCGACCCTGGGCCGGCTGCGCGGCGAGGGTGTGGGCGCGATGTATGCCGGCACCACCGCCAAGGAGTTCGTCGAGGCGGCGGGGCGCGCCGGCGTGGCGATCGACCCGGCGCGGCTGCGCGATGCGCTGCCCAGCTGGACGACGGTCGCCGGGCTGGAGCACGACAACCACCTCTGGGCGATCGCCGGCCAGGATCCCGGCGATACCGCGCTGGCCGAGGTGGCGCTGGCGATGGCGCTGCACGGCGCCGACTGGTCGGCGGGCGACGCCGCGACGCGCCGGCACCTGCTGGCGGAGATCATGACCCGGTCGAGTGCCGCGGTGCTGTCCGGCACCCGCAGCCTGGGCGCCGAGGCCGCCGAGGACGCGATGGCCGGCTACGATCCCCGGCGCCGCGGCCTGGGGGCGCCGCCGGCGCGGCTGGCCGCCACGGTCGGGTCGCGCGGCGCCGACGTGTCCGGCGCCACCGGCTTCTACATGGTCGACCGCTCCGGCATGACCGTCGGCTGCACCATCGGCCTCGGGGCGCCGTTCGGCACCGCGCGGATGGCGCCGGGCTTCGGCTTCCTGCTCGGCCAGCCGCAGATCGCGCGCGGCGACGGGCCGGGTGCGGCGGCGCTGATCGTCGGCAACACCAAGGCCGGGCAGCTGCACCTGGCGATGGCGGCGTCCGGCGGCCGGCCGGCGTTGAGCGGCCTGCTGGCGACCGCGCTCGACCATTGGGAGCTGCGGGAGAACCTGCCGACGGTGGTCGCCGCACCGCGCACCCACTACGCCGGCGGCAGCGACACCCTGGTGGCCGAGCCGGCGCTGCCGGCCGACCAGCGCAGCGCGCTCCAGGCCATGGGGTATCGGCTCGGCGAGAGCCCGGAGCTCGGCCGGGTGAACGGCTTCCGCTGCGTCGAGGGCATCCCGCGGCGGGAGATGATGTGCGAGGCGGCCGTCGACCCGCGGTCGCGCGGGCTCGGCTTCTTCGAGCGCGGGCGCTGAGGCGATGGCGTTGCGTCCGTCCCGGCGCGGGCAGGTCTCGCCGTTCATCGTGATGGACGTGATGACGGCGGCGGCGGCGCGCGAGGCCGCCGGCGGCGACGTGCTGCACCTGGAGGTCGGCCAGCCGTCGACCCCCGCGCCGCGGGGTGTGCTGGAGGCGGCGCGCCGGGCGCTCGACGGCGACCGCATCGGCTACACCGTCGCCCTCGGCATCCCGGCGCTGCGCGAGCGCATCGCCCGGCACTACCGCGACTGCTACGGCGTGGTGGTGCCGGCCGAGCGCATCGCCGTCACCACCGGCTCGTCCGCCGGCTTTCAGCTGGCCTTCCTGGCGGCCTTCGACGCCGGCGCCCGGGTGGCCCTGGCGTCGCCCGGCTACCCCGCCTACCGCAACATCCTGCAGGCGCTGAACGTCGAGGTCGTGGACTTGGCCACCGAGCGCGCCGACCGCTACCAGCCGACCGTGGAACGGCTGGAGAACGCCGGGCCGCTCGACGGGGTGATCGTCGCCAGCCCGTCGAACCCGACCGGCACCATGCTCGACGCCCCGGCGATGCAGCGCCTCGCCGGCTGGTGCCGGCAGCGCGGCGTGCGGCTGGTCTCCGACGAGATCTACCACGGCATCGGCTACGGCATGCGGCCGGTGACCGCGCTGGAAGCCGATCCGGATGCGGTGATCATCAACAGCTTCTCGAAGTACTTCTCGATGACCGGCTGGCGGATCGGCTGGATGGTGGTGCCGCCGGACCTGCTGCGCTCGGTGGAGTGCCTGGCGCAGAACTTCTTCATCTCGCCGCCGACCCTGTCGCAGATCGCGGCAGTGGCGGCGTTCGACTGCGAGGACGAGCTGCAGGCCAACCTGGCGCGCTACGCCGCCAACCGCGAGGTGCTGCTGACCGAGCTGCCGAAGGCCGGCCTCGACGACCTCGCCCCCGCCGACGGCGCCTTCTACGTCTACGCCGACGTCACCCGGCACACCAACGACAGCGTCGACTTCTGCCGCCGGCTGCTGGCGGATACCGGTGTGGCCTGCACCCCCGGCGTCGACTTCGACCCGTCGCGCGGCCACGCAACCATCCGGTTCTCGTTCGCGGGTGCGACCGAGACGATGGTCGAGGCGTGCCGGCGGATCGGCGGCTGGCTGCGGTAGGCGGGCGAAGGCTCCGAGGGGGCGTCCCCGGCGGATTGTCGCCTCATGGCCCGGCAGCATCCGGGATCGCGACGCCGTCGCCGTAGAGCGGCAGGCTGATCGTCATCGCCAGCCGCACCAGGTCGATGCGACGCCGGCAGGCGGCCTTGCGCAGCAGGGCGGCGACCTGGAACTTCACGGTCTCGGGGGAGACGCTGCGCTGCTCGGCGATCTCGCCGTTGGACAGCCCGGTGATCAGCAGCTCGGCGACGTCGCGCTCCGCCGGCGACAGCCCGAGGACCTGCTCCAGGCCGTCCATGGAGACGCCCTGGCTGTCCTCGGGATCGATGATCAGCAGCACCGCACCCCGCAGGTTCCGGTCGACCGCGCCGGCCATGTCGCGCAGCGGCGCGAACTCCAGCATGTAGGGCAGGCTGCCCGGGCCGCGGGCCACCGTGAACTTCGCCTCCGCGGTGGTGCCCTCGGCCCGGGCCGTCAGCGACACGTCGCGGACCGCGCGCCGGATCGCCAGGGTGGCGTCGGACGAGCCGGCGACGAGGGTGCCGTCGCGCAGCAGCCGCAGTCCGTCGTTGCGCTCCAGCATGGCGCGCGCGGCGTTGTTGGCGATCGCCACATGTCCGGTGTCTGAGAGGATGCAGACGCCGAAGCGGAGCAGGTCGAGCGCCCGCGCCAGGCCGGTCAGCTGGCTGCGCAACGTGAAGAAGGTGCGGTTGATGTCGATCGCCTGGCGCAGATGCGGCAACAGGATCCCGACCTCCGCCTGCTCGGCCGGGGTCGAGGGCCCGCGCCCGCGCTCGTAGTTGAACGCCATCCCGACCATGTAGGCCGGCGTGTCCGAGACCTTCAGCCCGGCCCGGTGAAAGGCGTTGTAGCGCTCCAGCACCCAGACGACATCCGGGCGCCGGCGGAAGGCCTCGCGGTCCGGCCACACCATCTCGTCGGTGACGAAGGTGCCGGCGGGGTACTTCGCGACCTCGCCCCAGGGATCGCCCTCATACGGGGCGTAAACGCGATTATAGAGTGCCAGATCCTCGGGCCGGAAGATCCGGCTCGCCTTCTCCATCGCGAACCGGCTGGGGTCGACGGCGTCGATCCCGAACAGGTAGGCGGCCTTGGCGCCGGCGAAGCCGCTGAGGACTTCCAGCATGTCGGTCCAGGCCTCCGCGTCCAGCACGGTGTCGTAGATGCGGGTGATGCACTTCATGTGCTCGCTGCTGACCTGCATCTCACCTCCCCGTCGCAACCGTCGCGCCGCCCGTGTCACCTCATTGTAGTTGGTATGAAAAGTAAAATGCAAATCTCAGATTGAAATCACAAGCCACAGAGGCCCGTGGCGTCGAGCTTATGCCCGTAAACGCAGAACCCCGGCCGATGCTGTCGGCCGGGGTTCCGGGGGTCACGCTCGGGCGGTGCCGGTCAGCGGCGCCACCAACCCTTCTTCGGCTTCTCCACCGGGGCGTCGATGGTCGTCACCGCGACCGGCGAGACGGCTGGCGCTGCCTCGCTGGTTGCCGCCCCCGGGGCCGACGCCGAGACCGCCGTCTCGGCGGGAGCCTCCACGTCAGGGGCGGCGGTCTCGTCGCGGCCGGCCTCGCCGGTGATCGCGCGATCCTCGGGCTCGGCCAGCGGTGCTTCGGCCAGCGGCGCCTCGATCTCCGGCGACGCGACTTCCGGCGCCTCCGCGGCGATCACCTCGTCGGCCTTGCGCTTGCGGCGCGGCGCCCGCTTCGGCTTCTCGGCCGCCGCCTCGGGAGCCGTCTCGACGGCCACCTCGACCGCCGCCGGCTCGGCCGGCTTTGCCGCCGCCTTGCGGCTGGGGCGGCGCGCCCGGGCGGGCTTCACCGCCTCGACGACCGTCTCCTCGACGGCCGCCTGCTCGGCGGCTGCGGCCGGTTCGACGGTGTCGACCTGCACCGTCTCCGGCACGACCGCGGCGACCTCGGGAGCCGGCGCCTCACCTGCGGCGGCCAGATCGTCGGCCACCGCCTGCTCGGCCGCCGGCGACTCGAACACCGGCGACTCGAACACCGGCGTCGCGGCGAGCGGAGTCGGGGCGGCCGGCTCGTCGGTCATCGGCTCATCGTCGTCCGAGTCGTCGGCGAAGCCGTCGGCGTTGGCCGCGTCGGTGTCCGACGTCCCGCCGGTCTCGTCCTCACGCCGCCGCGACCGCCGCCGGCCGCCGCGCCGGCCGCGCCGGCGCCGCTTGCGGGCAGCCTCGTCCTCCTCGGACTCGGCGGTGTGTTCGGGACGATCGGAGCGCTCCTGACCTTCGGCGTCGGCTTCGCCGTCGGCGGCGGTCTCGAACTCGCTGTCGGAGTCCTCCGCCTCGTTGGCCTCGTTGGCCTCGGCGGACCGCTCGCCGCCCTCCTCGCCGCTGCGGCGGCGCCCGCCGCGGCGACGCCGTCGCGAGCGGCGTCCGCCGCGGTCGTCCTCGGCGGGACGCTCGGCGGGACGCTCCACCGCGACCGCCGGCCGCCGGTCGGCCACGGGCGCTTCGTCCTCGTCGTCCTCGATCTCGTCGACGATGTCGTCGTCGTCCTCATCCTCCACCGGCGGCGGCGGCAGGGCCGCCGCACTCTGGAAGGCGTCGCGCTCCTCGGCGGTCTTCGGCCGTCCGCGCTCCATCCGGTGGTCCGGCGGAATCAGCGACTCGTCCTGCTCCAGCATGACGCTGAAGCCGTAGCGCTGCTCGATCTCGGCCAGGCGCTGCCGCTTGTGGTTGAGGATGTACAGCGCCACGACGGCCGGCAGGTGGACGACGATCTCGGCGGAGCGGTTGCGCAGGCCTTCCTCCTCGATCACCCGCAGCACATGCAGGGCCGAGGACTCGGTCGAGCGGACGTAGCCGGTGCCCTTGCAGTGCGGGCAGGTGTGCGTGCTGGCCTCGAACAGCGACGGACGCAGGCGCTGGCGCGACAGCTCCATCAGGCCGAAATGGCTGATGCGGCCGATCTGGATGCGCGCCCGGTCGTTCTTCATCGCCTCCTTCAGGCGGCGCTCGACGGCGTGCTGGTTGCGCGACTCCTCCATGTCGATGAAGTCGATCACGATCAGCCCGGCGAGGTCGCGCAGGCGCAGCTGGCGGGCAATCTCGTCGGACGCCTCCAGGTTGGTCTTGAGCGCCGTCTCCTCGATGTTGCGCTCGCTGGTGGCGCGGCCCGAGTTGACGTCGATGGCGACCAGCGCCTCGGTCTGGTTCAGCACGATGTAGCCGCCGGACTTCAGCTCGACGCTCGGGCTGTGGATGGCGTCCAGCTGGCTCTCGACCTGGAAGCGGTGCAGCAGCGGCGCATGCGGGTCGCGGTACGGCTGCACCCGCTTGGCGTGGCTCGGCACCAGCGCCTTCATGAAGTCCTTGGCGATCCGGTAGCCTTCCTCGCCCTCGACCTGCACCTCGTCGATGTCGCGGGCGTAGAGGTCGCGGATCGACCGCTTGATGAGGTTGGCTTCCTCGTAGATCAGGCAGGGCGCGGTCGACTTCAGCGTGGTCTCGCGGATGTCGTCCCACAGCCGCAGCAGGTATTCGTAGTCGCGCTTGATCTCGGTCTTGGTGCGCTCGCTGCCGGCGGTGCGCACGATCACCGCCATGCCCTCCGGCACGTCCAGGCCCTCGACGATGTGCTTCAGGCGCTTGCGGTCGCCGGCGTGGGTGATCTTGCGGCTGACGCCGCCGCCGCGGGCGGTGTTCGGCATCAGCACGCAGTAGCGGCCGGCCAGCGACAGGTAGGTGGTCAGCGCCGCACCCTTGTTGCCGCGCTCCTCCTTGACGACCTGCACCAGCATGATCTGCCGGCGCGCCACCACTTCCTGGATCTTGTAGCGCCGGCTGACCGTGGTCTTGCGCTTGCGGCGCACGTCCTCGACGGGATCGCCGCCGACGGTCTCGGGCCGGGCCTGCGGCTCGCCCTCGGCACCGCCGTCGGTCGGCTCGTCCGGCACCTCATGGTCGCCGTCGTCCTCGTCCATCTCCTCGGACGCGCGCGCCCGCTCCTCGCGGAGCAGCGCCTCGCGGTCCTCGATCGGGATGCGGTAGTAGTCCGGGTGGATTTCCGAGAAGGCCAGGAAGCCGTGGCGGTTGCCGCCATACTCGACGAAGGCGGCCTGCAGCGACGGCTCTACCCGGGTGACCCGGGCCAGATAGATGTTACCCTTGAGCTGCTTCTTGGTGGCGGTTTCGAAGTCGAAGTCTTCGAGGCGGTTGCCGTCGACCACCACGACCCGCGTCTCTTCCGGGTGGGTGGCATCGATGAGCATGCGCTTGGTCATTGAGGCAAATCTCCGTGGCGCTCTCCCGTCGACGGCGGGACTGCGCGGCGGCGCGTGAACGCGCGGCCGCGGGCGCGGTGCATGAGGTTGACGATCGGCCGGCCTGAGGCCGGGTCCGGACCGGAGAACACGCGACGCACCGCGCGCCGAGATCGGCGTCGATCTGGCTCGTCGGTATCGGCGCGGGCGACGGGGAAACTGTCGTCGCCGTCCCGGTCGGGAGTGCAGGTCTCACGTGGCTTGGCCCTGCGCCGACCGGACGGGAAAGCCGTCCAGCCGGTGTTCGAATTGGTCTGTCGAGCGTTCCGTTGCCCGGAGGCGCCCCAGGGTTCACCCGGGTCCCGCAGTCTGCCGGAACGCTTCACCATACTGGTCCGTGTGCATGCGAACAATGCTTTCTTTCGCGGGCGCGACACGCCTCCGGCTCGGGGGAAGGCGTCCCAGGCTTCCGTCCGCGGTTGAAGTCCGTTGGAAAGGTTGTCTCTTAATCCGATGATACTGAACTATTTTATTGCTCGATAAATCGTCGTCGTCTAAACTGCGGCGTGAGTGCTTGTGAGGAGTGGGCGGGTGGCGGTCGTCGGCCGGATTCTGGCGGTCTTCGCAGTCGCGATAGCGGCTGCGCTTGCGCTGGCTTCGCCGGTGTGGGCGGGCGCCGGGGTGACCGACCTGCGGGTCGGCCAGCATCCGGACAAGGTCCGCTTCGTGCTCGACCTGACCGACCGGGTCGACTTCTTTGTCTTCCAGCTCCCCGATCCCTACCGCATCGTCGTCGACCTTCCGCAGGTCGCCTTCGACCTGCCGGACGACGGCCGCTCGCGCCGTGTCGGACCGATCACCGGCTGGCGCCACGGGTTGTTCGAGCCGGGCACCTCGCGGGTGGTCATCGACGCGACGGCGCCGATGGCGGTGAAGTCGGCCTTCATCCTGCCACCGTCGGGCAGCAACGGGCATCGGCTGGTCCTCGACCTGGTGCCGACCGACCGGGAGTCCTTCCTGGTGACGTCGAACGAGTCCGTCGCGAAGCGGGTCGCACTGCGGGCGCCGTCGCTGCAGGCGCCTGTGCCGGTGCCTGTGCCGGAGCGTTCGGCGGACCAGCGCCGGGTCATCGTGATCGATCCCGGGCATGGCGGCGTCGACCCCGGGGCGTTGGGGCACCAGCACCATGAGAAGGATATCGTGCTCGCCGCGGCCAAGACCCTGGCGCGCCGGCTCGAACAGACCGGACGCTACAAGGTCGTCCTGACCCGAGACCGCGACGTGTTCGTGCGGTTGCGCGACCGGCTCGCGATCGCCCGCAAGGCCGGTGCCGACCTGTTCATGTCGCTGCACGCCGACTCCATCGACGACAATAGTTTGCGCGGGCTTTCTGTCTACACCCTGTCGGAGACAGCCTCCGACGACGAGGCCGCCGAGCTGGCGGCGAGCGAGAACAAGGTCGACATCATCGCCGGCATCGACCTGTCGGACCAGGCGCCGGAGGTGACCGACATCCTCATCGACCTGGCGCAGCGCCGCACCAAGAACCTGTCGGCCCGGCTCGCCTCCTATGTCGTCGAAGAGATGGGCGGCGTCACGCCGCTGCTGAAGCGGCCCCACCGCTTCGCCGGCTTCGCGGTGCTGAAGGCGCCGGACGTGCCGTCGGTGCTGGTCGAGATGGGTTTCCTGTCGAACCCGGTCGATCACAAGAACCTGCACAGCGGCGCGTTCCGCGACCGCATCGCGGAGGGCCTGGCGCGGTCGATCGACAACTATTTCCAGGGCATGCAGGCGGCGTTCCGCTGATCGCGGACCGCTTGCCCCCTCCGCGCGAAATCCACCACGACCGCGTCACATTCCGCCGATAGCGATGCGCCGGAGGCGGCGACCTGCTAGTCTGCCGCCGGGCGGCGCGAGCCGATTTCGTCAAGGGACCGTGACTCGGAATGCGGTGGATACTGGGAATTCTGGCGACAATCCTGGTGCTGGTCGTCGCCGGCGCCGGCGCGGTGCTGTACGGCTTCTACCACTTCGGCCGCGGCCTGCCGGACTACGACTACCTCGCCGACTACGAGCCGCCGGTGGTCACCCGGGTGCATGCCGGCGACGGCCGGCTGCTGACGGAATTCGCCCGCAACGAGCGGGTGTTCGTGCCGATCGACGCCATTCCCAAGCGCGTGATCAAGGCGTTCCTGGCCGCCGAGGACAAGAACTTCTACGAGCATCCGGGCGTCGATTTCGTCAGCCTGCTGTCTGCTGTGGTCATCAACGCCCGCAACTATGGGACCGGCAGGCGGCCGGTCGGCGCATCGACGATCACCCAGCAGGTCGCCAAGAACTTCCTGCTGACCAACGAGGTGTCGATCGACCGCAAGGCCAAGGAAGCGATCCTGGCGTTCCGGATCGAGCGCTCGCTGAGCAAGGACCGCATCCTCGAGCTGTACCTGAACGAGATCTACCTCGGCTACGGCTCCTACGGCGTGGCGGCGGCGGCGCTGAACTACTTCGACAAGCCGCTGGCGGCACTGACGGTCGGCGAGGCCGCGTATCTCGCAGCGTTGCCGAAGGCGCCGAACAACTATCACCCGGTGCGCAAGCTCGACGCCGCGATCGAGCGCCGCAACTGGGTGATCGAGCAGATGCGGCGCAACGGCTTCATCAGCCACGCCGAGGCCGATGCCGCGCTCGGCGAGCCGCTGGTGGCCCGGGACACCTCGGCCAGCGACGTCGCTTCCGCCGACTACTTCGCCGAGGAAGTGCGGCGCGACCTGCTGCGGCAATTCGGCGAGAAGGCGCTGTACGAGGGCGGCCTTTCGGTGCGCACCAGCATCGAGCCGCGGCTGCAGGGCATCGCCGACAAGGTGCTGCGCCAGGGCCTGGAGGACTATGACCGCAAGCATGGCTGGCGCGGCCCCGTCGCGACCTTGCCGATCGCCGCCGGCTGGGGCGACGCGCTCTCCAAGGTCGAGGCGCCGAAGGGGCTGGGCCGGTGGCGGCTGGCGGTGGTGCTGCAGTCGGGCGCCAAGGAGGCGCGCATCGGCTTCGCCGACGGCGGACTCGCGACCATTCCCTATGCCGAGGTGAAGTGGGCGCGGACGTGGCTGGAGGACCAGCGTTTCGGCGGGGTTCCGGCGTCGGTCGAAGCGGTGCTGAAGCCGGGCGACGTTGTGCCGGTGGAGGCGGTGGAGAAGGGGGCGGACGGCAAGGCCTATCCGGCCGACACCTATGCGTTGCGGCAGATCCCGAATGTCGGCGGCGCCATCGTAGCACTGGATCCGCACACCGGCCGGGTGCTCGCCATGACCGGCGGCTACGACGCCGAGATCAGCGAGTTCAACCGCGCGACCCAGGCCAAGCGGCAGCCCGGCTCGTCTTTCAAGCCGTTCGTCTACCTGGCGGCGCTGGATTCGGGCTATGCGCCGACAACGCAGATCCTGGACGCCCCGTTCGTGATCGACCAGGGCGCCGGTCTCGGCAAGTGGAAGCCTTCGAACTACACCAACAAGTTCTACGGCCCGACGCCGATGCGGGTCGGTGTCGAGCAGTCGCGCAACCTGATGACGATCCGGCTGGCGCAGACCATCGGCATGGAAAAGGTGGTCGAGTACGCCGAGCGGTTCGGCGTGGTGAACGGCATGCAGCCGCATCTGGCCTACTCGCTGGGCGCCGGCGAGACCACGCTGCTGCAGATGACCGCGGCCTACGGCATGCTCGTGAACGGCGGCAAGCGCATCGAGCCGAGCCTGATCGACCGGGTGGTCGACCGCCACGGCCGCACCCTGTGGCGGCACGACATGCGGCCCTGCGAGGGCTGCACGCGACCGAACTGGGGGGGCGGGCCGCCGCCGGCGATTCCCGACAACCGGGCGCAGCTGGTCGACCCGGCCTCCGCCTACCAGATCGTCTCGATGCTGGAGGGCGTGGTGCAGCGCGGCACCGGCCGCCGGATCGCCGAGCTTGGCCGGCCGCTGGCCGGCAAGACCGGCACCACCAACGAGAACTTCGACGCCTGGTTCGTCGGCTTTTCGCCGAACCTGGCGGTCGGCATCTTCGTCGGCTTCGACCAGCCGCGCACGCTGGGGGCCAACGACACCGGCTCCAACGTCGCCGCGCCGATCTTCAAGGCGTTCATGGGCGAGGCGCTGGAGGGTACGCCGGCGGTCGATTTCCGCATCCCGCCGGGGGTGCGGCTGGTGTGGATCGACCACACCACCGGCGCGCGTGCGACGCCGGGGGCGCGCGGTGCCATCCTGGAGGCTTTCAAGCCCGGCACCGAGCCGCGCGCCGGTGCCCAGACCGTGCTGGATGGCGGCGCCGCGGACGGTGAGGACGGCGACGGCCCGCCCGGCCTGCCGCGACCGCCTGTTGCGACCGGTGGCTCCGGCCTCTATTAAGTCGTCCCGATCCCCGCAATCCAGCGAACCGCCTGACGGAGAAGTGCGCGATGCGCGCCGAGATCACCGCAACCGCCGAAGAGATCAAGCAGTCGATCGAGCTGCTGAGGAGGCATCTTTGACTGGGATGTCGCCACGACGCGCCTTTCCGAACTCGATGCACTGACCCAGGACCAGGCGCTCTGGAACGATCCGGAGCGCGCCCAGAAGCTGATGCAGGAGCGTACGCGCCTGGAAAAGCAGCTCGGCGAGGTCAAGGCGCTGTCCCGGGGCCTCGACGACGCGCTGATGCTGATCGAGCTCGGCGAGGCCGAGGGCGACCAGGGCATCGTCGTGGAGGCCGAGAAGGACCTGGAGGCGATCCGCGCCAAGGCCGAGTCGATGCAGATCGAGAGCCTGCTGTCCGGCGAGGCCGACGGCAACGACTGCTTCCTCGAGGTGCATGCCGGGGCCGGCGGCACCGAGGCCCAGGACTGGGCCGAGATGCTGCTGCGCATGTACACGCGCTGGGCCGACCGCCGCGGCTACAAGGTCGAGTGGCTGGAGGAGAGTGCGGGCGAGGAGGCCGGCCTGAAGTCGGCCACCATCAAGGTCACCGGCCACAACGCCTATGGCTGGCTGAAGACCGAGAGCGGCGTGCACCGGCTGGTGCGGATCTCCCCCTATGACAGCCAGGCGCGCCGGCACACCAGCTTCTCCAGCGCCTGGGTGTATCCGGTGATCGACGACAGCATCGACATCGTCATCGAGGACAAGGACCTGAAGGTCGACACCTACCGGGCGTCCGGCGCCGGCGGCCAGCACGTCAACCGGACCGACTCGGCGATCCGCATCACCCACATGCCCAGCGGCATCGTGGTGCAGTGCCAGGCCGACCGCTCGCAGCACCGTAACCGCGCCACCGCCATGGGGATGCTGAAGGCCCGGCTGTACGAGGCGGAGCTGAAGCGCCGCGAGGAGGCGGCCAGCGCCACCGAGGCGACCAAGGCCGACATCGGCTGGGGCCACCAGATCCGCTCCTACGTCCTGCAGCCCTACCAGATGGTCAAGGACCTGCGCACCGGGGTGGAATCCGGCAACCCGTCGGCGGTGCTCGACGGCGACATCGACGCCTTCATCGAGGCGGCGCTGGCGGAGAAGTCCGGCATGACCCGCAAGGGCGACGACGTGATGGCCTGACCGGCGGCGGCCTGCAGTTGTCGCGGCGGCCCCGCCCCTATCTTGTCAAAAGAGAGGGGCCGGCGGGGGGTGACGAGCAAGGTGCCCGAGGGCGGACGAAGGAGCGCCGAGCCACCCGCGGCCGTGAAGCACCCGGAGCAGTCCGCTCAGCGCCGACGGCAAGCAGGTCTCACGGCAGCGCCATGCGCATCATCCCGCCGTCGACCGGGACCTGCGTGCCGGTGATGTAGCCGGCCGGCTCCGAGGCCAGGAAGGCGACCAGGGCCGCCAGCTCTTCCGGCTCGCCGAAGCGGCCCATCGGGATGCGCTGCTGGATCTCGGCGCGCTGCGCCTCCTCGGTCGGGAACAGGCGGCCGACGATCTGCGGCGTCTTGATGCGGCCGGGGGCGATGCAGTTCACGGTGATGCCGTGCGGCGCCAGCTGTGCCGACAGGCTGCGCGACCAACTCCACAGCGCCGCCTTGGCCGGCCCGGCGGCGTTGACGTTCGGCTGCGTCATGGCACCCGTCAGGGTGATGATCCGGCCCCAGCCGGCGGCCTTCATCGCCGGCACCAGACGGTCGGTGATGCGCCGGGCGGCGGTGAAGTTGAGGGCGAAGGCCTCCTCCCACCACTCGTCGTCGCTCTGGCCGGCGTTCCCGGCGTCGCGCGGCCGCGAGCCGCCGGCGTTGTTGACCAGGATGTCGACGCCGCCGAGCAGCCGCAGCGCCTCGTCGGCGACGCGGGCGCAGCCCTCGGGCGTGGTGACGTCGGCGACGACGGCCTCGGCCGGTGGGGCCCCGGCGGCTGCCACGGCGTCGCGCAGCTCTGCCAGCGCCGCGTCGTTGCGGGCGGTGACCGCCAGACGCACACCTTCGGCAGCCAGCGCCAGCGCCGTCGCCCGCCCGATGCCCGTGCTGGCGCCGGTGACCAGCGCCCGCTTGCCGGCGATCCTCAGATCCATGCTCGTCTCCTGTCGATGCTGACGGCAGGCTACGGGCGGATGTGCTGCGTGCCAACCGGCGGCGGGGAACGACACCCGTCGCCGGTCGACGCGATCCCCGCGGAGCGCTTCACCCGCCGGCGAGCGGGAAGCGTTCCAGTTCGGTCTCGTCGAGCGCCGGGTAGCGCCGCTCCAGGACCAGCCGGAGCTCGTCCACCGGCCACTCCAGTGTCGGCCACGGCAGCCAGGTGCCGAGCGGCCGCGTCCAGGCCGCCGCCGCCGGCTGCGCCAGCCGGGCGATCGTCGAATGCGTGGTGGCGGTCCGGAACACCGGTGCGATGCCGGCCATCGCCGTCTCGACGGCGTCGCGCACGGCCTCCAGCCGCGGGTCCGGGTCGGCCTCGACGATCACCGCGTCGCCGCGCAGCCCGGCCCGGTCGAAGCCGAGCACGAACGGTGCCATGCGGCGCGCCAGCGCCCGCAGCGCCGCCCCGACCGGCGCCTCCAGGTGCGACCACAGGAGATCCGGCGCAGTCGGATACAGCGCCCGCACGTAGACGACCGAGAACGCCGTCAGGTGCAGGGTCGCGGCCGGCGCGAAATGCATCTCCAGCCCGGTCGCCGCCCGCATCCGCTCACGCAGCTCGACCATGGCTGTGCGGGTCGCATCCGGCGGGCGGATCTGCAGGTTCACCGCGAAGCACGCGCTGCCGAAGGCCAGTTCGCGCACCGGTGGCCGCCCGGCGCCGCTGCGCGGATCGCCGGGCGCGATGCTGCCCGTCATGGCGGGGGCTTCCGGTCAGGCCTTGGGGAAATCCTCGCCGAGGTCCCAGAACAGCCCGGTCATCATGCGCAGGCCATCGCGCATCAGCGGCGCCAGCACATGCTCGTCCGGGGCATGCTGCGAGCAGCCGGGATAGCTGTGCGGCACCCAGAGCGTCGGCATGCCGATCAACTCCAGGAAGATGTCGTTCGGCAGCGAGCCGCCGGAGTTCGGGATGATCCCGGGCTTCACGCCGAGCGTCCGCTCGATCGACCGTGCCGCCCACCCCACCGCCGGATGGTCGGGGTCGAGCCGCGAGGCGCGCATGATCTCCTGGCGCATGTTGTCGACCACGATGCCCTCGAAGCCCTGGGCCTCCAGATGCGCCCGGATCGCCGGCAGGAAGCCGTCGGGATCGGTGTCGACCACGAAGCGGATCTGGCAGACCGCCTCCGCGAAGGGCGGCACGGCGTTCTGCGGCTTGTCCGGGTTGCCGGAGATGAAGGACAGCACCTCGAAGGTGTTCCAGCCGAACACCTTCTCGGCGGCGGTGAAGCCGCGCTCGCCCCACCACGGGTCGATCTGCGGGTCGTCCGGCCCCGGCACCACCTGGATGCCGCCGAGTGCCGCGCGCACCGAGTTCTGCATCCGCTCCGGCTTGATCGCCTGCAGCTTCACATGCCCGTCGCGGTCGATGATCGTGGTGATGGCGTGCATCAGAACCACCGCCGGGTTGGCCAGCAGGCCGCCCCAGTTGCCGGAGTGGTGGCCGCCCTCGCGGTACTCCAGGCGCAGCCGGAAGTTCATCACCCCGCGGGTGCCGAGCTTCATGTCCGGCAGCTCGGCCCGCAGCCGCGGCCCGTCGGAGGCGATCAGCAGGTCGGCCCTCAGCAGGTCCTTGTTCGCCGCGCAGAACTCGCGCAGGCCCGGCGAGCCCATCTCCTCGGCCATCTCGATCAGGAATGTGACGTTGTAGCCGAGGTGGCCGCGGGTCGCCAGGACGTGGCGCATCGCCTCCATGTTGATGGCGTGCTGCCCCTTGTTGTCGGCGGTGCCGCGGCCGTACCAGCGCTCGCCCCAGCGCTCGTCGGCGGCGACGTCGAGGGTCCACGGATCGCGCCCGTCCTTCCAGCGGCCCTCCTCGCCGGGCACGGTGTCGCCATGGCCGTAGCAGAACAGCGTCGGCAGGGCCGGGTCCTCGACCCGGCGAGCCACCAGGAAGGGCGCCCGCGGCAGTGCCGGGTTCTCGTGGATCGAGACAGTGAAGCCCATCGCCTCGAAGCGCGGCCGCATCAGCTGTTCCTGGTAGGCGTAGAGGTCCGGGCGGTGCTCCTCCTCGCGCGACGAACTCGGCACCGCGACGCGGACCGCCAGCTCCTCGCGGAAACCGCCGGTGTCGAAATATTCCTCGATCGCCTCGACCGCCGCCTCGCGCGTGCTCATGACCGACTCCTCGTACTGTCCGGCTGGCGGCGGCCGTGAGCCGGCCGCCGCTCCATGCGAATCAAGTTCGGGACAGTGCCGAAATCGGCCCGGGGATGGAAGCCCCGAAGCCGGGTGCCCGGCGTCGGTCTCACGCTCTCAGTGCGACATGAACAGCGGCACGGTCATGACGCGCAGCATGTCGCGGGTGACGCCGCCCAGCACCAGCTCGCGCAGCCGGGCATGGCCGTAGCCGCCGAGCACCACCATGTCGACACCCTCGTCGGCGATCCGCGCCAGCAGCACGTCGCTGACCGTCAGGTCGCGCTGGGTGTAGACCTTGACCTCGACCTTGACGCCGTGGCGCGCCAGATGCGTGGCGATGTCGGCGCCGGGCTCCGCCCCATGGCCGCCCGGGCCGCGCTTCGGGTTGACGATCAGCACGATGACCTGCTCGGCCGCCTCCAGCATCGGCATGGCGTCGTTCACCGCGCGCGCCGCCTCGCGGCCGGCGTCCCATGCCACCACGACCTTGCGGCCCGGCGGCTGCATGGCGCCGATATAGGGCACCATCAGCACCGGCCGGCCGCCGCCGAGGATGACGTCCTCCGCCAGCTCCGGGGCGCCGGTCAGCGGGTCGTCCGGGTCGGACTGGCCCATGATCAGCAGGTCGGCGTAGCGGGCGTGGCGGGCGATCAGCTCGGCCAGCGGCTCGCGGGTGACCTCCCGGCGCACCTCGTAGCCGATTCCGGCCGCCGCCGCGCGGGCGGTGAAGGCATCGGTGATCTTCGCCAGGTCGGCCTCCAGGGACTGGTGCGCCTGCTCCAGGATCGACGCCGGGATCTGCGCCTCGACATAGGAGGGCAGGGAGGGGGCCGGTGCCGCGGCCAGCGCGGTCAGGTGCGCGCCGTGCCGCGCGGCGAGCGCGATCGCGGCGTCGGCACGCTTCACCGAGGCTTTCGAGGGGTCGAGGTGGACCAGCAGGTTCTTGAACGCCATGGGGCTCTCCCTTGTCACGCGGACCTGTCCCGCCGGGGGCGGTCCGACGCGGCGCAGTCCACCATCGCGGGAGTGCGGGTGCATTGACGTGGATCAGGCGGCGATGCGCACCGGCTTTACTCTTCGAGTTCCTCGGCGACCTGGCCGTAGTTGAGCACCGCGACCAGGGTGACGCCGCCGAGCACGTTGCCGATCAGGGTCGGGACGAAGAAGGCGCCGACATATGCCGCGAAGTCGGCCTCGCGGGTGTGCCGGTCCTCGTGTTCGAAGCTCTCCTCGTCCGCCGTCATACCCGACCTCGCCGCACAGATGTGTTGGTTGTAAGGAAGGGGCAGCGGAACCCGCCCCGTCGACGCCGCCCGACATGGAGAAGACAACGATGCAACCCTGTCCCTGCGGATCCGGCGCCGGCCTCGATGCATGCTGCGGGCCGATCATCGGCGGCAGCCCGGCCCGCACGGCGGAAGCGCTGATGCGCTCGCGCTACAGCGCCTATGCCTTTGGTGAACTCGACCACATCGAGCGGACGCAGGCGGTCGTGGCAGGCGAGGCCTTCGACCGCCCGGCCGCCGAGGCGATGGCGCGGACCGTCGAGTGGACGGGACTGGAGATCCTTGGCACCAGCGGCGGCGGCGAGCCGGATGACGCCGGCACCGTGGAATTCGCCGCGCACTTCCGCAGGGACGGGCAACCGCACGTGCTTCGCGAGGTCTCCAGCTTCCGTCGGGAGCAGGGTCGCTGGGTTTATGTGGATGGGGTCATAAGCCCCGGCAGCGTGCCGCGGCGGAGCGAGAAGGTGGGGCGCAACGCGCCGTGTCCCTGCGGTTCGGGGAAGAAGTACAAGAAGTGCTGCGGCGCCTGATCGTCACTCTGGTGCTTGCCGGGACTGGCCGAGCGCAATAAATATACCCACGTAAAGGGTATATTTTATCGGAGGCTGCCATGCCACACCCGATGGAGACGACGCTGACCGCGCGGGAGGCCTCGTTCGTCGCCGATATCGGCTATGACCGGGTGGCCAAGGCCTTCGATGGAGGTCGGGTCGCCAATGTCTCCCGAAGCCGCCGAACTCGCCGGCTGGACATTCGCGGCGCATTCTCACTCGCCGCCGCAGAGCGTCTGAAGCTGTATCCTGCGCCGGTGCGCGAGCACATCCAGGGTCAGATCGATGCGGCGATCGACGCGGCGCTGAGCCTGTCGGACGTGCGCGACGTCGAATGCCGGGACCAGGTGCTGGTCACCACGTTCAAAGCGACGAAATTGGCGCGGCTGGTCGAGGAGCGTCTCGGCAAGCTCGCCCGGCTGCATGATCTGGTGGTGGTCGACAATCAGCGTCAGGGCGGTGCGCCGACCTTCAGGGGCACCCGGATCATGGTGCGGCATCTGGCGGGACTGGTCCGCAGCCGCGTGGCGCGGCAGGAAATCGCCGAGGACTTCCCGGAGGTCACCGACGAGATGCTCGAGGTGGCAGAACTCTACGATCGGATCTACCCGCAACGTGGCCGACCGGTCGTCACGGGCGCCGGTGCGTGAAATTCCGCTTCCTGATCGACGCCAACCTGTCTCCGACCCTCTCGGGCTCTGCATGGGCACGCGGTCACGAGGCCTATCACGTCCGCGACCTCGGCCGGGAAAACGATGGCGATCCCGTCCTGCTTCGGCTGGTCGAGGACGAGGGGTTTACGCTGGTCACCAACAACATCGGGGAGTTCCGGGCCCGCTATCGGAACCGCCGGTTGTTCCACGCCGGCGCGGTATTCGTCGCCGAGGCGACCCGCGGGCGCCGGTATCAGGTCGCCGCCTTTGAGGCTGCTCTCGATTTCATGGATGCTCACGGCGCGATCGACGACGCGGAGCTATTGGTCGAGCCGGACTCCGAGACCGGCTGTCGTGTAAGTCTGTCGCCGCTGCCATAGGAGGGCGCCATGTCGTCCGTCGGCGTCAGGCGGCCACCACCAGATGCCCGGCACCACCCTCGGGCGAATCCGCCCGCTCAATTCTGACCGTGACGTCCAGGCCGAGCAGCGTGGCGAAGCGCACCAATCGGTCGAGGCTGTAGCTCGACCACTGCCCACGCAGCAGCGTCGACAGCTTCGGCTGCGGCAGTCCTATTACCTCACCGGCGGCGCGTTGCGTAAGGCTGCGGCGCGCGATCTCTTCGGCGATTGCCTTTACCATCCGCGCCTTCGCCAGTTCCAGTTCCGGGTTGGCGAAGCCGAGATCGGCAAATACGTTGCCAGAGGAGGCGGTGACGGTTGTGTCTTCTTCGCGCTTCGTCAAAACTCTCTCCGTTCGCGCACTATGGCGAAGCGTCGGCCCGCCGCAGCGCCATGCCCGGGGGACTCGCCCGGAAGACATCTACGGCCTTCAGGCGTTCCTTGATCCGGTCGATGTCAGCCTGGGGAGTCGCTCGCCCCGACTTCGACTTCTTCTTGAAGGCGTGCAAAACGTAGATGGCTTCCTCGTGCTCCACTGTAACCACGGTCCGATATGTGTCGGTTGCATAGTCCTCGACAATCTCGCGGACCTTGGCGCCTCGGAAAGCTGGATCACCAGTCAGTGGTTTGATCGACGCATCCGTGTCTCCGGTTTGTAACTTCCAAAGTACAAAGCCGACAGCACGGCGTAGGCTGGAGGGAAATTTTTGGACTTCCTTCAGTGAAGGCCCTACCCAAAAAACTTTCTTCTGATCAGGCATTTTTCACATCTTTCGATCACGAACGGACCAGTTTGCATGGCGTTCCTCCACTCAAGGTTTCCGTGACTTGTTGTCACTTTGATACCCTACAGGGTATTTAGCAACGATGCGCTCGTCAAGTGCCTTGGCAGCAGGATTGACGATTAGTGCCCGGAGTTGTCACTTCGTTCGTATGAACCACAGCACGCACCCCGACGTCGCGACCACGGCCCGCGCTGTCCTCCTCACCGCCGACGCCCGCGCCAAGGCCGCCGCCGGGCGCGCCGCCGCTGCCGCGTGGCGGGCCGGTGAGCTCGCGATGCCCGCCGCCATCGACCTCCCCGATCGCCCGGCGCGTCCCGCCGAGCCGGCGCTGCTGCCGCCGCGCGGTGTCAAGAAGCGCCGGATCACCGCGGCACCGGCCGGGCGCATCGCGCTGCTGCATGCGCTCGCCCATATCGAGCTGAACGCCGTGGACCTGTCCTGGGACGCGGTGGCGCGGTTTCCCGACGCCGGCTTCCCGCGCGACTATGTCGACGACTGGGTGCGGGTCGCCGACGAGGAGTCCAAGCACTTCCTGCTGCTGGCCGACCGGCTGGAGGGGCTCGGCGCGCGCTACGGCGAGCTTCCGGCGCATGACGGGCTGTGGCAGGCGGCGGCCGCGACCATGGACGACCCGCTGGCCCGCCATGCGGTGGTGCCGCTGGTGCTGGAGGCGCGCGGCCTCGACGTGACGCCGGCGATGATCGCGCGGCTGCGCGGCGTCGGCGACGATGCCTCGGCCGACATCCTGCAGGTGATCTTCGATGACGAGATCGGCCATGTGGCGGTCGGCAAGCGCTGGTTTGACCATTTGTGCATCCGCCGCGGCCTGGAGCCCGTATCGACCTGGCAGGCGATCGTGCGCGCGCGGTTCCGCGGCGGCGTGAAGCCGCCGTTCAACATCCCGGCGCGCGAGGCGGCGGGCTTCTCGGCGGCGTTCTACGGGCCGCTCGGCGAGGAATACGAAGCGGCGCGGTACGGGGCGGCGCAGGCGCGCGACTGAGCGTCAGCCGTCGTCCGGGCCGCCGACTGGCCCGGCCACGATACGCGCGCCAGGGAAGGCGACGTGGACCGCGGTGCCGCGCCCCTCGGCGCTGTCGATGCACAGCGTCGCCCCGTGCAGCTCGGCCAGCAGGCGGACGATGTGCAGTCCGAGGCCGACGCCGCGGTGCCGGCGGCTGAGGTGCGGGTGACCTTGCACGAAGGGTTCGGTGATGCGGCCGATTTGCTCGGCCGGGATGCCGCAACCGTGGTCGCGCACGCACAGTTCCCAGCGGCCGGCGCTGCCGGGCCGCCATTCGATGGCGATCTCGCTGCCCGGCTCGCTGAACTTGACCGCGTTGCCGATCAGGTTGGTGGCGATCTGCGACAGCGCCCGCCGGTCGGCCAGAAGTCGCGGCGCGTCATCGGCGATGTCGAGGCGAATCGCATGCGTGCCGAGCGGTGCCGCGCGGTCGAAGCCGAAGCCGATGTCGGCCAGCAGCGGCCGGATCGCCACCGCCTCTTCGTGCAGCGCGTAGGTGCCGCTCTCGATCCTGGAGACGTCGAGGATGTCGTTGATCAGGTCGACGAGCTGCGCCCCGCTCTTGGTGATCGCGTCGGTGTACTCGGCGTATTTTGGATTGCCGAGCGGGCCGAGGGTCTGCAGGCGCATCATGTCGCTGAAGCCGATGATGGCGTTGAGCGGTGTGCGCAGGTCATGGCTCATCATCGACAGGAAATCGGACTTGGCGCGGTTCGCCTGCTCGGCCGAGCGACGGCTTTCGCCCGCCACCGTCACCGCATCCTGGAGGTCGATGTAGGGCTTGCGCAGGTTGCTGGCGACGATGGCCTGGAAGATCAGCCAGAAGGAGCACAACTTGAAGATGTGGCCGACCAGGTTCGCCAGGCCATGCGGATCGACATAAACCATGAATGTGGCCTCGGCGGCCGCGGTGAGGGCGATCGACGCGACGAGCAGCGTCAACTCGTCCGGCTCGACCAGATCGCGTCGACGCAGCAGGACCACCGCGGCGCCGGCCAGCATCAGGATGATCGCGACCTCGCTGCCGATCTTGAACGGCGTCAGTCCGATGCCTTCGACATAGGTGTCGGGCAGGCCGCCCGACATGACCAGCGCCCCGAGCGCGATCGCCACCGCCCCGTTGGCGGCGAACAGCCACTCTTTGGTGAAGCTGCGGGTCGCCAGGATCGGGGCCAGGAACAGCAGCGCCGCCTCGTAGTAACGGGTGACGATCCAGAACTGCGAACTGGCGTTGGTGCCGCTGCGGGGCATGATCTCCAGGCCCTTGTATGACAGCGTGTGCGCCAGATCGAGCACGCCGACCCAGAAGTAGCCGCAGGCCAGGAACAGAAGGAAGTGGTTTCGCGTGAAGTCCTTCGTGTACCAGGACAACGAGAACATCACCAGCGCGACCGAAACGGCGAACAGTTCCGCCAGGGTGTGGAAGATGACGAAGTCGACGCTCGCGATCAGCCCGAGAACCGCGGTAAGAAACAGCGGGAACGACCAGAATCCGAGGGTCGTCATGCCGGTCGTAGCCAGGCGCGCCGCGATCTCGCGGCTGAACGGCCGGGCGGGGAGGCTCGTGGTCACCGGAAGTGGATCGCGGCGCCCGCGCGCCATGGAGCTTTGCAGTCTATCACCTGCTGCACCGGCTTCTCGCTGCTGCTGTGATGCATGAAAATCGACACTTTGAAGAATAGTGAAATTACGATCCGTGTCACTCGGGAAACACTTATTCAATATCTGGGTTAGAATCGGAGATTGGTTAATGATAAATTAACGAACTTCACATGTGTATATTGTGAGTTGACGGTGCCGTCGCCGGCGATGAACTTCGCTGTGGCGATCGACTTGGCGGTCTGCTACGGCGCCGGCGGTTTCGGCAACCGAACAATCCATTGACGGCTGCCGTTCGTATCGTTGCTGCGCAACGCTTGCCCGGCGCGCGCCGGTTGTTGCGTCGGGGGACCTGCCGGATCGGGAGTAGACAATGGCCACGCATCTCGCCGAATGGGAGTTCGACCATCCGCCGTCGGCGGTGTGGCCGCTGCTGGCCGATACCGCGCGCTTCAACGAGGCGGCGGGCCTGCCGAAGCATCCGGTGCGTCGCGAGCCGCAGCCGGACGGCTCGGTGCGCTATTTCGCCGAGGCCCGGATCGGGCCGTTCGCGCTCGCCTGGGAGGAAATCCCGGTCGAGTGGGTCTCCGATCGCTGGTTCCGGCACGAGCGGCGGTTCTCGCGCGGGCCGCTGGCGCGGCTGACGGCGTCGGCGGAACTGCGGGCCACTGAGCGTGGCACCGCCTGCCGCTACCTCCTGGAAGCCGAGCCGGCGGGGCTGATCGGCCGGGCGCTGCTGGCGGCCGGCTTCCTGGCCACCGCGGAGAAGGGCTTCGCCCGGCTGGTCGACGGTGTGCGCGAATACCTGGTCGGCCGCCGGCCGGTCGCCTACATGCCGCCGCGGCCGCCGCTCGACGAAGCCCGGCGGCAGCGCCTGGAGCGCGCTGTCGCCAGCATCGAGGCGAGCGGCCATGGCCACGGCCTTGCGCCGCGCCTGGCCGAGCTGGTGCGCAGCGGCCAGGACCTCGACGTGGAGCGCATCCGGCCGATCGCGCTGGCCCGGCGCTGGGACGTCGCCGAGCGCTGGGCCGTCGAACTCTGCCTGCAGGCGGTGCGCGACGGCATGCTGGAGTCGCGCTGGGACATCCTGTGCCCGCGCTGCCGCGGCGCCCAACTGGCGGCCAGCTCGCTCGACCGGCTGCCCACCCGGGCGCATTGCGACAGCTGCAACATCGGCTACGACCGCGACTTCGCCCACAACGTCGAGCTGAGCTTTCACCCGGCACCGAGCATGCGCCCGGTGGCGGAGGGCGAGTTCTGCCTGTTCGGTCCGATGTCGACCCCGCATGTGGCGGCACAGGTCGCCCTCGATCCCGGCGAGCGGCGGACCCTCCCGGCGGCGTTCCCGCACGGCGCCTGGCGGTATCGCACGCTGGAGCCGGGAGGCCAGGCCGACGTCACGATCGGCGCCGCCGGCATTCCGGCCGCGCTGGTTTCGGCCGACGGCGTGGCGGCCGGCGATGCCGCAATCGACGGCGTGCTGGCGCTGGAGAACCGCGACAGCCGGCGCCGGGTGGTGGTGATCGAGTCGCGGCGCTGGGTCGAGGACGCGCTGACGGCGCACCGGGCGACCACCTTGCAGGCGTTCCGCGACCTGTTCGCCGGCGAGGTGCTGCGGCCCGGCGACGAGGTGGCGATCGCCCAGATCGCACTGCTGTTCACCGATCTGTCGGGATCGACCGCGCTGTACGAGCGGATCGGCGACGCCGCCGCCTACCGGCTGGTGCGCGAGCATTTCGCCTTCCTGGCCCGCACCGTCCGCGCGCATGACGGCGCCATCGTGAAGACCATCGGCGACGCGGTGATGGCGGCCTTCGCCGAGCCGGCCGATGCGGTGCGGGCGGCGGTGGCGGTGCAGGCGGCGGTCGCCGGCTTCAACCGCGAGCAGGGCGGGACCGCAGCGGGCGCCGGCGGTATCGCCATCAAGATGGGCGTGCATGCCGGCCACTGCATCGCGGTCACCCTCAACGACCGGCTCGACTATTTCGGCTCGATGGTGAATCTGGCGGCCCGCCTGCAGGGCCTGGCCCAGTCCGGCGAAGTGCTGGTCTCCGGCTCGCTGGCGGACGATCCGCGGGTGCGCCGGGTGCTCGCCGGCGTGACGCCTGGCGTGCGTGGGACGGTGGCGGTGCGGGGGGTCGAGCGGCCGGTCGACGTGCTACGCTTGTCGGGACCGTTCGCGGAGCCGCATGCTTCCGAGACGGCAGTTGCCGTCAGGGGGATGCACGCATGACCGGACGTCCGTTGCTGGTGCTGTGGCTCGACGGTGCCGAGGCCTACGCGCGCGCGCTGCGCGACGCCGGACTTGCCGACCGGCTGGAGATCGTCTCGGTGCCGATGGCGCAAGCCATCCCCGAGGCGCTGGCAGCCCGGGCGTCGGCACTGCTGGCCTGGCGGGCGCCACCGTCGGCGCTGGCCGCCATGCCGCGGTTGCGCTGGCTGCAGGCGATGACCGCCGGGGTGGAGATGTGGCTCGGCCGGCCCGACCTGGATGCCGAGGTGCTGCTCAGCGCGGCGCGCGGCGTGCACCGGGTGTCGATGCCGGAGAACATCCTGGCGGCGCTGTTCCATCTCACCAAGCCGATCGTCGCCGCCGCCTTCGACCAGCGCGACTCGCGCTGGACCCGCCGGGTGTCGGTGCCGCTGGCCGGCAAGACCCTGGCCATCCTCGGCCTCGGCACCATCGGCGCCGAGCTGGCGCGCAAGGCGGTCGCCTTGGAGTTGCGGGTGATCGGCACCCGGCGCTCCGGACTGGCGGTGCCGGGGGTGGACGAGGTGTTCACGCCGGACCTGACCGACCATGTGCTGGCGGCTGCCGACTTCGTCGTGCTGCTGCTGCCGTCGACCCCGCAGACCCGCGACTTCATGAATGCCGCCCGGTTGGCGGCGATGCGGCCCGGCGCCTATCTGCTGAACTTCGGGCGCGGCGATGCGGTGGTCGACGCCGACCTGGTGTCGGCGGTGCGTGACGGCACCATCGCGGGTGCCGTCCTCGATGTCTTTCGCACCGAGCCGCTGCCGGCCGGACATCCGTTCTGGACCACCCCCGGCATCAGCGTGTGGCCGCATGTCGGCGGCCTGCATCCCCAGCGCGACGAACTGGTGGCGGAACTGGTGGTGGAGAACGCCCGACGCTTCCTCGACGGCCGGCCGCTGCTGCAGGCGGTGAGCCGGGCGGCCGGCTACTGACCGTCAATCGGCGCGGCCGAGCCTGCACTCGGGTTTCTCGTCCTCCAGGCAGCGCGCGAAATCGGCGGCGGCCGCCAAGCCCCGCTCGGCGTGGGCGACGGAACCCTGCAGGCAGGCCCGGTACTCGGTGAGCTTGGCGCGGTAGCTGTCCATGTCGTCGAGGCAGCGCTTGCGGGCAACGCCCGCATCGGTGGCGGCACTCGGATCGGTGGCCGGGATGGTGGTGGCACAGATCGGCTCCACCGGCTCGCTGCACAGGGCCTGTGCGACGGCGGCCGGGACGATCGCCGCGGCGACGGCGAGACCCAGCGACGCGGCCATCAGCATCGGCAGGAGCGTCGGCAGCGGTCGGATCGATCGGGCCATCGGATGGCTTTCGGTTGTGTCGGGACTGGCTTCTGCGCCGGGAAACCCCGGCTCAAGTCATCGGGTTCCCGGCTCCCGCCAATGTCCGGCGGCCCGGGCCGCCGGATCCGATCGAGAACTTTCTCGGGTGGGGAACGATTGCGGGGGAATTCCGGACCCGTCGGGGTCGTCCTTTGGGCAGGCGGCGCGACGGTCCAGCCGCGCCGGTCATCCTTGGTTCGTGCCTGTCGGCCTAGAGGAAAAGCCATGACACCGATGCTCCGTCCGATGCTGCTGGCTGCCGCGGCGGCGATGCTCGCATTCGCCGTACCGGTCGGCCCCGGGATAGCCGCCCAGGGTTCATCCACGGCCTCGTCACAACCCGGGCCGGAGCCGGGCCGGGCCGCGATCAAGGAGTTCACCGACGAAGAGCTGAAGTCGTTCGCGGAAGCCTCGCTGCAGGTCGAGCGGATCGGCAGCAAGTGGAATCCGAGGATTTCCGACGCCGGCAGCAAGTCGGACGAGGAAGAGCTGCGCGAGCAGGCGATGAACGAGATGGTCTCGGCCGTGCAGGAGAAGGGGTTGTCCGTCGATCGCTACAACCGCATCGCGCTCGCCGTGCAGTCGGATCCGGAGATCGCACGCACGGTGCAGACTTACCGGGCCGCGCAGCCTTAGGGCGCGGTTCGGACACCGGAGCGACCGCGACCCGTCTCCCTCCCCGGGTCCGCGGTCGCTCCGGCCCAAATCTGTCGGACCTGCTCGGTCAAGGCTTCCGGAGGGTTCCCTTTTCTGCGGGCGTCCCGCACCATGCTTCGGGGGCAGTGAACCGAGGCCGGATCAACCGGCCCGGAGAGCGGCATGGCGGGTGCTTTGCCCGGCGTTGCCGATTCTGTCGCACGTGCCCCGGCGAGACTGGGGGACCAAGCATGCCCGAAATCTTCAACTGTTTTCCGCTCACCGTGTTCAAGGACACGGTCGGCCTGCCGCAGGAGTATCGGAACAGACTGGCGTCGCGGGTGATCGAGGCGTGGGAAAGCGGGCCAAAGGCCGGACAGGACCGGCGCAACGCCTGGACCGGCGACCGCAACGGTGCCGAGGCGCTGCACCACGATCCCGAGTTCCAGCCGCTGTTCAGGGCGTTGCGGGTGCGAATGCGGCGCTACCTTGAGGCGCTGTCGGTCGATCCGGCACGGCTGGAGCTGTTCTACACGCGCGCCTGGGGCACCGTCAGCGCGCGCGGCCAGAGCATCCGCCGGCACCGCCACAACCAGTCGCACATCTCGCTGGTCTACTACCCGCTGAAGGACGCCGGCACCGGCAACCTGATGTTCCACAATCCCGAGCCGCACAACGAGTTCACCCCCGGCCTGTTCGAGCCGCACGCGCTCTCCCAGGGGCTGCTGACCGGCAGCAACGTCCTGAACAGCGAGATGGTGAACCTGCCGGTGGCGGAGGATGACGTGGTCATCTTCCCCTCCAAGATCTACCACGCCACCGAGCCGAACGAGGCCGAGGGCCAGCGGGTCTCGATCGCGGTCGACGTGGTCGCCGCCCTGAAGGATTCGGCCGGCGTGGAGTACGTCATGCCGCCGGTGCGGCAGTGGCGCAGCTCAGAGGCGTTCTGAGGCAGAGGTTTGTGGCAGCGCGGGTCGGCTGCGTGGTCACGACGGCTTGAGAACGTGGTCGATCCTGTCCCGCAGCGATTTCTGGGACACCGGCTTGGCGAGATAGCCGTCGACCCGCAGGTCCTTCGCCGCGACCACGGTGTCGCGGTTGGTATCGGCGGTCAGAAAGATCACCGGGGTCCTGGAAAGCTCCGGGTGCCCGAGAGCGCGCAGCTTCCGCAGGAAGGTGATGCCGTCGATCGGCTCCATGTGGATGTCGCAGAGGATCACGTGCGGGCGCACCCGCAGCAACTCCTTGAAGCCGTCCGCCCCATTGCCGGCCTCGGTGATCAGGCGGAAGCCGATCTGCCGCAGCAGCCGGCAGATGATCTGGCGGATATGCACCTCGTCCTCGAGCACCAGGATGCGGATCGGCTCGTACTGACTGCCCTCGATGAACTGGCTCATGCGGCGCTCCCGCGGGTTTTCAGGATCTTCGGCAGGGCGGCGCGGAACTCGTCGAGCGTCGGTTCCAGCACCTCGGCCAGTATGGCCGCGAAGTCGGCGTCGCCGGCGTCCAGGGCGTCCTGCATGTCGGAGGCGATCCGGCCCAGCCGGTTGGCGCCGACCGAAAGCGTCGCGCCCTTCAGCGAGTGGACGGCCTGCCGTGCCGCGCCGGGGTCGCTCGCGGCCAGCGCCCGGTTGATGTCCTGCACCTTGGTCACCCAGGCGAGTGCTGCGCCGGCGATCAGCTCGCACGCCTCCTGGTCGAGGCCGCCTGCTGCGTCGCCGAGCACCGCGGGGTCGAAGACGTCGGGATCCCAGTCCGGTGCCGCAGCCGGCCCGGCCGGTCGCGCATCCTGGCCGGCGGGGCGGCGCAGCGGCAGGGCCTGGGGCAGGTGGGCCGCCAGGGCGGCGCCGAGTCTGCGGCTGTCGACCGGCTTGGTCAGGTAGCCGTCCATCCCGGCGGCGATGCAGGCGGCTTCGGTCCCGGCCATCGCGTCGGCGGTCAGCGCCAGGATCGGCAGCCTCCGGCCGTCCGGCTGCTCGCCGGCCCGCACGGCGCGCGCCAGCTCGAAGCCGTCCATCTCCGGCATGTTGAAGTCGGTCAGCAGCAGGCCGTGGACGTCGCGGTCCAGCCGGTCGAGGGCGATCCGGCCGTTTTCGGCGATCTCGCAGGCGAAGCCCATCCGGGCGAGCATCTGCCGGATGACGAGCTGGTTGGTCTCGTTGTCCTCGGCGACCAGCACCATGGCCCCGGCCGCCCTGGCCTCGTCGACGGGGGGTGGGGCATAGGCCAGATCCTCGCGATCGTCGGCTGCGACGGCATCGGCCGACTCCAGTCCGAGCGATACCGCGACCGCCCGCCACAGCGTGGCGCGCGACAGCGGCAGGGTCAGCGCCATGGCGCAGGCGGCGCGCGTCTGCGGCGGCAGTGCTGCCAGCTTGGCCCGGCTGCCGGCCAGCGCGACGGTGGTCCCGGAGCCGGCGAGCGCCACCACATCGAGGTCCGGTGCTCCGCAGTCCGCTACGCACAGGCCGGCCCCGGCGATCTCGGCGGGCCCTGCCGATGACAGGACCCGGACATCGTTCACGCCGGTCGCCCGCAGCCAGCGTCCGGCGATTCCCGCGACGCCATCGGACAGACCCACCAGGCAGACCGACGCGTCCGAGAGGTCGCCCGGGTAGCGGGGAGGCCCGCCCGCACCGGCCGGCAGCGGCAGTTCGAGCCAGAACACCGAGCCCTCGCCGGCGACGCTCTGGACGCCGATCCGCCCGCCCATCAGCTGCGTCAATCGCTGGCAGATCGACAGCCCGAGGCCGGTGCCGCCGTATTTCCGCGATGTCGAGGCATCGGCCTGCATGAAGGCCTGGAACAGCCGGCCCTGCTGTTCCGGCGTCAGCCCGATGCCGGTGTCGCTCACCTCGAAGCGCAGCAGGTCGGCCGCAGCCGGGTACACGCGGATGCCGACCGAGCCGGTCTGCGTGAACTTCACGGCGTTGCCGCCGAGGTTCAGCAGGATCTGCCGGATCCGCGTCGGGTCGCCCAGCCGGCCGTCGACCATGTCGGGATCGACGTCGACGATGAGCTCGAGGCCCTTGGCCTCGACGCGCGGCGCCAGCAACTCGGCGCAGCCGTCCACAACTTCCGCCAGCGAGAACCCCACCCGCTCGATGTCGAGCTTGCCCGCCTCGATCTTCGAGAAGTCCAGGATGTCGTTGATGATGGTCAGCAGTGCCAAGGCGGAGTCGTTGATCACCTTGGCCATGCGCCGCTGCTCGGCATCGAGCCGGGTCAGCGTCAGCAGTTCGGCCATCGACATCACGCCGTTCATCGGCGTGCGGATCTCGTGGCTCATTGTGGCGAGGAAGGTGGACTTCGCACGGGTCGCGGCTTCCGCGACCTCCTTGGCGCCGGTCAGCTCGGCCTCGGCCCTCTGCCGGGCGGCGACCTCGACCCTGAGCTTCACCGCGTAGAGCGCCACGATCGCGAACACCACGATCGCCACGAACAGCAGCACGACGTTGCGCCGCATGGTGTCGACCGCGTGTGCCAGCACGCTGTCCATGTCGCGGGCGAGGTAGATCTGCAGCGGCATCGCCCGGTTGCCGTCCAGGATCGCCTTGGTCGCGATGAACGACCTGCCGCCGGCCTGCACGGTCCCGGTGACATCGGCGGCCTGCAGCGTGCCGACCACGATCCGCTCGAAGCTGTCGGCCTGGCGGTAGCGGGCCAGGAAGCGCTCGGTGTCGCGGTCCATCTCGTCGGCATGCTCGACGAAGTCCGGGTGACCCAGGATCTTGTTGCCGAGGTCGGTGGCGAACACCACGTCGCCGATCCCGGCCAGGGCGTCGGCGGTCTCGATCAGCGTGCGCGACAGCGAGTTCAGCGACAGGTCGACCCCGAGGACCGCCCACAGCGCGCCTGACGCGTCGTAGATCGGCCGCGCGTAGGTGACGCCGAGCTTGCCGCTCGAGGCGAACACGTAGGCCTCGGTCCACACCGGCTTGCCGGCCCACAGAGCGGACCGGTACCACGGCCGGCTGCGTGGATCGTAGGACGCGGCGCCGGCCCCGGCCGGCGTCCAGTCTCCGGTGGCCGCGTCGAGGGTCTCCCAGCGGCCGGCCGGGTCCTCAGCGGGTTGGTCGATGATCCGGCGGCGCAGTCCGGCGCCCTGGTCGCCGGCGATCTCCAGGTCCTGGACGTGCAGGAAGCGGCCGTCGGGAAAGCCGAGAAACGCGCCGTTCAGCTGCTCGAACTGCTGGATCGGGCCGTTCGCGATGCCGAAGAACAGGTCGCGCTGCCCGGCCTCCGCGACTCGCTCGATGCCCGACGTCTCGACCGTCCGGCCCAGAGTGAGTGCCGGCTCGAAGATGTGGGTGAGGGCGCGGGTGAAAGCTTCGGTGGCGCGCCGGAGGTCGTCGGTGGCAGTCGCCACCAGTTCGGCCTTCTGCGACTGGTAGACCAGATAGGACACGCCGCCACCGCCCACGACCACGAGCAGCGAGACCACCAGCGCAAGGACCGAGCGGCGCATCCGGATCTTTCGGTGGTCTCCGTCCGGGCGAATGTCCTGCGCCGCGTCCGCGAGATAGGCACAATCAACATAAAATTCGCCGAAAGATTATTGTACCTGACTCCGCGATTGGCAAATGCCGTTGCGTGACGCGCGCCGGCCCGGCGCCGACGCGCGTCCGCGAGCGATGCTGCGTCTATTTCGCCGGTCCGGTCCAGGCGTCCATGCCGTCGAGCTTCTTCTGCCGCTTTTCGGCATCGGAGAGCTTCCAGTTGAAGCCGAAGGCGGCACCCTCCCACGACCCGTAGGTCGGGTTGGCGATCATGATCCAGTCGCGGCCCCAGCGATCCTGGTGTTTCCTGTAGACCTCCATCCGCTGGGCAGGGCTGGTGTCGGACTCGTCGGTGAAGTCACCGAGGTTGTCGCCGATGTTCAGCAGCACCCGGTGGGTGGCGCCGACCGCGGTGCGCCGCGGGCTCTTGGCGGAGGCCTTCCACTCCTCCTTCTCGCCGCGCGTCAGCACGTTGGCGCCGCTGTCGTCGACCGGGTAGCCGAGCTTCTTGAGGTTCGAGATCGTGGCCTTCTCCTCGATGTCCTTGCGGTTCGAGATGTAGAAGATCGCCACTTTCTTCGACTGCGCGTATTTGATGAATTCGAGGGAGCCGGGGATCGGCCGGCCGGTCTCTGCGTTCACGAACTCGGTCCAGGTCTTGGAGCCGAAGTTCTGGCCGGTCTTGACGGTCCAGGCCTGATACTCGGAATTGTCGAGCACGGTCTCGTCGATGTCGAGGATCACCGCCGGCGGCTTGCGCCGATAGTCCGCGCCCTGCTCGCCGGGCAGCGCCGTCCAGGTCCGGTCCGCCAGCGCCTGGTCGAGCCGCATCTTCGCCAGCATGAACATGCCATAGGCGTTGGCCTTGAACTCGACGGCGTTCTGCGTCCAGTAGGTCGCGTTCATCCCGTCGTTGGCGGCGGCCTCCTTGACGGCGGGCGCACTGGCGGCGGGCGGGGTTGCGGCCGCCGGGGCAGTGGCGGCCGGATCCTTGGTCTGCGCGCAGGCGCCGAGGGCCAGCGCGACGAGGCTCGCGGCGGCGAGCCCGCCGAGCCGGCGGCGCGTCGATTCGGACATGGTGTGCCTCTCTCGTTCCCTGTGATCCCGAACCACCCGGTCACGCACCGTCCGGTCCCGCGTCGGGCGGTCGGTCGTCCGCTTTCGGTTGCGAACATGGTGCCGCCGTTCGGGCACGGCCGCCAAGCGCAATCGCCGTCTCAGGCGGGTCCGGCGATCTCCCGCCAGGTCTCGCGAAGCCACTCCGCGCAGGCGATCGACTGCTCGAACAGCGAGTACCGGCAGCCCTCGCCGTAGTCGAAGCCGGGGATGAACTCGGTGCTGATCTGGCCGAGCGGGCTCGCCGGATCGCCGGCGTGCCGACGCATCAGCTGTCGGACCACCTCTTTCCAGGGCTCCAGCCGGCCGGCATCCCAGGGCGCGTGATACATGCCGGGGCCGGGGTCGGCGAACGGGTACTGGATGCCGCGACCGGGCTTGCCGTCGGCGCCGGTGGCTGCGGTGTTGCGCGGGTTGTTCGGCACCGCCGAGCGGGCGTGGCAGTGCCGCACCCAGCCGGCGTCGATCCAGCTGCCGCAGACATGGCCCGGGCGGAACGGGTCGAGCACCAGCCGCCCGGCCTCGACGTCGGCTCGGATGCCGCTGACGTCCTGCTCCTCGGGATGGTCGATCTTGAAGATCACGTGGCTGTGGTCGAGGGTCATGCGCCAGGGCAGGCCGCGCGCCTCGACCAGGCGGGCGACCGGCGCCACCCGCCGGAAGTCCTCCGACCACATGTTGACGTGGATCTCGAAGCAAGGCTCGACGCCGCGGCGCTCGCCCTCCTCGTACGCGAAGGCGTAGAAGTCGGCGACCTCCTTGTCGGTGACCGGCCGGCCGTCGGCGTGCAGCGCCTTGACCTGCACGTTGTGGATGATCGACCCGAGCCGCCGGGCGGTGTCCAGGTTCTTCAGCAGCAGCGGCTCGTCCTGGCCCAGCGCGTAGAACCAGCCGCCGCAGCGCACCGGGATGCCGTATTTCTCGCTCGCCCGCGCGAAGTCGTCGATCTGATCGGGATCCGGGGTCTTGTCGACATAGTCGAACACTCCGGAATCGCGGACCATGCGGAAGCGGGTGTCGACGTCCGGCATCGGGTCGGCGTGGGCGTGCCTGATGCCGTTGGTCTGGATCCCGATCGGCAGCGTGCCGGCGTGGCCGGTCACGACGGTCAGCCCATCATGGACGCGAAGGCGCTGCGCGCGCCGCCGGTCTTCTGGGTCTTGAAAATCGATCCCGCATCGGGGGCGGGGGGCAGCGGCACGCGGATCGGGTTGGCGACCATGCGCGGCTGGGTGGTCGGCTTGCCGCAGATCATGCGGTCGTGCAGGTCCTCCCAGAACGCCCGCTGCGGCAGCCGCTGGTAGTAGGAAGCGCCGCCGACCAGTGGCCAGGCGTCGGCCGCCAGGCACTCGTAGAACAGGATCATGCGGTTGCGGTCGCTCAGGTTCGGCGCCGAGCCGTGCAGCGCGCGGACGTGATGCACGGTCATCGAGCCGGCCTTGCCGGTCAGTGTCACCGCCTTGTGGTGGTGGAAGTCGGGATCCGACGGGTCGATGGCGCCGCAGAACACGCCCTCGGCATTGGTGTGGGCCAGCACCGGTCCCCGGTGGCTGCCCGGGATCACCTGCAGCGGGCCGTTGGCCGCGTCGACATCCTCCAGCATCAGCCCGACCGCCAGCAGGTCGTCGTTGGAATGCGGGTAGAACGCCCAGTCCTGGTGCCACTCCACGGCAGCACCACCACCCGGCGCCTTGGTGTTGAGCTTGGAGGTGCTGAGCGCCACGTCGGGACCCAGCAGGGTGCGCAGCACGCCGGTGATGCGGCTGTTCAGCAGGGTGTCCCAGTAGATCGGATGCTGCTTGTGCGGCAGCTTGATGCGGGTCAGCCGCGGGTTGTCGGCGCAATGGCCGTCGTCCAGGTCGAAGACGTCGTCGCTCTCGGTCACCGCGCGCGAGCGGTCGATCAGCTCGTAGGTGACCTTGCGCATCGCGTCGAGCTGGGCCGGCGTGATCGCGTTCTCCACCAACAGGTAGCCGTTCTCGCGGTAGAACGCGACTTGCTCCTCGGTCAGCGCGGCGGCGGGGCTCTGGACGTTCATGGCGCGGCTCCTCCTGCTACCCGGGTCCTGCGCGCAACCGCGGCGGCCCGGCTTCTCCAGTCGCGATGAGTATGGTATCGATAACATCAGAGTGTCAACGCGCGGCCAGGAGAGCTTCACGGTGATTGACGCCGGTGCGCCGCATCGCTGGGTGACCATGCAGGATGTCGCCCGCGCCGCCGGCGTCTCCACCATCACCGTGTCGCGGGTGCTGCGCACGCCGGGAAAGGTCAAGGCGGATACCCGGGCCCGGGTCGAGGCCGCGGTCCGCGCGCTCGGCTATGTGCCGGACCAGGTCGCCGGCAGCCTGTCGTCGCGCGAGAGCCGGCTGGTGGCGGCGCTGGTGTCGACCCTGTCCGGCTCGATCTTCGCCTCGACCGTCGACGGCCTGGCGCAGAGCCTGCGCGAAGCCGATCACCAGCTGCTGCTCGGCACCACCGAATACTCCAGCGCCAGCGAGCAGGCGCTGCTCGCGGCGGCGCTCAGCCGGCGGCCGGACGGCATCGTGCTGACCAGCGGCGACCATACGCCGGCGGCGCGCGCCATGCTGGCGGGGGCCGGCATCCCGGTGGTCGAGGTCTGGGAGCTGCCGGACGATCCGATCGACATGGCGGTCGGCTTCTCGAACCTGGAAGCCGGCCGGGCAATGACCCGGCATTTGCACGCCACCGGGCGGCGGCGCATCGGCTTCATCGGCGGCACCCGTCCGGCCGGCGGCGACGGCGACCATCGCGGCCGGCTGCGCCGCCAGGGCTACGAGGCGGCGCTGACCGAGCTCGGCCTCGGTCCGGCGCGGCTGGTGGCCGAGCCCGCCAGCGGCCCGATGGTCGAGCGCGGCGCCCGCGACCTGGCAGCACTGCTGGCGCGCTGGCCGGACACCGACGCGGTCTTCTGCTCCAGCGATTCCGTCGCGCTCGGCGCCGTCAGCGAGGCTCGTCGCTGCGGCATCGCGGTGCCCGGAACGCTGGCGATCGCCGGCTTCGGCGACTTCGAGTTCGCTGGCGATTGCGGCCTCGGGCTCACCTCAGTGAGCATCCCCGGATACGACATCGGCACCGAGGCCGGCCGGATGCTGCTGGCGGCCAAGCGCGGCGAGCGGGCGGCGGAGCCGATGATCGATGTCGGCTTCCGGATCGTCCGGCGGGCCACCGCCTGAGCCTTGGCGGCTACGGCGCCGGGCGGCGCGCGAACCCGGCGAGGGCGGCCGTGGCGGCCAGCGTTCCCGCGGCGATGATCGTGCCGGGAACGCCGATCGCGGCGAACAGCCAGGGGCCGGCCGCCGCCGCCAGCATCGTCGAACCGATCACCAGGGCGAGGCGCAGCCGCAGCACGGCGGCGAAGTCGTCGGCGGCGAGCCGGCCGCCCAGGAAGCTCAGCATCTGCACGCCGGCGGCGGCACCGCCGAGCCCGCCGGCAAAGGCGATGACGCTCGACAGCAGCAAGGCGGGAGCGGGTTCCAGCAGCAGGATCGGCACCGGCAGCAGCGCCAATCCAGTGCCGATCGCGGCATAGCCGAGGAACAGCGCGCGCCAGGGGTCGGCCGGCTTCCACAGCACCACGGCGATACTGCCCAGCAACTCGCCCGCCGCGTAGCCGCCCAGCAGCATCGCCACCCCAGCCAGCGCCTGCGGGCCGTGATTGCCGATCCCCGACAGCAGCAGCGGCACGCCGAGCGTGAAGCCGAGGCCCATCGCGGCGCCGCGCACGGCGGTGGTAAGCAGGATCGTCCAGGTGCCGGGACAGCGGCCCGCCGCGGCCGCACCGCGGGCGAGGCGTGCCAGGACCGAGGCGGGACGGGCGGGACGCTGGCCGGGGTGGCCGTCGAGCCGGGCGCCGACCGCCGCCACCGCGCCGGCGGCGGCCAGGAAGCTGACGGCGTTCAGGCTCAGCAGGTGGATCGCGGGGGCCACGGCCACCCAGGCGGCGGCGAGGAACGGCCCGGCCACCTGGGCGGTGCGGGTGGTGGCGTCGAACAGCCCGTTTGCGGCGCGCAGCCGGTCCGGATCCGGCACCAGCAGGGGCACCCCCGAGGTCAGTGCCGGGCTCACCAGCCCGGCGAGCGCGGCCAGCAGCACCGAGGCGGCGACCAGCACCGGCAGGGTGAGCCCGTGGCCCAGCGCGAACGCCACCACCAGCCCGGCGACGGCGCAGCCCGCCAGGTTGGCGGCGACAATCAGCGTGCGGCGCGGCAGCAGGTCGGCGATCGCGCCGCCGAGCAGGGCGGCCGCCAGCGTCGCCGCCGATTGCGCCGCAAGCAGGAAAGACGCATCGCCGCCGGCGAGGCCGACCGCGAGCCAGACCGCGCCGACCCGGTACAGCTCGCTGCCGGTTGCCGACACCGCTAGGCCGCCCCACAGCACGCGGATCGGCCGCTCGGCCAGCAGCGCGAGGAAGGGATGCGTCACCGGCGATCCTCCGTCTCGCGCCATGGGGCCGGCGATGATCCGGCCGCCCCGGATGCACCACAAGGTTGCAGGCGGGAGGCGGCCGGTGGCGCGGGATGCGGCGGGCGCGTGGCGGCTGCGGGCGGGAGCGAATCGGGCGGTGGTATGCTCGACCCCGCCGCCCTCCGCGGGCCGACTCTCGTCGTCGCCGCAGGTTTTGGTGGGGCCATCCTCACTTGTCGTCATCCCGGACCGGCCCGCCCTCGGCGGGACGGAGCCGGACCCATGAGGCGACGAGCGCCTGCTGCCGCCTTCGCGGCGGCGGGTGGGTCCCGGGTCGTCGCTGCGCGCCGCCCGGGATGACGACAATGGAAAAGGGCCGCCGGGTGTGACGAGCTTTGTCGGCGAAACCGGGAAAATTCGCTCTGAGAGCGCAACGCGCGGCCGCGAAGGGCTGGGTGGGGGTCAGCCCGGGCCCGCCGCCGCCCGCTCGATCGCCGGCCGCCACTCGGGTTCGACCGGCAGGCCGAAGACGTCGCCCAGCGCCCGCTCGATGCCGTCGGCGTCGAGCGTGGTCCGCTCGGTCCGGCCGTCCGGGCGGCGGATCCCGAAGCGGCCGTCGAGCAGGGTGTAGCGGCAGTCGGCGGCGGTGCGGGCGACGCGGATGCCGTGACGGAAATGCGAGGTCGGATGCGTCGAGGTGTACCAGTTGGCGGCTTCGTAGTCGGCGTCACGCTGCGGCTCCGGCCCGATCTCGTAGACCGGCAGCCAGGCACCGTCGCGGCGCACCTGCATCAGCAGGTCCTCGCCGAACCGGACCAGCCGGTAGCTGTCATGCCCGGTGGACTGCGGCGCGTCGGTCGCCATCCGCAGCGGTGCCGTGAGCGCGCAGGTGCCGAAGCCGACGTCGGCCAGCCAGTCCTCGCCGTCGAGGCCGATCCTCAGCACCATGTGGGTGCGGGCCGGCGGCGGCGTGCCGGCGGGCGCGTTCCAGCGCACCCGCGCCGCCAAGCCGGTGACTTCGAAGCCGATCGCCAGCAGCACCCGGCGGAACAGCCCGTTCTGCTCGAAGCAGTAGCCGCCGCGGCGCCGGCCGATCAGCTTGGCGTCGACGGCGGCCGGCGCCAGATCGACGCCGCGGCCCAGCAGCACGTCCAGGTTCTCGAAGGGAATGGCGTCGGGGTGGCGGGCGTGCAGGGCGCGCAAAGTCGCCAGGTCCGGCCGCAACGGACCAGTGTGGCCGATACGGACGGCATAGGCGGCAAGGTCGACGCCCGGCCCGCGGTCGTCCCCGGCAACCGCCGCCATGATCTGCCGGACCGCGACCGGCGCATGCACGTCGAGGACGCGAAGCGACGGATTGCCGGCAGGGAAGGCACGCCTCACCTCGGCACGGGTGGCGGCGTCGACGCCGCCGCCGATGGCGACGAGGTCGAACTCGGCGGGTGCGAACGCGTCGGCCGCACGCTCCGGATGGAGCGTGCCGGTGACGTCCAGGCCGAGTTCGGCGAGCTCGCGGGTCAGCGCGTCCAGCACCGCCTCGTCGCGGTCGATCAGCAGGATCCGCGCGCTCACGCCGTCGCCTCCGCGTAAGGCAGCACAGCCCGCGCCTCGCGCAGCGCCCGTGCCCACCAGCCGAGCCGCGCCAGCATCACTCGCGCCGCGGTCTCGGCGCCGGTCGGTTCGCGCAGCGCACCCGCCTCGTCGAACTGGCTCCAGGCATTGGCGAACACCACCCCGTCGCGGGTGCCGAAGGCGTGAAGCTCGGCGAACACCTGGCGCAGATGCTCGACGGCGCGGATGCCGCCGGAAGTCGCACCATAGGACACGAAGGCGACCGGCTTGGCGTTCCACTCGTCCTTGCCGGAATCGATCAGCGCCTTCAGGGGAGCCGGGTAGGAGTGGTTGTACTCCGGCACCACGACGACGAAGGCATCGGCCTGGCCGAGCCGGCGGCGCAGGGCGGCGCGTGCCTCGGCGTCGGTGCCGGCGACACCGAGTGCCACGGCCGGGTCGATCGGATCGATGACGTCGAGGCCGAAGCCGCCGTGCCGTTCGATCCGCTCCACCGCCCAGCGTGCAACGGTGTCGCAGAACCGGCCGGGCCGGGCGCTGCCGTAGATCAGCGCGAGGTCGAGGGTCTGGGTGCTGGAAGAGGTCATGGGGCTCGCGTTCCTGGGTTGCTGTGAGCGTGAGCCAGGGGATATAGAACCTCAACAATAATTGAGGTCAAGGGCATGACCGCGGAAAAAGCCAACGACGTCCACCGGCTGCTGACGGTCGGCGAAGTGGCGGCGCGCAGCGGTGTTGCGGTGTCGGCGCTGCACTTCTACGAGGCCAGGGGCCTGATCGCGAGCCGGCGCAGCGAAGGCAACCAGCGCCGCTATCAGCGCGAGGTGCTGCGGCGCGTCGCGGTGATCAAGGTGGCGCAGCGCGTCGGCATCCCGCTGGCCGAGATCGGCCGCGCCCTGTCGGCGCTGCCGGAGGGCCGCGTACCGACGTCCGAGGACTGGCAGGCGCTGTCGCAGCGCTGGCGTGGCGAACTCGACGCCCGGATCGCCAGGCTGACCCGGCTGCGCGACCTGCTCGACGGCTGCATCGGCTGCGGCTGCCTGTCGGTGCGCGACTGCCCGCTGCGCAACCCCAGGGATGCGCTGGCCGAGCAGGGCCCGGGGCCGCGCCTGCTGGATCCGGGGTGACGCCGGCGGCGGGGCCTGCGCGCGTGGGCTTTCCTCCCCATGCCCTTGGCGCCTGCATCCGGCGCTCCTAAGATGCCTGCCCTTCCTGTAGTTCACGCACTCCGGAGCTTCCGATGACCGACGCGGCCGCATCCCGCGAATCCCTCACCCGTGACAACCAGCCCCGCATCGATGCCGAGGAGATCCTCGCGGGCATCCTCGACTGGGTTGCGGTGGAGACGCCCACCAGCCAGGCGGCCGAGGTCGACAAGCTGGCCGACAAGGTGCAGGCGGTGTGGGACGGCGTCGGCTGCACCACCGAGCGCATCCCGGGCCGCGACGGCTTCGGCGACCACCTGCTGGTGCGCAGCCCGGACTGGCGCGAGGGCGAGCCGTCGATCCTGGTGCTGAGCCACATGGACACCGTGCACCCGCTCGGCACCATCGAGCGCGACAACCCGGTTCGGCGCGACGGCGACCGGGTCTACGGCCCCGGCATCTACGACATGAAGGCCGGCGCCTATCTGCCCTACTATGCGTGGCGGCACCTGAAGCGTGCCGGCCGTGCCAACGGCATGCCGGTGACCTTCCTCTACGTCTCCGAGGAGGAGATGGGCAGCCCGACCAGCCGCGCGGTGATCGAGCGCGAGGCGCGCAAGGCGAAATACGTGCTGGTGACCGAGCCGGCCCGCGACGGCGGCAAGATCGTCACGGCGCGCAAGGGCGTGGCGGGGTTCACCGTCAAGATCACCGGCCGCCCCGCCCATGCCGGTGCCCGCCACGAGGACGGTCGCAGCGCCGTGAAGGAACTGGCCCACCAGATCCTGGAGATCGAGGGCTACACCGACTACGCCCGCGGCATCACCACCAATGTCGGCCTGGTGCAGGCCGGCACCGGCGTCAACGTGGTGCCGCGCGAGGCGACCGCCAGGGTCGACGTGCGTGTTGCCACCGCTGCCGACGGCGAGGAGATGACGACGCGCATGCTGAACCTCAAGCCGCGCGATCCCGACGTGACGATCGAGGTCACCGGCGGCATGAACCGCCCGCCCTACGAGCGCAACGCGGCGGTGGACGCGCTGTTCGTGCAGGCGCAGTCGCTGGCCGCGAAGGCCGGGCTGGACCTGCAGTCCACGGTGCTGACCGGCGGCGGCTCGGACGGCAACTTCACCGCGGCCCTCGGCGTGCCGACGCTCGACGGCCTCGGGGCGGACGGCGAGGGCGCGCACACCCTCGACGAGCAGATCTACCTGTCGTCGCTGGAGCCGCGGGCGGCGATGTGGGTCGAACTCCTCGCAGGCCTGAAATGACCGTCGTGTTCGCCGAGCGGGGCAGCCACGCCGAGATCGAGGAGGGCAGCGCGCTCGCCCCGAAATTCGACGCCGACGGATTGATCCCGGCGATCGCCGCCGACGCCGCCGACGGCACGGTGCTGATGATGGCGTGGATGAACGCCGATGCGCTGAAGGCCACGATCGAGACCGGCGAGGCGCATTACTGGTCGCGGTCGCGCCGCGAGATCTGGCGCAAGGGCGGCAGCAGCGGCCACATCCAGCGGGTGCGCGAGGTCAGGGTCGACTGCGACCAGGATGCCGTGCTGCTGCTGGTCGAGCAGGAGGGGCCGGGCGCCTGCCATGTCGGCTATCGCGCCTGCTTCTACCGCCGGGTGGTGCCGGACGGCGCCGGTGGCGTGGCGCTGGAGACCGTCGGGCCGAAGGCATACGATCCGGCGGAGGTCTACGGGAGCGGCGGGTGAGCGCGATGATCGAGCTGGTGCTGCCGGCGGTGGCGCGGTCGGCGGCGGCGACCGAGACGCCGCTCGGCCGGCTGACCGTGCCGCAGCGCGCGGTGCCGGAACGGCGGGTCATGGTCGACCCCGAGGAACTCGGCCGGCTGCGCGACGCCGCCCGGGCCGCTGCCACCCGGGCGCATGCTCCGTATTCCGATTTCACCGTCGGCGCCGCCGTCATCATGGCCGACGATCCCGACCGCCGCGTGTTCCTTGGCGCCAACATCGAGAATGCCAGCTACGGCGCCACCATCTGCGCCGAGCGGACCGCCATCACCCAGGCGGCGGCGGCCGGATTCCGCCGGATCTCGGTGCTGGCGGTATCGTGTACGAAATCGCTGCATGCCCGCCTCGCCGATCGCTCGCCCTGCGGCATCTGCCGCCAGGTGATCGCCGAGTTCGCGGCCGACCAGCCGCCGACCCTGGTGCTGGTGGACTCGGGCGAAGAGGGTACGCTCGGCGACATCCTCGACCTCGACCGACTGCTGCCCTACGCGTTCCGGCTGGAGGGGTAGCGGCGGGTGGGTCCCGGCTCTCCGCGACTTCGTCGCTGCGGCCGGGATGACGACAATGGTAGAGAGCATCCCCTTCCTGTCGTCATCCCGGTCGGCGCGCAGCGACGAACCGGGACCCACCAGCCGACGGACCTCGCTGCACGCGCTCAGCCTGAAGGCCAGCCATCGGTCTGCCGCAGCGCCTCGGCCAGCACTATGCCGGCCGTGACCGCGACGTTCAGCGAGCGGGCGCCAGCCACCATCGGCACCCGCACGGCAAGGTCGGCCAGCGCGTGCACCTCGTCCGGAACGCCGGCACTCTCGCGGCCCAGCACCAGGTGATCGCTGGGCTCGAAACGTGCCGCCGGCAGCGGCGTGGCGGCGCGGGTGGTCAACAGCACGAGACGGCCGGCCCCGCGCGCCGCCAGGAACGCCGCCCAGGAACTGTGCCGCGCCACGGCGGCCAGTTCCAGGTAATCCATGCCGGCGCGCCGCAGCCGCGGCTCCGACCAGATGAAGCCGCAGGGCTCCACGACATCGACCGCCACGCCGAGGCAGGCGGCGAGGCGCAGGATGGTGCCGGCGTTCTGCGGGATGTCCGGTTGGTACAGCACAATTCGCATGCGCGTCTGATAGCCGCGGCGCGACGCTTTGCAAACCTCGGGGCCGTGCGGTATAGCGGAGCGGCACGGGGCGGGTGCGTCGTCCGGATTGCGACAGCGCGTCGCGTTGGTCCGGCCTACCGTCCCGTATACAGAGTTGAGTGAGGGGTCGTCCGGGGGCGACCATGTGAGGGTTGGAGGACCATGGCTGACACCCATCAGGGCGAGACCCGTCGCGACTTCCTGTATGTCGCGACGACCACGGTCGGCGCCATCGGGGCGGCATGCGTGGCCTGGCCGTTCATCGACCAGATGAATCCGGCGGCCGACGTGCTGGCGCTCGCAACGATCGAGTTCGACACCGCGACGGTGGCCGAGGGCATGGCCGTGACCGTCAAGTGGCGCGGCAAGCCGGTGTTCGTGCGGCACCGCACCGCCGCCGAGATCGAGCAGGCCAAGGCGGTGCCGCTGGCCGACCTGCCGGATCCGCAGGCCGACGCGGCGCGCGCCCTGAAGCCCGAGGTCCTGGTCCTGGTTGGCGTCTGCACCCATCTCGGTTGCGTGCCGCTCGGCCAGAAGCCGGCCGACCCGAAGGGAGACTACGGCGGCTGGTTCTGCCCGTGCCACGGCTCGCACTACGACATCTCCGGCCGGATCCGCAAGGGCCCGGCGCCGCGGAATCTCGAGGTGCCGACCTACGAGTACGTGTCCGACACCGTCGTCCGTATCGGCTGAGGGAGGGCGACGCGTCATGGCCGCCAAGTTCGAGAACCCGATCGTGCGCTGGATCGACCACCGGCTGCCGATCTTCAGCTTCATGCACCACGAGCTGCATGAGTACCCGACCCCGAAGAACCTGAATTACTGGTGGAACTTTGGGTCGCTGGCCGGCATCGCCCTGGTCATCATGCTGGTCTCCGGCATCACGCTGGCGATGCACTACACGCCGCATGTGGACTACGCCTTCGATTCCGTCGAGCGCATCATGCGCGACGTGAACTACGGCTGGCTGATCCGCTACGTCCACATGAACGGCGCCAGCTTCTTCTTCATCGTGGTCTACATCCACATCTTCCGCGGGCTGTATTACGGCTCCTACAAGGCGCCGCGCGAGCTGCTGTGGATGCTGGGCGTGGTCATCATGCTGCTGATGATGGCGACCGCGTTCATGGGCTACGTGCTTCCCTGGGGCCAGATGAGCTTCTGGGGGGCCACCGTCATCACCAACCTGTTCTCGGCCATCCCGGTGGTCGGCGAGAGCATCGTGACCTGGCTTTGGGGCGGCTTCTCGGTCGACAATCCGACCCTGAACCGGTTCTTCGCCCTGCACTACCTGCTGCCCTTCGTGATCGTCGGCGTGGTGGTGCTGCACCTGGTGGCGCTGCATCGCTTCGGCTCGAACAACCCGCTCGGCGTCGACGTCAAGAGCGCCAAGGACCAGATCCCGTTCCATCCGTACTACACGGTGAAGGACGCCTTCGGCCTTGGCGTGTTCCTGATCGCCTTCTCGGCGTTCGTGTTCTTCGCCCCGAACTTCATGGGCCACCCGGACAACTACATCCCGGCCGACCCGCTGGTGACCCCGGCGCACATCGTGCCGGAATGGTACTTCCTGCCGTTCTACGCGATCCTGCGGGCGATCCCGGACAAGCTCGGCGGCGTGCTGTTCATGTTCGGCTCGATCGCCGTGCTGTTCGTGCTGCCCTGGCTCGACCGCTCGCCGGTGCGCAGCGGCCAGTTCCGTCCGGTCTTCAAGATCTTCTTCTGGATCCTGGTGGTCGACGTGGTGGCGCTGACCTATCTCGGCGGCAAGCCGGCCGAGGGCTGGTACGTGATCGCGTCGCGCTTCGCGACTGCCTACTACTTCCTCCACTTCCTGGTGATCCTGCCGCTGCTCTCGATCTTCGAGACCCCCCGGCAGCTGCCGAAATCGATCAGCGAGCCGGTGATCGGCGGCGGGGCCGGCTTCGCCGGGGCGGCCGCGGCTCGGCGGGAGAACGTCCGATGATCGCGCGCATCAAGACCCTGGCGGCGGCCACGCTGGTCGCCGTGACCCTTGCCGGTCCGGCGCTGGCGGCCGGCGAGGTGGCGATCGAGGCCCAGGACTGGTCGTTCGGCGGGATCTTCGGGACCTTCGACCGTGGCGAACTGCAGCGCGGCCTGCAGGTCTACCAGAATGTCTGCGCGACCTGCCACGGGCTGAAGCACGTGGCCTATCGCAACCTCGGCGACCTCGGCTACACCGACGACGAGGTCAAGGTGATCGCCGCCGAGAAGCAGACGACCGACGGCCCGAACGACGAGGGCGAGATGTTCGAGCGGGCGGCGCTGCCGTCGGACCGCTTCGTCAGCCCGTTCCCGAACGACGCCGCCGCCCGCGCCGCCAACGGTGGGGCGTATCCGCCCGACCTGTCGCTGATCGTCGATGCCCGCGCCGGCGGTGCCGACTACATCTACGGCCTGCTGACCGGCTACAAGGAGCCGCCGGCCGGCGTCACCGTGCCGGACGGCATGTACTACAACACCGGATTTGGCGGCCACCAGATCGCCATGCCGCCGCCGTTGTTCCCGGACGGCGTGACCTATGGCGACGGCACCTCGGCCACGATTGCGCAGCAGGCCCGCGACGTCAGCGCCTTCCTGGCCTGGGCGAGCGAGCCGAATCTCGAGCAGCGCAAGCGCGCCGGCGTCATGACCATCCTGTTCCTGCTGGTCTTCACCGGCCTGCTCTATGCCACCAAGCGCAAGATCTGGGCCGCCGTGCACTGAACGGCGCACCGACCGCGCATAACGACCGGCGGGGCCGGGGGCGAAATTCCCCCGGCCCTTTCGCTTTCTGGCATGATGACGCCAGAGGTCGAATGCCACCGCCGGCAGGGCGGCCGAGGAGGGCGGTGCCGTGAGCTCGCAGGATTCGATTGCCCCGACGCCGGGTCGGACCTGGCGCGAGGCCCTCCTGGTCGCCGGTGTCTACGCGGCCATCGCCCTGGTCTACATCGTGGTGTCCGACCGCCTCGTCGCCGCGCTGCTTGCGGACCCCGACGCCCGCCTGGCGGCGGAGACCGCGAAGGGAGCGGCCTTCGTGCTGGTCACCGCGGCCGGGTTGTTCGTCACCTGGACGGTGCTGAGCCGGCGCGAGCGGCGCGAGCGGGAGCGCCATATCGCCACGCTGCGCCGCCTCGGCGACCTCGGCGACGTCATGCCGAACCCGCTGATCGTGCTCTCGCCGGAGGGCCGGCTGCTGGAGTGGAACGCGGCGTTGGAAACGGTGACCGGCCATGACTCCGAGCGGCTGCGCGACATCACCGTCGCCGGGCTCGCGCATCCCGACGACCTGGAGGCGGCGCGCCAGGCGATCGCCCGGGTGATCACGACCGGGCGGTCGGAGGGCACCGACGTGCGCCTGATGACCGCCGGCGGCGACGGCCTGTATTACCGCTGGCGCGGCGGTGCCGTGCACGACGCCGATGGGCGGCTCGCCGGCGTCGCCGTCGTCGGCCTGGACATGACCGACCTGCGGCAGACCCAGGAGCGGCTGTCGCAATCGCTCCTGGCGGCCAAGCGGGTGTTGCGGCAGACCGTCGACGTCCTGACGCTGGCGGCCGAGAAGCGCGACCCCTTCACGGCCGGCCACGAGCAGCGCGTCGCATCGCTGTCGCTCGCCATCGCCGACGAACTCGGGGTGCCGGCCGACGAACGCGAGGGGCTGGAATACGCCGCCCTGCTGCACGACATCGGCAAGATCGCCATTCCCGCCGAGATCCTGACCAAGCCGGGCCCCCTGTCTGGCGGCGAGTACGCCCTGGTCAAGACCCACGTCGCGCATGGCTTCGACATCCTGAAGTCGGTCGCGTTTCCCTGGCCGGTGGCTGAAATCGTCGGGCAGCACCACGAGCGGCTCGACGGAACCGGATATCCGCAGGGGCTTCGCGGCGACGCGATCCGGCGGGAGGCACGGATCATCGCGGTCGCCGATGTGGTCGAGGCGATGTGCAGTCACCGGCCATACCGCGCCGCCCTCGGCCTCGACGCGGCACTGGCGGAACTGCAGGCCGGCGAAGGCAGCAGCTACGACGACGAGGCGGTGGCCGCCTGCGCGCGGGTCTTCGAGCGCGGCTACGTGCTGCCCGCCATGGCGGGCTGAGCGCGTGACGACGCCTCGCCCGCCGGGATAGCGCGTCCCCGCGCCGCGCCGACGGAACCCGCGACAGGCCGGCAGGTTGTCGCAGCGACACTTCCTGTCGCCCGGTGGCGCCGATGTCCGAGGCCCTCGCTCCTGCTATCCAACGCAGCGTCTGGTTCGCGAGCGCCCTGCTGCTGATTCTCGGCAGCCTGATGCTCACCTTCGGGGTTGGCTGGGCGGCGGTCGAGGTGGTCTCGGCCATTCAATCCGGCGTTGCTGGCCCCGATGCCGATCAGGGCCGGGCGATCATAGGCGCCGCCTGCGTCGCGCTGGCCGGCGGGCTGCTGGGCGTCGTCCTGCTGCGCCGCCTGGAATCCGACGAGCGCTCGGTCGTGCAGATCGACTTCGACCGGCCGATCGTCGGCTTTCACGGACGGCGTCTCAGCAAGGATCGCTGGCGGATCGAGGCCCGGATCTCGGTGCTGGCGCGCCGCGCGGTCACGGCGGTGATCGAGGATCGCGCCGACGATATCGCCCGTGCCGCCGCCGAGGCGCTGGCTCTTCTGGGGCCGCGGGCGGCTCACCGGCCCGACCGGGCGCGCGCCGAGCGGGCATTGACCGATGCGGTGAACCGGGCGTTGCGCGTGCGCATCGTCCGCTCGATCCGCATCCGGGAGGTCGACTTCGTCCCGGCGCTCTGAGATCCGATACGTCGACGCCATGACGGCCTTGCCCTTTCGCAGGCCGGCCGCCCCGCGCTATAGGTGAGGGGGTTGAGCGAACAGCGGAAAGACCGACGATGGCGGAGGATACCCGGGAGGCCGTGATCGGCGTGATCGGCGGCAGCGGCGTGTACCAGATCGACGGGCTGGAGAACACCCGGTGGGAGACCGTGCCGTCGAGCTTCGGCGAGCCGTCGGACCAGCTGCTCTTCGGCGAACTGGACGGGCAGGCGCTGGTGTTCCTGCCGCGCCACGGCCGCGGCCACCGCTTCAGCCCGACCGAGATCAACTATCGCGCCAACATCGACGCCATGAAGCGCGCCGGTGTCACCGACATCATCTCGGTGTCGGCGGTGGGCTCGCTCAAGCACGAGTACGCGCCGGGCCACTTCGTGCTGGTCGACCAGTTCATCGACCGCACCTTCGCCCGCGAGAAGAGCTTCTTCGGCAAGGGCTGCGTCGCGCATGTCTCGATGGCGCATCCGGTCAGCCATCGCATCGTCGACGCCCTGGAGGCAGCCTGCCTGGAGCTGGAGCTGCCGCACAGCCGTGGCGGCACCTACCTCACGATGGAAGGCTCGCAGTTCTCCACCCTGGCGGAATCGAAGCTCTACCGCTCCTGGGGCTGCGACGTCATCGGCATGACCAACATGCCCGAGGCCAAGCTGGCCCGCGAGGCGGAGATCCCCTATGCGACGGTCGCGATGGTCACCGACTACGACTGCTGGCATCCCGACCACGACCACGTCACCGTCGAGGTGGTGGTGCGGGTCCTGCACGCCAACGCCGACAAGGCGCGCGATCTGGTGAAGGCTGCGGCGCCGCGGCTGCGGCGGCGGCCGCTCATCGACCACCAGGGTGGCGACCGGGCCCTCGACTTCGCGCTGATCACGCATGCCGAGGCGAGGGACCCCGAGGCGGTTGCCCGGCTCGATGCGGTCGCCGGCCGGGTCCTCGGCGGCTAGGGCCGGGCGCCATGCGCGGGCGTGGGCGTGGATCCGGGGGTGGCGGCGGCCGGGGCGGCATTGGCGGCCTCGAGGGCCTGTACCGGAAGGTGACGGCCGCCCGCCCGGACGACGCCCGCACCTGCAACGTCAAATCGGTGCTGGCGCTGGAGAATGGCCGGGTCGCCGAGGCTGCCGAACTGATCGGCCGGGCGGTCGTGCTGGAGCCGGCCGAGCGTACCTACCTGTTCCACATGGCCAAGGTCTGCGCCCGCGGCGGCTGGTGGCACGAGGCGGCAGACGCATTGCGCCGCGCGATCTACGTCGAGCCGCGCGACGCCGAGTGCTGGTACGGCCTCGGAGTGGCGTTCCGGGAACTCGGCGAGCCCGAGCAGGCGGCGGTGTGCTGGCGGCAATGCCTGCTGTTCGAGCCGGCCCACCCGGGGGCGTCCGAGGCACTGGAGACGGCGGGGTTCTGAGGCAGTCGCTGCCCGGGGACCGTCGAGACCGCCGCCCCGGAACCGCCGCGGTGGCGAGACCGTTCTGTCCCAGGGGTTTGACCCGTCCGGCCTGCTTCCCTAGGTTGCCCCGGGGGCCACCCACCGGCACGGAGAACCACGGCCTGTGAGCACGCTCGAACTCGGACTGATCGGCAACTGCTGCTTCGGCGCGCTCGTCGACCCCTTCGCCCGGATTCTGTGGTGCTGCCTGCCGCGCTTCGATGCCGAGCCGGTGTTCGATGCGCTGCTGCGTGCAGCACCTGTAGAGGACGGCCCGCAGCAGGGAGTCTTCGCGATCGACCTGGCCGGGGCCGCCAAGGCCGAGCAGCGCTACATCCCGAACACGCCGATCATGGTCACCCGCATCACCTCCGAGGACGGTGCTGCGATCGAGATCACCGACTTCGCGCCGCGCTACCGGCATTTCGACCGGATGTTCCGGCCGACCACGATCGTCCGCCATCTCAAGCCGGTCGCCGGGCTGCCGCGTGTCCGCATCCGCGTCCGGCCCTGCTTCGGCTGGGGGGCCTGCAACCCGCAGGTGACGCGCGGTTCCAACCATATCCGCTGGGTGGGGCCGGAGCAGACGGTGCGGCTGACCACCGACGCGGTGCCGGCCTACATCCTCGACGAGACCTGGTTCGTCCTCGATACCCCGGCCACCCTGCTGTTCGGCGCCGACGAGAGCCTGACGGAGTCGGTGGTCGAGACCGGCCGGGTGTTCTTCGACAACACGGTGCGCTACTGGCGCGACTGGACGCGGTCGTTGAACATCCCGTTCGAGTGGCAGGACGAAGTGATCCGTGCCGCCATCACCCTGAAGCTGTGCACCTTCGAGGAGACCGGGGCGGTCATCGCCGCGGTGACGACATCGATCCCGGAGGCGCCGCACAGCCAGCGCAACTGGGACTACCGCTACTGCTGGCTGCGCGACGCGTATTTCGTGGTGCACACGCTGAACCGGCTGTCGGCCACCCTCACCCTCGAGCATTATCTGCGCTTCATCCAGAACATCGTCGCCAAGACCGCAGACGGCGCGGTGCTGCAGCCGCTGTACTCGCTGACCCTGGAGGGCCGCATCGAGGAGCAGATCGTCGACACGCTGCCGGGCTACCGCGGCATGGGGCCGGTGCGGGTCGGCAACCAGGCCTATACCCAGGTGCAGCACGACGTCTTCGGCTCGGTCATCCTGGCGGTCACCCAGAGCTTCTTCGACACCCGCCTGCTCAAGATGGGCGACGAGACGCTGTACCGGCAGCTGGCGCGACTCGGCAAGGTCGCGGTGGCGCGCTTCGACGTGCCCGACGCCGGGATCTGGGAGCTGCGGACGCGTGCCTCGGTCCACACCTTCTCGGCGCTGATGTGCTGGGCCGCGGCCGACCGGCTGGCCCGCATCGCCGCCAAGCTGGGCATCGACGGCGAGGCGGCGGAGTGGCGCGAGCATGCCAGCTCGATGCACCGGCAGATCTGCGATCGCGCCTGGAGCGAGAAGCTCGGCGGCTTCGCCGCGACCTTCGGCGGCGACGATCTCGACGCCAGCCTGCTGCTGATCCACGAGCTCGGCTTCCTGAAGGCCGACGACCCCCGCTTCGCCGGCACCGTCGAGGCGATCGAGCGCGGCCTGAAGCGCGGCAGCCATGTGTTCCGCTACGACCTGCCCGACGACTTCGGCACGCCGGAGGTGGCGTTCACGGTCTGCACCTTCTGGTTCATCGAGGCGCTGGCGGCGATCGGCCGCAAGGAGGAGGCGCGGCGGATGTTCGAGGAGGTGCTGGCCTGCCGCAACAGCCTCGGACTGCTGTCGGAGGATGTCGACCCGGTCACCGGCGAGCTGTGGGGCAACTTCCCGCAGACCTACTCGATGGTCGGCCTGATCAAATGCGCGATGCGGCTGTCCCGGCCCTGGGAGGAGTTCGTTTGAGCCGATTGGTGGTGGTGTCCAACCGGGTGGCTCCGATCCAGGAGGGCAAGCAATCCTCCGGCGGGCTGGCGGTGGCAGTGCTGGATGCGCTGTCGGAGATCGGCGGCGTATGGTTCGGGTGGTCCGGCGAGATCCTGGCGAGCGGCGGCAGCCGGGTGCAGGTCGAGACCAAGGGACGCATCACCTACGCCACCATGGGGCTGCCGCGGCGCGACTACGACGCGTTCTACAAGGGCTATGCCAACGCCACCCTGTGGCCGCTGTTCCACTACCGCATGGAGTTCGTCGAGTACCAGCGCAACTATGTGGTCGGCTACCGGCGGGTGAACGAGGAGTTCGCCGGCCGGCTGTCGCCGATGCTGGAGCCGGACGACCTGATCTGGGTGCATGACTACCACCTGATCCCGCTGGGGCGCGACCTGCGGATGATGGGGCACAAGAACCGCATCGGCTTCTTCTTGCACATCCCGTTCCCGCCGCCCGACGTGCTGACCGCCTGCTCCGACCATGCCTTTCTGGTGCAGTCGCTGTGCGCCTACGACGTGGTCGGGTTCCAGACCGAGAACGACGTCCAGAACTTCCTCTCCTATATCCGGCTCGCCGCCGGCGGCACCATCGGCCGCGGCGGGCGGTTCGAGGCCTATGGCGAGTCGTCGCGCGCCTGCGCCTTCCCGATCGGCATTTACCCCGACCGCCTCGCCGCCCAGGCCGCATCCACGGCGCGCAGCCGCCAGACCCGCCGGCTGGTGTCGTCGCTCGCCGGCAAGGACCTGATCGTCGGAGTCGACCGGCTCGACTACTCCAAGGGGCTCGACCGCCGGTTCGACGCCTACGAGAAGCTGCTGGAGACCGCGCCCGGACTGCGCGGGCACGTCACCTACATGCAGATCGCCCCGCCCTCGCGATCCGACGTGCAGAGCTACCGGGAGATCCGCGAGGTGCTGGAGGGCCGGGCCGGCCACATCAACGGCCGCTATGCCGAGTTCGACTGGACGCCGCTGCGCTACCTCAACAAGTCGTTCCATCGCGACCAGTTGACGGGGTTCTTCCGTGCCGCCCGGGTCGGCTTCGTCACGCCGCTGCGCGACGGCATGAACCTGGTCGCCAAGGAGTATGTCGCCTGCCAGGATCCCGAGGATCCGGGCGTTCTGGTGCTGTCGCAGTTCGCCGGCGCGGCGTCGGAGCTGGACGGGGCGGTGAAGGTGAATCCCTACGACACCGAATACGTCGCCGACGGCCTGCAGCGGGCGCTGGCAATGCCGGTGGAGGAGCGGCGGGCGCGCTGGACCTCGATGATGTCGGCGCTGAGGGCCAACGACCTCGGGGTCTGGCGGCGCAACTTCCTGCGGGCGCTGCAGGGCAGGTGACGGATATGGCGGAGCTGGCACTCCTGGCGGATATCGGCGGGACCAACACCCGCTTCGCCCTGTCGACCGGCGTCGGGCGGATCGATGCCCTGCAGGTCGTGCACACCGGCGATTTCGACGGCGTCGAGCAGGCGGCCGGCGACTACCTGGCGGGGGTCGCGTCCGGCCGGCGGCCGGGCCGGGCGGTGCTGGCGGTGGCCGGGCCGGTGACCGGCAACCGCGTGCGGCTGACCAATGCCGACTGGGACATCGACGGCGATGCCGTCGCCCGGACCCTCGGCCTCGGCAGTGTGCGCCTGGTGAACGACTTCGCGGCGGTGGCGCGCTGCCTGCCGTTGCTCGGCCCTGCCGACCTCGATCTCATCGGCGCGTGGAATCCGGAGCCGCGCGGCGCCTGCGTGGCGATCGGCCCGGGCACCGGCCTCGGCGTGGCCGGGCTGGTGCCGGCCGGCGACAATGGCTGGACGCCGGTGCCGGGCGAGGGTGGCCACGTCACCCTGCCGGCCCTGACCGACGCCGAGGCGGCGGTGCTGGCGGTGCTGCGGCGGCGGGTCGACCACGTCTCGGCCGAGCGGGTGCTGTCGGGGATCGGGCTGCCGGCCCTGGACGCCGCGATCGCGGTGGTCGACGGCGCGCCGCCACGGCCCGACCGCGAGCCCGAGGCGGTGCTTGCGGCGGCGCGCGGCGGCGAGGCGCGGGCCCGGCGCGCGGTCGGCATGTTCGTCGACCTGCTGGCGACGGTGGCCGGCGACCTGGCGCTCACCTTCGGGGCGACCGGCGGGGTGTTCCTGGCCGGCGGCATGCCGCACTACCTGGGCGAGATGTTCGACCACGACCGGTTCCGCGCCCGCTTCGAGGCCAAGGGGCGGTCGAGCGTGTATCTGCGCCGGGTGCCGACGGCGATCATCGCGCACCCGCAGCCGGGACTGCTGGGGCTGAGCGCGCTCGCGGCGGAGTGACGGCGGGGGCTCGGCGTGGCGTCCCGCCGCTCCTATGTTGACGGCAGCACCCGGTCGTCACGAAAGGACGCCGACCATGCCCATCCGGCGCATCGTCACGTGGTTCGAGAACCTCGTCGACCCGCTGCGCCCGGCCGCCGGGCGGCATCCGCTGACGCCGCCGACGACGGTCTGGCGGATCCTGTTCGCCCTGGTCCGCGAGATCGGCTGGCCGCTCGGGCTGCTGGTGCTGGCCTCGTCGGCGGTCAGCGCCATCGAGATCGCCATCCCCTGGTCGATCGGACGGATCGTCGACCTGGTGGCCGGCGACCCACGCGACCTCGACGACCATTGGGACGACGTGGTGATCCTGGTGCTGCTGCTGGTGGTGGCGCGGCCCGGCGTCACCCTGCTGGCGTCGCTGCTGCGCAACCAGACGATCGGCCGCAATGTCGGCACCCTGGTGCGCTGGCGGTTCCACGAATACGTCGCGCAGCACGACGTGGCGTTCTTCCAGAATGACTTCGTCGGCCGCATCGCCTCGCGGGTCGGCCAGACCGGCGGCGCGATCCGCACCCTGGTGCGGCTGCTGACCGACCAGCTGCTCTACGCCGCCCTGTTCCTGGTCGGCATGCTGGCCTTCCTGATGGTCCGCAGCCCGGTGTTCGCGATCCCGGTCCTGGTCTGGCTGGCGCTGTATGCGATGTCGCTGTGGCTGTACCTGCCGCGCAACCGGCGGGCCGCCCGTGGCCTCGCCGAGGCGGCGTCGGTGTTCACCGGCCGGATCGTCGATGGCTACACCAACTACCTGACGGTCCGGCTGTTCTCCGGGCGCGGCCGCGAGGACGAGCATGTCCGGGGCGCGCTGGCGCAGACCGTCGAGCGCGCCGGCGAGCAGTCGCGCTATGCCACGGCGCAGTTCAGCGCGCTGTCGCTGATGAACGGCGCGCTGATCGCCAGCGGCGGCGTGACCGGGGTGCTGCTGTGGCGCGCCGGGCAGGTCAGCGCCGGCGACGTCGCCGCGGTGATGGCGCTGCTGATGCAGATCCACACGCTGTCGCGCATGACCATGTTCCAGCTCGGCGACCTGTTCGAGGCGGTCGGCACGCTGGAGGACAGCGTGCAGTCGCTGTCGCGGCCGCAGACCGTGGTCGACCGGCCGGACGCGCCGGCGCTGGCGGTGCCGGCGGGGGCCATCGCCTTCGAGGACGTGCGGTTCGACTACGGCAAGCCGGCCGGGCCGGAAGCGCTCGGCCCGGCCGCCCTGGACGGGGTCGACCTGGTGGTGCGGCCGGGCGAGCGGATCGGCCTGGTCGGGCCGTCGGGCGCCGGCAAGACCACGCTGGCGATGCTGCTGTTGCGGCTCTACGACCTGCAGGGCGGGCGGATCCTGATCGACGGCCAGGACATCTCGGCGGTCCGCCAGGAGACGTTGCGCGCCGCCGTCGCCGTGGTCACCCAGGACCCGTCGCTGCTGCACCGCTCGATCCGCGAGAACATCGGCTACGGCCGGCCGGGCGCCAGCGAGGCGGACATCGTCGCCGCGGCGAAGGCGGCGCGCGCGCATGACTTCATCGCGGGTCTGGTCGACAGCCGCGGCCGGCGCGGCTACGACGCCTTCGTCGGCGAGCGCGGCGTCAAGCTGTCGGGCGGCCAGCGCCAGCGCCTGGCGGTCGCCCGCGCGCTGCTCAAGGATGCGCCGATCCTGGTGCTCGACGAGGCCACCAGCGCGCTCGACTCCGAGGTCGAGGCGGCGATCCAGGACAGCCTCGACACGCTGATGGCCGGCAAGACCGTGATCGTCATCGCACACCGGCTCTCGACCATCGCCCGCATGGACCGGCTGGTGATCATGGACCGCGGCCGCGTCGTGGAGACCGGCACGCACGCCGAGCTGACCGCGCGCGGCGGGCTGTATGCGCGGCTTTGGGAGCGCCAGACCGGCGGCTTCATCCTGGACGAGCCGGTGCAGTCGGAGGGACGCGCTGACGCGGCGGCGTGAGGCGGCGGCAATCTCAGCGCCGGCCGCCGGCGAGCCGGACCGATTCCGGCATGGCGCGCAGGCGCAGCATCGCCCAGACCCCGAAGGCCGGTCCCAGGGCCAGCGGCGCGAAGGCCCAGCGCCAGCCGGCCAGTTCGGCGAACCACGGCACCAGATGGATGGTCGCGAGCGTCAGCAGGAAGCCGACCGAGGTCTGCAGGGTCAGCATGGTGCCGACGGTGTCGGGATCCGACAGCTCGGCGACACCGGCCGAGAACTGCGCGGAATCGGCGACGATGGTCAGTCCCCAGACCAGCACGACCGCGGTGAGCACCAGCGGCGAGCCGGTGAACAGGAAGCCGACCACCGCGGCGCAGCCGCCGCTGACCGCCATGCAGGCGCTGGTCACCAGGGTGCGGCCGACGCGGTCGGCGGCGAAGCCGGCGGCCACCGCCCCGGCGCCGCCGACGGCGATCGCGGCGAAGGTCACGACCGCCGCCCACAGCCCGGCGTCGCGCCCGGCCGCCGGCGCATAGGCCTGCGCCAGGAACACCGACAGCCACGCCCACATGGCGTACAGCTCCCACATGTGGCCGAGATAGCCGAGGTTGGCGTAGCGCACTGGCCGGTCGGTCCAGTAGCGCAGCACGTGCCCCGGCCGGAAGCGTGCCGCCCGGCGGGTCGCCGGGCCCTCCTGCACCGCCAGGATCAGCAGCGCGCCGCCGGCGGCGGCGGCGGATCCGGCGGCCAGGGTCAGCCGCCAGTCCAGGCCGCCGAGTGCGAGGAACAGATGCGGGCTTGCCGAGCCGAGGGTCAGCGCCCCGACCAGCAGGCCGACGAGCAGCCCGATGTCGCCGCGCGCCCAGCCGGCGGCCAGCCGCATGCCCACCGGATAGATCCCGGCCATGCAGGCACCGGTGACGAAGCGCAGCGCGACGATGCTCCAGGAATCCGGTGGCAGCGCCAGGATCGCCAGGTTGGCGGCGGCGGCCACCAGGCCGCTGGCGCAGAACAGCCGCCGGCCGTCGAGCCGGTCGGCGAGGCCGAGCAGGGCGCTGGCCAGTGTGCCGGCAACGAAGCCGATCTGCACGCCGCTGGTGAACCACGACGCCAGCGCCGCCGGGATCTCGGCCTCGGCGCGCATCGCCGGCACCACGGCGGTGGCGGAGAACCACAGCGTCATGGTCGCGACCTGGGCGATCACGATCAGCGTCAGCGCGCGGGCCCGTGACGGCAGCGGCGCCGCCCGCCCGGATCCGCTCACGGGTCGCCCGGCACGCCGTAGGCGGGTGCGGTCGCCGGGTCGAGCGCCCGGGTCACGTAGGCGTCCATCTCCGGCGACCAGCGCGCCCACAGGGCCGCCAGTTCGCCGATCGGGTCCTCCGACCAGTCGACCCGCAGGTCGGCGACCGGCCATTCGGCCTCCCCGACCATCAGCAGTCCGGCGGAGCGCACCGGCCCGGCCTCGCCGCCGGCCGCCAGGGCGGCCCGCAGGGCGCCGAGCAGGCGGTCGCCGAGTGGCTGACCGACCGAGGCCTCGTAGGCGGCGACCATCGCCGCCGGTACGCCCGGGGTCGCCAGCAGGTTCCCTGCCGCGACGCAGTCGGCGCCGCGCTCGGCGGCGTGGATGCCGAGGGTTTTCGCCCCACTGGCGGCGGCGGTGCCGCCGGCCCGGTCGATCAGCGCCAGTTGCCGGTACTCGGCGTGCGGCGCCTCGTCGACCAGGCGGATGAGCGCCTCGTCGGCACGCAGGCCGCCGGCCATCAGCGCCAGCCCCTTCGGCCCGAGGCGCGGGTCGGTGATGTTCTGGGTTGCGACCGCGCCGACCCCGGCGCGGGCGAAGGCGCAGCGCGCGGCCACCGCCGTCGACGACGAGCTGACGACCATGCCGAAGCCGCCGGTGGCGGCGCAGCGGCCGAGAAGGGAGAAGGTCATGGTGGCGGATCCGGTCGAAGGACGAAGCTAGCCGTGGGCAGGAGCGCTCCGGGGACGCTATACCGCTCTGGAAGGCGCGTAAACGGAACCACGGAGAACGGACATGCGCATCGGCATCGTGGGCGCGGGAGCGGTCGGCGGCTTCCTGGCCGGACATCTGGCGCGGGCCGGCACCGAGGTGGCGTTGCTGGCGCGCGGCCCGCATCTGGCGGCGCTGCGCGAGCGCGGGCTGACGGTGGAGAGCCGTGGCGAGCGCTGGACGGTGCATCCGGCAGCCTCGGACCGTGCCGCCGACCTGGGCAGGGTCGACGCGGTGGTGGTGACCGCCAAGGCACCGGCGCTGCCGGCGATCGCCGCCGCGATCGCGCCGATGCTGGCGCCGGACACGCCGGTGGTGTGTGCGATGAACGGCGTTCCCTGGTGGTACGACCACGGCCGGCCGGGCACGCAGAGCCGCACCGTCGCCCGCCTCGACCCGGACGGCGCGATCTGGCGCGGCATCGGGCCGCTTCGCGCGATCGGCTGCGTCGTCGACTGCCCGGCGCAGGTCGTCGAGCCGGGATTCGTGCGGCATGTGGCGCCGCGGCCGGGCGCCCTGACCCTGGGCGAGCCGGCCGGCGGCCGGTCGGCGCGGATCGCGGAGCTGGCGGCGGTCTTCGAGGCGTCGGGGGTGCAGGCGCCGGTGGTCGACGACATCCGCGAGGCCCTGTGGTCGAAGCTGTTCGTCAACATCTCGCGCTCGCCGCTCGGTGTGCTGACCGGCATGAGCGAGCGGCAGCTGGCGCAGGATCCCGGGGCCCTCGGCATCACCCTGGCGGTGATGCGCGAGGCCCAGGCGGTGGCGCGGGCGCATGGCATCGAGGTGGCGATCGACGAGGCCCGGCAGGCCGATCCGGAGATGCGCTCCGAGCACCGCTCGTCGATGCTGCAGGATTGGGACCTGGGCCGGCCGATGGAGATCGACGGCATCGTGCGGGCGGTGCAGGACTTCGCCCGCGCAGCCGACGTCGCCACCCCGGTGCTGGACGTGGTGGCGGCCCTGCTGGTCGCGAAGGCGCGCGCCGCCGGGACCTATCCCGGCTAGTCGCCGCGGCCGGCCGGAAGCCTACTGTCGCTCGCGCTTGATGATGTTGAGGTTGGTGTCGAGATCGAGTTCGTATTTGGCGCCGTCGGCCGCCACGGCGTCCTCGATCTCCCATTTGCCGTCGTCGTCGAACTCGACGTCGTCCCAGACGGTGAAGCCGGCTGCTCGCAGCGCCGCCTCGATCCGGCCGCGCTCCTCCAGGGTCGGGGCGCGGTCGGCCAGGGCGGCGGACAGCGGCAGCACCGCCAGCGCCGCGGCCAGCGGCAGGGCACGCATCCAGCTGGTGGTCATGTCGGGACTCCCATGGTTGTCGCGATGAAGTGGGCCCGATCGGGGCGCGCGCAAGCCGGGGAGGCCGATCATCGTGCTGTGGGCGCCCGGCGCAGCACCCGCAGGGCCGCAAGCCGCAGCAGCTCGGCACCGCCGCCGGCGAGCAGGCCCCAGAACGGGTCGACCCACAAGGTGACCGCGGCGGTCGCGGCGATCACCGGCCAGCAGGACGGCCGGCCGTCGAGCAGCCGGCGGGTCAGCGCGATCTCGCCGGCGGTCACCAGCAGCAGCGCCCCCAGTCCGGCGGCCGGCAGCGCCGCCAGGGCGGCGAGGCCGAGACCGTCCGGCAGCAGTGCCACCCCGAAGAGCAGCAGGCCGATGGCCAGTGGCGCCGTGCCGCTGCGGGCGCCGAAACGGTGATGCGCGGCCAGCCCGCCGGCGCCGTGGCACATCGGCATGGCGCCGAGCGGCGTCAGCAGCAGGTTGGCGAGGCCGCTGGTCACCGACAGCCGGGCCGGCGTGACATGCGCGGCGCGCTCGCCGAAATAGTCGCCGGCGACCAGCGCCGTCAGCAGCACGGCATTGGTCAGGGTCAGCGACAGCTGCGGCAGCGCCAGGGTGGTGACGGCACGCTCCAGCTCGGCCATCGAAGGCCATGGCGGGATGGCGAACGCCGCGGTCGCACCGGCGCCGAACTCGATCCCGGGGGCGTCGAGCATCTGCGCCATCGCCATCGCCACCGCCAGGCCGGCGAGCGCTGCCGGCCAGCGTGGTGCCCACAGCAGGGCCACCACGACCGCGAGCGTCACCATCCCGATCAGCGGGGCGGTCGCCAGCAGGTCGAGGGCGACCAGGGCGAGCGCCAGTCCGAGCCCGAGCTGCAGTCCGGCCAGCACCGACTGCGGCACGGCGCGGGCCAGCCGGGTGATCCATCCGGTGGTGCCGAGCACCAGCAGCACCAGGCCGATCATCACGCCGCTGGCGGCGACGCCGGCCGGGGTGATTTCGGCGGTCAGCAGCACCGCCGCCACCGCCTTCATCGGCTGCACCGGGATCGGCAGCCGGTAGTGCAGGGCGGTCGCGACATAGAAGGCGGCGAAGCCGAGCAGCACCGGGGTCGGCGCCAGCCCGGCGACCGCGATGCAGCCGAGCATCAGCGGCAGCAGCGTGCCGAGGTCGCCGAACGCGCCGCCGAGCTCGCGCAGGCCGATGATGAAACGCTCGCCTCTGGTCTGGATCCCGGTCACGCGGCGGCTCTTCCCTCGGCGGTTCTTCCCTCGAATGCCGAGCCGACAGGATAGCAGGCCGCGACAGCCGCTGCACCCCGCCGGAGCGGTCCCGGGTGGAACCGCGCCCTGCGGCGGCGGGTTCTGCGCCGTATCGGTCCTGTGGAGCCAGCGTGTGGGCAAGTCGAGAGCGCCGGTCCGGCCGGAGACCCGGACGCAGCTGCTGATCGAGCTGGCGCGTGCCTTCGGCGGCGCGGTGATCTTCGCGCTGCCGCTGCTGATGACCATGGAGATGTGGCAACTCGGCTACTCCATGGATCCGCTGCGGCTGGCATTGCTGCTGCTGCTAGGCCTGCCGCTGCTGCTCGGCCTCTCGCATTATGGCGGCCTGCGCCCGAACCGGCGCTTCGTCGACAATCTCGCCGATGCCCTGGCGACGATGCTGGTCGCGGTGATCGCGGCGGTCGCGGTGCTGCTGGTTCTCGGGCTGGTCGATCCCGGCATGTCGGTGCGCGAGATGGTCGGGATGGTGGCGCTGCAGGTGGTGCCGGGAGCGATCGGTGCCGCCCTGGCGCGCAGCCAGCTGTCGGACGACGAGGATCCGCAAGAGCCGGATTTCGATCCGCCGAGCTATGCCGGCGAGCTGTTCATCATGGCCGCCGGGGCGCTGTTTCTCGCCCTGAACGTGGCGCCGACCGAGGAGGTGGTGCTGATCGCCTTCCGGATGTCGGTCTGGAACCAGCTCGGGCTGATGGCGTTCTCGCTGGCGATCATGCACGCCTTCGTCTACGGGCTGGGCTTCACCGGGACCGAAACGACCCATGCGGACGACCACCCGGTCGGCACCTTCCTGCGGTTCACGCTCGTCGGCTACGCGCTGGTGCTGGCGATGAGCCTGTACATCCTGTGGACCTTCGGCCGGCTCGACGGGCTGTCGCCGCACCAGGTCACGGCGACCACCATCGTGCTGGCGTTTCCCGGCGCGATCGGCGCCGCCGCCGCGCGGCTGATCCTGTGAGCGGGCGCGACCAGCGGCCGCGCAGCCGGCCGATGGAATGGGTGCTGGCCGGCCTCAGCGGCGTGCTGCTGCTGGCGGTGGTCGGCTACCTCGGCTACGAGGGTCTGGCGCATCCCGATGGGCCGCCGCAGGTGGTGGTGCGGGCCGGCGAGCCGCGGCCGGCCGCCGGCGGCTTCCTGGTGGAATTCACCGCCCGCAACGACGGCCGGACCACCGCCGCCAACGTGCAGGTGATCGGCGAACTCGGGACGCCGCCGGACGGCATCGTCGAGCGCAGCGAGGCGGTGCTCGACTATGTGCCGAAGGGCTCGTCCCGGAAGGGCTGGCTGAGCTTCAGGCGCGACCCCGCCCGCCACGGGCTGACGGTCATGGTCGGCGGTCAGACCCAGCCTTGAGCCGTGCCTACTCCGCGGCCTCGCGGTTGAAGAACTTGTTCGGCCGCAGGAAGGTGCCGAGCAGCAGCGCGCCGTTGCGTGATTTCGCGACGTGCCGCGAGCCAGCCGGCCGCCAGACGAAATTGCCGGCCGTGGCCTCGCCCTCCTCGTCCTCGATGGAGCCCTCGAGCACGAAGGTCTGCTCGATCTCGACATGCTCGTGCAGCGGCAACTCGGAGCCCGGCGCCCATTTGAACAGCGCCGTCAGCAGGCCGGTCTGCTCGTCCTTCAGCAGGACCTTCCACTCGACGCCGGGATAGGGCGTCGGCTCCCACGGGATCGCCGCGACGTCGACATAGCGCGAGGCCAGCGGGGCGAGAGTCTGGTGGTTCGCGGCCTTCGGGGTGTGGGCGGTCATGTCTTCCTCCCTCGGACGTATTGGCCTGGACCGGCTCGGCATTCTCCCGCCCTGCGAGGGCGACCGCAAGGCCACTCACGGGCTTGCGAATGTCGGAATCTTTGTTGAAATTGTTCTCATGAACCGGTAAACATACGGGAATGGATGAAATTGACCGCATGATCATCGATATCGTTCAGTCCGACGGCCGGGTGACCAGTGCCGCGCTGGCGGCGGCGACCGGGCTGTCGGTCTCGGCCGCCAACGACCGGCTGCGCCGGCTGCAGGAGCGCGGCGTGATCACCGGCTGGGCGGCGCGGGTCGACCCGGAGGCGGTCGGTCTCGGGCTGCTCGCCTTCGTGTTCGTGCTGGTCGACCGGAGCGAGCACAACGCGCCGTTCCTGGCGGCCGCGGCGGCGCTGACGGAGGTGCAGGAACTGCACCACGTCACCGGCGAGTGGTCCTACCTGCTGAAGGTCAGGGTGGCCTCGCCGCGCGCCCTGGAATGGCTGATCTCGGACCGCATCAAGGTTATCCCGGGGGTGGCCCGCAGCATGACTTTCATCGCGCTGTCGAGCACCAAGGAGACGTCGGCCCTGCCGGTGGGGGCGATGCGCGATGGCCGTCGCTGAACTCGGTCCGATCCCGGCAGGGCTGTCGGCGTTTCCGACCGGCCTGCTGTTCGGCCTGGCACTGGCCATGCCGGTCGGCCCGATCGGCCTGCTGTGCATCCGCCGCAGCCTGGAGGACGGCTTTGCGACCGGCTTCGCGACCGGGCTCGGTGCGGCGGTGGCGGATGCCGGCTATGGCGCGGTCGCGGCCTTCGGGCTGACCGCGGTCTCGGCCTTCCTGCTGGCGTGGCAGGGCCCGCTCGGCCTCGCCGGCGGCGCGCTGCTGCTGTGGCTCGGCCTGGTGTCGTGGCGGCGGGCACCGGCTACCGAAGCGGCGGCGGGCGCCTCGGCGCCGAGCCCGCTGGCGGCGCTCGCCCAGACCGCGGCGCTGACCGCCGGCAACCCGCAGACCGTTCTGACCTTCGCCGCTTTGGTCGGCGGGCTCGGCGTCGGGGCCGGCGCCGGCGAGGCCGGGTGGGATGCGGCGGCGGCGCTGGTGCTCGGCGTGTTCCTGGGCTCGGCGGCGTGGTGGCTGGTGCTGGCCGGCGGCGTCGCCGGGGTGCTGCGCGGCCGGCTGGGGCGGGCGCGCATCCTGTGGATCAACCGTGGCGCCGGCCTGGTGGTCGCCGGCTTCGGCCTGCTGGCGATCGCCCGCGGCATCGGACTGCTCTGAGAGGACGACAATGGCGCTCGACAGCCCGCGTTCCTGGGATCGACCCGGCCTGATCTACGACGGACCCGACATCATCCTGGCGCGGGTCGCGGCGTTCCGCGCCCGCACCCTGCCGAAGCCGCAGTGGGACCACTTCGCGCATCTGACCGTTGGCCATCACTATGTGGCGACCTATGGTACCGACGAGGCGCTGGCGCGGCTGCGCACCGACATCTCGTCCTACAACGAGGCCTGCGAGGTGCCGAACTCCGACACCCGCGGCTATCACGAGACCATCACCGCGTTCTATGTCCTGAGCATCGCCCGCTATCTCGCGACAATTGCCGCGTCGACGCCGCTGCTCGATCAGGTTCACGGGCTGCTGAACCACGCCCTCGGCTCCAAGGCGATCGCCTTCGAGTTCTGGAGCCGGGAGCGGCTGCTATCGACCGCGGCGCGGCGCGCCTGGCTGGCGCCCGATTGCCGGCCGATCGAGGATCTGACGACATGGTCGCATTTCGGGTGATGCCGGGAATGCAATTGACAATCTAGGGATAGTTCTGCGAGCGAGTCTCGATATGCTCGACTGCGACCTCTCCTGTTGGTACCTTCCACGACGTGGTGGGGACCACAGTTTCGCGAACTGATGGAGGGGATGCATGGCTGCATCGACGATAGGCGTGGATTCCGCGATCGTGGGTCATGCGCCATGAGCAAGTCGTCCAAAAGCCGTCTCCGGGAAGGGGACGTGCTGCAGAAGACCCACGACACCGGGGATCGCCGGATCTGGCAGGTCGCCGCCATCCTCGAGCCGAGCGGCGTCGGCATCCGCCATGCCCGGTTGCGGCTGGCCTCCGATCCCACGGTCCTCAAGACGCTGTCGATCGACAGCATCCTCACCGACTGGCGGGTCCGGGCCTGAGGGCGTGACACTGAGGCCGGCAGCCGGCTTGCCAGGGACGGCCCGGCAGGGTCACTCTGCGCTTCTGCCAGCCAGGGAGACAGCGCCATGAAGACCGTCAAGGAAATGCTCGCCGCCGCCGATGCCGCGGTGCCCCGGATCAGCCCCGAGGACGCCAAGGGCCTGGTCGGGCGGCCCGACGTGCTGTTCCTCGACGTCCGCGAGCCGGCCGAGGTGGCGGCCTCCGGGAAGGTGCCGGGGGCGCTGGCCATTCCGCGCGGCCTGGTGGAGTTTCGCGCCGACCCGGAATCGCCGCTGCACGATGCCGGCTTCGACCGGGCCAAGACGGTGGTCGCCTACTGCGCCTCCGGCGGGCGCTCGGCGCTGGTCGGCAAGACCCTCAAGGACATGGGCTATTCCGACGTGCGGAACCTCGGCGGCTTCAAGGGCTGGCTGGAGGCCGGCGGCGAGGTCGAGAAGGGCTGATCCGGCGGTAGGCCGGCCGTTCGCCTGCGGAACGGGTATGCCGCCGCCCGGCTGGCTGGCGGGCGCGCGTCGGGCCGGCTAGGGTTCCGGCTCCGACCCTGAGGAGCCGCCCGTGACCGACCCTGCCCGCATCCTGCTCTGGACCGACGCGCCCGCCGCCTACATCGAGGCGATCGAGGCCGCCGGCCTGGCGGCGCGCGTCCGCGTCGACACCTTGCCGCGCAAGGAGAAGCCGTCGCCGGAGCAGCTCGCCGGCACCGAGGCGCTGATGGCGGTCGGCGCCCCGGCCGGCCTGCTTCCGGCGATGCCCAGGCTGCGCTGGATCCAGTCGATGACCGCCGGTGTGGAGGGCTGGCTGGCACTGCCGGACCTGCCGGCTGGCGTCACCCTGACCTGCGCCCGCGGCACCCACAAGGAGTCGATGCCGGAAAACATCCTCGGCGCCCTGTTCTACATCGCGAAGCCCTATGCCGTGAACGCCGCGAACCAGAAGCAGGGCCGCTGGGTGCCGACGGTGGCGCAGCCGCTGAACGGCAAGACCCTCGGCATCCTCGGGCTCGGCGCCATCGGCCAGGAGGTGGCGCGCCTCGCCGCGGCACTCGGCATGCGGGTGATCGGCACCCGCCGCCGGCCGGAGCCGATGCCGCATGTCGCCGCGGTGCTGCCGGCCGGCCGCACCGACGAGGTGCTGGCGCAGTCCGACTTCGTGCTGCTGCTGCTGCCGGCCACCGCGGAGACCGACGAGTTCATCGACGCCACGCGTCTGGCGATGATGAAGCCGACCGCCTGGCTGCTGAACTTCGGGCGCGGCCACCTCATCAAGGATGTCGACCTGGTCGCGGCGGTGGAGGCGAAGACCATCGCCGGCGCCGTGCTCGACGTGTTCCGCCAGGAGCCGCTGCCCGCCGAGCATCCGTTCTGGAGCACCGAAGGGATCCTGGTGCTGCCGCATATCGGCGGGCCGCACCCGCAGCGCGACCGCATCGTCGCCCGGCTGTTCGTGGAGAACCTGTCGCGCTTCCTCGACGGGGAAGAGTTGAAGGAAGTCGTCGACCGGTCGGCGGGGTACTGATCCCGACTTCGGCAATTGCCGTCGCCCGTCGCCCCGTCTTGAGTGTTCACACATCTCCGAGCAGCGGGTGGGTTCCGGAGCCACGCGCTCACGCGCGCCCTCCGGAATGACGAAGATTGGGGGCGAAGTAGCTGAATTGCTCAGTTTCGCGGCCCTCCTTCTTTCGTCATCCCGGAGAGTCGGCGCCAGCCGACGGCTCCGGGACCCACCAACCGACGGGCGGTGCAGCGGATCGCCGGGATTCTGTGGCCGGGCGAGTTCTTTGCTGTTCCGTCAGGCGTCGTGCGCCGATCCTGATGCGCTATCGGGGCAAGCTCCGCTACCCGATCTGCGCCGACAGCCCCCCGTCGACTGGCATGATGAGCGCAGTGACGTAGGCCGCCTCGTCGGACGCGAGAAACACCGCGGCGTTGGCGACGTCCCAGGCGGTGCCCATGCGGCGCAGCAGCGGCACCCGGTCGTCACGCTCGCGCCGGATGGCGTCGCGCTCGAGGTTGCGTTCGCGCGCCCGCCGCTCGATGGCCATCGGCGTGTCGATCAGCCCCGGCAGGATGGCGTTGCAGCGCACGCCGTACTCGGCGTTCTCCAGCGCGATGTGGTGGGTCAGCGTGTTCACCGCCCCCTTGCTCGTCTTGTAGGTCACGCCGGAGCGCTGCGACGCCTCGCGCCGGGCGCAGATCGAGGCGATCGACGAGACGTTCAGGATCACGCCCGAGCGCTGTGCGCGCATCACCGGCAGCACGTGCTTGCAGGTCATGAACATGCCCTTGAGGTTCATGGCGAACAACTGGTCCCAGACCTCGGCATCCATCTCGGTGGTGCCGCGGTCGCCCTCGGAGCGGCCGACGTTGTTGTGCAGGATGTCGATGCGGCCGTAGTGCTTCACGCAGGTGTCGGCGATCGCCTTGCAGTCGGCCTCGACCGTGATGTCCGCCGCCAGAACCGACGCCGTTCCGCCCTCGGCGGCGATCATGCGGCCGGTCTCCTCGGCCGCCTCGCGGTTGCGGTCGACCAGCAGGACCGTCGCACCCTCCTGCGCGAACCGGATGGCGGTCGCCCGCCCGTTGCCCATGGTCTCGCCGGGCGTCTGCCCGGCTCCAACCACGATCGCCACCTTGTTCTCCAGCCGCATCGTCGATCCTCCCTGTCGGCTTGTTCGCTCACGTCCGCTCGGGGAAGGGGAAGCGCTCGAGATACGGCGCATAGTCCTCCTCGACGTCGATCTTCAGGCTGGCCAGCACGCGGACCACGCCGCAATAGAAGCCGATCGTGACGACCAGGTCGACCAGCCTCTCGCGATCGAGGTGGCGTTCCAGCGTCGCGAAGGTTGCGTCGGACACCGCCAGGTCGGTGACCATCTCGCGGGCCGCCCGCAGCACCGCGGTCTCCAGTTCCGGAAACCCGCCGTCGCCGTCGCGGTCGGTCTCGCGGCCGATCGCCCGGATGTCGTCCGGCGTGACCCCGAACTGCTCGATGCCGAGCTTGGCGTGGTGCGAGAACTCGTAGTCGCTGCGCGTCAGGTAGCCGACCTGCAGGATCGCCAGCTCGCGCAGCCTCGGGTCGAGCTTGCTGCCGTAACGGATGTGCCGGCCGAGGCCGCTGAACGCCCGCGCCATGCCGGGGCTGTTGACCAGCGCCCGGTACAGCGTGATCGGGCGCGTCAGCAGGTCGCGGTCGGCTTCGTCGAGGTCCTCGGCGGACAGGTAGGGAACGCGGGCCATCGGAGTCTCCAGGGCGGGTGTTCGCGGGCCGGGCGGGGTGGATGCCCGCCCCAGTCTGGCGCATCGGCCGTGGCGGAGAACGATGTTTTCGGCTCCACGACGCGTCGGGACGCGGCTGCCGGCGGTCGTATCGGGCCTGTGCACGAGCGGACCTTCGGGAACTGCGCAGGTTTCGAGGTGTTTTCGACAAAGGTGATCTAAGGGAAGAGGGAAGAGCTGGTGGGGGCCGGCTCGCTGCTGAAATGACACCATCTGGACCCTTCGATGAACACGGCGTGTGGCACGCCGGGGATGGCGAGATGTTCCGACTGGTCCGTGCGCATGACTGGGCGGAAACCGCGCTGGGCGCTGTCGTCACTTGGCCGCGCAGCCTCAGGCTGGCGGTGGAACTGGTTCTCGAATCGCCGATCGCCATGATCCTGCTGTGGGGGCCGGAGCTGGTGCAGATCTACAACGACGGCTATCGCGCGCTGATCGGCGCAAAGCATCCGTCCGGCCTCGGCCGTCCGACCCATGAGTGCTGGCCCGAGGTCCGGTCCTTCACGAGGCCGGTCTATGCCGCCGCGCTGCGCGGAGAGAGCCGCTCGTTCAAGCGCCAGAAGCTCGCCCTCGACCGCGGCCGCGTCCCCGAGGCAGGCTGGTTCGACCTGACCTACATGCCGGTTCGTGACGAGGGCGGGACGGTTGCCGGCATTCTCGCCACGGTCGTGGAGGTCACCGACGAGGTTCTCGAGGACGGCCACCAGAGCTTCCGGGTCGAGCTGGAGGCGCGGTTGCGTCCGCTGCGAGACGCCGTGGAGATCATGGCGGCGGCATCCGAAGCGCTCGGCCGGCATCTGGGCGTCGGTCTCGTCGCCTATCTCGACATCGATGCCGCCGGCGAGATTGCGGTCATCGAGCGCGACTGGAGCGACGGATCCATGCCGAGCATCGCCGGCCGGCACCGCCTGCCGGACTTCGGCGGAGCGCTGGTCGCCGAGCTGAAGACCGGCGGGACGCTGGCGATCGACGATGTGGGGGAGGACCCCCGCGTCGCCTCGCCCGCCTCCGTGCGGGCATTCGAACGCCTCTCGGTCCGCGCGCTCCTCGATGTGCCGCTGCTCAAGGACGGCCGGCTGTACGCCGTCCTGACCGTCCTCGACCATGCGCCGCGGGCATGGACGGAGGCCGAGGTCGCGCTGGCGACGGAGACGGCCGAGCGAACCTGGGCCGCGGTGGAACGGGCGCGCGCCGAGGCGCGGCTGCGCGAGAGCGAGGCGCTGCTGCACGGCATCTTCCAGTCGGCACCGATCGGGCTCGGCGTCTGGGACACCGATCTGCGCTTCGTCCGCGTCAACCAGCGGCTGGCGGAGATGAACGGTATCCCCCCGGAGGAGCATGCTGGCCGGCATCCGACGGAGCTGCTGCCGGCGCTCAACGATCTCGACCCGCTGCTGCAGGCGTGGCGCCGCGTGCTGGCGACCGGCGAGCCGCTGGTCGGCGTCGAGGTGAGCGGCGCCACTCCAGCGGAGCCTGATGTGGTCGGTCACTGGACCGAGCACTTCTTCCCGATCCGGGTCGGCGCCGCGATCGTCGGCCTCGGCGGTATCATCGAGGACAGCAGCGAGCGGCGGCGCGCCGAGGAGCATCGCGCGCTGCTGGTCGGCGAATTGAACCACCGGGTCAAGAACACGCTGGCGATCGTGCAGGCGATCGCCCGCCAGACCTTCCGGCGCGCCGATGTCCCGGAAGAGGTCCGGGAGGTCTTCGACGGCCGGCTATCGGCGCTCGCGGCGGCGCATGACCTGCTGACGGCGTCGGAGTGGCAGAGCGCCCCGCTCCACGACATCGTCCGCGACGTCATCGGGCTCTGCGGCCTGCCCGAGGCCCGGGCCGGGATCCATGGCCCGCGCGTGGTGCTCGAGCCGCGCGAGGCGGTCAGCGTCGCGCTCGCCCTGCACGAGCTGTGCACCAATGCGATGAAGTACGGCGCGATGTCGGTCGGAGGCGGCATGGTCGAGGTGACCTGGCAGATTACGGACGGGGCGCCGCCGCGGTTCGGCCTGGTGTGGCGGGAAACCGGCGG
>Ga0209347_1000403_pt1 | contig 115109 bp, 90 predicted proteins | sample AutmiccommuBRH23_FD_187382 | JGI IMG/M metagenome (GOLD analysis project Ga0209347, IMG submission 187382) | Deep subsurface microbial communities from Mt. Terri, Switzerland - Autotrophic microbial communities BRH/23 (SPAdes) (version 2) | ecosystem: Environmental > Aquatic > Deep subsurface >...
ATGATTGGTCTCCTTCTGCTGAGTGCAGAAGAAGCTTCTCGATTATGTTGAGCGGAGTCTCGACCCAGGCCCGCAAAATCAAGGCGGCGCCGCAACAACTCCGCATAACCATGGACGCGACATAAGCGAGCTTATGTTGAGCTCTACATAAGCTAGCCGCATGCGCATCCAAGGTGATGCCCTCCAGCGCGACTGACAGGACGATCCCGCAATAGAACCATTCATCCTTGCGCCATGCCTCCATGACCGCTTCGGCCTTGGCCTGCGCCTGCGCGAACCTTTCGCGGTGGTTCGGACCCGGTCCGATAAATCCCGGTGCGTCCTTGTAGAGCGAAGGCCAGAATCCGTCCTGGCGCTCGTCGGGTGCATCGGGGCAATCATCGCGCACAATCCGCGCGATGATCTCGAAGCCTGCAACCTCGCAGGTGATGCTGTCGCCCTCGCAGACCAAGGTGTCAAAGCGTTCTGTAAACGTCATGTCACCGGCTCCAGAACACATGGACTTCATCGAAGCCCGTCTGGAACACCATGATCTCGCCATTCAGCGCCATGTCGCGAGCAAGGGCCTGCCAGTCGATGTAATAGCGAAGGCTCTCCGGTATCTCGGTGCCGGTGTCCTCGTGCAGGCTTTCGGCAAAGTCTGCGGCGCTGCGATATCCGCCCGCATAATCCTCGAAGGCAGCGCGCGCCTCGGCGAGATCGTCGCCAAAATGGCTGAGCAATTTGCCGCCAAGCTCGCCATGCTCCTCGACGAAATCGGCAAACTCGCAAACCGTCTCGAAGCTCGCATATTCCGACAGGCTCGCACCCTCGAAGCCTTCGTAGTCATGGATCGCCCATTCCTCGGCGTCGGGCTCCGGCGAGTCTGCCAGCATGGCGCGCACTTCGTCCCTGATCTCGTCAGGCGTGGTCGCGGTGATCCATCGGCCATGCAGGCAGCCGGAATTGTAGGCTGCAAGGCAGGCCACGTAGATGCGCGGTCTATCGGGTCGCGCGGGTGCGGGCATTGCCGCGCGCGCGTGGGTGCAAATCTGGTCAGTCATGTCAGTCTCCTTCCCCGCCCGCGTTCTTTTCCCGACAGTCGGGTGGGCGGCGAGGAGGTGCTCAGCCAGAGTGCAGAAGGGCGGCGCGCAAGGGGAAGCTGTAGGTATGAGGCCTGAAGACGGTCAGAGATGACAAAGTCCCGCCCCCTTGCGCGGCGACCGCGCTCTGGCAGACGCACCGTCCGCCCACCTGACTGATGGGATAGATATTGAGGCGGAGGGAGGCTGGGGTGTCTTTACCGGTTCCGCTCGACCAGAGCGGCGGAACCAGGATCGTATTTCAGGGTACTGATCGTGCCGTCCTGAATAGCTTTTACGACGGCGTCGATGATATCCAGGGGTACGAGATACCATTCCCGTGGGCGGACAGGTTTGCCGAACCGGTCTGCTATTTCGATATCCAGCCGTGCGTCCGAGAAGAACCGATGCAAGAGCGCTTCCAGCCTGACGCGATTAATGTTGAAAAGTTCATAGGTCGCAACGACTTCAACATCTGCGAGGAGATATGTTGCGTCGTTTGCCGCATTAGCGATGCGAGTCTCGACCTTGCCGCCGGTCACGCCCAGTTTGTGGATCAGATCGCGATGCTCCGCGATCCGCGCATCGGATGAGCGACTGCGAAGAACATAGATCGTCCCGCTTTCTGTATCGTCCTGGCCGGCCTTGTCTGAAAAGAGCGGCCCCGCCGTTGGATCAGTGATGCGGCGTCCTGCATCATCCTTATTCAGGGCGCGCTGAAGAGAACGCATCAGGACATTGCTCTCGGTGGCGTTGTCATAGATCACCCGGAGGCGGGCATCTCGATCACCATATTCCTGCGTAAACTCATCACCTTTATAGGCGACGTAGGCGATCTGGCCTCCAACGATAAAGAAGCGTCCCGGCTCGATTTCTGATTTGAGTTCAAACGCGCGGGTCTGACGTATCCCATCATCGAGATCCTGCTTCACGCTCTCAAACAGGGGGCGGAACTTGTCGAAATCCTTGCACGGCGTGCGATTGGCGATTTCTTCTGCCGCCTTGCGTTCGGCCGTGGGCCGGACGTGTTTGAGTGTGGTGACATCGTTGGTGGCGTCGGCGTCTACGCCGAGTTCTGCCAGCAAGGCTTCCGGGTCGGTCGCGTTGGTCTGGGGGGCGGGTGCCGCGTCCCCCAACAGCCCTTGGTGATCGATGGGCTCGAGCACAGACCGTGCCTCAGGCAGTGCCTTCAAGCGATCGAGCCGAACCGCATACATCCGCTCGAATATGTCGCCATTTTCAGCGTGCTGTGGCGCGCGCCCATGTTCTTGAAAGAAGCGCTGGATGTCTTCAAAGCCCGCAATGATCCGCTCTTCCTGTTGCGAGCGGGCTGTGGCTTTTGGTTCATCGATTTCGACACCGAGTTCGGCGAGCAGCTCTTCAGCGGTCTTTTCAGGCATCACGCGCCGCCTTCACTTTTCTCTTGAGGTACTCGATACCCTCAGCCATCCGGCGTTCCCAAGGGTCGTTTGATGTGAGCGATGGCAGACGGTTACGCTCCTGCAGGAAGGCCTTAGCACGCTCGGCAAGCATCATGGCTTCTTCCTCGGTGAGCGCAATTTTTTTGCCCGCAATAACAGCAGCGACCTGTTTGAGGCTGTCTTCACTCATCGCCTTGGCGAGGATGGCATAAGCAGCCCCGAAAGGATTGATCCGGTCGATGAGATCGATATCGAGATCACGCACATCCATCGCGATCTTTCGGATGCCGTCGATCAGCGCGGTATTGGCCTTGGTTCCGTCGCCACCATTGGCTGCGGCTTTTGCAGCCTCCTTGGCCGCCTCCTGCGTCAGGGCGAGCGCGGCAACCGCGCGCTGGCGGATTGCCTCCTGATCGGTCTCTGACAGCTCAGGATAGCGGTCTCTGACGATCTTCCCCATACGCACCAGGGTGAGTTCCTCTGCGGGCGTATCGCCGCCCGCATGGTCACCGTCGAACAGGCCGGTTTCGAGTACTTTCTTGTCCTGAACAAAGGCAGTGATCACCTCGTTCAGGTCTTCCTGGCAGATACGGGTTGCTTCCTCGGATTCAGGTTGCACGAGGCCCTTGATCTCGATCTGGAACTCGCCGCGGTCTTCATTGAAGCCGACATTGGTGCGGGAGGCGTCGTACCCGGCCTCGCCATAATCGAAGTCCTTGTCTTCGCCATTGCCCTTGGGAACGAAATTGAACTTCGGAGCGAGCACCTGCTCCATAAGCAGGCTGGCGGCGATGGCCTTAAGGGTATCGTTCACGGCCTCGGTGACTTTGTCTTCGGAGGCGTCGGGCTCGGCGATCAAATTCGTGAAGCGCGCACGTTCCTTGCCCGGCGCGTCGCGCGTCGCACGCCCGATGATCTGGATGATCTCTGTGAGGCTGGAGCGATAACCGACCGTCAGGGCGTGTTCACACCAGATCCAGTCAAAGCCTTCCTTGGCCATGCCGAGCGCAATGATGATGTCGACATGGTCACGATTGTTCTTCTGCGCCGGGTCTTTCAGCGCAGCCACGACGAGTGAGTGCCGTTCCGGCCCATCATCGACGAGATCGGCTATCCGCAAAACGCGCCCGTCCGGGCGGCGCACAAGGTCAAAGCCCGTGGCGGAGTCCTTTCCCTGCCACTCACCGAGCGCGTGCATGATCTCGCTCACCTCGGTCGTCTTTCCGCGCTGTGTGCTTTCACGGGAATTGACGTTCGGAATATGGACAATCGTCTTCTGGTCCGGATCGAGCACCTTGGCGATGTCATCCACATACGGACCATTGTAGAAGAAGTAGCCGATATCGAGCGCCTTCAGATGCTCATAGCCATTAAGTTGCTCGTAATAGGTATAGGTGACGGTCGCAAAGCGCGCCTCGTCTTCCGGCATAAGGACCGGCACAGCATCGCCACGGAAGTACGACCCCGTCATGGCGACGAGATGCACCTTGTCGCGTGCGATGAAGGCCTTCAATTGCGACCCCAGCACATTGTCATCATCGGCCGAGACGTGATGGAATTCATCCACGGCGATCAGGCGATTGTCGAACGCCTCAATGCCCAGCTCCTCGACCGCAAAGCGGAAGGTCGCGTGGGTGCAGACCAGAACCGGATCACCGCTCGCCAGAAACGCCCCCACAGCCTGAACCTTGGACTTCGCGACGCGGATATCATCCGCCCCCGGCGCATTGCAGAGGTTCCATTGCGGCCTGACCTCCCAATCCGCCCAGAAGCCCCATCTGGTCAGGGGCTCATTGTTGAAGCTTGCGCCGATCGACCGCTCCGGAACGACAATGATGGCCTGTGACAGTCCCTGATTGTGCAGCTTGTCCAGGGCGATGAACATCAGAGCGCGGCTCTTGCCGGAGGCCGGTGGCGACTTGATCAGCAGATATTGCTCGCCGCGCCGCTCATAGGCACGCTCCTGCATCGGCCGCATGCCAAGCTCGTTCGACTTGTTCGTCGCGCCGGTGCGCTTGTAGGTGACTGAAACGGAAGGGACCTGTTTTATAGGTTCGGTCATTTTTTAGTCCCTCCAACTCACTAAAGCATATTGTTCAATCTCATACTCGGTCCGGAGGTAGTCTCCCCAGGCAAACCAATTTCCTATCGCATCATCATCCGCACTATCGAGGTAAATGCCATCCTGTGGGCGGACCTCGGTTGCCGCAATAATTTCCTTGAGTGCTTGGCTGGCGTTTTCCGGGCGAATTTTCTCTCCATCTGCAAAGAAGTCCCGCGTGATATAGGAAAGAAATTTCGCAAGATTGGACGCACCCCCTGGAAGGGCCTCCGGGGAGTGAAAGCAAAGCTCAGTGCCGTTTTCTGTAAAGCTGTAGCGGTGTCTTGCATTCGTTACACTTGCATGGGGCGGGACTGTAATGTGCTCTGCTAACACAGGAAAGCGGTCAAACGAGAGTGTTCGGCCACTGTCCCAAAGCAGGATATCTTCTAGCTCATAGGGATATTGGCGCCAGAAACGCGGCCACAACGAAAGCCCCGACATTTGCAAATGAAAGCGGTATGCGGCTCGATCCAGAAATAAAGGGCACACATACGCAGCGTCACCGATACCTCGCGACTGAAGTTTCTGATGCAGCCGCAGTAGAATATTATGCTGGTAATCGTTATGCGAGGCCTGCTTATCTCTCAGATCGAAATATAGAGAATGGGGTGATGCCTCCAATCCCAATTTCTGCCTATCTTTGACAAAACGAGCCCTACTGAAATCCGGGTACGCGCACGGCCGCTTAAACTGCATATAGAACGGACGAAAACCTCGTATATTGCTAAACAAACGAGCATCAGCACCAAGCCAACGTTCTCTGCCGCGTGAAAACGGTTCGATCGAGAAGCGCTGACGCGGGAAACTGATGACGCTTAGGAATGATTCCAAAGCAAAGCCGACTAAGTCCTCTGTATAATTGGCTACTTTCTTATGACCTCTGCTCATGCGGCCCCCTCCGCCGCAGTCATCTTGGTGTAAAGATCGAAGAGCTTTTCGAGGCGTTCTGTGTCGTTCTTGAAGCGGCGGCCAATATAGATGCGCTCCAGCGTTTCGTCATTGCGCTCATGGGCCTCGCGCACGAGGGGGAATTCCTCGTCCATGCGGTCGGGGTCATACATGTCGGCGATAGTCGCGGGGAAGTAGTGCTCCCGCGCCAGCAGGATGTCCTCGGCGCAGCGGGTCAGATCGGCCTTGTTTTTCTCCGTAAGCGTCGGAACTGGGAAAGTGTTCCAGCCGAGCGTGTTTGAGTAGCGGAATCGAGTTTCAAGCTGCCCGCACACCGTTGCGATCCAGATCAGATGGAGTTTCGAGACGACCAAGGCCAAATTCCAGATCGGCGCGTCGTAAAGACCAAAAGCGAGATTTGTGAGCGTTGTCTTATTGTCTACAAGTCCGGCAGGCAGGTACTCGCGGCGTTCCGACGAGACTCCGGGCACGACAATTGTCTGCACGCTCCCAATCCGCATCAACTTGAGTTGGTGAGCGCGGGCCGCAAGCGCATTGGCTCCCTTGTCTCGGCTCGCAAGTCGTACGTCACGCACGGCCTCGATACGCATTCGGAGCGAAGGTATTTTCAGAGCTTCCTCCAAGTCATTGTCATTGATCCATACGCAATGACGACACCCATGACCGATGAAATCTCCAGAGCCGAAAATGCGACGAATGAATTTAGCCCTCTGTTGATCGTTCAGCGACAAAGACGGTATTTCGCTTCGATCAACCAGTAGGTGGCCCCCATCTGTTGGCTTATTGCCGAATTCCATCTCGGCGACATCCGAAATCGGTTTCCGCGTCTTTGTCACGACCACTTCGGTACCGAGCGTAAGGTATGGAGAAATTCCGGTACCCAGTCGCCGTGTTGTGCGACCGCTTCCATCATCTTCAAATATTGATTTCGAAAAGCCGCTGATTCCGGCTATTCCGACAATGGCGACCGTTACGCCCGCATTATTGCTCGCGAGGTTAGTCCATTTGAAAGACGTATGAGCAAATCGAATTTCGCAACCGGATGCGAAAATTATTGGCCAAAGCAGAGGAACCGACTGGCCTTGGCAAATTGAGTTCGTAGTCACAAAGGCAGCGACCGTCGGCGTTTTTTTGATGTAGGCCGCCGCTTTCAGAAACCAACCTGATACATAATCGAGAAAGCCCGGAGAGTTCATACGTCCGGCGACGATATTTTTGATCTCATCCTTTTGCTGTTTAGATTGCCAAGTCGACCCTAGGTAAGGCGGGTTCCCACAAATATACGTCTCCCAACCCCCACTCTCGCCAGGGTCCAAAGCCAGCCGTCCGGTCGGCCCCGCCAGATCCTCCTCAACCGCTGATGCCTGCTCCGGCGGCGGGCAGACTTCCAGCCAGTCCAGCCGCAGGGCATTGCCGTGCTTGATCCGACCCGTTTCCTTCAGCGGCAGGACGATCTCGCCTGCGCGCTCCTGACCCATGGCGTCGACATCGCACTGATATTCCGCAATAAGCAGCGAGAGCCGCGCGATCTCGCAGGCAAAATCCTTGATCTCGATGCCAAAGAAATTCTTCAGCGGAATGACGCTCCGGAGGTCTTCGCGATCTTTGGACTCCGTGCTCAGAACCTTCAGCCGACGCGACAGGATTTCCGCCTCAATCGCGCGCATCTCCTTGTAGGCGATGACGAGGAAATTGCCTGAACCACAGGCCGGGTCGAAAACGCGGATGCGGCCCAGCCGCTTGCGCAGATTGAGGAGCTTGCGGGGATTGTTACCCGCATCTTCGAGCTGCGCGCGCAGATCATCGAGAAAGAGCGGGTTCAGCACTTTCAGGATGTTCGGCACGCTGGTGTAGTGCATGCCGAGCTCGCCGCGCTCTTCGTCCTCGGCGACGGCCTGGATCATTGACCCGAAAATGTCGGGGTTGATCGACTTCCAGTCGAGGCTCCCGGCATGCAGAAGATAGCTGCGGGCAATCCTTGAGAAACGCGGCACTGCGTTCGATCCGGCAAACAGGCCGCCATTCACATAAGGGAACGCGTCGGCCCAAGGCCGGAGGCCTGCGCCGGCACGCTCTTTCGTCGGGATGTCCATGGCGCGAAAGAGCTCGGCGATAATGTCATGAGCGTTATCCCGATCGCTCATCTGTTCGAGCGTGCGGGTGAACAGGTTTTCGCCGAGGAAGATGCCCGTGTCCTCTGCGAAGAAGCAGAAGATTAGCCGCGCCATGAACTGGTTGAGGTCGTGACGGCGTTCATCTGTAGCCCAGTCAGGGTTTCCCTTCAGGAGTTCGACGTAGAGCCGGTTAAGCCGCCCGGTCGCCTGGATATCGATCGGGTTGTTCTTGATCGCCTTGACGGTCGTGATGCCTGCGAGCGGAAGAAAGAAGCCGAAATGGTTCGGAAAATCGCGGTAGTCGCAAACCCGGATTTCGCCTTCGACAAGATCTTCGGCCTCAAGCGTCTGGCCATCGGTCGCCAGAATGAAGCGGACTTTTCCTGTCGTCGTCTTCGGGCTGCCCCGGAGTTCCGCCAGCTTTTCGCTCACCCTGCCCGGCTCGGCTACGGCGAGATGGATATTCTTGTACTGGAGGACGCCGCCCTCGACGTCGGAATTCTTCGTCGCGCTCGCCAGCAGCCGCTTTACGGTTGTCGGCTTGTTGTTGAAGGACTCCAGGAAGACACGCGGAAAGTCTTCTGCATCAAAGGGTGCAGAAGCAAGTTCAGATATGGCTTCCTCGATCTCAACGGCGTTCATGAATCAGTTTCAGACCTCAAATAGGTCATTAAGCGCAGAAACACCGATAATTGAAGCGATTCGGGGCACTACGGCCTGGTCCGTGCCTGTAATTCAGCGCCCGCGACCCCTCTGGCGCCAGCCAGTGGGAAGCGCGGGCGCGCGGCCAGCCGGCGAGACCCAGAACCACGTTGTCGAGACGAACAAGCGGATCCTCATTGAGCCTCGCCGGGCCGGTCGGCGCATGAGGGCTCCTGCGGCGCCGGGTCCACGCGCCGGGCGAAGGTCGGCGAGGGGCCCGGACCGCCATGATCCTTATAGATAACCCATCCAGCCGGGCGAACAGCTCCGCGCCACCGGCGCGGGCGGGCCGCAAAGGACTCAGGCTGCCTGACGATCCCCGCCCAAGCGCGCCCCGAGAAGTTCCATGAGATAGCCGCCATCCCGAAGTCCTTCGGCTTTGGCGATGGCATAGCGGACGGATGCCCGCAGCGAACTGCCGTCGACGCCCCACTCCTCTACGACCGTCTTCGGACCGTAAAGCAGCGCGGCGATTTCCCGCTGGCTCATGCCGGCCTTCAGGCAATCAAGCGCGATGACGCCATTGCGCAGGATCTGCGTCGTCTTGGTCCAACGCGCCTCCGATGTGTTCGGGCCTTTGCCATAGAGCCGGAAGGCTTCCTTCTGGAGCTTCAGCTTGCGCTCATAGGCGACCATGTCCGAAATCTGCAGCTTCATGCGAACGGGTTCGAGGCTCAGCAGCGACATGCCCGTGCAGCGGACCTGCACGACGCAATCATTGCCGCGGATGAGAAGATACTCCCGGCTAGCGCGGTCGGTAATATGCGTGATGTCACAATGAGGCACGGTGCGATCCCAGATGTCACACCCCTGCCCCGGCTTGCGCGGCGTGCAGTTCACCTCGACCTGGTCCGGGAACACATAGTGGCTCCAGACCGCGTCTGCCTCGAAGCCGTTGAGATCGGGGTCGGGCATGAAGATGAGACCCCAACGCTCGGCAAGGGTCTGCGGCACGCGCGAACGCAGGATGCGGATGTCGGCGCAGTCGGCCTTCATCTCGGAAATGTCGTCGTCTGTGCGAGTTGCCGCATCGTCGCGAAAGTCGTCATTGCGACGAACATATTCCCAGGCCCAGCGGTCCGACGATAGACGCGAGAGATAGTCATAAGCGGCTGTTTCCGCACTGGTTTCAAGCGCAAAGGTCTTCATGCTCTCTCCTCCACTTGCAGACGAAAGAGCAAAATTCGTTCCACTTTTGCGCGACTGACCCGGCGCCTACCCAACTTAAGGATAACGGCATTCCCAATTGGCCTGTATTCACGTTTGATGAGTTCAGCATTTGCGCGTCTCTTCACGATGCGCTTTGCAGATGATTGCGGCGGCCTGCTTCATTTTGCTTTCTTTGGCTCGTTTTCGAACTGATGCGACGGCGGTCTTGCTGGAATGATTGAGGGGTCCACGAAAGGCCCCGTTCCATGTCACCTTCCCCGCACCACCTGGAGACAGAAACCCGTCGCACAGCGATGCTGCGCACGGCCTTCTGCCCGGTGGTGCGAGAGGCCTTGGAAGCGCCTGATACGATCGAGATCATGGCCAATCCGGACGGTTCGGTGTGGATCGAGAAGGCCGGCATCGGTCTAATCGTTTCCAAACACACACTTGCCCCTTCAGACCGCGAGCGCGTCATCCGGCTCGTGGCGTCCGGGGTGGGAGAGGCTGCAGGCCGCACCTCCCCGATCGTCTCTGCAGAACTCCCCGGCAGCGGCGAGCGGTTTGAAGGGCTTCTCCCACCTGTTTCGACAGCGCCGTGTTTCTCCATCCGCAAACCCGCGACCACACCCTTTCAACTCGGCGATTATGTTGCTCGGGGCGCGCTGGCACCGGCGCTCGCAGCGGCACTCAAAGACTCAATTGCAGCGCGCACAAACATCCTGATTGCCGGCGGAACATCCTCGGGCAAGACGACCTTCACGAATGCGCTGCTGGCAGAGTCCTCACTTCACGACGACCGCATCGTCATTCTCGAAGACACACGCGAGCTTCGCTGCGCCGCGCCCAATGTGGTTCAGCTTCGCACCCATCGCGGCAGCACCAGCCTGCAGGACCTTGTCCGCTCCACGCTGCGCCTGCGCCCCGACCGGATCATTGTCGGCGAGGTACGCGGGGCTGAAGCCCTCGATCTGTTAAAGGCCTGGAACACAGGCCATCCCGGCGGGATCACGACGCTTCATGCCAATTCCGCCCGCGGCGCGCTCACCCGACTTGAACAGCTGTCACTGGAAGCCACGCCCCGCGCACCCTTCGATCTCATCGCTGAGGCGATTGATGTCGTCGTGTTCATGAGCCGCGCCGGCGGTCAGCGCCGCGTTGAAGAAGCGCTGCGCGTCACCGGCTTTGACAGCGAGGGGTATCAGACCGCCCCGCTCGTCTCCCGCTCTCTATCCCTCGTCCAACATGGAGAAACCCAATGACGCTCTGCAATCACCTCCAGACCGTGAACCGAACGGTCCAGGTCGCGGCCTGTATCGGCCTCGGCATTCTTATCGCAGGGCCCGCCCATGCGGCAGGCTCCGGCATGCCGTGGGAAGGCCCGCTCGACCAGATCCTGACCTCGATTGAGGGCCCGGTCGCGCGCATCGTCGCGGTCATCATCATCACCATTACGGGGCTCACCCTGGCCTTTGGCGAGACAAGCGGCGGCATGCGCAAACTAATCCAGATCGTGTTCGGCCTCTCCATCGCTTTCGCCGCGACCTCGTTCTTCCTGACCTTCTTCTCATTCGGCGGCGGAGCGCTGGTCTAATGGCCGACGGCTATGAAATCCCCCTGCACCGCTCCCTGACCGAGCCGATCCTGATGGCAGGCGCGCCCCGCACGGCTGCCATCGCAATAGGCACGCTCGCGGCTGCCGTCGGCCTTGGCCTGCAGCTCTGGATACCGGGGCTCGTGCTCTGGGCGGTCGGGCATTCGGCGGCGGTGTTCATGGCGCGGAGCGATCCGGATTTCATGGCCGTGGCCAGCCGTTCGACGCGGCACAAGGAGCATCTGACATGCTGAACCTCAGAGAATATGCCGACACACCCACGCTGCTGGCCGACTATCTTCCCTGGGCCTGTCTCGTCGCGCCGGGCGTCGTCCTCAACAAGGACGGCTCGTTCCAGACCACATTCCGCTATCGCGGCCCTGACCTTGAAAGTTCGACGGAGGAAGAACTCGTTTCCGTCATGGCGCGGGTCAACAATGTGCTGCGCCGCTTCGGCTCCGGCTGGGCGCTCTTCTTCGAGGCGCAGCGTCAAGAGGTGCATGATTATCCGGAAGCGGAGTTTCCAGACCCACTCACCTGGCTGATCGATCAGGAACGCGCGCTGCAAGCCGAAGAAAGCGGCGCCCGGTTCGAGAGTGCCTACTATCTGACCCTCCTCTGGCTGCCGCCCGCTGATGCCACGGGCCACGCTGAGAAGGCCCTGATCCAGCGCGCTGAGACAGAAGACGCCGCGACCTGGCGACACCGGCTGGAGACGTTCCAGCAACATGCCGCCCGCGTCTTCGATCTTCTTTCCACCTGTCTCGCCGAGATCGCAAAGCTTACCGATGACGAGACGCTGACTTATCTCCACTCGACCATATCGACCAAGCGCCATCCGGTCGTCACGCCAGAGCTGCCCGTCTTCCTCGACACCATTCTCGCCGATGAACCTTTTGCTGGCGGCCTCGAACCGATGATTGGTGACGCGCACCTGCGCATTCTGACCATTCTCGGCTTTCCGGCCTCAACGCTCCCAGGCATTCTCGATGAGCTCAACCGGCAGGGCTTTGCCTATCGCTGGGCGACCCGGTTCATTGCCATGGACAAGGCCGAGGCCGAAAAGGTTCTCGGCAAGAAGCGCCGGCACTGGTTCGCCAAGCGCAAATCCATCGGCGCGGTGCTGCGCGAGACCATGTTCAATGAACAGGCGGCGCTCGTCGACAATGATGCCGACAACAAGGCCGTCGATGCCGATGCCGCCCTTCAGGAGCTTGGCAGTGATCTTGTGTCCTACGGCTACGTCACAACCACGATCACGGTTGCTGATCCGGACAGGCGCACCGTGGACGAACATATCCGCGTGGCCGAGCGCATCGTGAATGGGCGCGGCTTCACCGCGATCCGCGAGACGCTGAACGCCGTCGATGCCTGGCTTGGAAGCCTGCCCGGTCATCCCTATGCCAATGTCCGCCAGCCCATCCTGCACACGCTGAACCTTGCCCATATGGTGCCGCTCTCAGCGGTCTGGGCGGGCGAGGAAACCAACCGTCACCTCAACGCCCCTGCACTCATCCAGGCGCAGACGGAAGGCACGACACCGTTCCGCCTGAACCTGCATATCGGCGATGTCGGGCATACGCTGGTCGTCGGCCCGACCGGCGCCGGCAAGTCCGTGCTGCTCTCGCTGCTCGCGCTGCAATGGAAGCGCTACGAGGGGGCGCAGGTCTTCATCTTCGACAAGGGCGGTTCAGCGCGCGCTGCGACACTTTGTATGGGCGGCGCGCATGTCGATCTCGGCAGCAGCCATGCCCCGAGCCTGCAGCCGCTTAAAGACATCGACACCGAACATGGTGCAAGTTTTGCCGCCGACTGGCTGGCGGGTCTTTGCACAAATGAAGGCGTCACGATGACGCCGGACCTGAAGGCCCGGCTCTGGGAAGCGATCCAGTCGCTCGGCAGCGCGCCAGAGGCGGAACGCACGCTGACCGGCCACAGCCTGATGCTGCAGGACGAGACGCTCAAATCGGCGCTTCATCCGTTCACGCTGCAAGGCCCGCATGGCCGTTTGCTCGACGCAGATCAAGAAAGCCTTCAGCTCGCCGACATCGTCTGCTTCGAGATGGAAGAGCTGATGCATGCCAAGGGCGCTGCGGCGCCTGTCATCACATACCTCTTTCACCGGCTGGAGGCACGGTTTGATGGACGGCCGACGCTGCTCATCCTCGATGAAGCCTGGCTCTTCCTCGATGACCCCATGTTTGCCGCGCGCATCCGCGAATGGCTCAAAACCCTGCGCAAGAAAAACGTATCGGTCGTCTTCGCGACGCAGTCTCTTGCCGATATCGCGAACAGCTCGATAGCGCCTGCGCTCGTCGAGTCCTGCCCCACACGGATTTTCCTGCCCAATGAGCGCGCGCAGGAACCACAGGCCCGCGAGACCTATCAGCGCTTCGGCCTCAACGCGCGCCAGATCGAACTGATCAGCCGGGCGACGCCAAAGCGCGATTATTACTATCAGTCGCCCCTCGGCGCGCGCGTCTTCGATCTCGGCCTCGGCCCCATCACGTTATCCGTGTGCGGTGCATCTACGCCCGAAGATCAGGCCCGCTTGGACCGCATCTGGGCCGAGACGGAAGGCGACGGGTTCGCCGCCTGCTGGCTGATCGAGAAGGGTCTGCCCTGGGCGGTCGAGCTTCTCGATCGATGGCCGGGCCATACGCCCGAACCCAGCGCACACGCGCCCTTCCAGCCTTCAAGTTTCCTCGCCGCCGAATAGGAGCCTGAACCAATGAAACGTCCCGTCGCCCTCTTTGCGTCTGTCGCTATTGCGGCCCTGCCGCTGAGCGCTCTTACCGCGCCGCCCGCCAGCGCCCAGCTGTTCGGCGGAGGGATCGTCTACGATCCAGCCAATCACGCTGAAAACATCCTTCAGGCCATCCGCGCCCTGCAGCAGATCAACCAGCAGATCCAGCAGCTCACCCATGAAATCCAGATGCTGGAGAACATGGCGCGCGATCTCGAAACGCTACCCGACTCCATTGCGGATGACATCCTGCGCCGTATGCGCCGCATCGATGATCTGATGCGCGATGCCGAAGGGATTGGCTACCGCGTCGAGGAGATCGAGCACGATTACGAAGAGGCGTATCCTGAAGATTATGGCGCCGAGCCGCCCCGTCAGGCCGTGCTCGTCGAGCAGGCCCGCGCCCGATGGCGTCAGTCCCGAAGCGCCTATCGCGAGAGCCTTGAGGTCACAGCATCGGTCGTCTCATCAGCCCGAGACGATTCGGCGAGCCTCGACCGCCTGATTGCCGACAGCCAGTCCGCCGTCGGCAATCTTCAGGTTGTCCAGGCCGGCAACCAGATCGAGGCGCTGCAGACCGAGCAGCTCATGCAGATGGAAGCCATGATGGCCGCCCATTACCGCGCCGAAGCGCTGGAGCGCGCTCGTCAGCTCGCCGAAGCCGAACGTGGCCGGGCGCGGACACGGACCTTTCTCGGAGAGTGATGGAAGATGGACGTGATCGACACCTTCCTTGCGACGTTCATCGCCTATATCGACAGCGGTTTCGGCCTGCTGGCGGGCGATGTCGCCTATCTGTCGACCACACTCATAGCCATCGACGTCACGCTGGCAGGCCTCTTCTGGGCCCTCTCTCAGAACACGGATGTCATCGCCGGGCTCCTGAAGAAGGTGCTCTATGTCGGTTTCTTTGCCTTTATCATCGGCAACTTCTCTCTGCTCGCCGGCATCGTCTTCGACAGCTTTGCCGAACTCGGCGTGACGGCCGGCGGGGGAACAATGACCGCAGCGGATTTGCTCCGTCCCGGTTTCATCGCTGGCGTGGGTCTCGAAGCCGCTCAGCCGCTGCTCGAAGAGATCAGCGACATGCTGGGACCAATTTCCTTCTTCCATAACTTCATCATGATCGCCGTGATGATGATCGCCTGGGTCATCATCATGGTCGCCTTCTTCGTGCTGGCCGTACAGCTCTTCATCACCATCCTGGAGTTCAAGCTGACGACGCTCGCCGGGTTCGTGCTCGTGCCATTCGCGCTCTGGAACAAGACGACTTTCCTCGCCGAACGCGTTCTCGGCAATGTCATCACCTCCGGCATCAAGCTCATGGTGCTCGCGGTCATCATCGGCATCGGTTCGACGCTCTTTTCCTCCGTCACCGACGCGTTCCGTACCGGCGATGATGTGACGCTGGCCCAGGTCATGGGCACGGTGCTGGCTGCGATTGTCTTCTTCTGGATGGGCATCTTTGCGCCCGGCATTGCGAGCGGGCTGATCACCGGCGCGCCGCAGCTTGGCGCGGGCTCAGCCGCAGGCGCGGCAGCCGGTGTCGCTGCTGGCACTTATGTCGCCGGGATGGGCGGGCGCGCCGCTGTTGGCGCAGTCGCGGGCGGCGCATCCTCCGCCGTCAAGGCCGGCGCCAGCATGGCGGGCGCGGCGCGCACCTCCTACACGCTGGGATCGGTCGCCTCTGGCGCAAGCGGCGCGTCGGGTGTGGCCGCAGGTCTTGCCGGTGTCGCGCGTGCAGGCGGGGACGCCATGCGCCGCGCCGCCTCCCGTCCCGCTCAGTCGATGCGCGAGGCTTATGCCCGAGGCAGTCAGGGCGCCTGGCGCGCCACCGGCGGGTCTGAGACCGCATCCATGCAAAGCTCTGCCTCCGGATCATCCTCACCCCAAAGCCCCGGCTGGGCGCGGCGCATGCAGACCAGCCAGCGCATGGGACAGGCAGGCCAGATGGCCGCGCACTCCCTGCGCGATGGCGATCGCGGCGCTACCGGCGCAAACCCCACTCTCAAAGACAAGGACGATTAGACGATGGCTTTCAGGCGATCTTCCTCCAGCTATGGACCAAGCCCATTTCCCGAAACGCCCTATCAGAAGGCCGGACAGGTCTGGGACGACCGTATTGGTTCGGCCCGCGTGCAGGCGAAGAACTGGCGGCTGATGGCGCTTGGCTGTCTCGGGCTTTGCTTCGTCACCTCCGGCGCGCTGGTCTGGCGCTCGATGCAATCGACCGTCACACCCTATGTGGTCGAAGTCGATGAGACAGGCGCCGCACGTGCTGTCGCGCCGGCGACGGAACGCTACACGCCGACCGACGCCCAGATCGCCCATCACCTCGCCAACTTCATCGAGCATGTGCGGGGCCTCAGCGTCGATCCGGTCGTCGTGCGGGAGAACTGGCTGCGGGCCTATGACTTCGTGACCGACCGCGCGGCCACGACGCTCAATGAATACGCTTCGGCCAATGATCCGTTTGCGGATGTCGGCCGCAAGTCCCGCACGGTGGATGTCGTCAGCGTCGTGCGCGTCTCCGATGACAGTTTCCAGGCCCGCTGGATCGAGAAGACCTATGAGAATGGCGCGCTGGTTCGTGCCCAAAGGTTCACCGGCAATTTCACAATCATCACCCAACCACCCACCGACGCAGAGACGCTCCGCGCCAATCCGCTCGGCCTTTATGTCCATGCCCTGAACTGGGGTCAGGACCTTGTCACAGGAGAATGATCCCCATGCTTCGTATTCTACTCGCCACATCCGCCCTCGCGCTCACCACCGCCTGCGCCACGACCGAGCTCGAACCCATCGACGCCAGCGCCTTTGTCGCTGCAACGCCGGTCGAAGATGAGGCTGACTATCCGGTGGAAATCGTCGAAACCGCTATACCACTGCCGCTGCCCGGCCAGATGATGCCCGTCGGCGCGAGTATCACCGCTAATGCTGATGGCAGCGTGACCCGGACCTATACCCGCACCGTTAGCGCCCAACCCGTTTCTCCCGCCGAAGCGATCCAGCAAGGCCGCAGCAGCGCCCTGATCGAACCCTCGGTCGATGGCTATGTGAACGCGATCCAGGTCTATCCCTATACCGAAGGCGCACTCTTCCGGCTCTATGCCAGCCCCGGCCAGGTCAGCGACATCGCCCTGCAGCCCGGTGAGGAACTCGTCTCGGTCTCGGCCGGTGACACGGTGCGCTGGGTGGTCGGCGACACGATCTCCGGCTCCGGCAACACCGCCCGCGCCCATGTTCTGGTCAAACCCATCTCGTCGGGTATCCGCACAAACCTGATGATCGCCACCGACCGGCGGACCTATCATCTGGAACTGGAAAGCACGGATGGCGGCTACATGGCCGCGCTTTCCTGGCGCTATCCGGCCGATGAGCTGGCCGGCCTCACCGCAAGGAATGAGCGGGTGATCGCCAGAGACACCGGCCGCATTGAGCGCGGCCTGACACTTGAAGGCCTCAACTTCGATTACCGCCTCTCAGGTGACAGTCCGGACTGGAAGCCCGTCCGCGTGTTCGACGATGGCCGTCAGGTGTTCATCCAGATGCCAGACGACATCGCCACCACAGACATGCCGCCGCTCTTCGTGCTTGGCTCTGATAACGACGCCGAACTCGTGAACTACCGGGTGCGCGGCAATTACTATGTCGTCGACCGGCTGTTCCGCGCCGCTGAGCTTCGGCTTGGCGAGCGGAACCAGACGGTCGTCCGCATCTCCCGGAACGAGCGGCGCTCGCCGCTGGCCGCGATCTTCGGGGGCTAGGAGGATGTCCGAGCCCATTCCTTTCGACGAGCATGCCGAACGGCTGAAGGTCCGCTCCAGCCCAAAGCCCGTCACACGGATCAACCGGAAGGTCCTGATGGTCGGCGCAGGCCTCGGCGTGCTCGGCCTGTTTGCGGCCATGAGTGTCGCCCTCAAACCCCCAACTGCTGTAGATCCGGACGCCCGCCGCGAACTCTACAACACGACGAACACAAGAAAGCCCGAAGGCCTTTCATCATTGCCGACCAGCTACAGTGATCTGAGGCCTGAACCCGAACCGGTTACCCGGCTCGGCCCGCCGCTCTCAGGCGACCTTGGCGCGACCATGCTGCGGGCAGAACGCGAGCTCGGCATTGAGCCGGAATATGTCACCCGGTTCGAAGACGACTTCCGCCCGAATCCGGCCGACGAAGCCGAACGCGCGAGGCGCATGCGCGAGGCCGCGCTTGCCGATGAAGCCGCCCGCGCGCCGGTCTTCTTCCGGCTTGAGTCAGAGACAGGAGGTCAGTCCGTGTCGGCCTCCGCCCCCGCTTGGCGCGATCCTTCCGGCGACCTCCGATCTGAACTTCTGGCGCTCGCCGCGTTGCCAGAGGATGTACCGTCGGCGTTCGGACAACCCGCAGACACGAATCTGCAATCGCGTAAGCTCGCCTTTGCGAGCGAGCGCCCGGATAGTGACATATACAACCCTCACCAGATCGAAGACCCGGCTTCACCCTATCAGGTGATGGCAGGCACGTTGATCCCGGCGAGCCTTGTGACCGGGATCAACTCAGACCTTCCCGGAACGATTGTCGCGCAGGTGACGCAGCCTGTCTACGATACGGTCACAGGCCAATACCTTCTAATCCCGCAGGGCTCTCGGCTGATCGGTCGCTATCAGTCGGAAGTCTCGTTCGGACAGGACCGGGCGCTCGTGACCTGGGACCGGATCATCTTCCCGGACGGGTCCTCCATCGTCATCTCCGCGCCGGGCGCGGACGCGCAAGGCTTTGCCGGTCTCTCTGACAGAACCGATCATCACTGGGATCGTGTGTTCGTCGCCGCAGGCCTCGCGACCATTCTCGGCGTCGGCGCAGAGCTTGGCGCAGACGGTGACGGCGATCTCGAGCGCGCCATCCGCCGGGGCACCACTGACACGGTCAATCAGGCAGGTCAGCGCGTCGTCGAGCGCAATCTCGGCATCCAGCCGACCATCCGCGTGCGGCCGGGCTGGCCGGTGCGCGTGGTCGTCACCCGCGATCTCATCCTCAGACCCCATGCCCAAGGAGCCACACGATGACCCTACGTCTTGGACAGTTACCCGACCGCACGCCGGTGCGCATGAGCCTCTCGGTCGATCCAGACCTTGCGAGCGCGCTCAGCGATTATGCCGAAATCTACCGCCAGACCTATGGCGCAGAGGAAAAGCCCGAAACGCTAATCCCGGCCATGATCGAAAGCTTCCTGGCCTCAGATGCCGGGTTCAAACGGGCGCGCCGCGCCCTACACGCAAATGCCAGCAACGAAAGGTAACCCAATGGCACAGATCGGCACATTCACCCTCAAGGAGGGCAGCTATACCGGCACCATCCGCACCATGACCATCAATGTCAAAGCCCAGTTTGTTCCGAACACTGACAAGGCAAGCGACGGCGCGCCCGACTACCGGCTCTATGCCGGTGGAGCCGAGCTCGGCGCGGCCTGGCGCCAGGAAAGCAAGCAAGGCGAAACCCCGTATCTCGCCGTCAAGCTCGATGATCCGAGCTTTGCGACCCCGATGCGTGCGGCCTTCTTCGAGAACGAGAAGGACGGCACCGGCGTCATGGTGTGGAACCGGGCGAAGACGGGATAATCGGAGTGCGTCATGTTGCATCGCGTAAAGGAGGGCGGGCGCACAGGGCTTAAGGATTTCGCGCGGGATCTGAACCCGCCGCCAAAGGCCCCTGCCCCCGTCACGTCAACAGATCCCGAACGCATCACGCCTGCGGACATCTTCAGGCGCCGAACCGTCAGGCGGCCGGAACTCCGCAAGCTCGTGCCGCTCTCCGACACGACGATCTACGAACTCGAACAGAAGGGCGAATTCCCACAGCGCTTCTATCTGACCCCCCGTTGCGTCGTCTGGCCCCTCGCCGAAGTTCTCGAGTGGATCGACGCGCAACGGCGTAAAGGTCGCGAAGGCTGTGGGCCGCATCCGGATTATCGGATGCGCTGACTGGCTTGAAAGGTTCGAACACCGACGCTGGACTCCTCGTCAATCGACTAGTGGAAAATCTTGCTTCAGCCAGACGGAGCTTTTCTTCAATCCGCCTTTATAGTGGCCTAAACGGAGCGAGCATTCGCTCTAGTGCAAGCTCTCCAACATCAAGCTGCTGTGGTAAGCCAAGCCGCGCGAGCAACCGCCAACTGCAGATCTTGCGGGTTGAGACCGGACCAGTCTGCGTCACCGTCCGCGTCGCTGTGGATTGTGAGATTGAGGAGCTCTGCCAAGCGCGACAGCGTTTGATCCCCTGTTGCTGACGCGAGTCCTTTCAAGGCTGGCAGGGCGGTTTCCAAATGCGCAATGGCGTTATCAAGGGCGTTTTTTTCTTCTTCCGGGCGACCATTGTGACCGAGGTTGAGGGCGATCATGCCCATGGTCCTGAGCGCGTTGAACAGATCCGGCAGGAAAATGTCCTGTTTGAGCAGGGGTATTTTGATCCGTTTGAGGAGCGTTTCGTCGACGACTCCGAGGATCTGCACGCCGGCTAAATCCGGGCTTAGAAGGCTGGCAAAACCCGGCGTTTCGCGAAACCGGGCAGCGAAATCCGGCGCGGCTTTGCCCTTTAGAACCGGAATCAACCAGATGTTCTCGTTCGGGCCAAGGCTTGTATCGAGAAAAGTAAATCTGGACTTTGGATCTTCAAGCCATGCATCAAATGCTTCAGGTGTATTGATTGGAATAAGCGCGATAAACCGCTGGGGCCAATCGATACCGTCCTCTACCAGGGGGGGGGATGACCTGAACCTCCATCACTTCGGCTTTAAACGTGGAATTCAGCTCGGAGACACGCTTTTGAACACGCATTTGCAGCGCTCGGCGGGCGGAATTGGCAATGTGCGCAAACGCGCCCCGCGACTTGGCGCCAGGCTTGATCCATCTCTGACGTGGATTAAGCCCGCTGGCGGCGGCCTCCAAAGCGACAATTTCGATGTCTTCCAACAATTCTCGCGCTTGCTTCAGCGATTTCGGCGGTCGTTCGCCAATCAGCTTCCAAGGCTCTTGGGTGGCTTTGGAAGCAAGCTCAGCTGTGTCGGCTACATGGGCAGCAAGGCGAAGGGCATCGCCCGGAAGCTGCGCGATTTGCTTGATAAGCTGCCCGTTCAATCGGTTCGCTAGATTTTGTAGCGGGGTCAAATGCCGGCCTGAAATCGCCTCGGTGGCGTCGTCTTCACTAGCGGCTTCTGAAGGGGCGATCAGCGTATCGGTTTGAGCATAGAGTTCATTGAGGTGGTCGATGGCATGATCATCGATTCGCCCCACAAGAAAGCCGTTCAGTATGGATGTAAAATGGCTCAATATCTGATCAAGCAGACCTGCTCCTCTTGAGAGATAATCCGACCAATTGTCCGCGCCGACTGTGCGCGCAATCGCGTCCACGATCTTCCGGTTCTGCGCCACCCCCAGCATGCAAGGCGAGTTCTGCCGTGGCATGCGTTTTTCAGAGTCAAGCGGGCGGGCATTCTCCAGCGTAGCGTTGACGAGTCGGCAGTGGCCTATGTCTGCATGGGGCGCGAGCATCAGCATGGCGTGAACATAGTCGCAGAGGAGCTCATTCGCGCTTTCTTCAATGGGCACCGCCGCCTCATAGAGACTTCCCTCGACAACAGTCTCATCTCCATCTTCGCGAAGCGAAATCGGAAGCGCGAAAGGGGTAGCCTCAGATAGTCGAGAAAGAAGGCGTTCAGACGCACCAGTAGCCGCGGCGCTTTCAACCCACGCGCTTGCGATATCGGGCGAAACACTCATAGCTGCGTCGAGAAGGGTCACGGTCTCATGGATCGGTCGGTTCACGAGATTGAGTTGTATCCCCGAGAGTCGTTCCAGGCTGGTCTCCGGCAGGGTCATACCGATAAGCGCGGAGAGCGCATCCACCACATCCGGTGCTTCAATATCGGTATCAGCCGTTTCAAGGGCAGAGATCAGCGCATCAACCAAGGCAGGCGGCGGTTGCAAGGCACGGGACCGTGCCATCAAGTCAGCCCCATGGGATTGGAGCAGGGCTAATTGCGGCAAGCTCTGAAAGCTTGCGCCATCCACCAGACCCAACATGGCCGCGATCGTTGCCAACTTTGGCGATAGACCACTCTGTTGGGCATTTGAGAGCCATTGATCTGCAATGCGTTGAAGATGTCCCTGCTGCCATCCACGGATCGCAGAGGCGAGCTCAGAGGCTTTGATCGCCCCCTTGTCGCGGTTGGCCAAGGCCTCTGCCATTTGAGTGGCGTTTAGCTTGTCCAGCAAGATGAGCCTGGCGGTAAGGGGCTCTATGGTGGTGGGCGTGGTGACCGCGATTGCGCGCTGTGCTTGATCCTGGTGGGACGCGAAACCAGTGTCATCCAAAGCCGAGCAGATCGCCTCGGCGCGCAACGCATGCAGACCGGTGATAATTTTGCCGGCGTTGTCCAGTCGAATCAGATGTTCGTCTAGGAGTCTAGGCAGGGCACGAGCCAGGTCTCCGTCAGAAATCTCAAGTATCTGGCGGAGGGTTGAAAGGGCCACGGCGCCGTCATTTGCGGCGGCCGGAGCGGTATAAGACAAGATGGCGAGTTCATCATCGCGCGTTCCATCCCGCAGCCTTATATCAATTTGGTCATTGATCACGCGATCGAGCCGGTCGCCTTCGGTCAGAATGTGCGCGTACTCCAAAAGCAGGCCTTTGGATCTCTCCCAGGGTTCGCGCCAGCCGGCCCAGTCTGTTTCGCCGGCCTTCTTCAGTTTTTGCCAAATGGTCTCACCAAGACGCTCACCTGGGTTCGTCCTGTGAAAGGAGATCGAGTGGCGCTGAGGAATAAGGGGAACATCTTCGGTTCGAACTGAACCAAGGATACACACGTCGCGGTCTCCGACATGCAAGGAGAGAAGCTGATCCAGGGCGCTTGTACGCCCGCGGCCGACATCGTCGATGACAAATCCAATTGGCCCTAGTCCGGAATAGGCATTGAGAAAGGCCGTAAGAGCAGCGCTGTCGACGGCGCCACGTGACTGGATTTCAAACCAAGTGCGATGAGTGCGGGTTCGGTTTGCAACATCCCACATAAGGCCGGACTTGCCGGCGCCTGAAGGTCCATGGATCAGGGTCGCATTGGTGTGCTTCAGCTTTTTCAGGACGGCTTCGACTTGATCAGCTTGATGGATAGCCAAACCAGACGCAAAGTGTCCCGGTCGAACGTCCACACCGGCAAAGAAACCAGGGTCTGAAAGCGGCGCAGAAAAATCAACGCTTCGAATGGCACCGGATCGGATGAGCGCAGCCGCGCCCCCATGTTCGAATCCGAGACGGATGCGATCTACAATCCCTGTGATGTCGCCTTTTGTCAGGCCGATGCGTTCTTTGATGGAGCGTGGGCCATTATCATCAGAGAGGCGGCCAATATCCTGGGCGAGAGCGGTGACAACAATGTCTGCTGTCAGCGGGGCTATGCCAAGCTGATCGGTAAGTGCGGTTCTGGCGTTAGCTGCGGGATTTGGAGCAAGCTGAATCGAGCAGCGGGCGGCTTTGGGATCGTTGCCCAACAGCGAGCCAAGGCCAAACGCTTCAGCTGAAAGCTCCGTCACTGGATTTACTGTGGAATCTTCGACGCGCTCCAGCACGAGTCTGTAAGCGGTGACGGGGTATCCGGGGAGATCTTGGCGCTGCCAGAGTGCTTTTAAAGCTGCTGCATTTTCGCTCGGCGCCCGCAATCGAGCATCGGGCCGGTTGGCTTTGGTATCAATAAGGATGGCGCCATCTTCTGTTCGCAGTTCAAAATCATCCCGGCCCTCCGGAATGATCTCCTGTATGGCGTCCAAGCCAAGAAAAGCCCGGACCGCTAAATAGGCGCCATATTTGTCTTGGTAGCGAAAGCCGCGCCCGGCATCCGATCCCGCGCGTGGCGCCGGTCTCGTTCGCTTGCGGTGGGTTTTGGACCGTTTTCTCACCTTTCGCCACCCACGCGGTCTATTAGTAGACGCCAGCTCTCATCTACTTCCGTGTGTAAACCCTGGCTCGCCGCGTCCAGAAGATTTGCGAGGGCGCCGTGGTGATGCGACCTCAAGTCTTGAACCGCGGACTTGATCCTTGGGACGGTCAGACTTGGGGAATTAAGCGCAAAGCGTTGGTGCTCGATGACATGGCTCCAATCATTGGAAATCGCAGATAGGACCTCTTGCACGGTTCTAACACCAGCGCCGCTTATGCTGGCGCAGGCGATGAGGTCGAGGTGATATGCCAACAGCTCGCTTGGATGGAGTGGTGCCTTAGCCTTTTGGCGCAGACTGATGATCAAACGTTCTGCATGGCCCGAGATTTTGTGAAGTCCCGTCTGATTCTTCGTCGCTTCAGAAAGGGTCACAAAGTTCGGCCCATCGCCACCGAGCAAATGGTCAAGCTCCGCCAAGGTTTCGGACACAAATGCGGATATACTCGCCACCTGCTCCCGCATCCAGAATGCTGCGATAGCGACGAGTTGCTCGACGGCGGCTCGAAACTCTTTCGTTTTCAGGGTATCCGCCGTCACACCGTCGCCCAGTCGGAGAGGTAAGGACAGCTCAGAGGGGTCTGATTTATCGATCAGTATTTTGAAGCCGGAGCCGACATTGAGGATAGCGGTCGCGATGGTGGTTGGCGCGCGGGATTGAACAGCGAGATCAAACTCAGCGCCAGCAACGATCAGTGGCATGCCGCGTTTAACGGCCCGCCAGTTCACTTTGAGATCAAGATTGGCGATCCCGCATTGCATTGCCGTCACCAGAAGCAAGACTTTGACGTTCTGGTAGTTTTCGGGGGCATCGCGTTGGCTATCAGGTACATCTGTATCGAGCGCGCTAGTAGCGCCTGCCACTAGAGTTGGAGGCGGGTCGACTTGGGGCTGGCTCGTAGACGAATGGAGCCATGACACCAGCCAAGTGACACGTGCATGCAACATCAAGGCGGTGTCGTTTGTATTGCGATCAATCCCTTCCGTTTCCTCCATGACCGATGCAAGTTCACGTAAGGCTGTGGGCCGGTCATCCATACGCCAGGCACACAAGGCAGCCTCGGCGCGGAGCGCGATTTTATGGCAAGTCAGATTGATGGACTCGTCTGTCAGGGGTTCTTCAGTTTGCGCCGCCTCTAGGAAGAGAATTCTCGCGTCGTTAAAATCACCGAGCCGTGCCGCGGCGACGGCCTCTTCTTTTAGCGTGTAGAGCTGATCGACACTGGACCGTTCGGAAAGTCCGGGTTTAAGCGCAGATAGGATGTCGCGGGCGGCTTTGAAATCGCCATCATGGCCCAGAACCTTTGCCTTTTGCCGGAGAAGAGCCGCATCGTCTGGGTGTTGTTCAAGCGCGGCATCCACGATCGCGAGCGCTTCGCTCCGTTTTTGTTGCATTTCGTCCAGCAGGACAGATCTTGCGATCAAACACTGATGGGCCAAACTGAGGTCGCCCCAAGTCTGCGCCTTCGTTTCCATGTCTTCATAGGCTGTCATGGCCGCTTCGACATTGAGCCTGCTGTCAAACCAGGCGCTCGCCCATGCGGACTGGACATAGAGGTCATAGCCTTTTGAAAAGGCTTTGAACTGAGCAAGCCTGTGACGTCGCTTTTGCTCATCTAGACCATCCAAGGCGGTGAACAACGACAAGAGGTCGTCTGGCGAATTGATAGTCTGTAGTCCGATAGTGAGGAAAAATCCGGGCATGTCGGCCACCTCGCCGAACTCGGTTTTCAGGTCTTGGATGACCGGCACGTCCGCTCGGTCCCGAAGTAGGGGGTCAGTCTCTGCAAGCGTCTCATATTCATCGATCCAAGCGAGCCGCGTCGGCCAGTCCAGCCGTCCGCCCTGGGCGAAGAGGATTTTGGAGAGCGCCATGACCCGCAAGGCCTGCCTGTTTTCAGCGACCGGGATAAGGTCTGTCTCGCGCAGGGCTGCCTCGGCAATCGGCTGGAATAGTCGATCATCTTGGTTGATCGCAGCCACATCGACTTGGATCAGTCGGACAAGCACCGAAGCGGCGAGGTCATTCGGCATGACTGGCCGATGGGTACCGAGAAATACCAGCGTACTTAGTTTTGATGCGAAAGCTGCGCTTTGCTCCTCATTGAGAGACAGGATCTGTTGAAATGTCCTGACGAAGAACCAGCTTTGCTCGCTCTGAATGGCGTTCCAAATAACGATATCGAGCGACTCGAACGGAATAGGTCCGTGCTGTATGGCATGGATGACTATGCTGGCTTGAATGTCCTTGCGCTCATCCGCACTCAAATCTTCATTTAGTTCCGTGAGTAGCGGCGAAAGTCGAAAGTGATTCTTGGAGCCGGGCGCGCGTTCGATCCAGGGACCGGTCAGAAGGTCGAGGCTCGCCGATGGATCGGGAATGCTGGGATCAACTGCGGCAGCCGCAATCGCCATGGAGCGATCAAACCTCAGAAAGATGCAAGCCAGGCGCTTGAGCAGTTTGCGCCCGTCATCGGTGGCCTCTCGAAGCAGTCTTTGACGTGCGTCTTGCCTGGTGAGTTCAACTGCTTCACTGGTTTTGCCGCTGAAGTCTTCGGTGAGCGCTGAGGCTGGCCAGCCCCGGTGTTCGAGAGAAGCGATTTTCGCCGCCACTAGCTGCGGGTGTCCTCCGACCGAACCGGTGTGCACCATAAAACCCCAGGTCTCGATGGAGTCCGGTGGTGCATTCGCTGCTTCGGCCATGTCCTGCACATCAGTGAGTTCCAAATACGGTGCGGCCAGAACAGAAGACTGCGTAAGACCAAGCTGGGTGGTGAGAGCTGGAGATGGAGCTTGGGCTGAGGTGATGATGGCGCAGCGGTTTTTGGTCCTTAGCCATTCGAAGAACATGGAAAACCGCCACGCATTGCGGCTGACCAGGCCCGTTGGAACGTCATCGAGTATGATGCCGGTACTGTTGTCCGTCAGTGTGAGGTCGGTGTAGGCGCGCTCAAGCCTCAGAATGATCTCCGATGGGTCATCCTGGTTGCGGAAGTCGACGAGTAGCCCAACGCCCTCGATCCGGTCTGTGATTTGTTGGGCGAGGGTGCTTTTGCCGGTGCCGCTGGCGCCGTGCAGCCAGATCACCCCGGCATTTTTCAGCGTCACGCTGAGGCCTTCTGTCAGCGCATTTCTGGATGCACAGATGCGTGGGAGCGGCAGCGCGTCCAGCGTTGTCGTCCAACTTGCAAGACCCCATTGGGATTCGTGACCAGGCTGGCCATGGCGTGCCGCTTCGTTCAAGAAGCTGTTTAAGCCACCGGCCGAAAGCCGACGTAGGCTCAGATCTGGGTCGGCTGCTGTCTCCGCAACCTTGAGCAGGATGAGATTTGTGGCGTTGCCGGCGAAGTTTGCCGGCAATCCAAGCGCCGACAAGCGGCTCTTCAATAGCGCAGTCAGCAGGGCTTTACGTTCTGGACCGGTCTCCTGGGCCATCCGCCAGGTGACACGATTGATGAGTCTTGATTTGAGTTCGGCCAAACTCGGCGTGGCATTCAGCCAGTCGAGGAGTGGTCCTTTGCGATGCGTCTTTCTGAGGCCGTCCAAAAGCGGACTTGGGTCAGCGCCCAACTGCACGCTCGACCAATATTCAATTCCAGTCTGTCCGTCGGGGAAGGTGAAACCCTTCTCGTAGCCCGAAGACATATTGGTATGAAGCACAAGCGAGATAGAGCGGTTTTCGCCAGCCGCACTGGCCATCCAGTAATTGTCTAGTGCATGCCTAGATTTCTCGCTCGCAAGCGTCAGTTGACGATTGGTGGAAGCATGCGCGACCTGCGTCAGGCGGGTTTGGCCGTCTGCGGATGCGAGATCGTAGTCCTCGGCAATCTCTACAAAAAGGGTCTCAGTACTCGCAAGCTCAAGCCAGGTAATTGCTGTTTCTAAAAACTGGTATTGATAAGCGCGAACAACATGATCGGCATGTCGCTTCGGATCAAAAGGCGGAATTGGTGCCGTCATCTTGGCCTAATTGGTTCAGCGATTGTGAGCGCTCCGTTCACTCTAAATATGTCGCATCGCGAATAGAAGAGACCTGCGAGGGGACAACCGCACAAGAAGAATGTCTGTTCGGTTGACTCCCTTTGATCGCCCTTATCAGGATCTCATGGTCGCGCGTCCTTACGAAGGAGGTGTAAGGCTCACCCCACCCTAGGATCAGCAGCGTAGACCGCCATGCTTTCCGGGATAATGTTCGGCTTGCGGCTTTCACCTGCAGCCCAGGCGTCGATCATGTCGGCCCATTCCTGCATCATGTGGCGGCGCTGGTCGGCATATTCGGCCTTGTTGTAGACCCCACGCGATGAGCGCCGGTCCTCATGGGCGAGGCTCTTCTCGATCCAGTCGCGGTTGAAGCCGAGTTCATTGAGCAGCGTCGAGCCCGTGCGCCGCAGGTCATGAACCGTGAACGGCTCCAGCGGCAGCTCCATCTCACTGGCCAGCTTGTGGGCGCTGTCGGTGATCCGGTTGAAGGTCGCATTCGAGATCGGGCGGAACGTGTCATAGCGCGACGGGAAGACGTATTTCGATCCGCCTGCGCAGGTCTTCAGCGCCACCAGAATGTCGAGCGCCTGGTTCGACAGATAGACATTATGGTCAAGGCCCGTCTTCATCCGCTTTTTCGGGATGGTCCAGACCGCATCCTGAAAGCTGACTTCGTCCCAGGTCGCATGGGCGACCTCGGTCTTGCGCTTCATTGTCAGTAGGATGAATTTCACGCCGAGCTTCAGCGTCGGATTGGCGGTGATCTCTTCAAGGACCCGATAGAGGACCCGGATCTCCAGCGGCGTGAGCGAGCGGTCGCGGGGCCGGACACGCGCGATCGAACGGGGGTCGACCTCTTCGGCAGGATTCTCGACGCGGATGCCGTGCAGGGTGGCGAAGGCGTAGATGAGCTTGATGAACTCACGGGCGTGGAGCGCCGTTGAAGGCGCGCCCCGCTTCTTGATCTTGTCGCAAAGCTGACGGACGTCCTCGCTCGTCACCTCGCGCAAGGTGTAATTGCCCAGCGCCGGGATCAGGTCACGGTCGACAATGTGACGACGCATATCGCGGGTCGAGTCCGACATCTCGCTCTCAGCGAGCCAGCGCTGAGCAAGCTCCCCGAATGTCCCTTCCGATTTCGCTTTGGCCTTGGCCCGCTTCTTTTCTTTGGCGGGTGAGACACCCTCATCCACGAGCTTCTTCGCATCGATCAGCTTCTCGCGCGCAGCCGCCAGCGTGATCCCGTACTTGCCATAACGCCCGATGGTCAGCGTCTCTCGGCGCCCGTTCACACGGTAATCGTAGCGGAAGGTCTTGGTGCCCGTCGGCGCGACGGACACATAGAGACCGTCCCGGTCTGCGACCTTGTAGGGTTTGTCCTTTGCTTTCAACGACTTGATTGCAATATCGGTCAGCATGCTGCGCCTCCTTCCCACCAATTTTACCGTCAGGCCAAAATAGCCATTTCCCAACAACAAAACACTATTTTTTCAATGTGTTATGCCGAAAAAATACCGTCAGGCCGCCAAAATGGGCTGACGGTATTTTGACTTTAGGCAGGAAGAGGCAATTTGTATACCGTCAGGCGATACCGTCAGAATGTTCCGTTGGCCCGCGATAGAAGGCGATAGACACCGAACGAAAATCGGTATCAAGCTACTGTATTTGTTGAATTTATTGATCGTTCGCGATAGTCCGCGAGAGACGCGGAATCATTCCCACTCGATCGTGCCGGGTGGCTTGGACGTCACATCGTAGACGACGCGGTTGACGCCCTTCACTTCGTTGATGATGCGCGTGGCGACACGACCGAGGAATTCGTGCTCGAACGGGTAATAGTCGGCCGTCATGCCGTCTGTGGAGGTGACCGCCCGCAGCGCGAGGACGGCTTCATAGGTGCGTTCGTCGCCCATGACGCCGACCGTGTTCACCGGCAACAGGACGCTGAAAGCCTGCCAGATCTCGTTGTAGAGGCCGGCCTTGCGGATCTCGTCGATATAGATCGAGTCTGCCTTGCGTAGCGTGTCGGCCTTGTCGCGCGTGATGGCGCCTGGAATGCGGATGGCGAGGCCGGGACCAGGGAACGGATGGCGGTCAACGAAAGCGTCCGTCAGGCCGAGTTCGCGGCCGAGGGCGCGGACTTCGTCCTTGAACAGTTCCCGCAGAGGCTCGACCAGCTTCATGTTCATCCGGTCCGGCAAGCCGCCCACATTGTGGTGGCTCTTGATCGTGACCGATGGGCCGCCGAGCGCTGAAACGCTCTCGATCACGTCCGGATAGAGCGTGCCTTGCGCCAGGAATTCTGCGCCGCCGATCTTCTTGGCTTCTTCCTCGAAGACGTCGATGAAGAGGCCGCCGATGATCTTGCGCTTGCGCTCAGGGTCTGTGACGCCGTCCAGCTTGCCGAGGAACAGCTCTGAGGCGTCCACATGGACGAGCGGGATATTGTAGTGTTCGCGGAACAGATTGACGACCTGATCACTCTCGCCGGCGCGCATCAGACCGTGATCGACATAGACGCAGGTCAGCTGGTCGCCGATGGCTTCGTGGATGAGCACTGCCGCGACAGAGGAATCGACACCGCCAGAGAGACCACAGATCACACGTCCCTTGCCGACCTGATCGCGGATCTTCTGGACCGCTTCGGCGCGATAGGCAGCCATGGTCCAGTCGCCCTTCAGGCCGGCGACGCCATGCGTGAAGTTGCGGAGCAGTTGGCGGCCATGCGTTGTATGCATGACTTCGGGGTGGAACTGGGTGCCATAGAACTGCCGCTCAGGGTCAGCAATGATGGCGTAAGGTGCGCCGGGAGATTTGGCGATGACGCCGAAGCCGGAAGCCATTTCCGCGACATGGTCGCCATGGCTCATCCAGACCTGTTCGTGGTCGCCGGAATGGAACAGCCCTTCGAGGAACGGATCTTCGACGACCTTCTCAATGAAGGCCCGGCCGAACTCACGGCTGGTGCCGCCTTCGATCCGGCCACCCAGCTGGTGCATCATCAGTTGCTGGCCGTAGCAAATGCCGAGCACAGGAACGCCAGCCTCGTAAACGGCTTGATCGGCCATCGGGGCGTCGTCCCAGTAGACGCTCGACGGACCGCCGGAGAGGATAATGGCATTCGGGCCATATTCGCTCAGGAAAGCCGCATCGACCTTGTTGAAGGGGTGGATCTCGCAGTAGACGCCGCTTTCGCGCAGGCGCCGGGCGATCAGCTGGGTCACCTGGCTTCCAAAGTCGATAATAAGGGCGCGTTCGTGTCTCTGGTCGGTCATGGCGCCGCTTAGCCGAGGATGAGAGATTCGTCCACATCCAGATTCCACTGCGGCGCCGCGCGCGCTTGACCCCGCCCCCGGACCGGCATTTCCTGCCTCTATGACAAGTACCCTCCCCCTTGAGACCCGCAAGCAGGCCGCCTTTGAACACGCCCGGTCTGGCGAGTTCGGCGAGGCCGCTGCGCTGCTCCTCTCCGTCCTTCAGGAAACACCGCAGGATTTGAGTGCGCTTCTGCTGCTGGGCGATGTCCAGCACGCGGCCGGCCGGACCCAGGATGCCAGCCGGGCCTATTCCGGCGCGCTGCAGGCGATCCAGATGAACGGCGGTCAGGTGCCCGCAGCCCTGAGGCACGGCGTTCAACGGGCGCAGACCCGGCTTGGCGAATATGCCGGTGGATACGAGGCCTTCATTGAGAACGAGCTGCCCAAAGCGGCGCGGACGAAACGGTTCGACCAGTCCGTCGACATTCTGCTCGGTAAGTCCGGCATCTACCTTCAGCAGCCAACGAAATACTATTTCCCCGGCCTGCCCCAGATCCAGTTCTACGACACGGCGGGCTTTGACTGGGTGCCGGGGCTTGAGGCCAAGACGGCGCAGATCCAGCACGAATTGTTGGGCGTTCTCGCTGATCACTCAGCTTTCCGGCCCTATCTGGAACGTCAGGACAGCCAGCCGAATGTGAAGAGCCACAAACTGGTCGGCAATGATGACTGGAGCGCTTTCTATCTCTGGAAAGACGGCGAGCGGGTGGAGGAGAACTGTGCGCGGTGTCCGGTCACGGCAGCGGCGTTCGAGAACATCCCACTGGACCGCCTGCCTGGCCAGGCGCCGAGCGTCCTGTTCTCGCTTCTGAAACCTGGCGCGCATATTCCGCCGCACCATGGACTGATCAATACGCGCCTGATCTGCCACTTGCCCGTACTGGTGCCCGGCCCAGCCTGGCTGAGGGTCGGCAGCGAGACCCGCCAATGGGAAGAAGGCAAGGTCTGCATCTTCGACGACAGTGTCGAGCACGAGGCGAAGAACGAAGCCGACCAGACCCGGGTCGTCCTCCTGTTCGATATCTGGCGCCCGGAACTTTCGATGCAGGAGCGCGAGGAAGTGACGAAATTCCTTGGCGCGATCTCGACCTATTCCGGCGAGAAGATCGTCAGCGGGAACTAGGCTTTCCGCAGCACCGAGAAGAAGAAGCCGTCGGTTCCGGCGCGGCGCGGCGTGAGGCGGACGGAGCCCGTGGGGCTGCGATAGCGGCGGACCTTGGCGGCGCCCTCTTCCGTCAACAGGCCGGATGCGACGGCCGCTTCGGCGGCGTCTTCCTCGGTGAAGTCAGGATTGCCAGCGAGGAACTCGGCGATGCGGTCTTCGTCTTCTTCCATGAGGAAGCTGCAGGTTGCGTAGACGAGGCGCCCGCCCGGTTTCACGAACTTGCTGGCGGCTGCGAGGATTTCGGTCTGTTCCTGCATCCGCTTTTCGAGCTGTCCCTGCTTCAGGCGCCATTTGGCATCCGGGCGGCGGCGCCAGGTGCCTGTGCCTGTGCATGGGGCATCGACGAAGACGAGGTCCATGATGGCGGTCAGGTCTTCCAGTTGCGTCGGCTCCGACGGGTGGACGAGCTGGACATTGTGGGCGCCGGAGCGCTTCAGGCGCGGGATCAGCGCAGAGAGGCGCCGACCATCGATATCGTAGGCGAAGATCTGTCCCTTGCCGTGCATCTGGGAGGCCAGCGCGAGCGTCTTGCCGCCGCCGCCGGCGCAATAATCGAGAACCTGTTCGCCGGGCTGCGCGTTCGCTGCTGCCGCTGCGATCTGGGAGCCGGCATCCTGAACTTCGACCCAGCCTTTCGAATAGGCCGGGATGCTTTCGAGGCTGGCTTCGCGCTCGGACGGATCGCGGGCCGGAATGTGGTAGGCATTGTGGAGCAGTGCGGAGGCCTCGGCCTTGGCGCTTTTCAGCGGCGCGGCGGCCTTCTCGGCATCCACTTTCAGCGTGTTGACGCGCAGGTCGACATCGGCGCGGACGGCCATGGCCTGAGCCTCAATCACGGCCTCTTCCCCGAAGACGCGGGCGAGGTGCGGCGCCATCCAGTCCGGGAAGTCGCCCTGCACGTCTGGCGGCGCGGTCGGGTCCGGTGCCATGACGAGGCGCTCGCGTTCCTGCAGCGTCAGTTTGGAGGGGGCGTGTTCCTCGTCCATCGCGGCGTCGATCTCACGGATGTTCCAGCCCCAGGCATGGGCCAGCGCGCCGAGGATCAGGCCGCGCGGGCTGTCGTCGCCCATGGCGTGGGCGATGGAGTTCTTTTTGCGCAGCGCGTCCAGTACGAGACCGGAGACCCAGGCGCGGTCTTTCGAGCCGGCATAGCGGGCGCGCTTGCCCCAGTCGCGGGCCGCCGACTTCACCGGCTGGTGACGGTTCAGGACGTCGGTGATGACGTCGATGGCTGCAGAGATCTTTCCGCCGTTGCGCATGGAGCACCTTTGGTATCTGAATTTCTGGATGCCTTAGCCGGAGCGGCGGCGCATTGAAACCGATAGACTCCGGAACTCTGTGGCTTTTACAGTCACTTGGCACCGGGAGAGCGGACCTGTGACTGTCTACGTGATCGCGAAACTGAATATCACCGACCCGGAGACCTATGCCACTTACGGCGAGGGATTCATGGAGATCTTCATGCGTTTTGGCGGGAAACTGCTGGCGGTGGACGAAAATGCTGAAGTGATTGAGGGCAGCTGGCCCTACACCCGCACCGTCCTGCTGGAATTTCCCGATAAGGCGGGTATGCAGGCCTGGTATAATAGCTATGACTACCAAAAACTGGTGAAGTACCGCTTCGCCGCTTCTACTGCAGATATTGCCATGATCGAGGCCTTCCCGGCCCCGGTGAACTGAAAGGCCATCGCTATGGACATCGAATTGCCCTCAGGACTTCGGCAAGCAACACCCGCCGACTGGCGCGAGGTGGGCTCTATTACAGGGGAAGCTTTTGAGGACGATCCGGTGAACCTCTGGATCTTTGGCCGCACGCACGCTCTGCAACCGGTCTTTTCCCTTCTGGCGCAGGCGATCTATCTCAAACACGGCATCTGCCACCTGGCGGGGGATGGCGGCGCGTCCATGTGGATCGAGTCGCAAAACCGGACGGAACTTGGGCTGGTGCCGACGCTTCGCCTTTTGCCGACGCTCCTGTTCAAGGGAACGCAGGGCTCCGTTTTTCGTGCCCTCAAGGCCGGCAAGGTGATGGACGAACACCACCCGAAAGACCCGCACCTCTACCTTTTCACCATCGGCACGCGGAAAGCCGCGCGGGGCCAGGGGCTCGGCAAGCTGATGATGGCGCCGATGAAGGCCGCTGCCGACAAGGCCCGCCTGCCCTGCTATCTCGAAAACTCGAACCCGATGAATACCGGCTTCTATGCCAGCCATGGCTTTGAGCGGATGAAACTGTTCGAAGTCGGCCCCGGTGCCCCACCGCTGGAGGCGATGTGGCGCGAGCCGCGTGATCCCCAGCGCGTGTAACCGGCGCGGGTCTCCCCGTCCGGTAAAAGTGTTGGATTAAAGCGTGGATCAGCCCGTGTCGTTCCACCGGCTGAACGCGGCGGCCAGCATCATGGGCAGGCCCGACGCCATGACGCCGAGTTCCGGATGCAGGCGCCGCGTGTCCAGGGTGAGGCAAAGCGGACGCGGCTCTCCCGCCGCGCGCAGACGCTCGAGACTTCGCGCAACGCGCTTTGCATAGCGATCCGGATTTTTGAGGATGCGAGCGAAGGCAGCGTAGCGGCGCAGCAGGCCTGCCGTTGGCACCGGGCCGGAGGCCTGACGTTCGCCATCCGGAAAAGCCGGGCCGTCCAGCGTGTAGACCTGGACCTGCCCGCTCAGCCCGAAACTGTAAGGCGGATGGGACTTTGTGACGATCTGATCGTCATCCTCTTTCGCTTGTTTCGGCGCACGTGGTTTCACCGGCGTCAGCGTGAGCGCGATCAGTATGATCAGACGACGGAGGATGGTCTCCAGCATTTTCATCTGCGCCTTCACCCGCCGCGCGACGGCTTGCGAGACGGTCTCGGGTTTGCGGTGAAGGCCCGCCCATACGATCTGCTCCGCAAGGCTGCGGCGAACTTCGTGAAGGGCACAGGAGGTGAAGTCATCACTCATACGCGGAGTATGGCGCGGGATGAGTCCGGGAGGATTGGGGGGTGGATAAGCCTATCCAGCACGCGCTCGTGCTTCGACTTCGCTCAGCATGAGCGCTTCGGATCTGCAGCACGAGATCAACTCATCCTGAGCGAAGTCGAAGGATGACGGCTGCGGAGTTTGCGTTGGTAGCGCCGCCCTACCTACCCCCGAGACAGCGAGTAGTTCGGGCTTTCGCGGGTCATCTGGACGTCGTGGACGTGGCTTTCCTGCAGGCCGGCGCCGGTGATCTGGACGAACTCGGCCTTGGCGTGGAGTTCGGCAATATCCCTGGCGCCGACATAGCCCATCGCCGCGCGCAGGCCGCCGACCATCTGGTGGATGATCGGGCCAAGCGGGCCTTTGAACGGCACCTGCCCCTCGATGCCTTCCGGCACGAGCTTCTCGGCGGCGGCGTCTTTCTGGAAGTAGCGGTCAGCTGATCCGCGGGCCATGGCGCCGAGGCTGCCCATGCCGCGATAGGCTTTGTAGGAGCGGCCCTGATACAGGAAGACCTCGCCGGGCGCCTCCTCGGTGCCAGCAAACATGGAGCCCATCATGGCGGTCGCCGCGCCAGCCGCGAGGGCCTTGGCGAAGTCGCCCGAGAACTTGATGCCGCCATCTGCAATGATCGGGATGCCGGATGCCTGGGCCGCGTTGGCGCATGCCTCGATGGCAGTCAGCTGGGGCACGCCGACACCGGCGACGATGCGCGTGGTGCAGATCGAGCCGGGGCCGATGCCGACTTTCACAGCGTCGGCGCCCGCGTCGATCAGGGCTTTGGTGGCCTCAGCGGTGGCGACGTTGCCGGCAATGATCTGGACGCCATTGGAGAGCTTCTTGGCGCGGGTGACGGCCTGGGCAACCGAGATCGAGTGACCGTGCGCCGTGTCGATGACGACCGCGTCAGCCCCTGCTTCGATCAGTGCGGCTGTGCGCTCGAACCCGGCATCGCCCACGGTGGAGGCGGCGGCGACGCGCAGGCGGCCTGCAGCGTCTTTTGCGGCGTTCGGGTTCACGGCGGCCTTGTCCATGTCCTTGACGGTCAGCAGGCCGAGGCACTTGTTGTCCTTGTCGACGATGACAAGCCGCTCGATCCGGTGCTTGTGCAGCAGGCGGCGGGCCTCTTCGGGCGAGGTGTCCATGCCGACGGTGACGACGTTGCGCGTCATCAGGTTGGCGATCTTCTCGTTCAGGTCTTCAGCAAAGCGCGTGTCACGATTGGTGACGATGCCGACGACGTTGCCGTTTTCTTCCACGACCGGGATGCCGGAGAAGCCGGTGCGCTTCTTCAGTTCGCGCAGGTCACCCAGCGTCGCTGTGGGGGCGATGGTCATGGGGTTCATGACGACGCCGCTTTCGTATTTCTTGACCATGGCCACTTCACCGGCCTGCTCTTCGATCGAGAGGTTACGGTGAATGACGCCGATGCCGCCGGACTGGGCCATGGCGATGGCGAGGCGGGCCTCGGTGACCGTGTCCATGGCCGCCGAGATCAGTGGAATGTTGAGCGGGATCGCCTTCGTCAGGAAGGTCGAGACGATGACGTCTGCAGGTAAAACCTCGCTCGCGCCGGGCTGGAGAAGCACGTCGTCGAAGGTGATAGCTTGTCGGATTTTCATGTGGGGAGCTCCCTTTTCGGCCCAATAAGGGAGTCGCGGGGTCTTGTGAAGCCCCTCTCGCATTTTCCACTGAAGAGGCAGATCCAGTCGATCAGTCGACGCAGATGCTGGCCTCGGCCTTGCCGTCCTCGATGCGTGTATAGCAGCCGAAGGGCACGTCGGTTGCCTGGCAGATACCTTCGGCGGCTTCGCCCGTATCCACTTGTCCGAACTGACTCTCAGGCACGCGGCAATCGCCGAGGCAGTCTGCGCCGGTTGAGCACGCTTGGCCGGCATCGGGATAAGACTGGACGCACCGCTCGAACCCTGCCCGGCCGTGACGCTCGACCGTGCCACCGGCCGCTTCGCAGCGCGCGGCTTCGTCTGGCGTGGCGAGCTGGCTGGCGAACTGGATGCGCTCATAGGGCGGCACTGAGGACCCGAAGTCCGGATTGGCCGCGTGGAAGTCACGGATCGCGGCGCAAGAGGCAGTGACCGTGATCGCCGCGCCTATGAAGATGAGGGCGGCTGGCTTCATCCCGGCCACCGTTCGAAAGAAGGAACACCTTCCGGAATATGGTGGAAGCTCGGCGCGTCAGCGGTTTGCATGACGACGTCTGGCTTGCCGAAAACGGAGGTGTCGTCGAGCGAACCGACTTTCACGATCACGCCCTGGGGCATTGCGGGCGAGCGCGTGACGACATGTGTGCCGCAATTCGGGCAGAACTCCCGGATAGCCGCAAATTCGATGTCTGTGCGGTTGAACTGTTTCGGGTTGCCCTTGGTGTAGCGAAACCCCTCGGCTGGCATGGCGATGAAGTCGTTGGCCTGCCCGCCCGTTATATATTGGCATTCCCGGCAGTGGCATTCGCCCTTCATGATCGGTTCGCCATCGGCTTCGTACCTGATCTCGCCGCAATAGCAGCCGCCCTTGATAGTCATTCCAGTTACTCCCCTTGTGTTGCGGTCATTGTGAAACCGAATGCTCCGTGGAGCAAGATACAGTTAATGGAACGGATTGCGGGGTTCACGCATAGATCAGGTGGAGGGAGTTGCGCGTACAGACCGCTAGGTGAAACCATATGGTATCAGGCTCCTGCACACGTCGGCAAATTACCGGAACGTCGGATATTTCCGTCGATGACGCGATTGCCCGCGCGTTGAGCGTTGCCGCGCAGAGCTTTCGCGAGCCGGACTGGTTTGATGTTCTCACCGCCCGCGGCTTCATCCGCAATGGTCAGGTGACGCACTATCAGGTGACCCTGGACCTCGGCTATTCGAACGCCCAATCCGCCAATGACGGCTCCTGCAGTGACGATTACTATTTCCGCAGGGCTTGCGGTGGCTCCAGACGGTCCGACGCCTGGCACACAATTGAAGCGCGCCTCTAGCGGCGTCCTTTAAAGCCTTTTGCCACCACGAAAATTTCAGGGCTGCCTGCCCGGCTGGCTGGCGGCTTGATATGTTTGACGCTGGTGAAATTGGCCTTCAGCGTGTTCAGAACGCCAATCGTCGCGCCGCCCTGAAAGACTTTCGAGCAGAAGGCGCCGCCCGGCGCGAGGTGCTCCACCGCAAAGGCGACAGCCATTTCAGCAAGGGTCACCGTGCGCAGGTGATCGGTCTGCCTGTGGCCGGTCGTATTCGCAGCCATGTCTGACAGGACGAGGTCTGGCGGGCCGGACAGGCCCTTCAGGAGTTCCGCGACATCCTCCGGATTGTTGATGTCGCCCTGCACGATGTGCACACCTGCAATCGGCTCAACCGGCAGCAGGTCTATGCCGGCAATCTCGCTGGCGCCCTTCATCTGGGCGACCTGCATCCAGCCGCCGGGCGCGCAGCCGAGGTCGACCACGCGCTGTCCGCGTTTCAGCAGATGCATCTTGTCTTCAATTTCGAGCAGCTTGTAGGCTGCGCGGGCGCGGAAGCCCTCGCTTTTCGCGCGCTGGACGTAAGGGTCCTGCAACTGGCGTTCGATCCAGCGCTTGGAGCTTTCGTTCTTGGCCTTGTGCGCGACGATCTTGCGTTCGCCCGTGCGGCGACCGGACGTCGCCCGGTTGTCGGAGGCGGAGGGGCCTTTCCAGCGGCGCTTTTCGTCATCCGTCATGGGTGACCTCCGAAGGGGTTTGATTGGCCGGCGTCTCGCTTGACGTGGTGGCGGAACTGCCGTTTGCGGCTTGCCCGCCCTTCTTGCCAGACCGGCGGCGGTTACTGCGCTTGTTCTGGTCCTTGCCGCCATACATCATGGACAGGAGCAGGCCTTCGCGCAGGCCACGGTCGCCGACCCGCATGCGCTCACCCGGAAACGCGTCCCAGATGGATTGCAGGATAGAGCAGCCGGACAGCATCAGGCCGGCCCGTTCGGTGCCGATCGTGGGCAGGGTCGCCCGCCCGTCGAGGCCGAGATCGTAGAGAAGTTTGATCGCCGCGTTGGACTCGTCCCGGCTCATCCAGCTGCCATCGACCTTGTCGCGGCGATAGCGGTCAAGCTTCTGGTGCACGCCTGCGAGGCAGGTGACGGTGCCGGATGTGCCGATCAGGTGGGCGCCTTTCTGCTCCATGGCGCGGCGTACGCGTTCGGTGCCCTTCCAGGCTGCGATCACCTGTCCGCAATGGTCCAGCATCGCCGGGAAGGCTTCTTCTTCCGGCAGGTGCCCGAAGCGGTCGTGAAGCGTGACGACACCGAGTGGCAGGCTGGTCCAGTCCTGGATCGGTGCGCGCTTGACGAGGCCGTGCGAGCCACCTTCGCGCGCGATCTTGGCATTGACCCAGGAAAGCTCGGTCGAACCGCCGCCAATGTCGATGACCAGAACGGTCTTGGCATCGTCGGCCATCAGGTCATGGCAGCCGATCGTGGCGAGGCGGGCCTCTTCCTTGGCATTGATGATCTTGAAGGTGAGGCCGGTTTCCTCATGCACGCGGCGGATGAAGTCCGGACCGTTTTCGGCCTGACGGCAAGCTTCGGTCGCGATGCAGCGGACCCTGCCGACGCCGTGATTCTTGATCTTGCGGCGAATCGCCTTGAGGGCGTCGAGGGCGCGCTCGATGGCGGCATCCGACAGGCGGCCGGTCTCGTGAAGACCCTCTCCCAGACGGGCTATCTGTGAATGTGAGTCAACGACGCGGAAGGATTTCCCCCACGGCTCCGCCACAAGCAGACGGCAATTATTGGTTCCAAGGTCAACGGCCGCGTAAAGCGGTCCCTTGCGCCCCTTGCACGAATCTCGCCGGGGATCCCGACGGTTCGCGGCTTTTTTGTCAGCCATGATGTGGCCCAAACTTCAATCTTGGGGCAATCTCTATCACAGGAGACGTAAATGACTAGTACACGCGGCCTGTTCGGATGGTTGTCCGGAGCGTTCGGGGAAAAAAGCCGGGCAACGGACGCACCTTACGTGCTGGACCGGCCGGTTGACCTTGATGTGCGCTACAACGCGGTCTCCACGTTTACGGCGAAATATCAGATCGGCCAGGTCGTGCGGCACCGCCATTTCCCGTTCCGTGGCATCATTTTCGACGTGGATCCGCAGTTTGCGAACACCGACGAGTGGTATGAATCCATCCCGGAAGAAGTGCGCCCCCGCAAGGACCAGCCCTTCTATCACCTGTTTGCCGAGAATGAGCGCACCCACTACGTTGCCTACGTATCCGAGCAGAACCTCGTGCCGGACGACAGCGCCCAGCCCCTGAACCATCCGGACATTTCGGAATGGTTCAACGTCACCCCGCGTGGGACGTATGAGCTGAAAAAGGGTGTCGCTAACTAGGCGTCAGTTTGCCGGGCCGTCCGTTGGCCTGTCCCCGATTTCCAGAATGACGATCACCTCATCCCAGTGCGCAAGCGCTTCGGCGTCTCCCTGCGCGGCGACTTCGGCTGCGCGAAGCGTGGCGATTACGGCAGCATCTTCGCCATATTGGGCAGACAGTTGAGCGGCGATGCGGGCCGCGTCGCTCAAGATTCGCCTGCCTTGGCTCGCTCGATGGCGGCGGTCGTGGACTGGCCATCGACCGTCGGCACGATGTGAACCGTGCCGCCGCGAGCCAGGACGACATCCGCCCCGACGATTGCCTCCAGCGTGTAGTCGCCGCCTTTGACCAGCAGGTCCGGCTGCAGTGCCCGGATGAGTGCGCCGGGCGTATCTTCTTCAAACACGACCACAGCATCGACGGCGCTGAGGCCCGACAGAACGCGGGCGCGGGAATGGGCATCGTTGACTGGGCGCGTCGGCCCTTTCAGGCGGCGCACCGATGCGTCGGAATTGAGGCCCACGATCAGGCGACCGCAGCGGCTCTTGGCCTCTTCCAGCACTTTCAGGTGGCCAGGATGCAGAATGTCGAAGCAGCCATTGGTGAAGCCGACCGTGAGGCCTGCGTCGCGCCAGATGGCGACCTGTCCGATCGCGGTTTCCAGCGGGATATGGCTGACGCCGCCATGGTCGAGCCCCATTTCGAGGGCGCCGCGCAGCTCTGCCGCCGAAACCGTCGCCGTGCCGGACTTGCCGACAGCGATGCCGGACGCGGCGATGGCGAGGTCTGCGGCCTGGCTGAGGGTGCCGCCGCCAGCAAGACCGAGCGCCAGCGCGGCGATGCTCGTATCCCCTGCCCCGGAGACGTCATACACCTCCCGCGCCTTGCCGGAGCGGTGTGTCACTTTACCATCCTTGGCGGCGAAAGACATGCCCTTGGCGGCGCGGGTCACAACGATCGCGCGGGCGGGCAGCGTCTTCATGGCAGCTGTGAGGGCGGCAGCAACGTCCTGATCGGTGTCGACAGGCATGCTGAAGGCATGCGCGAGTTCGTGCCCGTTCGGCTTGATCAGGTCGACCGCACCATAGCGCTTGAAGTCGCGGCCTTTGGGGTCTGCGATGACCGGGATGCCAAAGGCTTCACCAGCCTCCAGCGCCGCCTGGATGACGGCGTCGGTGACTGCGCCCTTGGCATAGTCCGACAGGATGATCAGCGCTGCGTCGGCGGCAACCTCATGGATGGAGGCGACCAGTTCGGCCTCGGTTACCTTGTCGATCTCGGCGATTTCCTCGGCATCGACGCGCAGCAATTGCTGGCTGCCGGCAACGAAACGGGTCTTCAGCGTGGTCGGGCGGCCGCGCATGGCGATGAGGTCAGCTTCCACATTCGTGAGCTTGCCAAGCAGCGAGGCCAGCTCCCGGCCCTCTGCATCGTCGCCGACAACGCCGATGAGGGCGGTGTGGAGGCCAAGGGAGGCGAGGTTGCGGGCGACGTTCCCGGCACCGCCCGGCATGCACGCTTCGCGTGTACGGCGCATGATCGGCACCGGCGCTTCCGGAGAGATGCGTGAGACTTCGCCATAGACAAAGCGGTCCAGCATGACGTCGCCGACACAGACGATCTTGCGGCCAGCCGCCGCCGCGATGAGGTCGATGAGGGATGCCCGCGCCATCAGCCGCGTTTCGCTCCGGCCAGGAAGGTATGTGGCATGCGTCTACTCCGGTTTTTACCGCATATAGCCCGCAGATGGCGCTCGTAAAAGAATAAGCCGCAGGCCCGGGCGATCCATTCATTCGCCCGGTACGTAAAAAATCCAACAATGACAGCCTATCCGACGGAGACCGGACCTGCCTGAGACCGCCGCCCCTGTAATTGTCTGGTTTCGTGAGGACCTGCGCCTCGCCGACAACCCGGCGCTGCATGCCGCAGCAAAGCTGGGGCGGGGTTTGGTGTGCCTTTACGTTCTTGAAGATGAGGCGGGCGGGACACGGCCACTCGGCGCGGCGTCCCGGTGGTGGCTGGACAAGTCTCTCAGGGCGCTGGCCCGCGATATAACACGGCTGGGTGGACAGCTGACGATCCAGGCAGGCGATGGCAGCGCCTGCCTGGACCGGGTGGTCGAGGAAACCGGCGCGGACACAGTTTACTGGAACCGGCGCTATGGCGAAGGCGAACGCAATCGCGACGCCGCCATCAAGATGCACCTGACAGAGTGCGGGCTGGAGGTGAAAAGCTTCAATGCCCGGCTTCTGGTGGAGCCATGGGTACTGAAGACCGGCTCTGGCGGGTTCTACAAAGTGTTCACGCCGTTCTGGAAGGCGCTGCGCGCCAGCTATGAGGCGCCCACCGCCCTACCCCGACCTGCATCTCTGGCGGGGCCGAAGATCGACACACTGGCGATTGACGACCTGTCGCTGCACCCACGCGCACCAGATTGGTCATCGGGCTTCGATACCATGTGGACGCCGGGTGAAGCTGGCGCGCAGGCGCGGCTGGAGGATTTCCTGGACGGTCCGGTCAACGCCTATCCGGACGCACGCGATCTGCCCGGCAAGGATGACAGCACGTCGGGGTTGTCACCGCACCTTCGGTTTGGTGAAATCGGTCCGGCGCAGGTCTGGCGTGCGACGCTGGCGGCAATGGAAGCCGGGCGCGTGAGCGAAGCCGGTGGCTGGAAATTCCTGTCCGAGATCGCCTGGCGCGAGTTTTCCTACGTGCTGCTGTATCATCGGCCAGACCTTGCCGATGAAAACTATAATCGCGACTTCAACCACATGCCGTGGCGTTCGGACGCCGACGCGCGGAAGGCGTGGCAGACCGGTCAGACCGGATATCCCATCGTCGATGCGGGGATGCGCCAGTTGTGGCAGACGGGCTGGATGCACAACCGTGTGCGGATGATCGTCGCGTCCTTTCTGACCAAGCATCTTCTGTTGCACTGGCGCGATGGCGAGGACTGGTTCTGGGACACGCTGGTGGATGCAGACCCGGCCGCCAATCCGGCGAGTTGGCAATGGACGGCGGGTTCCGGCGCGGACGCAGCGCCTTATTTCCGCGTCTTCAATCCGATCACGCAAGGCCAGAAATTTGATGCCGATGGCGCGTATGTCCGCAAATGGTGCCCGGAAATTGCTGCGCTGCCGAACAAGTTTCTGCACGCGCCCTGGACGGCGGACAAGCTGGTGCTCGCCAAGGCCGGAATTGCACTCGGAACAGACTATCCGAAGCCGATGATCGCGCACGAACTTGGCCGCAAGCGCGCGCTGGAAGCCTATGAAACCCTGAAGTCTCGCCGCGAGACGGCATGAGACAATCCCCTCAAGAGGAGCCTGCCCCTGTGACAGACATGGACTCTTTCGAACATTCTGGCACAATTGCCTTCAATTCCCTGCTGGCAGAGGAATGTGACATGAACGCGACGATTACAGCTTCGCCCAATGCGCTCCGGATGCTGAAGAATGTTCCGGCAAGTTTTCGTATTGCCTGCTTGGCCCTTCTGAACACGCAATACGGATCGCTGATCTTTGAGTTACCTGATGGGCGGAAGCTGAAATTCGAAAATGCAGGCGAAGGCCCCGAGGCTATTGTGGTCGTGCACGACTATAATTTTGTCAAACGCGCCATGGCGGGCGGCGATGTCGGCTTTGCGGAAGCTTACATGGATGGCGAATGGTCCACGCCGGACCTGACGGCTGTGCTACGCTTCTTCTCGGCCAATTTCGAAGCGGCTGGACGCCTGGCTGTGGGCGGCGCTGTCATGCGGGGTCTGAACATGATCCGGCACGTGTTTTCCAACCGGAATTCCCGCGAAGGTGCGAAGAAGAATATCGAGGCGCACTATGACCTCGGCAATGACTTCTATTCACTCTGGCTTGATCCATCGATGACCTATTCTTCCGCCGTGTTCGACAGTCCGAACATGTCTCTGGAACATGCCCAGATGGCGAAGTACCGGAACATCTGTGATCGGATCGATGCGGGGGCATCCAGCGAGCTGCTGGAGATCGGCTGCGGCTGGGGCGGCTTTGCGGAATATGCCGCAAAGCAACGGGGGTCGAAAGTGACATGCCTCACCATCTCCCCTTCTCAGCGCGACTATGCGATGGCGCGCATGCAGCGCGAAGGCCTGAACGAACGGGTCGAGATAAGGCTGGAAGACTATCGCGACCACAAAGGAACGTATGACGGGGTTGCCTCGATCGAGATGTTCGAAGCGGTCGGTGAGGCTTACTGGCCGAGCTATTTCGCCAAGATATTCGAGACGCTGAAAGACGGCGGCAAAGCGGCGCTGCAGATCATCACCATCGATGATGACCTGTTCCCGAAATACCGGAAGCGAGTCGACTTCATTCAGCGGCATATCTTTCCAGGCGGCATGCTGCCCAGCGAGAAAGCGCTGAAGGAGCAACTCCACCGCGCCGGGCTGCGCCATGATGGCGTGACCTATTTTGGGCAGGACTACGCCCGCACTTGCCGCGACTGGTCACGCGCTTTCAACGGCGCGTGGGACGAAATTTCGAAGCTGGGCTTCGATGAGCCTTTTCGCCGGATGTGGAACTTTTATCTCTCATACTGCGAAGCGGGATTTGCTGATGGTCGCATCAATGTCGGGCAGTTCCAGCTGTCGAAGACTTAGACCAGACGGCTCTGTTTCACGGCGGCGTCGATGAAGCTTGCGAACAGCGGATGCGGTTCGAACGGTCTCGATTTCAGTTCCGGGTGATACTGAACGCCGATGAACCAGGGGTGCGACGGGATCTCGAAGATCTCCGGCAGTTTGCCGTCCGGCGACATGCCCGAAAACAGCCCCCCTGCCTTCTCCAGCGCTTCGATATAGGCCGCGTTGACCTCATAGCGGTGGCGGTGGCGTTCAGAGATGTCGTTCGTGCCGTAGACTTCCGCGACCTTGCTGCCCTCTTTCAGGTGAGCCGGGTATGCGCCAAGGCGCATCGTGCCGCCCTTGTCGGTGTTCTCGTCGCGGGTGACCTTCTCGTTGCCCTTGGTCCACTCTTCCATCAGGCCGACAAGCGGTGATTTGGTCTTCGGGTCATTTTCGGTCGTGTTCGCGTCTGCTATGCCAGCCATGTTGCGGGCCGCTTCAATGACCGACATCTGCATGCCGTAGCAGATACCGAAGCAAGGCACCTTGCGCTCGCGTGCGAAACGGGCTGCCCGCATCTTGCCATGGGCGCCGCGCTCACCGAAGCCACCCGGCAGGATGATACCGTGCACGCCTTCGAGAATGTCCAGCGGGCGGTGTTCGTCATCGAATTCCTCGGAATTGATGAGCTTGACCGTCACTTTGACATTGTTGGCGAGGCCGCCATGGCTGAGCGCTTCGGCGACGGATTTGTAGGCGTCCGGCACGTCGGTATACTTGCCGACCAGGCCGACGCAGACTTCGCCGTCCGGGTTGTGGATTGTGTGGGCAATGCGCTTCCAGCCGGACAGGTCCGGATCCGGCGCGTCCTTGATGCCGAAATGCCCGAGCACTTCCCGGTCGAGGCCTTGCTCATGATAGGCGACCGGCACGTCGTAGATGTGGCGCACATCGCGCGCTTCGATGACGCTGGACGGGCGGACGTTACAGAAGCTGGCGATCTTGCCCTTCTCGGTCTCAGGAATCGGGCGGTCGCAGCGGCACAGGAGAACCTGCGGCTGGATACCGATGGAGCGAAGCTCTTTCACCGAGTGCTGGGTCGGCTTGGTCTTCATCTCGCCGGCGGCCGGAATGTACGGCAGCAGCGTCAGGTGGATGAAGCAGGCGCGCTCGGGGCCGAGTTCCTGGCCAAGCTGGCGGATCGCTTCGAAGAAAGGCAGGCCCTCGATGTCGCCGACCGTTCCACCGATCTCGCAGAGTACGAAGTCGACGCCTTCACCCGGATCAGACAGGACGAAGTCCTTGATCTCGTTGGTGACGTGCGGAATCACCTGGATCGTTGCCCCGAGATAGTCGCCGCGGCGCTCTTTCTCGATGATGTGCTTGTAGATGCGCCCGGTCGTGATGTTGTCCGACTGGCGGGCCGAGACGCCGGTAAAGCGCTCATAGTGGCCAAGGTCCAGATCGGTCTCTGCGCCGTCATCGGTCACGAAAACCTCGCCATGCTGGCGGGGGCTCATCGTGCCGGGATCGACGTTCAGATACGGGTCGAGCTTGCGAAGTCGGACGCCATAGCCGCGTGATTGCAGCAATGCACCGAGTGCGGCGGAAGCGATACCCTTGCCCAGGGAAGACACCACGCCGCCTGTAATGAAAATATAGCGGATCATGGGATCACCCTGATGCCGTGATTCGGGATTGCATGGCGCATCCAAATCAGACGCGTTCGAGAATTACTGGGGATTACCACTTTCCGGAGCCGGTGCATCCGGTTCTGGTTGTCCTGCTTCCGGCTCTGCTGCTGTTTCCGGAGCCGTTTCAGGCACCGCAACCGGCTCGTCCGTCAGACCAGCCTGGCCGGACAGCAGCGGGGCTGTCGGGTCGAACAGGTCGGTTGGTGAAGCCGGCGCTGCGCCAGCATCGTCTGGCGAAAGCACGCGCTCGACGTCCGAACGGGTGTCCCGAGTCCGGTTGGCAAGCGTGGTCAGCGCAAGGCTGGTGACGAAGAAGATCGCACCGAAGATGATGGTCGAACGCACAACAGCGCCTGCAGCTCCACGGCCTGAGAGCAAGGCATTGCCGCCACCCCCGCCCCCGCCGCCACCGACGCCGAGACCGCCGCCTTCAGACTTCTGAACCAGCACCAGCCCGATCATGACCAGGCAGGCGAGGATGTGGATCACCAGGATAACGTTCTGCATGACAAATCCGATACGTTTCGTGCAAGCCGCCCGCATATAGCGAATGCGGCCAGAGGCCAAGTGCTGCCTTCAGTCAGTTTGGAATTCAGGCTGCAGCGTAGATGGAGAGGAAATCTACTGCCTTCAAGCTCGCGCCGCCAATCAAACCGCCATTGACGTCTTTCACCGCCAGAAGGTCAGCCGCGTTGTCCGGTTTCATGCTGCCGCCATAAAGGATCGGGATGAGCTCAGCTTCAGCGCCAAATACGTCATTCAGGCAGCTGCGCAGAGCTGTGTGCATCTCATCAACAGCTTCCACGGTGGCGACATTGCCAGTTCCGATAGCCCAGACCGGCTCATAGGCGATCACCAGGCTGGCAGGCGCCGCGCCGGCTGGCAGAGAGCCACGCAGCATGTTGGTCACGACCTCTACAGCCTTGCCGCTGTCGCGTTCGGTGGCGGTTTCACCAATACAAATGATGGGCGTGATGCCTGCACGAAGGGCTGCCGCGGCCTGCGCAGCGACCATTTCATTGGTCTCACCATGATCTGCGCGGCGCTCGGAATGGCCCACGATAACGTGGGATGCGCCTGCATCGGCCAGCATTTCGGCCGAAATGTCGCCAGTATGGGCGCCCTTCTCGTTCGCGTGGCAGGTTTCGCCGCCAATTTTCAATGCGGTGCCGCTTGCCTGGCTTGCCGCCGGCGACAGAAGTGTCGCCGGAACACAGATCAGGGCCTCCACATTTTCCTTTGCCGGGGTGACGCCCGCCGCGATGGCGGTGATTTCCACCAGCGAGGCGCGCAGCCCGTTCATTTTCCAGTTTCCGGCTATCAGTGTCCGTGCCATCCGCGTTACCTATCTTGATTGACTTAGCCGGGTCGCCTAGCAAGCACTGAGCCATCCTGCAAATAGTTGAAAGTACACGTCTCATGCTCGCAATCATGAAAAGCCTGACCCAATCGTTCCTGGGCAAGGTCATCGCCATGATCATCATTGCGGGTATGGCCTTCTGGGGTGTGGACAGTATTTTCAATCAGGTTCGCAACGGCCTCGGTTCTGACCTGATGGCCGCCGGCAATTCATCTGTCTCTGTTGAAGCCTTCGACAAGCGTATCGAAGTGCTGCTGCGCAATGTGAATCAGAATTCCGAGAGCCCGATAACCAAGGAAGAGGCGATGACCCGTGGTATGCTGGATCAAGTGTTCCAGCTACAGGAGTCGCAGACGACCAATTTGGGATTTGCGGGCAAGATCGGGGTCGAGCCATCGACTGAGGCCGTGGTCAGCGAATTGAAGAAGGTCGACGCCTTCAAGAACCCGCTGACGGGCGAACTGGATCTTGCGACCTACCAGCGCGTGCTGTCCCAAAACCGATTCACACAGGCTGAATATGAGGCCCAGGTCAAAAGCGACCTGACGCTGAACGCGCTGACCACGGGCGCGAAAGCTGGCCTGATCACGCCGAACGTCCTGAAGTCCATTCAGTCCCGTTACCTGGCAGAATCACGCGACGTGGCTTGGTTTATCCTCGACGCCGCCAGCATTCCGAAGCCAAAAGCCCCGACAGAAGAAGACGTTCTCGCCTTCTACAATGAAAATCTGGACGCGCTGAAACAGCCCGAACGTCGCGCCATTGATATGGTCCGCGTGTCGGCTGACGATTTCCTCAGCCAGGTCGAAGTGACCGAGCAGGAAATTGCCACCATCTATGAAGCCGGCAAGTCCGAGCGCTTCTCCGAGCCGGAGCAACGCACCTATGTCGAGATGATCTTCGACACGCGCGATGCGGCCCGTAACGCGTTCGCCGCGCTGGCTGGCGGCGCAGATCCTTCGACCCTGCAAGGTGTCGTGAGCCGGGATTCCAAAACCTCCATGCAAGACGATGTTCAGGATCTGCTGCTCCGGGATGCCATGTTTGGCCCTGGCAAGCAGAGCGGCGCTCTGTTTGGTCCGAAGGATCTCGGTGATGGCCGCTGGCTGGTGGCGCGTCTCGTCTCGGTACAGCCCGGCGCCGTCTTCCCGATCGAAACAGTATCTGAGCAGATCCGCACCGATCTCGCGCGCGAACGGGCGACGCAACTACTCTACGAAAAGCTCGAGGCGCTCGACCGTTCGATCAATGCCGGGTTTGACCTCAATGAGATCGCCAGCGACCTTGGCGTCCCTGTGATGTCGTTCGAACCGGTCGATAAAAACGGGTACACCAAAGACGGCTTGCCGATGATCGGTCTGATGGATGCAAAGGACGCGTTCAGCCAGGCGTTCGACATGAGCGTCAATGATACGTCCAACCAGTTCACCGCCGCTGATGCGACCTACGTCACGTCGACCCGCAAGATCGTGGCGCCCTCCACACCAGACTTCGAAGAGGTGAAGGACGATGTCCGGGCCGCGTTGATCATGCGCAATGAAGGTGAAGCGGCACAGAACCTGGTCAATGAGATCAAGGAACGCATCGACAGCGGCGCCTCGACGCTCGAAGCCGAAGCGAAGACGGCAAAGTCAGTGATTGAATCTCCGCCTGGCGCCGTCACGCGCATGAACGCTGAAGAGAGCGGCCTGCCGAACTCTGCCATTGGCGGTATATTTGCTGGCAAGGCGGGTGAAGTGTTCGTCTATCCGAACCGCACGGGCGACAAATACATGATCGTGCAACTGAAGGCCGTGAACGATCCGAGCGAGGCGGATCTGGCAGCGGCGGATGCCACGGCGTCCTCTGCCCTCATGTCTTCGCTGGATTCAGACCTTCAGGCAGCCGTCGAAGCCGAGATGGCGAAGGCGACGAAGCTGAAGGTCAATAATGCTGCCTACAACGCCTACAAGGCGTCGATCACGACAGACCAATGACCCGTGCGAAACTGATCGTCCGTCGGCGGATCGGAGATATCGAGACGCCGGTTGGAGCCATGCTGAAGCTGGGCGCTGATGCGCCCGGGAGCTTCCTGTTCGAGTCAATTGCGGGTGGCGAGCGCCTTGGGCGCTACTCCTTCATTGGCGGTTCGCCGAATGTCTGGTTCCGGATTCTGGGTGGCATCGCCGAGACCGCGACCAATCAGGACTTCTCCGACACAAAGCGCCTGGACGGCACGCCTGTCCAGGCTTTGCGGAGCTTCGTCAAAGCCGCGCAGGCGGAAACTGACGAAGATCTGCCGCCCATGGCCTCCGGGGCATTTGGCTATGTCGGCTATGACATGATCCAGCATGTCGAGCCGGTCTCGATTACCAAGCCGGATGCGCTGAACGTACCGGAAGCGCTTCTGGTCATTCCCCGCGTCATCATCGTGTTCGACCATATCTACCAGGAGCTGATCCTGGTTGGCCGGACTGAGGGGGGCAATGAGGCCGAAATCGAAGCGCTGCTGGACGATGTCGAGACGCGGCTCGAGGCTTTGCCTGCCCTGCCTCCAAAGGACCAGTCCGCCGTGCCGGTGGCGCTGACCTCCAATACAAGCAAAGAGCGCTATTTCGAGATCGTCGAAAAGTGCCGCGACTATATCAAGGCCGGTGACATCTTTCAGGTCGTACCGAGCCAGCGTTTCTCGACGCCGTTTAACAAGCAATCCATCAGCTTCTATCGCGCCCTGCGCCGGCTGAACCCCTCAGCGTTCATGTTCCATATGAATCTCGGTGATGTGCGGCTTGTCGGGTCCAGCCCGGAGATCCTCGTGCGTGTACGGAATGGCCGCGTCGCCATCCGTCCGATCGCAGGAACGCGCCCCCGTTCGGGAGATCCGGTGGAAGATGCAAAGCGCGCCGAAGGCCTGCTGAACGATCCGAAGGAGATTGCCGAACACCTCATGCTGCTGGATCTTGGCCGCAATGACGTGGGCCGCGTGGCGGCCTATGGTAGTGTTCAGGTGACGGAACAGTTCATCGTTGAACGCTACAGCCACGTGATGCACATCGTCTCCCATGTCGAAGGTGACCTGCGCGAAGGGCTCGACGCGGTGGATGCCCTGTTTGCGGGATTCCCTGCAGGTACGGTATCCGGCGCACCGAAGATCCGTGCCATGCAGATCATCGACGAGATGGAGACGAATGCGCGCGGTATTTATGGCGGCGCAGTTGGGTATTTTGGCTGGAATGGCGACCTCGATACCTGTATCGCGCTGCGCACAGCGGTGCTGAAGGATGGCCAGCTGCATATTCAGGCGGGCGGCGGTGTCGTGCTCGATTCCGATCCGCAGCTGGAATATGAAGAGACCCAGCACAAGGCCGGCGCTCTAAAGCGCGCAGCCGAGCTGGCCGCAGCGTACGAGTTCGACCAATGAGCCGGAAAAAGATCCTCGTCATCGACAATTACGACAGCTTCACCTGGAACCTCGTGCACTATCTCGAGGAACTGGGCGCCGACACGACGGTCGTGCGCAATGATGAGCTCACAGTGGCGGAAGCTCTCGCACAGGGCGCGGATGGCATTCTCCTCTCCCCTGGTCCCTGTACGCCGAATGAAGCGGGCATCTGCGTCGACCTTATAAAACAGGCCCCGGCGGACCTGCCTATTCTGGGGGTCTGCCTTGGTCACCAGTCGATCGGTCAGGCTTTTGGCGGCAAAGTGATCACCGCGCGGGAGATGCGCCACGGCAAGCTGTCGGACATTCACCAGACAGGTGGCGACCTGTTCAAAGGCCTGCCGGAGACCTATCGCGTGGTGCGGTATCACTCCCTCGCCGTGCGCCCTGAGGACCTGCCAGAGGACCTCGTGGCCGACGCGTTCACCGATGACGGCGAGATCATGGCCCTGCACCACATGACCCGTCCGGTCTATGGCGTGCAGTTTCACCCGGAAAGCATCCTGACCGAGTACGGCCATGCGCTGCTAAAGAACTTCCTCGACAAGGTCTGAGCTGAGGGTGCCTCGGCTATTGAGCGCGGGGGCCAAGACCGCTATCGGTTGCGGCCCATGACAGACACATCCCTGACCGCTGCGCTGAAAGCGCTCGCCCGTCGCCAGCCGCTTGATGAGCGCGTGCTCGAAGGCGCCTTTGACCTGCTCCTGAATGGTGAGGCGGCACCCGAAGAAATCGGTGCGTTCCTTATGGGGCTGACGGTGCGGGGCGAAACGGCGGACGAACTGACCGCAGGCGCGCGGATCATGCGTCAGCATGCCCGTAAGGTTTCGGTTGAAGGGCCTCTGCTCGATACGTGCGGCACAGGCGGCCTGCCCTGGAAGAGCCTCAACACATCGACGGCCAGCGCCATCGTGATCGCAGCGGCCGGCGGACGGGTGGCCAAGCATGGCAACCGGTCTGTTCCGCCAAAGAGCGGCTCGGCGGACGTGCTGGAGGCACTGGGCGTCAATCTCGAGATCAGTGAGGATGAGTTCCGCGACTGCCTCGATGGCGCCGGAGTGGCCTTCCTGTTCGCGCGCAGCCATCACAGTGCCATGCGCCATGTCGCGCCGGTTCGGGCGAAGCTGGGTATCCGTACGATCTTCAATCTGCTTGGCCCGCTGACCAACCCGGCGGGCGCCTGCCATCAGGTGCTGGGCGTGTTCGCCCCGGAGTGGACGCGCCCCATGGCGGAGACGCTGAACCGGCTCGGCACCGAGCGCGCCTGGGTCGTGCATGGCCTCGACGGGATTGATGAGCTCTCCATCGCAGGCGCAAGCAAGGTTTGCGAGGTTCGCGATGGTGCTGTGACCGAGTTCGAAGTGCACCCGTCAGACGCGGGTCTGAGCACGCACCCCCTTTCCGCGCTCGAGAGTGAAGATGTGGCCGGAAACGCGCTGGCCATTACGGAGCTTCTGGACGGGCACGAGACGCCCTTCCGGGAAGCCGTGCTGCTGAACGCCGCGGCCGGCCTGCTCGTGCACGGCAAGGCCACTGACCTCAAAACCGGCGCCGCAATGGCGGCTGAGGCCATCGATTCCGGCAAGTCGAAGCAGACGCTGCGCAAGCTGGTGACCCTGTCGCGTGGCGAGCCGCTCGAATGAAAACCGCGCTGGACCTGATCGTTGAGTACAAGCGTGACGAAGTCACGGCGCTGAAACGTGAGACGAGTTTCGCCGCGCTGGACGCAAAAACGCGCGAGGCGAGCCCTGTGCGTGGCTTTACGGCGGCGATGGATGCTGTGGCGGCCAAAGACCAGAACGCCCTGATCTGTGAGCTGAAGCGTAAAAGCCCTTCCGCCGGAGAGATCCTGCCCGGCGCCGATCCTGTTGCCATCGCGTCGGAATATGAAGCAGGCGGGGCGGCTTGCTTGTCCGTGCTGACCGACGGGCCGAGTTTTGGCGGAAGTCTTGAGGACTTCGCCGCGATCCGCGGCGCCGTCAGCATTCCGATGCTGCGCAAGGATTTCATGATCGATCCGATCCAGGTCGCCGAAGCGCGAGCCTGGGGCGCGGACTGTGTGCTTGTCATCATGGCCTGCCTCGACGATGGGCTCGCGGCGGAGCTGACAGACTGCGCCATGGGGTATGGCATGGACGTGCTGGTTGAGACGCATAACGAGGCAGAGCTTGAGCGGGCGCTTCGTCTGCCGTCTCCCCTCATCGGCGTGAACAATCGCGACCTGAAGCGGATGGTGACAGACCTCTCGACGACAGAGCGTCTGGCGCCGCTGGTGCCTGCAGACCGGCAACTGATCGCGGAGAGCGGAATCTCTTCTCCGGAGCACATCGCCCGACTTCGGAAAACGGGCGCGAGGCGGTTCCTCATCGGCGAAAGCCTGATGAAACGGGGCGAGTACCGAAAGGCCTGTGTAACCGAGTTGCGCAGTACCACGCACGATTGACCCGAAGCGTGAACACATGTAGAACACTTGTGAACATAGATTCGGAACAAAGGCCGCCCAACATGTTGACCAGCAAGCAGAAAGAGCTCCTGCTCTTCATTAATGAGCGGATCAAGGAGACGGGCGTTTCCCCGTCCTTCGACGAGATGAAAGAGGCGCTCGATCTGGCGTCTAAGTCAGGCATTCACCGCCTCATTACGGCCCTTGAAGAACGTGGCTTCATCCGTCGCCTGGCCCACCGGGCGCGGGCTCTGGAAGTCCTGAAACTGCCGGAATCGGCTGTGGCCAGCGCAACACCGCGCGGCCGCAAGGATTTCCGACCGGCTCTCGTTTCTGCAGGCCGCCCTGCGCCGGAATCATCCTCGCGTACCGTCCCGCTGATCGGCCGTATTGCTGCTGGTCTGCCAATCTCGGCAATCCAGCAAGACAATGGCCACGTCAACGCGCCGGACGGCCTGTCGGACAGCGAAGAGCACTTCGCCCTCGAAGTTCAGGGCGATTCGATGATCGATGCCGGTATCCTTGAAGGCGATATCGTAATCTGTCGCCGCACCGAGTCGGCCAGTACGGGCGACATCGTCGTCGCGCTGATCGATGGCGAAGAGGCCACGCTGAAGCGCCTGCGCCGCAAGGGGGCTTCTGTTGCCCTTGAGGCGGCGAACCCGGCCTACGAAACACGCATCTTCGGACCGGACCGCGTGTCCGTTCAGGGCCGTCTGGTCGCTCTGGTCCGTCGTTACGACTGATCACAGGCCCGCCAGGGCCGTTTTCCGCATCCGGGCGCTGTCGCCTGCTCCAACCCGTTGCGACCTGAGCGGATGGTGATGCCGCCCGCTTTGTCAGTTTCTGGCCATGTGAGCGTGATTTCCTGATGCCCGGATGTGATTTCGACCCTGGGGCCGGTCTCACTGTCGATTTTGATTTTGGCGGTGCCAGAAGTGAGTTGGACAATGCATTCGGTTGCCTCGCAGGCTTCGGCATTTTCGATGTTTGAATAGCGAAGCGGGGCAAGCCCGTCGCCGTCTGCGAGTTCGTAACGCACCATGCCACCGGTCTCCTCACGTAGGAACAGGTCACCCGATGGAGACCAATGTGCGATGACGTCCGGCGCACGATACCAGAGCATGATGGCCGGTAGCAGCAGCAGCGTCGCGAGTACAATCCTTGCCCCTCCCCGCGCCGCCATGGCGCAAGCGATCGTCGCCGCACACAAGACAAGCGTTGCCACCGGCATGCTCTTGGGAATCGTCCAGGCGGCCTGCGGTAGGCTGGAACACCAGTTTGCGATGGCGAGCACCGCTTCGAGCGAATAGCCGAACAATCTGAGCCCCACATCACCGAAACCGAATGGCGTCAGGATCAGCGACAGAGCGGCGAGTGGGGCGCTGACAAAAGTAATGATCGGCATGGCCAGCAGGTTTGCCAGAAGGCCAAAGGCTGCGACCCGGTCGAAATGGTAGATCGCGAAAGGCGCGGTCGCCATGCCGGCGACGAGCGAGGTTACGAACAGAGACGCCCAGGTGAAAGTTGTCGGACCCAGGATGCGCTCGCGTTCAGCGCGGCGGCGGGACCACGCCTCATACGTGGCAATCAGGGCGCCTGAGGCCGCGAAGGACATCTGAAAGCCAGGCGTCATCACGCTTTCGGGCTGCAACAGAACCACAAGGATCATCGCGATGGCGTAGGAGCGCAGGCTCAGCGCCGCGCGGTCGGCCAGAACAGCGCCGAACACCACCGCCGACATGATGAAGGCCCGCTGCGTCGAGACGCTGGCGCCCGAGATGACGAGATAGGTGAAGCTGGCGAACAGGGCGGCGACCGCAGCGGGCTTCTGTACGGCAACCCGCAGCGCCAGCGGCTCGATCAGGGCCAGCGCGCGGCGCATGAGGAGGAACACCAGACCACCGACCATCGCCATATGCAGGCCAGATATGGCCAGCAGGTGCGACAGGCCTGATGCGCGCAGCGCTTCCTGGTCCGAGAGCGCCATGAAGCTGCGGTCACCGGAAACGAGCGCAGCCGCAAAGCCCCCGGCCCGTTCGCCCGCTGCCTGGTTCACATGTTCGGCCAGTCTGCGTCGAAACGCGGACACATCGAGCGCGAGACGCGTGGCGCCTTCCCTGGGTGCGCCGAGCGCCCCGCCCCGGCACCTGCCCATGACATAGCCAACCCCGCCCAATTGCTCGAACCAAGCCTGGCGGCGGAAGTCATAGTCGCCCGGCAAGGAGGGCGATGGCGGCGGTCGCAGGACTGCATAACAGCGCACGAAACGGCCCGGCGCGACCTCAAGGCTGAGCTTGTGGGTCACGCGCACGTATTTTGGTGTCTCCTCAGGGCTGAGGCCCGACATGGCGTGAACTTCGATCCGCAGGCGGGCGCCCTTTGCGCCAGGTTCCACTTCCTTCACCCAGCCTTCAAGCATCAGCGGACGGGTTTCCGACAGGATGACCGGCGCGGCCACCGTTGCTGCCCGAACAGCGCCGGCTGTGAGCCCGCCAATGACGCCAAGCGCTATCAAGGCTGGCAGACTGAGGACGGATAGCCACCAGATCCTGCGGGCGATGAAGAAGACTGTTGCGGCGACAGCGGTGATCAAAAGGCATGGATACAGGGGCGGTTCTGTGGACTGGGAGAAGTAGACCACCACGCCCGCGCAGAGCGAAAAGCCGAGCAAAAGCGGGCGCGAGTCGATGGCCGCAATCGACCAAAGACTGTCCCACGCCGCTGCGATAGCTGGGGCCAGCCCCTTGCCTTCAGTCGCAACCTTGTGTTTTTGCCACCCGGGACGCCTCTCCCACAGCATCAACCGGAGCCCTTACGAGACATGGACGTCGTCACACGATTTGCCCCCTCTCCCACTGGCATGCTTCACATTGGAGGCGCTCGCACCGCACTTTTCAACTACCTGTTTGCGAAACATCACAACGGGAAGTTCCTTTTGCGCATCGAGGACACCGATCGCGAGCGCTCCACACCTGAAGCAACGGCCGCGATTCTCGAGGGCATGGACTGGCTGGGCCTGACGCCCGACGAGCCGCCGCTGATGCAATTCGAGCGTGCCGGGCGTCATGCGGAAGTGACCGAAGAGATGATCCGCCGCGGCACCGCCTTCCGCTGCTATGCCACGCAGGAAGAGCTGCAGGCCCGCCGTGACCTGGGCGAAGAAAAGCGTCAGGCCGCGAAAGCCGAAGGCATTTCCGAAGACGAGAAAGCGGCTTTGCTGGCAGAGGCGCACGCGTTGCTGGCACCGTACCGCTCGCCTTGGCGCGATGGCGCGCCGCCGCCTGCCCCGGATGCCTCGTTCACTGTCAGGCTAAAGGCGCCGGACAGCGGTGAGCGTGTTCTGGAAGACGGCGTGCAGGGCACGGTCCGCATTCAGGCCAGCGAGCTGGATGACCTGATCCTGCTGCGCGCTGACGGCACGCCGACCTATATGCTGGCCGTAGTGGTCGACGACCATGACATGGGCATCACCCACATCATTCGCGGCGACGATCACCTGCGCAACGCCTTCCGCCAGATCCCGATCTATGAGGCCATGGGCTGGGACGTGCCTTTCATGGCACACGTGCCGATGATTCATGGGTCTGACGGCGCGAAGCTGTCGAAGCGTCATGGAGCATTGTCCACGCTGGCCTATCGCGAGATGGGATACCTGCCCGAAGCCATGCGCGCCTACCTGTTGCGTATCGGCTGGAGCCACGGGGACCAGGAAATCTTCACCGACGACGAAGCCGTGGCGGCGTTTGACATTTCCGGCATCAACCGGGCACCGGGGCGGCTGGACCTCGACAAGCTGGGCCAGGTGAACTCGCACTTCCTTCGCGAAGCGGACGATGACCGGCTTTTCGCACTCCTGTCGCCTTATTGGGCGGCCGAGGGTGCGACAGATGAAGCAGAGCCGCGCCTTCGTGCTGCACTGCCGCATATGAAGGACCGGGGTACGACTCTGCCTGAACTGGCGCAGGCATTTGCCTTCCTCCTGGCGAAACGCCCGCTGGAGATGAACAAGAAGGCCCGGAAAGCTGTTTCTGGTGAGGGGCTTGACCGTTTGCGCGGGTTGCGCGACGAACTGCAACATCTGCCGGATTGGACGGCAGATCAGATTTCTGTAACGATAACTTCGTATTGCACTGCACAAGACCTATCTATGGGGCAGATAGGTCCACCGCTGCGGGCTGCGCTGACTGGCGGCCTGCCAGCGCCGGATATTGCACCGGTCCTGGAATGGCTCGGCCGCGACGAGGCGCTTGGGCGAATTGATGATCAACTGGCGCCGGAAAATGCTCCGGGCGCCTGACGAACAAGAAGGGTTAAGGCTGATGGAAAACAAGACGAAACAGAACGGCACCGCGAAACTCGAAGTCGCTGGTAAGAACTATGACCTGCCGGTCCTTTCTGGCACGCACGGCCCGGATGTGATCGACATTCGCAAAGTCTACGCTGAAACGAACCATTTCACGTTCGACCCAGGCTTTACCTCCACAGCGAGCTGCGAGAGCCAGATCACTTTCATCGATGGCGACGAAGGCATCCTGCTGCACCGCGGTTATCCGATTGGGCAGCTGGCCGAACAGTCCACTTTCCCGGAAGTCTGCCACCTGATCCTGAACGGTGAACTGCCGACGTCTTCTGAACTGTCCGATTTCAACGACACGATCAAACAGCACACGTTGCTGCACACGCAGATGGACCGCTTCTTCGAGGGTTTCCGTCGTGACAGCCACCCGATGGCCATGCTGACGGCGACCGTCGGCGGTCTGGCCTCGTTCTACCCCGGCGCCATGGACAGCGAAGATCCGGAAGAGCGTCGGATCGGTTCGATCCGCCTCCTTGCCAAGATGCCGACGCTGTGTGCTCGCATCCTGAAGTACAATCTCGGCCAGAAATTCGTCGATCCGCGGAACGAGTACGGCTACGCCGAGAACTTCCTGAACATGTGCTTCTCGGTCACCGCCGAGGATTACAAGGTTGACCCCGCCATCGCGAAAGCCATGGACCGCTTCTTCATCCTGCATGCAGACCACGAGCAGAACGCTTCGACTTCGACGGTTCGTTTGGCTGGCTCTTCCGGCGCGCATCCGTTTGCAGCTGTCGCTGCCGGCGTGGCCTGCCTCTGGGGACCGAGCCATGGCGGCGCCAACGAGGCTTGCCTCAACATGCTGCATCAGATCGGCTCGGTGGACCGCATTCCGGAATTCATCGAAAAAGCCAAAGACAAGAATGACCCCTTCCGCCTGATGGGCTTCGGTCACCGTGTGTACAAGAACTACGATCCGCGCGCGAAAGTGATGCGCGAGTCGGCGCACGAAGTGCTCGACCTGCTCGGCCTTAAAGACACGCCAATCCTGAAAGTCGCCATGGAGCTGGAGCGTATCGCGCTCGAAGACGAGTACTTCATCGAGAAGAAGCTCTACCCGAACGTCGATTTCTATTCCGGCATCATCCTCGACGCGATGGGCTTCCCCAAGCAGATGTTTACCGTTCTGTTCGCCCTCGCCCGCACGGTCGGATGGGTCGCCCAGCTGAACGAGATGATCGACGACCCGACCCAGCGGATCGGCCGTCCGCGCCAGATCTACACGGGCGCTGCGCTGCGGGACTATGTGCCGATGAACAAGCGCTAGCCTTTCAAAACCATCCAGATGATCACGCCACTTGCCATAAGGCAGGTGGCGTTTTCTTTTGCGCGAGCCAAACAACACTCCAAACATCCAGTCTCCGGAGATTACCCGCATGCCGGCGTCCACTTTGCCAGCTTATGTCCTGCCGATTGTGATGTTGTCTCTGTCGAATGTCTTCATGACGCTCGCCTGGTATGGGCACCTGAAATTCAAGGCAGTGCCTCTGGCACTGGTGGTCCTGGTGAGCTGGGGGATTGCCTTGTTCGAATACTGCCTTGCCGTGCCGGCAAACCGGATCGGCCACTCGGTGTATTCCGCCGCTCAGCTGAAGACGATTCAGGAGGTGATCACCCTGATTGTCTTCAGCGGATTCTCGGTCTGGGTCCTCAAGGAACCGCTCGGCTGGAACCATGCGGCCGGCTTTGCGCTTATCGCGGCAGGCTCGGCGCTGGTGTTCCGGGGCGCATAGGTTCAGCGCCCTGCTGCCTATTTGGTGATTTCTTCCTTGGTCTCTTTTGCGACTTTCTCGACAGCAGCGCCGCCAGCCTTCACATCTTTGCCGACGCCTTCGACAGTGTTGCAGGCAGTCACGAGCGGAAAGGCTGTGATGGCAAAGGCGGCAATGATCAGTTTCTTCATGTCAGGATCTCCAGTCTTGATTGAACGAAATCTGCGCTGCAATCGGCCTACACGCAAGATCGGCGTACAGACTGCGGGAAAATGTGTCGCGGACGAGCTTCAGGCGCTATTTGCCGTTCCCAAAGGCCCCGACTCCTTGCTAAAGGCTGCGCCATGAAAACCGCTGTCATCGTATTTCCCGGTTCGAACTGTGATCGTGACGCTCACGACGCGCTTCTCAAGGTGACGGGCAAAGCCCCGGCCATGGTCTGGCACAAGGACGGGACGATCCCCGAAGGGACCGATCTGGTGATGGTGCCGGGTGGCTTCTCCTACGGCGATTACCTGCGCTGCGGCGCCATGGCAGGCAATTCGCCTGTGATCTCGCAGCTTAAAGACCACGCGGCGCGCGGTGGCTATGTGCTTGGCGTTTGCAATGGCTTCCAGATCCTGTGTGAGACGGGCCTCCTGCCCGGCGCGCTGATGCGGAATGCGTCGCTCCATTTTGTCTGCAGGCCGCAGGCGTTGACGGTTGAGACAGCCAACACGGCCTTCACCAGCGCGTATCAGGGCCGCAGCGATGTCGTGATCCCGATTGCCCACCATGACGGCAATTATTTCGCTGACAGTGCCACGCTCGACCGGATCGAGGGCGAAGGACATGTGGCCTTCCGTTATGCACCCGGCCAGAATCCGAATGGCGCTTCACGCGACATTGCCGGCATCCTCAGCGACAACGGCCGCATCCTCGGCATGATGCCTCATCCGGAGCGCGCTATTGGCGCGTCTGAAGGCGGTGATGACGGCCTCGGCGTGTTCGAGAGCCTGCTAAGCGCGGCCTGAGGCGCTGGCCAGCAAACCGGCAGACCGCTAAGAGGCATTCATGACCTCCGGCGTCGACCCCAGCAGATATTCCGCGCGCCTCACTGAGGCCTCAGCGCTACGCAATGCCGGACGTGTGGCGGAAGCGTTACGTGCCTATCAGGATGTCCTCGCCATTGAGCCCGACCTGCCGGACAGCTGGTACAATCTGGCCTGGCTGTTGCGCCGGAATGGTGAGCCAGCCAAAGCCCTGGAAGCCTATGACGAAGCGCTGCGCCGCTCGGTAGCCGGACCGGAGGAAGTCTGGCTGAACAAGGGTGTCATTCAGGCCGACGATCTGCTCAATCCCGATGCGGCCATCGCCGCCTATGAACAGGCCCTCAAGCTGAACCCGGCCTATGTCCCGGCCCTGCTCAATCTCGGAAACACCCATGAGGATCTGGGGGACCGCAGCGCGGCGATTGCTTGTTACAGCAAGATACTGGAACTCGCCCCTCTGGAAGTCGAGCCGCTCGCCCGGATTGGCAATCTCAGCAAACCGCATTCGCGCGACGATGAAATCGTTCAGAAAGTAGCAGCTGCCTGTCACCGCTCAGACCTGACGCCGGACGCCCGCGCGAGCCTCGAATTTGCGCTTGGGAGAATGTTGGACCAGCTGGGCGCCTATGACGATGCCTTCGCCGCCTACGCGCGCGCCAATCGGCTGAGCGAGGCGGCGCGGCCGGCTGGCTTCCCGTCCTTTGATGCTGCCCGCCACGATGCGACGGTGCAGAGCCTTATGGGTTTGCCGGCCCAACTGCCTGAGAACCTGCCTTCCTCGCCCGTCAGACCTGTTTTTATCCTTGGCCAGTTCCGCTCCGGGTCGACCCTTCTGGAGCAGATCCTCTCAGCCCATAGTCAGGTGGAGTCGCTGGGCGAACTCCCATTGCTGGCGTCGGTCGGCGGCAAATATTTCTCACCCTATCCGGCGGCGCTTGCGGACGCCTCGTCAGAACTGCTTGCTGCAGGGCGCGAAGCCTACTTCGCGGGGCTTGAACAGCGCCGTCCGGGCCTTTCCGGCGTTGTCACGGACAAGCGACCTGACAATTTCTACCATATCGGACTGATCCTGCGCCTCTTCCCGGAAGCGAAGATCCTGCACACGGTGCGAGACGCCCGAGACGTCTGCCTGTCGACCTGGTTCACGCATCTGGACCATCAGCAGCTTCACGCCACCGATCTTGTCAGCATTGGCCGCCAGTACCGGGCCTATGAGCGGCTGATGGCGCACTGGAAGACGCTCGCCCCGGACCGGATACTCGATGTGCCCTATGATGCGCTCGTCAGTGATGCAGAGGCACAGATCCGCCGGGTGCTGGACTATCTTGAGCTGCCCTTCGAGGCTGCTTGCCTCGACTTCCACACGTCGGCGGCGCCTGTGAAGACGGCGAGTGTCTGGCAGGTACGTGAGCCGCTTTACACGCGGTCATCTGGCCGCTGGCGTAATTATCAATCACATCTCGGTCCACTCCTGGAGGTCCTCAATGGCGAAACACGCTGAACTGATCGCTCGCTTGCCCAAGGCAGAGCTTCACCTGCACATCGAAGGCAGTTTCGAGCCGGAAATGATGCTGGCGCTGGCGGAACGTAACCGTATCGACATCCCGTTCAAAACGCTGGAAGACGCCAAGGCGGCCTACGCTTTTTCGAACCTGCAGGAATTCCTCGACCTCTATTATCAGGGCATGAATGTGCTGCGCACCGAGCAGGACTTCCACGACCTGACCTGGGCCTATCTGACCCGCGCCGAGGCGGACAATGTGCGCCATGTCGAAATGTTCTATGACCCGCAGGCCCATACCGAGCGCGGGGTGGCTTTCGGAACGGTCACAGACGGCATTCTGAGCGCGCTGGAGCGCGGCGAGAAGGAGTTGGGCATCACGTCCAAGCTGATCATGAGCTTCCTGCGTCACCTGTCTGAGGAGGACGGCTTCGCACTGCTGGAAGACTCAAAGCCCTGGCATGAGAAGTTCGTCGGCGTTGGGCTCGACAGTTCCGAAGTCGGCCACCCGCCGCTGAAGTTCGAGCGCCTGTTCGCGGAATGCCGGAAGCGGGGTTTCAAACTGTGCATGCATGCTGGCGAGGAAGGCCCGCCGGAATATGTCCGCGAGGCCCTGCTGGATATTGGCGTTGACCGGATCGACCATGGCAACCGCTCAATGGAAGACCCGGCGCTGATCGAGATCCTGCGCGATACACAGACCCCGCTGACCAATTGCCCGCTGTCGAACCTGTCGCTTTGCGTCATTGACGATCTCAGGAAGAGCCCGGTGAAGAAGCAGCTCGATGAAGGCCTGCTTGTGACGGTGAATTCCGACGACCCGGCCTATTTCGGCGGCTATATCGGCAAGAATTACGAGGAAATCTCCGTCGCGCTCGACCTCGGTTCTGATGACCTGATCCAGCTGGCGCGGAACAGCTTCACGGGCAGTTTCCTATCCGAAAGCGAGAAAGCGGCGCATCTGGCGGAGATCGACTCGGCCCTGCAGCACCTGAGAATGTAAAACCGACCTGGAATCGCCGACCCAGCGGGAACAAGTAGCTGGCGACTCGGTGGTTTTATCGCTAAAGGCGCGCCATGACTGACACGACTGCGATCCTCGCCCACCTTCAAGCCGTTCAGGACGAGGCTGCCGGCCTCGAACACGGTATCAAGCAAGACGAATGGGGCCGGCTGGTTGGCCGCCTCGAGCGCCGGCCCAATCTGGTTGAACTCGGCATCTATTCGGTGATGTGGTCGGAGCACTGCTCCTACAAGTCTTCACGCCGTCACCTGTCGAAGTTCCCAACCAAAGGCCCGCGCGTCATTCAGGGGCCTGGCGAGAATGCTGGCGTGATCGACATTGATGACGGTCAGGCGGCCATCTTCAAGATGGAGAGCCACAACCACCCCTCCTATATCGAGCCTTATCAGGGCGCGGCGACGGGTGTGGGCGGCATCCTGCGCGACGTTTTCACGATGGGCGCGCGGCCGATTGCGCTGGTCAACGCCCTGCGCTTTGGCTCACCTGACCATCCGAAGACGCGCAGCCTTGTGGCGGGCGTCGTTGCGGGCATCGGCGGGTACGGTAACTGCGTCGGTGTGCCGACCGTGGCCGGTGAGACCCAATTCGACGAAGGCTATAATGGCAATATCCTCGTCAATGCGATGGCCGTCGGCCTCGCAGATCAGGACAAGATTTTCTATGCCCGCGGCGCAACGCCGGGCAACCCGATCTTCTATGTCGGCTCCAAGACCGGCCGCGACGGCATTCATGGCGCAACCATGGCGTCTGCCGAGTTCTCCGAAGGTGACGAAGAGAAGCGCCCGACGGTGCAGGTCGGCGATCCGTTTACGGAAAAACTGCTGATCGAGGCCTGTCTCGAACTGATGGCGACCGATGCCATTCAGGCCATTCAGGACATGGGCGCTGCCGGCCTCACCTCCTCCTCCGTCGAAATGGCGGCATCGGGCGGTGAGAATGGCGAAGGCATCGGTGTGATGATGGACCTCGACAAGGTGCCTCAGCGCGAAGAAGGCATGACCGCCTACGAGATCATGCTGAGCGAAAGCCAGGAGCGGATGCTCATGGTGCTCTACCCGGACAAGATCGATATCGCGAAAGCGGTGTTCGACAAGTATGACCTGTCGGCTGAAGTGATCGGCGAGACAACGGACACGGGCCGCCTTGTTCTGACGCAATTCGGCGAAACGGTGTGCGACATCCCCGTAGCCCCGCTTGCCGAAGATGCCCCGAATTATGACCGGCCATGGAACGAACCGCCGAAGCGCGCGCCGTTCGACATCTCGAAATATCCGGAGCCGGAGGACTATGGCGACGTCCTGCTGAAGCTGATGTCCTGCCCCGACATGGCCTCCAAGCGCTGGGTCTGGGAACAGTACGACCGCCACGTGATGGGCGACACGATGGACTCTTCACAGTCCGGTGGTGACGCTGCCATCGTGCGCATTCACGGCACCAACAAGGCGCTCGCCATCTGTTCAGACTGCAACCCGCACTATGTGGCTGCCGATCCCTATGAGGGTGGCAAGGCTGTGGTGGCTGAAGCGTACCGGAACCTCTCCGCTGTCGGCGCAGAACCGATTGCGATCACGGACAACCTGAACTTCGGAAACCCGGAAAAACCGAACACGATGGGCTACATCGTCAAGGCCATCGAAGGCATGGCGGAAGCCTGTCGCGACCTCTGCTTCCCCGTCGTTTCCGGCAACGTCTCACTCTACAACGAGACCGATGGCGTCGCCATCCCGCCGACGCCTGTCGTTGGCGGCGTGGGCCTGATCAAGGACTTGTCGAAGACCGCGACGCTGAAGGGCGCGCAGCCGGGTGATACTTTGATTGTCATTGGACAGACGAATGGCGCACTCGGCGCATCCCTGTATGCACGCACTGTGCTGGGTCTGAAAGGTGATGCGTTGGGCGCGCCGCCTCCAGTCGATCTGGCAGAAGAAGTGCGGATCGGTGGCTTCATCCGAAGCCTGATCCAAAGCGGGTTGGTGAATGCTGTCCATGACGTGAGCGAAGGCGGAATTGCCTGCGCTGCGGCGGAAATGGCCTTGGCATCAGGGTGCGGCGTAACGCTTGTGCCAGATCGCGAGCCCGGGGATCAACGTGCTGAGCCGGGCCTCTTTGGGGAGGACCAGGGGCGCTACCTCATCGCCGCTAGCGAAGAACAGCGCCGGGAATGGGAGTCCAAAGGCTTTATGCCAGCAACCCTCGGCAAGTTTGGCGGCGACAGTGTCGTGCTGGAAACGGGCTGGGGCGTCGAGGGCGCAACCTTCACAGTTCCGCTCGCCACACTCCGTGCAGCCCATGAAGGCTGGTTGCCAGCCTACATGGGTGCAGTGGACTGACAAACGCCTACGGCATCAGATAGTCGCGCTTTCCGATCTTGAGGCCCTGCATGCGCAGGAGGCCATAGAAGATGGCTGCGTGGAAGTGCAGGTTCGGCAGGATGAAGCTGGACAGGTACTGGCGCCCTTCCATCGGCATCGTGGCGGGGCCAATCGGGATCTCCAGCGTCACGCGTGTGTTCGCGTCGATCTTTGCGCTGTCGACGGCATTCACATAGTCGAGCGCCATGGTGCAGCGTTCGATCAGCTGTGTGATCGTGGTTTCAGTGTCCGGGAAGCTTGGGATTTCGAGCCCGGCAAGGCGAGCCGCGCCCCGGGCGACCGTATCGCAGGCAATCTGAACCTGGCGGGTCACAGGCAACATGTCCGGATAGAGACGCGCGGAAAGAAGGACGGTTTCGTCCAGTTCGCGTGCCTTGGCGTCTTCTGCGGCCTTGCCGAGAATGGTGCGGATGGCACCAATCGTCTGATTGGCAGATGATGTGAGAATGTAGGAGACCGTGTCGCTCATTGGCTGTCCTTGCTGGGCTGCTCTGCGCCCGGCTGGGCAACAGTCCCAGCGATATGGTCAAGCTGCCCCTCCGCCGCAATAGCCGCCATAACCAGCGTGTTGGCAGAGCGGACAAAGAAGTCGACCGGTATCTTGTCGAAATCGTCGGTGGGCTTGTGATAGTCGGGATGATCTTCAACGCCGAAATAGAGGAACGGGATGCCAGCTTCGAAGAAGACAGCGTGATCGGATTGCAGGGTCCAGTCATCATGTTCCTGCTCTGGCCGGTCATGGCCCATCAGCAGGGTCACCGGTGCTTTGGCGGCGAGCTCTTGGACAAACGGGACAAGGCCGGGCGTGTGATAGGTGCCCGAGACATAAAGCTCGCCCACGTCCGAGCGGCTGACCATGTCGAAATTCAAGTCGAGTGCGATACGCGACACATCCACGAGACCTGAGCGCAGAAGGTCTCGTGAGCCGAGGTAGCCTGTCTCCTCGCCGTCAACCAGCGCAAACAGAATGTCATGCTCCGGCTTGTGGCGGGTGAACCAGGTCGCCACCGCGATCAGCGCCGCCGCGCCGGACGCATTGTCGTCCGCGCCATTGTAAATCTCTCCGTCTATCACGCCGAGATGATCAAAATGGGCCGTGACCGCCAGCATCTTCCCCTCGCCCGGCGTCTTGCCCTCAATGATCCCGATCAGGTTCGTGCCGTGTGTCGGGCTGCCTTCGGGGGCGTCAGGCGCAGGGATCACAGTGAAGGGGTGCTCGTAGGAGGTCCCGATCTTCGTCAGGCCCAGCGTTTCGAAACGTTTGCGCAGAAAGCCTCTGGCGGCCTCGTTGCCCGGCGTGCCGATTCCCCTGCCCTGAAGGGCGTCGCTCGACAGCGTTTCTGTGAGGTGGAGCAATTCACCCGCATCAACATACGGGCTCTCTGGTAGCGCAAACGTGTCGCTTGGTGGAGCCGAAGGGCTATTCATGAACCAGACGAGCCCAAGGGCCAGCAAGGCTGCAAGGCCGGCCGCTACACTCCAGATTTGCTTTTTCATTCGATTCCCGCTTGTCGCCAGGACGGGACGTTAGGGAGGACCCGGCTGAGGTTCAAGCCGCAGGCACTGCGCTTGACGGAAAGCTGACTGGCGCCCAATTGAACCCGGTAATTGAGGAGCCGCCTATGGCCATGTCCCGCGAAGACCTGATGGAACACCTGACGGAAGCCTTTCCAGAAGCCGAGATCAATCTGACGGATCTCGCCGGCGACAATGACCACTGGCAGGCCGAGATCGTCAGCCCGCAATTTTCTGGCCTGTCGCGCGTCCGCCAGCACCAGATGGTCTACGCGGCGCTGAAGGGAAAGATGGGCGGTGAACTGCATGCGCTGGCTCTCAAGACACGGGCGCCCTGAGCCGCAGTCCGCCGATTGACCTTACGAAGGGTTCACGGTTTTCTCCGCGCAATCGGAGAAGGAAACCCCCATGAAAAGACTCACCCTGACCGCCAGCGCCATTGCGCTCTGCGCTGCGCTGGGCGCCTGCGCCGTAGATGCAGCGGCCCCGGCTGAAGAGACCGTCGCTGAAACGCCTGTAATCGATGAAACCGCCGCAGAAATCGCTGAAGCGACGGCGTTCGTCGCCCGGGCTGAAAACGAACTGGCCGCGATGAACAAGGTCGCCGCTCTCGCCTACTGGGCCAATGAAACCAACATCACTGACGAGACGGATGCAGCCGCTGCCGAGGCGGGTGCGAAGATGACCAAGCTTGCCGTCTCTTTGGCCAACGAGTCCAAGAAATACGATGTCGAGATCTTGCCCTATGATGTTGCACGCAAGATCCGCATCCTGCGCAGCAGCATCACCATTCCGGCGCCGTCTCGCGAAGGCGCGGCGGAAGAGCTGTCGGCTATTACGACCAATCTCAGCTCCACTTATGGCAAGGGCAAGTTCGAATATAAAGGCAAGATGATCAATCTGGACGAAGCGTCCACGATCATCGAGACGTCTCGTGATCCGGAAGAGCTGAAAGCGGTCTGGGAAGGCTGGCGCACTGTGTCGCCTGCGATGAAGGACGAGTATGCCAAGATGGTCGAGATGGCCAATAAAGGCGCTCAGGAACTCGGTTATCCCACGCTCGACAAGATGTGGCTGTCCAATTACGACATGCCGCCCGAAGAGATGGAAGCTGAAGTCCAGCGCCTCTGGAGCCAGGTGGAGCCGCTCTACAAAGACCTCCACTGCTACGCCCGCACCAAACTGAATGCGACGTATGGTGACGCGGTCCAGCCTGCGACTGGTCCTATCCGGGCTGACCTGCTCGGCAATATGTGGGCTCAGCAATGGTCATCCATCTACGACATCGTGAAGCCGGACACCGCGCCGGTCAGCTATGACCTCACGACCCGCCTCAACGAGAAGGGCTACACGCCGGTCAAAATGGTCCAGACCGGCGAAGCCTTCTTCACCTCGCTGGGCTTCGATCCACTGCCGGAAACCTTCTGGGAGCGCTCCATGATCGTGCGTCCGGAAGGCAAGGAAGTCGTCTGCCACGCTTCGGCCTGGGATCTCGACGATGAGGATGATGTGCGCATCAAGATGTGCACCGAAGTGAATTCGGAGGACTTCTACACGGTCCACCACGAGCTCGGTCATAACTTCTACCAACGCGCCTACAAGGACCAGCCATACCTCTACAAGAATGGCGCCCATGATGGCTTCCACGAGGCCATTGGCGATTTTATTGGCCTGTCGATCACGCCGGAATATCTGGAGCAGATCGGCCTTATCACTGAAGCAGAAAAGCCGGGTCCCGATGCTGACACGGCGCTTCTGATGAAGACCGCGCTCGACAAAATCGCTTTCCTGCCTTTTGCCCTGACGGTCGACAGCTGGCGTTGGGACGTGCTGAACGGTACGACCAAGCCGGATGATTACAATTCGGCCTGGTGGGACCTGCGTCTCAAGAACCAGGGCATTGTGCCGCCGGGCCCACGTCCGGCTGACGCGTTCGATCCCGGCGCGAAGTATCACATTCCGGGCAATACGCCTTACCTGCGTTATTTCCTGTCCTTTGTGATGCAGTTCCAGTTCCACAAGGCCGCCTGCGAACAGGCCGGCTGGGACGGCCCACTGCACCGCTGCTCGATCTATGACAACAAGGAAGTCGGCGAGCGCTTCAACGAGATGCTGGAAGCTGGCATGTCGCGTCCATGGCCGGAGACGCTCGAAAAGTTCACCGGCACGCGCGAGATGGATGCCAGCGCCATGGTCGAGTATTTCGCCCCGCTGTCCGAGTATCTGAAAGAGCAGAACGAAGGCCAGACCTGCGGTTGGGACTAGGCTTTGCCTGAACAGGATGGGGCGGCGCGCTTGACGTCGCCCCTTTCCCACCACACATCACGGGAAATCCGGAGATTCCACCATGACCGACCAAGCCACACTCGACTCCATCGACAAGGCCGTGAAAGCCAATGACGTCGTCCTCTTCATGAAGGGCACGCCGACCTTCCCGCAATGCGGGTTCTCTTCGGTTGTGGTGCAGGTGCTGGACTATCTGGGCGTCGAATACGTCTCGACCAACGTTCTGGAAAACCAGGCCGTGCGCGAAGGCATCAAGGCCTATTCCGAGTGGCCGACCATCCCTCAGCTCTACGTGAAGGGTGAATTCGTCGGCGGCTGTGACATCATCAAAGAGATGTTCGAAAGCGGCGAGCTGCGCGAATTCCTGAAGGAAAAGGGTATCGAGCTCGAAGACGCCTGATCCTTCAGGCGAAGAAATACAGCCCGATCAGGATCACAATTGGCACCAGAGACATGCCGAACAGGTTGCGTGTGAACGCGTAAGTACCGATCCATTTGTCGATCTCAGGATCACCGCTGGACGCAGTTGTGGTCACCATCTCGACATTGTCGCCCTTGATGACCGTGTCGTCGGAAAGGATGTACTTCTGTAGCGATCCTTCCAGCAGCAGGGCGCCGAAATAGAACAGGCCGCTGAAGCTGATCCCCGCAAAGGCAACGGCCATCACGATGGGCGCGAGTTCCGGTTTGCGGAATTGCCCCATCAGCCAGAGTGACACCGCGAACACGGTTACCCCCACGACGAGCGCGGCGATCTGGATGATCCTGAGCCGCAAGAAATTTGGCTTGTTGTCCATGCGGTGCGTCCTCCCGCTTTCCTGTCCCACGCTTTCAATATAGCAGAACGGCCATGGAAACGCCTATACGCCCTGCCCCGATCCGCCCGACGCAGCCGAAAGTCGGCATTGTTTCGCTTGGTTGCCCCAAAGCCCTCGTTGATTCCGAACGGATCATCACGCGCCTTCGCGCCGAGGGGTACCAGATCGCGCCCGACTATAAGGGCGCCGACCTTGTGCTCGTGAACACGTGCGGCTTCCTCGACAGCGCGCGCGATGAGAGCCTCGAAGCGATTGGCGAAGCGATTGAAGCGAACGGCAAGGTGATCGTCACGGGGTGCCTTGGGGCCGAACCTGACGTGATCGAGAAAGCGCACCCGAAGGTGCTCGCGATCACGGGACCGCACCAGTACGAAGCCGTGATGGACGCGGTGCACCTACATCTCACGGCGCCTCACAACCCGCACATGGATCTTGTGCCCGAGGCTGGCCTGCGCCTGACGCCGCGCCACTATGCGTACCTGAAGATCTCCGAGGGCTGTAACAACCGCTGCAGCTTCTGCATTATCCCGAAACTCCGCGGCGACCTCGCCTCCCGCCCGATCCACCACGTTCTGACCGAAGCCGAACAGCTGGTGAAAGCCGGCGTGAAAGAGCTTTTGGTGATCAGCCAGGACACGTCTGCCTACGGCCTCGACGTCCGCTATAAGCCGGAGACATGGCGCGGCACCGAATATGAGACGCGCTTCCTCGATCTGGCAAAAGGGCTCGGCAGCCTCGGCGTGTGGGCGCGGATGCACTATGTCTATCCCTACCCCCATGTGGACGCTGTCATCCCGCTGATGGCTGAGGGCCTGATTACGCCTTATCTGGACATTCCGTTCCAGCACGCTTCGGCGAATGTGCTGAAGGCCATGAAACGCCCGGCCAAGCAGGACAAAGTGCTGGAGCGCATCCAGCAATGGCGCCGCGATGTGCCGGATCTAGCGATCCGCTCAACCTTCATCGTCGGCTTCCCGGGTGAGACGGACGAGGACTTCGAGATACTCCTGGACTTTATCCGCGAGGCAAAGATCGATCGCGCGGGCTGTTTCCAGTACGAAAACGTCGCTCATGCCGAAAGCCGTGCCCTGCCCGACCATGTGCCGGAAGAAGTGAAAGCCGAACGCTGGAACCGCTTCATGCGGGTTCAGGCCGAAGTCTCCGCCGGACGCGCCGAAGCGCAGATTGGCTCAGTTCAGGATGTCATCATCGACGGCACAGGCGACGAGGCGGGCATCATGATCGGCCGCACGAAGGCCGATGCGCCGGAAGTCGACGCCGTTGTGTACCTCGAAGACGCGATGCACCTGAAAGCGGGTGACATCGTGCCGGTGAAGATCGACGGCGCCGACGATTATGATCTTTACGGACGTCCGGCCTGAGCCATCATTCGCTGGCCAGCTTCCCGGGCTTCAGCGCGTCGCTGATCCATCAGATTATCCATAAGCGCTGAATAGGTCGCGAGCGTTTCAGCCTCGGCAAGTTCCGGCCTGCCGCCTGGAAATGGCGGTGCCGGCGCGTATTCGTACCCGAGTGTCAGCGCTTTTGCATAAGCTTCGCCGGCGATCTCCGCCACCATGGTGAGCGCGAAGTCGATGCCGGCCGTGACGCCGCCGCCGGTAATTGTGTTCCCGTCACGCACGACCCGGGCGTCGTCCACGATGGCACCGAATTCCGCCAGCAATTCGCGCCAGGCCCAGTGGCAGGCCGCGCGCTTGCCCTGCAGCAAGCCAGCCGCCCCAAGGATCAGCGATCCGGTGCAGACCGACGTGACGTATGTCGCGCCGCGGCCGAGACGCCGGATCTCGGCCACAAAGGCCTCATCGAGCGCGACCTGTGTCGCCGTCACGCCGCCTGGAACGCAGAGGAGGTCGCACTGCGCGATCTCTGAGAGCTTCTTCGTTTGTCCGATAACGAGATTGCCTTCCGCCGTCACGTCTCCGCCGTTGAGGCTGGCGATCAGCGTGGAGGCGCCCGGCAAGCGGCAAAGCACCTGGTGAGGGCCGGTGAAGTCGAGTTGGGTCATGTTGTCGTAGATGGCGAAGACGGTGGTGAATGGCTGGCTCATACGGGTCTCCTTGCTGGCGTCCGGAATTTGGCTTAGATGCCGTTTGGCAGAAAGGACATAGTTCCAATGAATTCCGCCAATCCGTTCACGCGAGACATTGGTGTCCTCATCTTTGAGGAATTTCAGTTGCTCGATGCCGCCGGACCCATTTCGGTGTTCGAGATGCCCGTTCGGGGCATGGATCCCGCGCCGTATCAGCTGACTGTCTACTCGCTGACAGGCGGTCCAGTCAGGTCGTCCAGCGGCGTGGCGATGTATTCCGAACTCCTGCCAGACGGGTTGACGCTCGATACACTGATCGTCTCCGGCGGCGAAGGCACGCGGACCGCGATGCGCGATGACGTCATGCTGGACGCAATCCGGGACGTGTCGACCCGGACGCGGCGGACGACGTCGGTCTGTTCAGGCTCGTTCCTTCTCGCCGCTGCAGGGCTTCTGGACGGCCGCAAGGCCACGACGCACTGGCGCCGGTGCCCGGACATGACCCGGAACTTTCCAGCCATTGATGTCGAGGCAGACCGGATCTTTGTACGAGATGGAAAATTCTGGACGTCTGCCGGCATTTCAGCTGGAATCGATCTCGCTCTGGCCTTGGTCGAGGAAGATCTCGGGGAGGATGTGGCCCGGCAAGCGGCCCGCGAACTGGTCGTCCACCAGCGGCGGCATGGCGGCCAGTCACAGTTTTCGGTGATGCAGGACGTAAAGCTCGCATCCGGGCGTTTCGATGGTTTGATCGACTGGATACGGGCCAATCTGGGAAGCGAACTGAAAGTCGAGCAGATGGCAGAACATGCCGGAATGAGCCCCAGGAACTTTGCGCGTGTCTTCCGAGCTGAAACAGGGGCGACGCCTGCCCGTCTGGTCGAAAAGCTCCGATTGGAAGCGGCCCGGCACCGTGTGGAGACGACCGGAATCTCGCTTCAGGAAATCGCTCAGCAGACCGGATTCGGCGAGGCTGAGCGCATGCGGGTATCTTTCATGCGGGCTTATGGCCAGCCGCCAATGGTTCTGCGGCGTCACCGGAGGGCGTGACGGGAAAAGCTGCAATTTGCCGGAAATTATCGAAAAACAACGATTGACTTATCGTATTTCGATAATCAATAGTGTCGCCAACAGAAGGAGGCACCCCGTGTTCAGAACCGCAACTTGCCTGGCAGCGCTCGCTGCCCTCACCGCACCCGCCGCGCTGGCGGAGACCAAATCATACGACGCTGAGGCTTTTTCAAGCATCGACGCGCGCGGCGCGATTGATGTTGTGTATGAGCACGCCGCAAAGCCCTCGATCATTGTGGAACAGGCTGAAGGTGACTTCAGTGACGTCTATCTCGAGTTCGACGGTGATACCTTGATCGTCTCCCGCAACAGTGTTCGTGACCGCTCTGGCTGGTTCGGCAACACGTCCATAAGTATCAAGGACAATCGCAAAGTCATCAAAGTGAACGGCAAACGCGTGCCCTACTATATCGTGCGCGTGGCCGGGCCGGATCTGGATGGCGCGCGTGCCGCATCCTCTGCAAAGCTGGTCGCGAACGGGATCCAGAGCGATGACTTTGCCGCAAAGGCATCTTCAAGCGGTGATCTCGAACTCAGCGGCACGGCGGTGAATGCCAACTTGAAAGCCTCTTCCAGCGGCGACCTGAAGGCGAGCGCCTTTACCGTAGAAAGCCTCGAAATTCACGCATCCTCCAGCGGCGATGTTGAAGCCGTCTCCAGCAGCACAGGCCGGGTGCTCATTGAGGCCTCTTCCAGTGGCGAGGTTGAGCTTCGCTCACTCGGCGCCGCTGACTTCATGGTCGATGCGTCATCCAGCGCAGATGTTGAACTGGAAGGCGCCTGTGGCACCATCGAAGTGGAAGCCTCGTCCAGTGCCGACGTTGATGCCGCCAAACTCACCTGCCGGGCCGCCACTGTTGCTGCCAGCAGCAGTGGCGACGTCAGCGTCCATGCAACCGAGTCGATTGAAGCACAGGCCTCCAGCGGCGGCGATGTGTACGTAACCGGAAATCCCGCAAGCCGCGACATTTCCAAATCCAGCGGCGGCGACGTCGACTTCGCAAGCTGATCAGAAGGAAATCTGTATCATGAAAAAGACCCTTGTTCTCGCCGGCGCCTTGTCTGCTGTGGTCATGTCTACGGCGCTTACCGCGAATGCGGACACGCAGAAAACATATGATTTTTCGGATTTTGACGAACTCGACATCGCCGCCGGCGTTGAAGTGGTTTACACAGCCGGAAGTGACTACAGCGTCGTCGCGGACTTCCGGAAAGGCGGTCCGGATGACATGAAGATCCGCGAAGACGGCGGACGGCTTTATATCTCCAAGAAGGCGAAATCCGGCTGGGGCGACACGCTCCGCGTTACGGTGAAGATCACCGCACCTGACCTCAATGCGGTTGAGGCGAGTTCAGGCTCTTCCATTCGGGCGAGCGGCATTAAGTCCGATGCTTTCGCTCTGAAAGTGTCGAGTGGTGCGTCCGCAGAATTGTCCGGTACTTGTGGCACAATGACAGTCAGGGCCAGCTCTGGCGGTAGCGCCGATGCCAAAGACGTGAAATGCAAAAGCGTCACAGCAAACGCCAGCAGCGGCGGATCCGCCCAAGCCTATGCGAGTGACTCGGCCACCAGCAAGACGTCCAGCGGCGGAAGTGTCGACATTTGGGGAAAGCCCTCCGACCGCACTGCCAATAAGTCCGTCAGTGGTGGCAGCACCAGCTTCCACTAACTGAAGTCGAAGTCTTCCATTTTGTAGTCGGATTTGGACCAACAGAGGTCCATGTCCTCAAGCGCTCCCCGGACAAGCCGCGCGATCATCGCATTGCGACGCGTGCGGCTGTCCGAGGGGATGATGTACCAGGGCGTATGATCCGTTGAGCACCGCTGCACAGCCGTCTCATAGGCGGCCATGTAGTCTTTCCAGAGCTTGCGGTCTTCGAGGTCAGCAGGATTGAACTTCCAGAGCTTGTGTTCCTCTGTCAGTCGTTCCTGAAGCCGGATCCCCTGCTCTTCGTGACCGATATTCAACATGCACTTCACGATCGTGACACCGTTTTCGCCAAGATGCTTTTCAAAGGCGTTGATCTGGTCGTAGCGCTGCTCGATGTCTTCCGGGCTGGCAAAGCCACGGACTTTCACGACCAGGACGTCCTCATAGTGGGAGCGGTCGAAAATGCCGACATGGCCGCGCTTCGGCACGGCATTGTGCACGCGCCAGAGATAGTCCCTCGCAAGTTCGTTTGAACTGGGCGCCTTGAAGGCCTTCACTTCCATGCCGAGCGGTGTGGTTTCAGCGAAGACAGATTTGATCGTGCCGGACTTGCCCGACGTGTCCATGCCTTGGAGCACCACGAGGACAGAACGCTTCTTTTCTGCGTAGAGCATATCCTTCAGCTCATTGATGACCGCCGCATCTTTCTTGAGACTGGTCTCGGCCACCGATTTGTCGTCGAACAGGGATCGGTCACCGCTGTCGCGCTTCGACAGGTCAAATGCCTTTCCAGGCTCCGCGACCAGATGTTTGCGGGTCTCGGAAATGCTGGGAATTTGCATGAGCTTGAATCTCCAAAAGAAAAGGCCGCACCAGTCTGGCGCGGCCTCTCCAAAACTACAAGAAATACAATCGTCTTACGACGAGTAGAATTCGACGACCTGAGACGGTTCCATCTTCACCGGGTATGGCACATCAGCCAGTTCCGGGACGCGCGTGAAGGTTGCGCTCATGGCTTTCGGGTCGACGTCGATATAGTCAGGCAGGTCACGCTCTGGGCTGCCGAGGGCTTCCAGGACGAGGGCCATGTTGCGCGACTTCTCGCGGATCTGGACCACATCGCCCGGCTTCACGCGGACCGAACCGATGTTGCAGCGACGACCGTTGACCATGACGTGGCCGTGGTTGACGAACTGACGGGCTGCGAAGATCGTCGGCACGAACTTGGCGCGGTAGACGATGGCGTCGAGGCGCGATTCGAGCAGGCCGATCAGGTTCTCAGCCGTGTTGCCTTTGAGGCGGGCGGCTTCGGTGTAGATGCGGGAGAATTGTTTCTCGGTGAGGTCGCCGTAGTAGCCTTTGAGCTTCTGTTTCGCCATCAGCTGCAGACCGAAGTCGGACGTCTTGCTGCGGCGGTTCTGGCCGTGCTGTCCGGGCTTGTAGTTGCGCTTGTTGACGGGGGATTTCGGGCGGCCCCAGATATTTTCACCGACGCGACGGTCGATTTTGTACTTCGCGCTATGGCGACGTGACATGGTAGTACCTCAATGTCAGCGCGGGCCGGTGGAAAAGCTCATCTTAACCACGATTTCAACGGCGGCTCCGCACCACCCCGTAAGTAAGGGGCGGGTAAAACACCAAACCAATGCTTCCGTCAAGCCGCCTACCTGCTACAGCTGGGTCAAACATATGGGAGGAATAGATGAGTTTATTGAACGGACGTGTGGCTGTCGTGACCGGGGCCGGTAGCGGCATAGGACGGGCAACAGCCGAAGCGCTGGCCAAGGAAGGTGCCGCAGTCTTCGCAACCGATATCGATGAAGCAGGCCTGAAGGTCACTGCGGGCAATATCACAGCTGCAGGCGGAAAGGTGGAAACCCTCCGTCAGGACGTCACAGACGAAGCCGTATGGGACACAGTGATGGACATGGCGGCGCAGAAACTCGGCACGCCTTCCATCCTCGTGAACAATGCCGGCATCGCAATCGGTGGGGCGATTCCGGAGTTTTCGCTTGCGGACTGGAAAACCCAGATGTCGGTCAACGTGGACAGCGTCTTCCTGGGCACCCGCGCAGCTATCCGGAAGATGATGGAAAGCGGCGGCTCGATCATCAATATCTCTTCGGTTGCGGGTCTGCGCGGCGCTGCCGGACTGAGCGCGTATTGCGCTTCCAAGGGTGCTGTTCGCCTCTTCACCAAGGCGGCTGCGGTGGAATGCGGCCGGGCTGGCTGGCCGATCCGGGTCAATTCCGTGCATCCGGGCATCATCGACACACCGATCTGGCAGAAGTCGATCACGCAGCTTGGCGAAGGCATGCCCGTGAATCCGGATATGCCGGCGGGTGCCAACGCGATGGATGCAGATGTGATCGCTGCTCAAGCATCCCCCATGGGCCGCGCAGGCCGTCCGGACGAAGTGGCGGACCTGATTGTCTTCCTGGCGTCCGACAAGTCGAGCTACATCAACGGTCAGGAACTCGTGGTCGATGGCGCCATGACGGCCGGCGGCTAGGTATCAGACGATACCGGACTTCTGCAGCTTTTCGACCTGATCTGGCGTCAGGTCGAGAAGATCGGCCAGAACTTCAGCTGTGTGTTGCCCCAGCCGATCAGGTCCTGCCCATCGGATGCTTCCGGGCGTTTTAGAGAGCTTCGGCACGACATTCTGCTGCATCATGCCTGGCCAGCGTTCGGACGCGACTTTCACCAGGCTCTCACGCGCCTTGTAGTGCGGATCTTCCAGCATGTCCGAGGCGCGGAAGACTTTGCCGACCGGCACTTCCGCAGCGATCATGGCGCGCTCTACATCTTCGATGGTGCGTGACACGGTCCACGAATTGATGATGGCGTCGAGTTCCGCCATGTTCGCCCCTCTCGCGGCGTGGGTTGAGAAACGGGGGTCTTCAACCAGTTCCGGACGGTCGATGGCCTTGCAGAGACGCGCAAAGACTGTCGGTTGGTTGGCGGCGATGATGACCATGCCGTCAGACCCGTCATAGATATTGGAAGGCGCGATGGAGGGCAGCACAGAGCCGGACCGCTCGCGGGTGTAGCCCTCGAACTGGAATTCCGGGACGAGTCCCTCCATGAAGGCGAGCACGGATTCATAGATACTGGTGTCGATCACCTGACCTTCGCCGGTGCGGTCTCGATGGTGAAGCGCTGCCAACGCGCCGAAGGCCGAGAACAGGCCTGCCAGGCTGTCGCCAAAGGATATGCCAGCGCGAGAGGGCTTTCGGTCCGGCTCTCCCATGACATATCTGACGCCACCGAACGCTTCGCCCACCGAGGCATAGCCCGGTCGTGAAGCGTAAGGTCCGGTCTGTCCGTATCCAGAAACACGTATCATGATGAGGCGTGGATTGATGGCCTTCAGCGCGTCGTATCCGAGTCCCCATTTTTCGAGCGTACCGGGCCGGAAATTCTCGATCAGGAAATCGGCACCCGCGACGAGTTGCTTCAGCACGTCCTGACCTTCCGGTTCGCGCAGGTTGAGCGTGATGCAGCGTTTGCCTCTCGCACAAACGCTCCACCAAAGCGGGAAACCTTCACGCCCCCAGTCCCGGAGCGGATCACCCTGCCCCGGAGGCTCTACCTTGATCACATCTGCGCCCATGTCGGCAAACATCTGGCCGCAAAATGGACCGGCAATCAGCTGTCCGAGTTCGATGACGCGCAGGTCGCTCAGCGGCCCACGCCGCTTCGTTTGATTCTCTTTATCCATACGAGCAGGAGACGGCGGCGACCGCAAAATGTCCAGTGCCGCCAAAAGCCTATGCTTAATCTTCGCGAATCAGATGGTTTTAGTTCAAAATACTCTCGCACTGAATGAAAGTCTTTGCCTGAACGAGATATCGCCCCTAAGCCAGTCGTGTAAAAGATACTGCAGCTTTGGGGGATGCGAGCCAGAAGGCAAACAAACACCCCGCTGTGAAAGACGGGTTTTCTGCGACGGGCGTATTCCGTTCGTATAGTTTTAAATAGCGACTGCGTAGAATTGTGCAGTGAGATGGCAAGAAGTGTCCATGAGAATGAACGTGTACGACACGATCATCAAGAACCCTCGCCTCCCGGTCAGCCTGGCGCTTTCCGAGAACGAGATCACAGTGTGTACGGCGCCCGCGGGTTCGCCCTCAGATGCGGTGACTTTGCCTCCCATTTATCCCGAATGGCTTGGAGACCGCGCCTTCTCTGGAACGCATGGGTCCAGATTCAATTACGTTGTCGGGGAAATGGCTCGCGGCATTACGACGCCACGTATGGTTGTTGCGGCGGTGCGTGCTGGGTGTGTGGGCTTCTATGGAAGCGCTGGCCTGCCCGTTGACGAAATTGAGCGTGGCCTCCGCCTGATCAAGTCGGAACTCTCTGCCGGTCAGGCGGCATGGGGCGCAAACCTGATCCATACGCCACAACAGCCGGGCTATGAGGCAGACGTGGTGAACCTCTTCATCCGCGAAGACGTGAAGCGGGTATCCGCATCTGCCTACATGCGCCTGTCGCCAGAGATTGTCCGCTACACTGCGCTGGGCCTCTCAAGAGATCACAATGGTAACATTGTGCGCGCTCACCATGTGTTTGCAAAAGTCTCACGGGCTGAAGTTGCGGAGCAGTTCATGGCGCCCGCTCCGGATGCCATCCTGAAGGATCTTGTCGCATCAGGTGCCATCTCGGCTGAGCAGGCAAACCTTTCCAGTCAGGTGCCCGTCGCCGCAGAGATCACGGCGGAAGCTGACAGCGGCGGGCATACGGACCGCCGCGCTGCGGCCCCGCTCTTTTCCTCGATCTGCGCCGCGCGAGACCGTGTCGCGGCCAAAACAGGCATTGATCCCAACACGATCCGCATCGGCGTCGCAGGCGGAATTGCGACCCCTCAAGCGGTCACCGCAGCCTTCAGCATGGGCGCGGCTTATGTCCTGACCGGGTCGATCAATCAGGCGGCCGTAGAGTCCGGCCTGTCACTGGCCGGCCGGCAATTGCTGGCCAAAGCAGGCCCGGCCGATGTCGCCATGGCCCCCGCAGCCGACATGTTCGAACAGGGCGTCGAAGTTCAGGTCCTGAAGCGCGGCACGCTCTTCGCGATGCGCGGCAAAAAGCTGTTCTATCTCTACAGGAGCGGCGCGGCCTTCGAGACGCTGGATCCGAAAGATCAGGCATGGGTCGAGGATGTGATCGGTGAGCCGTTCGCAGCCGCCTGGAAAGCGACCCGCGACTATATAAGCAAGGTCAATCCTCGCGAGGCCGAGCGGGCCGAGCAGGATGGTAACAAACGTTTTGCGCTCGTGGCGCGTCGCTATCTTTTCAACGGCGCCCAATTGGCCCGGGATGGCGATACCGCAAGGGTTGCAGATTATCAGATTTGGTGCGGACCGGCTCAGGGCGCCTTCAATGAGTGGGTCGAGGGCACGTTCCTTGAGAAGATCGAGAACCGGACCGTCCGCCAGATCGCCTGGAACCTCATGGAAGGTGCCGCGCGCATAACCCGGGCTGCACAATTACGTGCAGTTGGTGTCGCCGTGCCGCCGACCGCCTTTTCCTACGCACCCCAGAAATTTTCTGAGACGGAGGCCGCCTGATGCCTAAACAGACCCCTCCCCCGATTGCCATTGTTGGCATGGGTGCCGTGTTCCCCGGACGCGGAGATGTTACCGGCTTCTGGCGTGACCTGTTTGAAGGACGCGACCTGATCAGTGATGTGCCTCCCAGCCATTGGCTGATCGACGACTATTATGACGACGATCCGAAAACCAAGGATCGCACCTATGGCCGGCGCGGTGGATTCATCAGTCCACTGGCATTTGATCCGCTCTATTTCGGCATCCCGCCAAAAGCCATGGAAGGCACGGACACGGCGCAGTTGCTGGCCCTGATCGCCGCAAACATGACGCTGGAAGACATTGCGCAGGATTCCGGTGGCCTGATCGACAAGTCTCGCACCAGCATCATTCTGGGCGTCGCATCGGCAACCGAGCTGACTGCGCACATGGCCGGGCGACTTCAACGTCCAGCCTGGGTGAATGCAATGCGCCAGGCAGGCCTTGCCGAGAGCCAGGTTCAGGATATTGCCCGCAGGATTAGTGACCATTATGTCGACTGGCAGGAAGCGACGTTCCCCGGTCTGTTGGGCAATGTCATTGCCGGGCGGATCGCCAACCGGTTTGACCTGACGGGCAGCAATTATGTGACCGACGCGGCCTGCGGGTCCAGCCTTGCGGCCCTACAGATTGCCCTGCACGAACTTCGCTCTGGCGACAGCGATACCGTGCTGACGGGCGGTGTGGATGCTCTGAACGACATCCTGATGTTCATGTGCTTCTCGAAGACGCCCGCGCTTTCTGTCTCCGGAGACTGCCGGCCCTTTTCGTCCCGCAGCGACGGTACGATGCTGGGCGAAGGCGTCGGGATGATCGCTCTGCGCCGGCTGGAAGATGCCGAGCGGGATGGAAACAAGATTTACGCAGTGATCCGAGGCCTCGGTGGGGCTTCTGATGGCAAAGGCACGGCCATTTACAGTCCAGCGCCGCGCGGTCAGGCCCGGGCGTTGAAACGCGCGTACGAACAGGCCGGGTATGATCCTTCCACGGTAGATCTTGTTGAGGCGCATGGCACCGGCACCAAAGCGGGCGACAAGGCCGAGATTGAGGGTCTGCACCTCGTCTTCGGGGAACATGCAGGCGATGAGCCCTGGTGCGCTGTCGGGTCCGTCAAAGCACAGATGGGGCATGCGAAGGCGGCGGCTGGATCTGCCAGTTTGATCAAGATCGCCCATGCGCTGAGCCGCAAGGTTTTGCCGCCAACCATCAAGGTGGAAGAGCCTGCGGACGCGATCAAGACCAGCCCGGTCTTCTATCTGAACACTGAAGCCAGACCCTGGGTATCTCCGGAGAAGCGCCCGCGCAGGGCGTCTGTCAGCTCCTTCGGGTTTGGTGGAAGCAATTTCCATGTAACGCTCGAAGAATATGTTGGGCCGAACGCGGTAAAGCCATGGCGCACGCTTCCCTCCGAATTGTTTCTGTTCTCCGCGGATTCACCGGATGCGCTGAATCGTCAGATCGGAGACGTTTCGACTTCTGTGTCTGAAGCAGGGTTTGCCTTCCGGGCGAGCGAGACTCAGGAGGCGTTCGATGCGTCCGCGCCTGCCCGCGCGGCCATTACGGCAAACTCGCCGGATGATTTTACGGCCAAAGCCGCGCAAGTTTCCGACGCGATCCAGCGGGGAGAAATCGGCAAACGTCCCCTGAAGGCGGGATGCTACGTTTCTTTCGAACCTGCGGCTGACGGCAAGATAGCTTTCATGTTTTCTGGTCAGGGCAGTCAATATGTCGGCATGGGGTCAGACCTCGCCATGGCGTTCCCTTCCGCCCGCGCGATCTGGGATCAGGCCGCCGGGCACAAGCGGACGGGTCCGCTAAATCTGCACCGCCTTGCCTTCCCGCCGGCTGCGTTCGATCAGGTAGAGCATGGTGACCAAACGGACCGCCTGAAGGCGATGGAACACGCCCAACCTGCGATCGCCGCCGTGGCGCTGGCACATCTCGCGTTGCTTACAGATGCCGGCGTTCGCGCTGACACTGCCGCCGGGCACAGTTTCGGCGAGATCATGGCGCTTCACTATAGCGGCGCTATGACCATAGACGGCACTCTGACGGCTGCCGCAGAGCGCGGTGCATTGATGGCCGAAGCGGCAAAATCAAGTTCCGGCTCCATGATGGCAGTGCAGGCTGCCTCAGAGGACATTGGGGATATTCTGTCACGGTTCGCACCGGATCTCGTTCTGGCCAATGACAATGGACCGAGCCAGGTCGTGCTGTCTGGCCCGACAAATATCATTACCCAGGCGCTTGAGGCCTGTTCACAAAAAGGCCTGAAGGCGCGTCTTCTGCCTGTCGCAACGGCTTTCCATTCCAAGATTGTCGCATCAGCAGTTGAGCCCTTCGAAGCTGTGCTCAAGAAAGTCCGGCTGCGCAAACCATCACTTCCAGTCTACGCGAATGCGACGGCTGAGCCCTATGCCTGCACGGCGGCGCTGTTGCCGACAGAGGCCGCTGGACAACTCGCCTCGCCCGTCCGGTTCCGCGAGCTCGTTGAACGTATGTATGCCGATGGCGTCCGCACTTTCGTGGAAGTCGGTCCCGGTTCGGTTGTGACCGGACTGGTCGATGACGTGTTGGGAGATCGTGCGCACAAGGCGTATGCCCTGGACAACAAACGCGTAAATGGTGTGTCGCAATTCCTTTCGACCTTGGGTGCACTCTCTGTCGCGGGTGTCTCTGTTGATTATGCGGGCCTGTTTGAGGCGCTTCCTGCAGAGCCGCCACGACCCGCTCCCCCGAAGCACGCCGTACAGATATCCGGCGCAAACTACGGAAAGCCTTATCCGCCGCAGTCTGGTGCTGCTGGACGGGCATTGCCCAATCCGGAGAAGGCCCAGCCGGAACCTTCTGCGACCCAACCCAGCGCGTCACCCTCAAAGCGCGCTCCGAACATTCCCGCTCCTTCATTCCCCGCCCTCAGATATCAGGAACCTGCCATGGCTGATTCTTCCTATTCTTCCTTCCCCATTGATCCAGCTGGTGCAGGTGGTGAAACGCCCGCCGAGCGGGTGATGATGGAAGTGTCACGGCGCCACTCCGATTTTCTCAACATGGCATCAGCCGCACACGCGGCGTATCTGAATACGGTTGCACAGGTGATGGGGGGTGCCCCGGCATCAGCACCCGCTCCGAAAGCGCTGCCGGTTCCCTCGTACGCTTCGACACCCGCACCTGCTGCTGCGCCGGCTCCGGTGCAAGCCGCAGCGCAACCTGCCCCGGCACAACTAGCCCCCTCGAAACCCACTCAGCCAGTGAGCGGATTGGTGCGGGAAGTCGCACCCGCTGCGCCGCCGCCAAAGCCTGCCGCGCCCAGGCCCGCGCCTGCGGCGGCCCCCAAGGCAGCGCCTGCTATTGATGCTGTCGCACTGGTGCGCGGCATCATTGCCGACAAGACCGGCTATCCCGAAGACATGCTGGATGTGGACATGGATCTGGAAGGTGAACTCGGCGTCGACTCGATCAAGCAGGTCGAAATTCTTTCGACACTGCGAGAACAAATGCCCGAGCTCCCGGAAATAGATCCGGAGCGCCTCGTGGAGCTGCGCACGATTGGCGCAATTGCGGATATGGTTTCAGGCAGCACGGGGCGCGCGCCGGTTGCTGCACCCTTGACACCTGTGCCAGCGGCTGCTCCGGCGCCGACCATTGCTGCGTCGCCTGCCGCGGCTCCCGCTGGTGCCAATGGCAAGATATCAACGGATGTCGTTCGGGCCCTGATCGCCGACAAGACGGGCTATCCGGCTGATATGCTGGAAGATGACATGGATCTGGAGGGTGAGCTTGGCGTAGATTCCATCAAGCAAGTCGAAATCCTATCGGCTCTGCGGGATCAACATCCGGGGCTTCCTGAAGTCGACCCGGAAGTGCTCGTAGAACTTCGCTCCATTCGGGCCATCGCCGATTTTTTTGCCTGAGGGGCGGCGCGCCCGAAGAGGCGGACCGTCCCGGCGCTCCTGACGCGCAGGTAATCCCATATGCGAACGCTGTGCGAGCCTTGATGCCCGTTCGAGCGTTCGGATATGCTGGCGGTAAACCTTTGCCTTTTAGCGGCCCTGTCGAAATCACAAATGCCGCGCCGGAATATGCGCAAGCGCTGTTGCGCGCCATTCAGGCTCATGGCGGCGAGACCCGCATTGTACCCCGCGTATCGGGGCAAAGTCTCGCTATTCTAACCGAAGGCCTTTCTTCGCTCAGCACAAGTGAGCGGCACTATGCTGTGCTTGAAGCGCTTCTGGCGCGCGCCGATGGTGCGCCAACGATCGTTCTCGACCTAGCGAAAGGAGAGCTTCAAAATCTTGGTGGCTGCGCCGGGCTATGCCGCTCTTTTCGGATTGAGCGTCCGCAGGCGCGCGTCTTCTCATTTTCGTTTGAGGCCTGTCCGGATTTGAGTGTCGCCTCTGAGCGCGTAGTCCTTGGGCTTGGTGAGCCATTGGACGACTATATTCTTCGTGAAGACGGTGGTTGGCGCGAAGCTCCGGGGGGGGGCTTGGTTCCGCCGACAGGGGCGGTCGTAGTCGACTATCCACCAGTCTGGCTTGTGACTGGCGGAGCACGGGGCGTCACAGCGGATTGTGCCATTGAACTTGCTCGGCGCACCGGCGGGACCTTTGTCCTGCTTGGACGGTCCAGCCTCGCCGCATGGCCGGACTGGCTGGAGCCACAATCGGACATAAAAGCATTGCGCGGCCTGCTTGCACGGAATTCCAGCCGGGCTGACATGCCGAAGAGGCCGGTTGAAATTGACCGGCTGGCTCGCCGGCTTATGGCCAGCGCTGAGATTTCATCGACTATATCAGCCATCGAAGCTGCCGGAGCAAAAGCGCTCTACATACAGGCTGATATTGGTCACGCAGCAGAGGCTCAGAGAGTGATCGCCGCTGTACAGCAGTCGGAAGGCTCGATCACAGGATTGGTACACGGCGCGGGTGTTCTGTCCGACGGCCGGGTTGAAACACTTCAGCTTCAGGATTTCGACAAAGTCTTCGCGCCGAAAGTCGAAGGTTTCGAAACGGTCCTCTCTTGTCTCGCCACCAATCGACTTCGACATGTGGCGGTGTTTTCATCGGCGTCCGCTGTATTCGGTAATGAGGGCCAGGCAAATTATGCGGCGGCCAATAGTTGGCTGAACAATGTCGCGGAACAATTGTCCGTCAGTTTGCCGAACGCTCAGGTAAAGGCATTTTGCTGGGGACCATGGCAAGGCGGTATGGTCGATGATGCCCTCGCCCGCATGTTCACCGAGCGCGGTATCGGCCTCATTTCGCGATCTGAAGGTGCGCGTATATTCGCAGATCAGCTGCTCCTGTCACCGCGCGAACAGGTTCGCTTTGTCATTGGCGACGAGTGGGGCGTTTGATGAGTTCTTTTGAGCCCATCGCGATTATTGGTCAGGGCTGCGTCCTGCCTGGGGCTCACACGCCTGAAGCATTGACTGATCTCGTCATGGATCGAAAGGTTGTGTACGGCGCAGTTCCGCCCGAAGACCTCGGTCTCTTCGGTGCAGCGGCTCGGGATCGTCAGTTTGTTTCTGGTCGCGTCCACGGGTTCGATGACCTATTCGAGCCGGACAGAGCCCGGCTGAAATCTGTAAACGCAGCAGAGTTGGACCCTGTCTGCAGCTGGCCGTTGAAAGCGGCGCTGGACGCGTGGGCAGACGCGGCGCGGCCAAAAGTCAAAGGCTCGGCGCTCGGCGTGTTCGTCGCGAACCTGTCATACCCATCTGCCGGTCACGTCGAATACGCGTCCAGCATCTGGCGTGGGGAAGATCCGCCCCCAGCACACATGGCTCTGAATTCAGCGCTGCCTGCACGCCTGATCGCCGAAGCCTTGCGGGCGACCGGGCCGTGCTTCTCGCTTGACGCGGCTTGCGCGTCTTCGCTCTACGCCGTCGACATTGCCTGCCGGAAGCTCCAGTCACGCCAGTTGGACTGCGCGCTCGTCGCGGCTGTGAACGCGGCGGATAATCTGATCCTGCATATCGGGTTCCGGGCGCTAAACGCGCTCAGCCCGACGGGGCGGTCTCGTCCCTTTGTCCAGGGTGCTGATGGCCTGGTCCCGTCCGAAGGCGCTGCAGCAATTGTGCTCAAGCGGCTCAGTGACGTTGAGCCTGGTGAAATGGTTCACGGCGTAATCCGTGGCAGTGGCCTGTCGAACGACGGCCGGCGGAAAGGACTTCTCTCTCCAGCCGCAGCGGGGCAGACAGATGCCATGCGCCGCGCTCTGGATGAGAGTGGGATTGATCCGCTGTCGATACAGTTCCTCGAATGCCACGCGACGGGCACCCCTGTGGGCGATGGCGTGGAGGTCAGCTCCGCAACGTCAGTCTATGCTGGATTGGAGCGGCTGCCTGCCGGGTCTCTGAAGGCCAATACGGGGCACCTGATCACGGTTGCCGGCCTTGCCAGTATCCTGAAACTCACAGGCTCGATGGCACGTGAGGCACTTCCGCCAACCCCGCTTGATGGCGACTTATTGAGCGCCGTGAGCCACTCGAATTTGGATGTGTTGTCAGCGCCTGAACCATGGACATCTCTCCACGGCCCACGACGCGCTTCGATCAGCAATTTTGGATTTGGCGGAAATAACGCCCACCTTATCCTGGAGGAATATCGTCCATCTGAGCGGACCGGGCGCAATCGCACCGCAAAGCCAAATGCGGCGCCGGAAATCGTCATCTGCGACGCTGCCTTGATGGCAGGAAGCGACAAGACAACAGACGCCGTCCTAAGGCGCCTGATGAACCATCCTGTGGCGCCGCCCGCACCAATGACATCCATTGGTGCGGATGCCACCGCGGCACGGATGCCACCAAAGGACCTAGCGCAAGCAGAGCCTCACCAACTGGCCATTCTGTCGACCGTCAGCGAGGGTCTGCAGCGAGTTGCCCCTGTCGCGACCGATCAGACAGGCGTCTTTGCGGGAATGTCATGCGCGGCAGACTCTGCGCGCTGGGCGCTTCGAGAACGGGTCAAGGTCAACCCAAAGCAGTCTCCGGATGATGTGGCGCCGGAACTCGATGCCGCCATGGTGCTTGGGGCCATGGCGAACATGTCTGCCAACCGCGTGACCTTTTCGCGTGATTTTCAGGGCATGGGATATTCTGTCTCCGCCGGAGGGGCCAGTGGGTTGGCGGCGTTGGACCTCGCCATAGACGCTTTGTCGTCCGGCCGGTTGTCCATGGCCGTCGTGGCTGCCGCAGACATGTGCAGCGAACCGGTCAGAGCGAAGGCTCTAAAGGATGTCCACGGCATCGAGCGCCCGGGGGGGGATGCAGCCGCCGCGCTGATCCTGAAACGCCGGGAAGACGCGGAAGCCGCTGGCGATCCCATTCTCGCCTCTGTGTCTGGGGTTGAGTGGAAGAATCGGGCCGCGTCAGAAACCGATGATTTGTTCAGCAGCGTGTATGGTCACGTACCGGATGCAGATGCGTTGATCCGCGTTGCGCTTGAAGCTCTGCTCAACGCGTACAGCCACACGCAGACTCCAGATGGCGCGGTCCTCACCTTGTCACCCAAGCCGAAGAAAAGCCGCGTGAGCGTGTCTGCCGGCCCGGCCAATGCAGGCGCGTCGGTGGCTTTGGCAGCTTCGGCGCCGCAGGTTGTGCCGGATCCACTTCGCCCCACGCCATCAATCTTCTTCGCTTCAGCTGGTGACAAGGAAAAGCTCGCTGCTGCGCTGCGATCCGACAAGCCAGGTGGACGGGGCAAATGCCGGATTGCGATCGTTGCTACACCGGGTGCGGACATGGACGGAAAACTGGCTTCCGCCGCGCGAGAGCTGATCAGAGGCAATGCTCCATCAGGCAGTGGTGTTCATTACGGCGAAGGCAAACCTGAGGGCGAACTTGCCTTCATGTTTACAGGATCCGCAGCTGTATATCCGCGCATGGCCCGGCGGCTGTTGATGGCCTTTCCGGAAATCCGGGATCGGTTATCCAAACTCTCGCGCGCGGAAGAGATAGCGGCATTGCTGGCGCGCTCCAGCCTCTCCGAATTCGAACAACTCTGTGCGGGCACGCTGGTCAGTCAGGCGCATGCGATCCTGTTGCTGGATATTCTGAAAGTGAAGCCGGATGCCGCCATTGGCCTGTCGCTCGGAGAGTCCAATGCGCTGTTTTCGTTTGGCTACTGGAAAGATCCGGGCGACTTGCTGGACGAGATTTCCAAAGCGGCCATGTATGAACGCCACATAGGCGGAGACTTCGAAACAGCGCGGCAGGCATGGGGGCCGAACGTGCCGACGGACTGGACGAATTGGCGGCTTCAGGCGCCCGTCGATAAGGTTCGCAGCGCGCTGGAGCGCCATCCCGGCGTCGAGATCACAATCATCTATACCGACGAAGACTGCATGATTGGCGGCCCTGCAGATGCTTGCCGGCAGATGTGTGAAGAATTTGGTCCCAAGGCTGGCGTGAAGATGAACCAGCATCTGATCGTTCACGCGAAGGCTATGGCGCCGTTTGCGGATACGTGGCGGCAGTTGCACACGCGCAAGGTCTATCCGGGGTCTGGCGTGCGCCTCTACGCCAATGCGATCCATGCGGCTTATAAGCCGGAGACGGATCTTGTCGCGGATATGCTGACGCGTCAGGCCGTTGATACCGTGGACTTCCCAAAAACGGTGCGCCGTGCGTGGGACGACGGTGTCCGGACGTTCGTCGAACTTGGTCCCCGGGATACGCTGACACAAAGCCTCTCCACGACGCTTAAGGGCAAACCCTACCACGCTGTCGCGATTGACCGGATTGAGGCGTCCGATCTGGGCCAGGTCGCGGAAGCGGCGGCATTTCTCTACGCAGATGGGCGCGCAATCGACATGAAGCCGATTGTGGGCGTCCTGTCTGCAGCTCAAAAAAATGAAGTCACGCCGCCGAACGGCGAATGGACAGCAACCAGACCGGTGCCTTATCCCATGCCTCATATTCTCAAAGACCTGTCGCGTCCGGCGGCTGCGATCCTTCCACCTGCCCCGCGCTTGCGAATGCCGGATTATGGTAACCGAAGCGGGTGCGAACGGGATACGGCGGTCACCAGCCGTATCCCTCCGGTCACCGCTGGTCTCCCTGCGGTCTCCGAACGTAACGATCCGCCTCAGAAAATCGTCAATGGCAGCGTCGCATTGCGACAGAGGCCCCCTTCCGGTCCCTCCTGGGAGCGCGGCGCGATTGAGGCATCGACGCGCGGGAAAATGTCTGACTTCTTCGGGCCGCTTTTCAAGGATCAGGACGCGTTCACGCGGCAGGTCCGCCTGCCGGCGCCGCCCCTCTTGCTGGTGGATCGCATTACCGGCATTGAGGCCGCGCCGACCGAAGAGCGGGGCGGCGTGATCTGGACCGAGACCGTTCTCGAAAACCATCTGGACTTCATTCATGATGGACGTATCCGGCCGGGCCCGCTGATCGAATGCGGACAGGCCGACCTGACGCTGATCGGCTGGATGGGCGCGGATCTGCGCAATCAGGATGAACGGGTCTATCGCTTGCTAGGCTGCGAGATCACCTTCCACGAAGGTGGCTTGCCGCGTGTTGAGGACACGCTGCGCTTCCAGATCGAGATTACGGGGCATGCCGAGCTTGGCGGTGTCCGCATGTTCTTCTTTCAGTATGATTGTCGTGCGAACGATCGGCTCGCGTTCTCGATCCGTAACGGGCAGGCTGGCTTCTTCACGGATGAAGAACTCGCCAACAGCAAGGGCGTGATCTGGGACGCGACCAAAGACGCGCCTCCAACGGCGGAGCCAACCGTCTTTACGCCTCAGCGCGTGAGTTCTCGCCGCAAGTTCTCGAAAGACCAAGTCACCGCCTTCAGGATCGGCGATGCCTGGACCTGTTTCGGTGAGGGATTCGAGCTATGCGCGGCGCATTCGAACCCGCCCCACATTCCAGCCGGAAAACTCGCGCTCTTCGACGAAGTGATTGCGTTCGATCCCGCCGGCGGACCATGGAAGCGTGGATACTTGCGTGCCAGGGCGGCGACGCCAGCCTCAAGCTGGTTCTTTGACGGACACTTCCACAAGGACCCGTGCATGCCGGGAACGCTGATGGCGGAAGCTGCAGTGCAGACGCTGGAATTCTATGCGGCAGCTGTCGGTCTGACGGTGGAGCGCGATGGATATGTTTTTGAGCCAATTCCGGAGCATACGGCGAAGTTTGTCTGCCGGGGGCAAGTCATTCCGGATGCGGACCATGATGTAACCTATGAAGTGTTCATCGACGAGGTGATCGATGGTGAGTCGCCCGAGATCTACGCGTCCCTGCTCGCCCGCAGTGACGGGCATAAAGTGTTCCACTGCCCGCGCTTCGGGATTCGACTGCGCCGGAACTGGCCGGCGCCTCGCATTGATGAACATCCTCTGCTGATCGGGCCACATAAGGAAAGCCGCGGAGATCAGGCGGCGCTGCTCGATTGCGCGAATGGTGCGCCGTCGGCGGCCTTCGGTGAAATGTACGAACGATACGACGATCAGGGGAATGTACCGCGTCTGCCGCAGGAGCCCTATCATTTCATTTCGCGAGTCATGTCCGTATCGACTCGGCCTGCTGAGGAAATGCTTGGTGCGACGATGACAGCAGAATACGACATCGTGCCGGATGACTGGTATTTCAATGACAATGTGAACGGGAAGATGCCCTTCGCCGTTCTCTGCGAGATCGCCTTGCAGCCGTGTGGGTGGCTGGCGAGCCATTCCGGGTTCGCACTTGTCGGCACGCTGCGGTTCCGGAATCTGGAGGGCGATGGCTTCCTTTACGAAGAAGTGTCTCGTGAAGACGGCATGCTCACGACGCGCAGCACGCTGACCAGCATTTCGAAAGTCGGGCCGATGACGCTCGTCTCCTTCGATGTGGACGTGGTCAGGAAAGACGGTCGCAGGATTCTTGACCTGAAGACGCAGTTTGGCTTCTTCCCGCCGTCTTCCCTTGTGCGTCAGGCGGGCCTGCCCGCAAAACCACACTTCAGCAGCGCTTTCGACCTTCGCCCAGCCCCTGTACAGATTACGATGCAGGCGCCGAAGGCCCTGGGTCGCATGCAGATGATTGATGAAATCGACTATTGCGATCCGAATGGCGGTGAAGCCGGGCTGGGTCTGATCCGGTCGCAGCAGCACGTTGATCCCAACGCGTGGTACTTCAAGGCGCACTTCTATCAGGACCCGGTTCAGCCCGGCTCTCTCGGGCTGGATGCGATGGTTCAGGCGCTGACTCAGCTGATCTGGAAGAAAGGTCTCCATGCTGGCATGACGTCTCCGCATCTCACCACGCTTGCGCCAAATGCGCAGATCAAGTGGAGCTATCGGGGCCAGGTCACACCGGAGCGAAAAACCGTGACGAGTGTGATGGAGATCCTGAAGATCGAGGAACGGGACGAAGATATTCTGATCACGGCGCGTGGAAGCCTGTGGCGGGACGGTCTGCGCGTGTACGAAGTTGGCCCGATGTGTGTTTCGCTAAGGGATGACGGCTAAGTCTGGATCGCGCGAGCACAGACCGCCTGCTCCAGTTCTTCGAGTTCCACCTGATAGGTGACGCCGTCATGCGAGAGCGTGAACCGGTTGCACTGGCCGACGATATAATTGCTCGGGAGGGCAACCCGCTTCGCCCCTCCTTTCAGGCCTGTGCCTGCGGCTTTCAGGATGGCTTCTTTGGCCGTCCAGCAACGGAAGAACGCTGCAGGTTGGGTCCCTTCCCCAGACGCGCGCTTGATTTGCTCCGCCTCTCCGGGCACGCTCATCATGGCTAGCATCGGTTCCCATGCGAGCGGGCGGTAGTGCTCAATGTCGATTCCGACAGGGCGATTCTGACTGAGGGCCAGTGCGTTGAAGCCGTTGCTGTCTGACAGGCTCAGCTTCGTTTCCGGATAGTGAGGAAGGTAGGGCTTGCCGTTATTGTCGTGCGCGATGCGCAGGTCTGCCGCCGCGTATCCGAGCAGCATAGCCAGGAGATGCCGGCGCTCGCCAAGACTTCTGGCGAGTTCATTCCGCTTCGGTTCAACCGCCATTGCCGAAATGCGCGCAACTTCCTCGGCGGAGAGCGCTGCGTCTATTGCCTTGGTTTCAGACAACTTCCAGGCCCATGCGCCGAACTGGCCGGGAGCCGGGTTCACGTCACAAAACACAGGGTGGAATACAGGTGACATGCAGGCCTTTTCCAAAACCCGATGTGGGCAATCCCCAAGCCTTATCCAATGACACCGGTAGACTCCAGTGTTCCATTCCTATCTTCCTTGCCATGCCCCGCCAATTCGTTATGATCCAATGTTAGCGCAAACATGATCGCTCGACAGGAGCGGCTGGCAAAGGGAGAGGATCACAAGATGTCAAAACACAAACGGGCCCTATTGCAGGCTGCCCTGACCAGCATGATCGCAACATTGCTGCTGTCTGGCTGTGTGTCGCCTGAACCGCCCGAGGCGGAAATGGTCGATATCGTCGCTTCGGAAAAGGCCACCCCCTATGAGTTTCCGTTCCAGGATCCTTCACTCACACCAGAAGAACGCGCGACAGATCTCGTCAGCCGCATGACGCTGGAGGAGAAGTCCGCGCAGATGTACGACAAGGCAGCAGCGATCCCTCGCCTCGGCATCCATGAATACAATTGGTGGAACGAAGCGCTGCACGGCGTCGCGCGTGCCGGCGAAGCAACGGTGTTTCCACAAGCTATCGGCATGGCCGCGACGTGGGACGAAGACCTGATGCTGCGCATATCCACGACGATCTCTGATGAAGCGCGCGCGAAGTATAATTTCTATTCCAGCGAAGACGTCTACGCGATGTATGGCGGTCTCACCTTCTGGTCACCCAACATCAACATCTTCCGTGATCCTCGCTGGGGGCGGGGCCAGGAAACATATGGCGAAGACCCGTTCCTGACGGGGCGGATGGCGGTCAACTTCGTCAATGGCCTGCAGGGCGATGATGATCACTATTGGAAGACCGTCGCGACAGTGAAGCACTATGCAGTGCACTCAGGGCCAGAACCTTCGCGCCACCGGGATGACTATAACCCGACCGAGGCCGATCTGTGGGAGACCTATCTCGCCCAGTTCAAGATGGCGTTTGATGAAACGGATGTGGCGTCGGTGATGTGCGCTTACAACGCTTTTCGCGGCGCACCAGCGTGTGGCAGCAATGAGCTCATGGTCGACCTCTTGCGCGGAGAGCTTGGCTTCAATGGTTATGTCGTTTCAGATTGCGGCGCGATTGGCGACTTCTATTATCCCGAAGCCCACCACTATGTGGAAACCCGCGCGGAGGCAGCCGCTCTGTCTGTGAAGATGGGCACGGATGTGAATTGTGGGGATGGTCAGGGCAACAAGATGGATGCCCTTCCCGAGGCCGTCGCGCTCGGCTTGATCAATGAAGCAACAATCGATCAGGCGGTGATACGTCTTTATAAAGCTCTGTTCAAACTGGGCATGTATGATGATCCGGCATCGGTTCCGTGGTCTGGTTTGGGGCTCGAAAGTGTCGCGAGTCCGGAGCATCTGGCACTGTCCGAGGAGGCCGCCAGGAATTCTCTCGTATTGCTAAAGAATGATGGGATCTTACCCTTGAAAGGCGGCGAGAAAGTTGCCGTGATCGGCCCGAATGCGGATAGCTGGTGGACGCTGGTAGCGAACTATTATGGTCGCCCCACCTCTCCCGTCACCGCATTGGAGGGCGTGTCAAAAAAGGTGGGACTGGAAAATGTAACTTATGCGCTGGGGTCCACGATCGCGGGCGATATTTACACAGACTACAAGCCCGTCCCGGCTTCCGTGATGTTTCATGAAGAATACGATGGCACTCTGACGCCCGGCGTCAAAGCTGCCTATTTCGAAGACAAGTTTCGTTCCGGCGAACCGCTGCAGGAAGCCATTGAGCCGAACATTGATTTCTACTGGTTGCGGACGCCTGGAACAGATGGACTTAACGATGAGTTCGGTGCGACCTGGGAAGGTGTCATCGTACCTGAGCACGATGGTATCTATCGCTTCCAACCGTCACGCTGGGCGGAGGTTGCGATCGACGGCGTGACTGCTGGCGCGATGGACGAATTTGAGATGAAAGCGGGCGAGCGATACTCTTTCTCTATGACGCTTACATTCGACAGCGGCTGGCCGCGCGATCAGCTCGACAAGTACGCTTATCTCAACTGGACAGACGTGTCCCGCGATCTGAAAGCAGAGGCTTTGACCGCGGCGGAGAACGTCGATGTCATCCTTTTCTTCGGCGGAATAGACGCGAACCTCGAAGGCGAAGAAATGCCTGTGGAAATTGATGGATTTCTTGGCGGCGACCGGACTAATCTAAACCTGCCTAAGCCTCAGGAAGATATTCTCAAGGCGCTCAAAGCGACAGGCAAACCCATCGTTCTGGTCAATTTTTCGGGCAGTGCCATTGCGCTTAACTGGGAAGACCAGAACCTCGATGCAATCGTGCAGGCCTTCTATCCCGGCGAAAAGGCAGGTGCGGCGATAGCCGACCTTTTGTGGGGAGAGTTCAGTCCATCCGGGCGCCTGCCGGTGACCTTCTACAAGTCGCTGGATGATCAACCGGCATTTGGTGATTATTCAATGGAGAACCGGACGTACAAATACTATACTGGCGAGCCACTCTACCCGTTTGGATATGGGTTGAGTTATACCGGCTTCGCCTACTCCGACCTGAACGTTCAGAAAGTGACGGATGCCACGCAGCCGCTGACCATTTCTGCAACGGTCTCAAACACAGGTGAAATGCCAGGTCGCGAAGTCGTGCAGGTTTACCTTCAGCCACAGACCCGGCCAAACCGTTCCGTGCCGCGCGTGGAGCTCGGTGCTTTTGAAGTGATCGAACTTGCGCCAGGTGAATCTAGGAGCGTTGCGCTTTCCGTGCCACCCGGCCAGCTTGGCTACTATGACGACGAAGGAGCTTTTGTGACCGCGAACGGAAATGCCGTCGTGGTTTCTGTTGGGGGTGGCCAGCCCGGAACGACTGAGACATTGTCTGAAACAATTGAGTTCCTGGCTGCCAACTAAGCTGGGTGGGGCGTCAGACTTCGTCGACCCGGCAGTACTGGTCGACGAAGTCCTGATGCAGGGGCAAACGATCTACCGCCTTGCTGATATTGTCGCGGATACCGTTTAGAACCATGTTGATCTGCTCGTCCGACATTAGACGGCCCATGTGATGGTAGCCCTTTGGTTCAAGTCGCTGACCCAGCATCACCTGCAACCAGGAATCCGTTAGAAACAGTTCGTCTGGCCCCCGATAGACAAGACCGTTCTCGCGGAACAGAGCGATACGCTGCGCCAGACTGTCGGGGATGTCGGCATCCCGCATCGCCCTCCAGAACGGTGAATCGTCCCGCTCCGTCAGCTTGTAGTGAAGGACGATGAAGTCTCTTATCTTGTCCAGCTCGCGCTCGGATTGCGCGTTGAAATGGTTCGCAATGGCATCGCTACATCCGGCGAATGGGAATTGCTGGACCAGCCGCGTGGCATTGATCTGGATGAGATGAATACTGGTGGATTCCAGCGGCTCGACAAAGCCGCTGGAGAGGCCAATTGCGATACAGTTCTTGTTCCAGACTTTCCGGCGGCGTCCGGTCTTGTAACGGATCAGGCGCGGTTCGGTTAGGCGTTCGCCGGCAACTTTCTGAGCCAGAACATCATGCGCGTCGTCCGGCGACATGTACTGGCTGCAAAAGACCAGGCCGTTGCCGACGCGGTGCTGCAGAGGAATTCGCCATTGCCAGCCAGCCTGGTGCGCGATGGCGCGTGTGTAAGGAATAGCAGACTCCGTCGATCGCGTCTGAACGGCGAGCGCGCTATCGGTTGGCAGCCAGCGGCTCCAATCCTCGTATCCGGTTTTCAGGGTCTGCTCGATCAGAAGGCCGCGGAAGCCCGTGCAATCAATGAACAGGTCCCCCTCTACCCTCTCGCCGGATTTCAGAATGAGCGCTTTGATGAAGCCGCTTTCCGGATCCTGTTCGACTGTCTCGATTAGGCCTTCAACCCGCTTGGCCCCGCGCGCTTCTGCATGTTTCCTGAGGAACCCCGCATAGAGGCTCGCATCCAGATGGTAGGCGTAGTTGATGGGTGCATCTTTGGCCGTATAGAATTTGTTCGCCTCTGCCGCTTTCAGTTCAAGGCAATAGTCTTCAAGACTGCCACCGAAGCCACGCTCCTTTGCGAGCAGCCAGATATTGTAGAACTCCCCCATCCAGTTCGGTTTGCCCACTTGTCCGAAAGAGTGGATGTAGCGATCGCCAACCTGCCCCCAATTCTCGAAAGCGATGCCGAGCTTGAACGTGGCTTTTGTGGCGCGCATGAAATCACGCTCGTCGATTCCGACGAGGTGGTGAAACGTTCGGTGAGTAGGGATCGTCGCTTCTCCCACACCAACTGTTCCGATGTCGTCTGATTCTACCAGCGTGACGTCGAGCAATGGTCCCAACAGACGCGACAGGGCTGTCGCAACAATCCAACCGGCCGTTCCACCGCCGGCGATGACCACTTTTCTGATCTTTTGCGACTCCAAAACTTCCTCCCGGTTTACTCTTTATCGGTTCATTCGGTTGAGAAGCATGGCGCGAAGTCTCCGCGCTTTTATCTCGTCCATCGGGCCAAGATTGCCCTTCGCATGTTCGGGCAAATGCGCGCCTGCTCGCTCGGATGGTCCAAACACGTAATAATCGAACAGCGCCTTCCAGGCGTGCTTCTCCTGCTCTGGCCGATCCCTGATGGAGAGAAGCGCGTGGAGAAGTGTATTTTGCGGTGTGTCCAGATAGGCGGGTGACGTGTTCCACCAATAGTTCACCATGGCATTGAAGTCGCTCAGCGCTTCAACATGGTGCCACCAGAGGGCCGGGTAAAAGAGAATATCACCCGGCTCAAGTTCAGCGACCTCCGCGGCATCGAGGGCATCCTTGAAATATGGGTGCTGATCAAAATCCGGATTTTGGAAATCAACCATGCTCACCACTTGCCCGCCGGGCGTTGGCTCAAGAGGCCCCGGATAGAGGTTGGCCACCTGCTCGGGTGGAAAGAGCGTGAAGCGTCGCTTTCCAACAAGGCAGCACGCGATATTGTTGGACATGTCATAGTGAGCCGTCGCGACCGTTTTGTTTCCCAGCCAGATGCTGACCACCGGCGAATTGGACACAAACATCGAGTCGTTCAGGACTAGATCGTTTTCAGCCCTGAAGCCTGGCAGGTAAATGTCCAAGTCTGTCGAGCCGATATAATAGGACCGTGCATCGGGGTCGCCGAGGCTCTCCCGAATCCTGGCGAAATAATTGGTCAGCGAAACACGGCCCCGTTCGAAATTCAGGCCTGTCAGGTCTTCATTGTAGAAATAGCGGCCCCCTGTTTCGGGGAGGCAGGAATATCCGACGACCGGGCGGCCCTGATAGAAGCGCTCAATATAGGCCATCGCGGCTTCAGGGGATTCCGAACCTGCTTTCACCAAAGGCCAATGCTCCACGACGCCCTTCAGAATGACGGGTGCCTCTGCCCGCAGCAGTTCGGAATAGGGGATTGCGTCGGGCGCGATGCCTTCGATGGTTTTTGTCCTGCGGGAAATGTCCACCATGATCTGTCAGGCTTTCGCCCGCACCTCATTCTTCATTTCGATCAGCCGGTTCACATTCGATAGTGACGTCAGCGCGAGATAGGCGAGCCGGAGAAAGCCGGATTGGTGCAACTGCTGCAAGGCATCCCCTTTCAGGGCGACGAGTTTCTCTTCGCTGATCGAGTAGATGTCCGGCACCTGGTAGGTCCTATGCTCGTCGAGGCGGATGTCCAGCGACGTCGGTTCGATGAGGTCGGCCGCCTCGAATGCATCAAACATCTCTCGCTCCAACTCCATCCCCAGACTGATGGCCCGAAGGACATTGCTCATATGTTCGAGATATGGCGCGTTGCCGCCATGCGGTAAAAAGAGCGGGAAACCTTCTGTGTTGCTGATGCGTGTATCGTCCATATTTACGTAGATTACGGGTTCGCGGCGCATTTCCCCTTCGAATTCACGATTCTGGAAGCCGATCATGAAGGGACCGCGTTGATGCAGAACCGGCGCGTGGCGCGCCTGCCACCTCATATCTCGCAGGAAAAGGTTCTCGCCCTTGTCAAACCCGAGGAGCACGACAGCCTGGTATTTCCCCTCTTCATCCTTGCGAAACAGTATGGGGTATTCACGCTGCGCATCTGCAAACTCGGTTGGGAAAATCACCGTCTGATTCACGCTGTCGCCAAACTCGGAACCGTACCGTGGCGCTATTTTCAGATTTGAGTGGTCGATATTGTTGAGGAGTACCGTATTGGCCATGCTGGTGCTTTCGAAGAGTGCGAACCTGGTGTTGGGTGCGGACGCGGCCCTTTTCGTTGGCGCCTATGACCGCGTTTCACATTGATCGCACATTTATCATTCCCTGAACAACTCAGGCAAAAAAGGCCGCTGCGAGCAGCGGCCTCTCCTGATGAATATATGCGTGACTGCGCCTGCGATCAGAACTTGTACCGGGCGCCAACCATATAGCGCGGAGACAGTTCGTAGACGTAGTACACTTCTTCCGGCACACGATGGTAAGTCCGCTGGTCTTCTCCCGTCAGGTTGACCCCTTCGAACGAGACGGAGAACCGGTCATTGATGTCGTAGCTGACGCTCAGATCATACTGACCGTAGTCTTCGACATAGATACCGGAACGGTCACCGGTCTGGTTGGTCTGCTGGAGGAATGTGTCCCGCCAGTTGTAGGCCAGACGTGCGGAGAAACCGTATTTCTCATAGATCGCCGTCAGGTTTGCCGTATCGGACAGACCCACCAGAGCAAACTGCTCTTCGTCGGTCGGAGCACCCGGATCCAGCTCCACATCGCCATTGACCATCGTGTAGTTGGCCTGGAACCCGAAGCCTGTGTCACCGAAGAAATGCTGCCAGGCAAATTCCATCCCATCGATGTTGCCTTCGCGATTGTTGATCGGCTGAGTAACCGTGAAAGTCATCAGTGGATCATCGGGATTGGCACTAACATCATAGGCACCCAGAATCTGGTCAACGTAGCTCTGCGGAAGCGCGCCGTTGACCAGGTTTGCCTGGAATTGCGCCTGGGCAGCAGCCCGGTCACCCCCATTGGCATCGATAAGAGCTACAAGTGTGAAGAGGTTCGCCTCGGATTGGTCCACACCCAGCGTGTCGATGATGTCAAGCGCATCGCCGGAACGTGTGCCTGCAGCGCCGGACGTCTGGTCCCGGATACCGAACAGGTTACGGTCCACAGAACCGTTACCAATGAAGTTCTTCACCTTTTTGTCGAAATAGCCAACCGAAACGTAGCTGGTATCTCCGTAGTACCATTCGAGCGACACATCGAAGTTGTCAGATTCGAGCGGCACAAGAGCCGGGTTCTGGGCGCTACCAGTCACCTGGCCACCCAGAACCGTTGGACGGTTCGGTGAGTTGGCTGTCGTGGAGGCATACAGATTGGAATATGCCGCGCGACCGATCGTCTTGCTGAACGACACCCGGCCAACAAGGTTATCCAAGATATCGACCGAAAGGTCAAAATTCGGGAGGATGTGGTCGTAGGATGCCGACTGCGACAGTGCCTGCGTGGTTCCCGACTGCTGGAGAAGGAAGTCATTGTCAGCCGTCCACAGAATGCCGGAAGGCACAGACTGCTGAGAAACTGATGTCACTTCGGTTTCTTCATACCGAACACCCGCGCTGAGGCGAGCATCGTGGCCCAGCAGTTCACCATTCATGTTGAACTTCGCGAAGAGCGAACTGATGGTTTCCTGAACCGAGTCATTGGTTTCTGTCACCGTGACCGCGTTTCCGGAGTACGCCTGCGCGAAAATCGGGAACAGGGCTGCGGCATCTGCCCGGAAAGCGATGTCAGCCTGCCCCACTGGTACATCATCATACAGACAGGACAGACAGTATGACTGAACCATCCCAGGCGCGTACTGTTCGACATCGCCCGGATTGGATATGCCCCACGAGCCGAGATCCTGTTGCGAGGAACTTGTAAATTGGCTCATCTCAGTATCGCGGTAGTTGCCGCCAACTGTCAGGCTTGAATTGTCGAAGTCCCACACGAATCGCAGATCAATTTCGTCGACCTGGTGATCGACGTTCGCGAGATAGGACCGCTGAACCTGCGTACCCAGGTCCCCGGCATCGAGCACGCCGTTGCCATTGCCGCGCACCGAGTCGTCGATTGTGTAAGACTGAACCGGAGAACCGCTGCGATAATCAACCGAGTGCTGAAGGATGACAGGCGCACCGAAGGTCACAAAGGTTGCGGAATGCCCCAGAGGGTTATCGCCTCCCGTCGTCGCTTTAGACGAATGCGCATCAAGAATGGCACGGCCACGATCACTGAACTCCCACTCGGCATTAAAGCCCAGCGATTTCAGTTCGTCCTTCGAGGCACGATTGGTCTGCTCGAAGCCGATGTCCTTGGAGCCGTTATTGTTCTCTTGCATGAACACGGCCGTGGCGACCGGACCATCATTGTCGAAGATCAACTGATCCATCGGCGTCGCAAACCAGTTGGTCTGCTCATAGCGCAGCTCTTCAGATTTGTTCTGCGCATAGGTGTAGTCACCCGTCAGCGTCAGCGTATCCATCGGTCTGAACTGAACAACCAGTTGTCCGTTGACCCGCTCACGGGACAGATCGGAGAAATCGTAGCGGCTGTCCTGCGCAATTGCGTAGAGTTGTCCGGCAGCCGGCGCGTTTTCGATCGTTGTTGCGCCGCCAGCCCGTGTGTAGCTGCTGGCGATCGTGCCATCTGTCGATTCCTGCACGATCCAATCGTTGACCTGCTGCGTCGGGGCGCCTGAGTCACGCTTGGAATAGGCTCCGAACAAGGCAACGCCGAATCGCTCGGTATTGTCTGTCCAGCTCGCTACGCCCGACATTTCGGGCGTAAAGTCGTCACCCGCTTCGACGCTGGTGTCGTTTATCAGTTTGGCCTGAATGGACGCCGTCGTCCCCGGATTGTCGAGCGGACGACGTGTCTTGATATTGACCGTCGCACCGATGCCGCCAGACGGCAGAGTCGCCTCGCCGGTCTTGTAGACTTCCAGTGCACTGACACCTTCAGAAGCCAGGTTCGAGAAATCGAAAGCGCGGCTGCCGCCACCATTATAGTTGCCCCTTGAACCAACCACATTGGCTTCAGCGGTCGGCATCGTCCGTCCGTTGAGCGTAACCAGGTTAAAGTCGGGACCGAAGCCGCGAACCGTGATCTGGGAACCTTCGCCGTTCACACGGTCGATCGACACGCCTGTGATCCGCTGAAGCGATTCAGCGAGGTTGGTGTCCGGAAACTTGCCGATATCTTCTGCAGAAATGGCATCAAGAACGCCGTTGGCATCACGCTTGATATCCATGGCACGTTCGAGCGAAGCGCGGACGCCCTGCACAACAACCACTTCTTGCGTGAGATCTTCCTCTGCTTCCTGGGCTGCCGCCGGCATCGCGCTCATCAGCGAGACAGCTGAAACGCCGCAGAGCAAAACTGCCCATTTCGAGTTACGGGCGCCGCGTACGGCCCTCCCGCCCGATTGACTGGTCATCTGTATTCCTCCCTGGTCCACCAATGTTTTCGCGATGGACGCTTTGTTTTTTTTGGCAGGCTTGCGTGGTTAGCACGCGCCCTGCACCACCTAATCCACCACCGAATGTTTGCGCTATCAATCCCCCAGCCCAAACAAAATGTTAGCGGTACCTATTTTTTATCATGAAATCAGGCTCTGAAAAGTCGATTTTGCAATCCATTCCGGAATTCAAGAAACACTTAAAATTGCGCATGGTTCGTGACTTCCACAGGATGACGCGGAGACCGAGAGTCGCTCATTTGGCATTTTTGCAGTGGTTTTCAGTCCGTGTCTCCAAAACCACACAGATTCTGAAATCCTGCCGAAAGGGGCCGCAAACCAGACATCACAATGAATCCCATCACTTCAGATCGCCTGCGAGGTCGTCAGAGATACCCGAAAGTGAGGTCTCGTTGTGAGAGAGATTCTGCCCGCTCAGGCGCACATCGAGCCACTCTGGATTCCAAATAATCAAAACAGAAAGTGGCGGTGGTGTCAGTCTAACGCGAACCCGTCTCCGTTATTCGCGGACGATCAGGTGCTAGGCGACAAGAAGTTCGCGCCATTCGCGAAGGGCGACGTCCCGTAGCGGTTTGAACCTGGCCCTCCTCTCGATGTTTCTCTGATGATTGAAATGGTTGTGTACAGACGCATGCATTGCGGCGAACTTCTGAAAACTTCGCGTCCACCGAAATTGCGACTTTGCCCGCTCGCGTCTTCGAAAAGGTAGGTGCTAGTTCTCGGCGCGATTGTTTAGCGGCCTGTTTCCTAGCGTCCCTCGCTTCCAATCACCTTCATTGCTGCATGATAGGATGCGCACTTGTCAGTCACCACGACTTCAGGATTTCCATAGCGTTTCATGACTTTTCTGAGGAATTTCAGCGCGGCGGCCTTGTCGCGCCTCTTGGTGACGTAGCTTCGAGCACCTACCCTTCGTGGTCCACAGCGCGCCAAAGATCGTGCGCGTCCCCGCGGATCTTCACAAAGACATCATCCATGCGCCAGCGCCATTGTGGCGATTGTCTCATTCTTTCGGAGCGGCGCTTGCGGATTTTGTGCGCGAAGTAAGTGCCGAACCGATCGACCCAGTGGCGGACCATTTCATGGCAAATATCGATGCCACGCTCGTGAAGCGGGTCTCCGACATTGCGCAGCGACAGCGGGAAAAGGACGTACAGCAGCACGCCTAGCTGGATGATCTCAGGTGACGTCTTGAAGTATCGGAATGGGTTCTTGCTCATTCCCCAAGGCTAAACGCCCCTGCCCTGCGCCTCAAGGCCGTTTGACCTGACAATGCCCTCTCGGGCGAGCACTTCGAGGTCGCGAGTCCCGGATTGTGCGAGGCTGCTGCCTGATTGGCCGCGACGACAAACGAGCAGGATCAAGAATGTACCGCGTCAGCGATGCAGAATCTTCCGGACGGCTTTGAAAGGTTTGACGGATTTGTTTTCAGCTACATTCCGACGAAGAGATCTGAGACGCCTGCTTGTTCCGCGTGGCTGGAGAAAAGTCCGCCAAAGCAGTCAAAGCCCATCAGGATGAGTGTACGAGAGAACTTAGATCTTCATCAATCACGAACGGCAGCGTAACCTCAGTCCTATCATTTAGTCGCCTCTGCGAAACCAGGCCGGATTTCGCCGATAGCGGTCATTGTGGCAGACCGCGACACAAGAGTTGCCAACGCGCAGAGATTCACTTTTCCGCGAGGGATACCTGTTCAAAAGAACCGACCACGTCTGGTGCCGCCTGCGCAGCCAACAGCCGTCGAAGCCAGGCGTCACGGGTCGCGATGCAATGCCGGGCAAGATTCGTTTGAGGCGCGATGTCATAAAATCCATGGAAAGCGCCGCCCCACACGTGTAGCTCGCACACGCCGCCGCTTGCCAGAATTCCTGCCGCGTAGGCCAGTGCCTCGTCGCGGAAGACCTCCGCACCGCCGACATCGATATAAGTGGGCGGCAAGCCGCTGAGGTCACGTGCTCGGGCGGGCGCTTCATAGGGGCCCACCTCTTCGCCGCCGCAGCGCCCTCCCAGCAACGCGCGCCATGCGGTCGCATTGCTGGTCCGGTCCCAGACGCCCACACCATCGTACTGCTGAGAAGAAAAAGTCTGATTGCGGTCATCAAGCATCGGGCATTGGAGAAGCTGCCCGGACAGTCTGGGTCCGTTACGGTCACGTGCCATCAGAGTTACGGCGGCGGCCAGCCCGCCCCCGCCGCTGCCACCAAAGACGACCAGTCTTGCGGGGTCGAATTTAAGGTCTTCAGCATTGGCCGCCATCCACCTCAGACCGCAGTAGCTGTCTTCGCTCGGAATGGGCGCTGGAAACTCCGGCGCGAGGCGATACTCGACAGTGACGCAAACAGCGTCATGTTCGATCGCCCAGCCTACCAGCGGATGAGCCCCTGCAAATCGATTGCCCATCACCATGCCGCCCCCATGCATAAAATAGATGCCGGGCCCCGGCCGCTGATGATCGCTGCGCGAAATGATCGAGACCGCAATTTGCCTGCCATCGTGAGCAGGTATCTCATGATCGACGCACAGGACCGGCGCGCCGCCGATGACATCGTGCCGGCTTATCGTGCTCAGTTTGCGAAAATACCCCAGCCGGTCGATCGTCATTCTGACTGGAACCGATCGCTCGAGGGCGGGCAACAGGCCCGCCAGATGCGGGTCGAAAGTATCATGCTGGTTTTTCGAGGGCATCGAAGTCTCCAATTCAAGCGCGCGCATCCGGTTGCGCAGTTTGCCGTCAGGTTCAGCCCCATGTCCGCGCGGGCTCTGAGGCCCCCGAGTTCGGCCTACGCGGAAACCGGCCCCGCTGCGGCAGTGCGCCAGCCGCCGCAGGGTAGAAATCGCAGGTGTGACTGCGCCAGCGTCATTGGCACGCGGGGCCGGTGCAGGCGGTTCTCAGACGCCAAGCTCGGACAGGCCAGGATGGTCGGCCGGACGTATCCCCGTCAGCCATCGGAGGATCCGTTCATGCTCGAGGATCGGATGATCATTCTCGCTGGTGAGACGTCGGTGCACGATCCCGTTGACGTCGCACTCCCAACTCTCGTTGCCATGCACCCGAAACCAGACTCCACTGTCGTCGCGAAACTCAGTTGCGAAGCGGACCGCAACGCGCCGATGTTCGACGGCCCACAGTTCGAATACGATGCGCAGGTCGTGTTCGCAACGCCACTTCCGGCTCAGATAGGTCCGGACCTGTTCACGCCCCCAAAGGAAATCGGTCTTGTGCCGCCACAGGCAGTCGATGCTGTTGCCCAGTACGATCGCATCGAGATCGCGCAAGTTCCATGCATTTTCGATGGCGCGCACCGCCGCAACAGGATCATTGAACAGGAGAATATTTTTTTTCGGCGAAGTCATCGTTACCTTCGGCCTTATGGGCCGCGCCCATCGCGCCCTGCTTTCGTGCGAAATAGCCGACACGGCCTGCCCCACGCCAGTTAGCTGGCGTTAGATGCTGTGAGTCCCTCATGCCGGTGCGCCGCTGGATATCTGTGCGCCACCTGCACCGCTTCCCTGAAGCCATCGGGCACGCACGCGATGGCGCGCCAGTTGGGACGCCGACTCTCGGCCCGGAAACAGACAGGGTCGGTCCTCGCGGCATTTGCAATGCCAGCGCCTTTGAGGGACTTACTGGCCAGTCTGCGCGGTCAGCGCATGCGCCCGTTCGATCTCGCAGGGCCGCTGGCGGCGCCTCTTTGCCGGTTACGCTCACGCGGATGATCGCTTCGCCTTTCAGGCGCCTGGATACGTCCGGCTTCGCGCCCCGGCACCGGACTGCAGCGCAGGCAAGCCCGCCGGACTGTTGCTGCAAGCGGCTCCGGCTTGAGGTCTCCGGCGCCTGAGCCGGCCGCGACCCGCCCCGCCCGCGGCCCATCCCGGTCCCGAGCTCGGTGATCGGAACAAACCTTCGCAGCAACCCGTCGCCAGTTCCCCTTTGCCACGTCGATCGGCCATCAGCGGCAGGCGCGCACCACGCCGGCCCCGCACGCGCTGTGCTTCGCTCACCGATGATAGCGCCTTGCACCAGCTAACGGGCGTTTCCCCCCTGGCGAAGCTAGATGATGGATACGCAGCGGACGCCAGCCCGCAACCCGCCCCGAGTGGCAGCATTGTGCTGCAATCCATCAGCCAAGGGATACGACCAGTGACACCCCCACTCACGCACGACGACATCGACATTTTCCGCCGGCGACTGCTTGGCGCGGCCGCAATCACCGCTGCGGCCATCGCCGCGCACGCCAATGCGGCGCCCGAACCATTGCACCCGTCCCCCAGCGCTGCCCGTTTGCCTACGCTCAGGCAAGTCTCAGCTGGATCGCTTGATGTCGGCTATGTCGACGCAGGCCCCGCAGACGGGCGCGCCGTCCTCCTGCTCCATGGCTGGCCCTATGACATCCACAGTTTCGTCGATGTCATCCCCGTGCTCGCATCCCAGGGCTACCGAGTGATCGCACCGTATTTGCGCGGGTACGGAACAACCCGGTTCCGCGCCGCACAGACGCCGCGAAATGGACAACAGGCGGCGCTTGCCCTCGACGTCATTACACTGATGGATGCGCTGCGCATCGAAAAGGCGATTGTTGCCGGCTTTGACTGGGGCGCGAGGACCGCCAACATTCTCGCAGCCATATGGCCTGAGCGTTGCAAGGCGCACGTATCGGTCAGCGGATACCTGATCGGCAATCGCGAGACCTCGCAGGCGCCGCTGCCGCCGTCTGCCGAGTTGCAATGGTGGTACCAGTTTTATTTTGCCACCGAACGTGGACGTGCCGGATATGCCGCCAATACCGCCGCGTTCGCCCGGTTGATCTGGAAACTTGCCTCGCCGCAATGGCAGTTTGACGACGCGACATTTGCGCGATCGGCAGCGGCGCTCGACAATCCCGATCACGTCGCAATAGTGATTCACAACTACCGCTGGCGGCTGGGTCTCGCCGACGGCGAGCGCCAATTCGACGATCTCGAAGGCCGGCTTGCTGCGGGGCCGGCGATCACCGTGCCGACGATCACCCTGGAAGGAGACGCGAACGGCGCGCCGCACCCGGACCCTTCAAGCTATAAGCGGAAGTTTTCGGGCAAATACGCCCATCGCCTGATCACCGGCGGCATCGGTCACAATCTGCCGCAAGAAGCGCCGGCCGCGTTTGCGCGCGCAATCATTGACGCCGACCGGCTCTAACGAGGACCCGGGCCGCCGGCATGCCAGGCGTGCTCAAGGCGTTATCCGGCCATGCCGCGATCGCGGCAACGCCTGGCCCGGCCCGGCCCTTCGCCGGTGTCAAATTGGTCCGGGGTCAAAGCTGCGTCTCGCGCAGGAGTGCAGCGTCAACCTCTCAGCCCGGTAAAATCCCGCCGCAGTGATCCCGGGCGTCCGCGAGACGGCTCGCCGCTTACGGCCCTGGGCGCGCCGCCTTGCGTGGATCGGGCGAGGGGGGCAGCCGAGCCATGGGATGCAACCGCTGACGCGCAGGTGGCGTCTCAGAACCGCGCATGCTCAAACCGCAAAACTGTGCGCGACTGCCCGGCGCGCCTGCAAGGCCCGGCCATCGAAGGCAGCGCGCCGGGCGCTCTGTGTGTTCCGCCGGCAGATAATACTAGCTCGCAGCACCTAACTGGCGAAGCCGGACCCTTAAGGCAATCTACCTGCCTGACGCTGGTGCATCCTCACCAATGTCGGTCCACATCAATTGGAGGTCGAAATGAACAATGCAGCCAGGTTCCCGCGCATGGAACCCAAACACGCCGGTGCGCCCGCGCCGGACACCTCGCGCTCAATTTCCAGGAAAAGTCTGATGATCAAACTCGTGGCAGCGCTTGCCGGCCTCGTCACGCTCTGCGGCTGCGCCTCCGCACAGCCGTCGCGTGAACCCAAGGCGACCACGGTCGTACTTGTTCACGGGGCCTTTGCCGAATCGGCAAGCTGGGACGGCGTGATTACGAAGCTTGAACGGGATGGCTACGGCGTCGTCGCAGTCGCCAATCCCCTGCGCGGTGTTCAGACAGATGCTGAATATGTCGGCCGCGTGGTCGCGTCGATCAACGGGCCGGTCGTGCTGGTCGGTCACTCTTACGGCGGTTCCGTGATCAGCGATCCCGCTGCGGCGACGGCGAATGTCAAGTCATTGGTGTTCGTTGCCGCGTTTGCGCCTGATGCGGGCGAGACAGCTGCGGACCTTGCCGGACGCTTTCCCGGATCAACGCTTGGACAAGCGCTGGCGCCGCCGGTACCGCTGCCGGGCGGCGGCCATGATCTCTACATTAATCAGGAAAAGTTCCCCGCACAGTTCGCAGCCGACGTACCGGAAGCTGAAGCGGCGCGCATGGCTGCGACGCAGCGCCCAATCCGGGAGTCCGCACTGAACGAGCCCGAGCGCGCGCCAAGCTGGAAACACCTGCCGTCCTGGTTTGTCTACGGTACGGCCGATCGCAACATTCCGCCCGAGGCGCATGCCTTCATGGCAGAGCGCGCCCGGTCTCGCGGCACGCAGGTCGTCGACGGCGCATCGCATGTCCTGATGATCTCACATCCCGATAACGTAGCCGCTGTCATCGAGGCCGCCGCCGGCGAATGAGCAGAGCGAAGGTCCGGTTGAACAGGAGCATGCCTCCCGCCGCCGGACCTTCGTTCGAATGCGCCGGTTGCCGGCGCCGACATGCGAGGCGAGCAGGCACATCGCGTCTGCCTGTGGCATAGGCGGCGCGGGGCCGCTGGCGGCGCACCATGGCCGCCTGTACGTCCGCGCGGCCCGAGGCTGTATCGGCACCTCGCATCGCAAGCATGACTGCCAGGCGATTGCGCCATGTGGCGACGGGCCTCAACCCCTTCGCCGGCCCGCGCAGCGAGCAGGACGATGCCAGGGGGACCCGGATGATTGCTGCTGCGGCGCGGTCAGCCGGTAGCAGATTTCCCGGGCGTGTCAGCCGTGGTATCGCCGGTCCCAAGCGGCGGATCGATGGCGTCGATTTCTTTCAGGAGCAGGTCGGCGGCCTGGATGTCGGTTGTCGCAAGGCCCTCGGCGAACGCTTCGCGCACCGGCCGCAGCAGGGCCGCCGCGTCGCGGAACCGGTCGTCCAAAAGCTGCAGGCGGGCAAGGTCGATCGCGGAACGCAGCTCCCAGCCCTTCGCGCCCTGCCTTTGACTCCAGGCGATCGACTCCCGCAGAAGCGCCTCGGCTTCGGCGCGACCGGCATGCGCGAGCGCGACACCCGCATTCACGCGCAGCACTTCGGGCATTGCGACCAACTCGCCGTTCTCGTTGCACCGGTTGACCAGCGCGTTCACGAGTTCAAGGGCTTCGCCAAGACGCCCGGTCAGCGTCAGCCCCTGTGTCAGGGCCAGGCTAAACGACGTCGTCAGCAGTTCGTACCGCGCTGGACGAAGGCGCGCGAGGCTCTCCTGGAGCCAGCCGAGCGCTTCGCTGGCTTGTCCTTGCTGAACCGCCAGCTTTCCCCGAAAGCCGCCGGTCGCGGCAATGTACGGGCCCAGAGCATTGACTTCAGCGCAGCGGGCAAAACGGTCCAGGTCGTCTTGCGCCTGGTCGAGGTCACCGGTCCAGAAATCCACCGATAGCGCCCAGACAAGCGCGATGCAGTGCGTGGCGGGATAGTCGAGGCTGCCCGCCTCCTGCACGGTTTGCGCCGCGAGACGCTTTGCCTGGTCGGGGTAACCCTGAAGCCAGAGTGTTCTTGCAAGCGCAATGCTCGCGCGATTGCGGTGGTCGAACCCGTAATGGATCGTCCTTGACCGTTGCGAGGGCGCGCTGTGCGTGAGCGACAGCTCCAGGAGGCGACGCGCCTCTGCATGATCTCCCGCCAGGTGATTGGAAATCCCGGCGACTGAGGCGGCGACAGCAATTGCCTCGGGCTGGGCGATCGCCTCAGCGACCTGCCCCGCCATGTCTGCCCAGGTCCGGGCTGTCTTGAAATCTCCGATCCGCTCATGAAAAATGTGCAACCGGCCGAGCACCCGGAGTTGGTTCCATCGATCGCCGAGCGCTTCTGCAACCTCCAGCGCCCGACGAAGGGCTGTCTCGGCAGCTGCGCCATTGCCGCGAGTGAACATTAGGGAAAGCCCCAGAGCCGCCTGCAACTCAAGTTCGGCGAGCGTATCACGGTCGCGATCATCGAGCTGGGCAACGACCCGGCCGCACCAGGTGCGGCACTCGGTAAACAAGGACAAGGTCAGGAACACAGGCGCACACGCCGCCGCAAGCCGGACCCCGATCGAAAGGTCGCCGTTTTCGCTGAACGCCCAGTTCAGTGCGCTGCGTATGGTGCTGATGTGCAACGAGAAGCGCGGCGCCCGTCCCAGATAAGAACCGCCGGAGGCCCAGACGCCCTCAATCCTTTCGAGATGGAGCCCGGCGCTACGCTTCATCACCGCGGTTATCGTACCCGGTCCGCGCGCAGCGAGCTTTTCATGCGCGTACGCCCTGGTAATTTCCAGCAACCGGTAGAATCCGGGCTCACCCCATCGATCATTTGCCACCAGCGACTTGGTGATCAGTTCACTGATCGCGGCCGCTGCAGCGTCAGCGTTCAGGTCGTCATCCGATATGACCTCGAGCGCGGCATCCATGGAAAACGGGCCGTGAAAAACTGATAACCGCTCCAGCGTGAGACGCTCCTCGTCGGTCAGGAGATCGTAGCTCCAGTCGAGCGCGGCCTGCAGCGTCTGTTGTCGCTGCAGCGCCGTGCGGCGACCGCTCCAGCCAAGACTGAACCGCTCCCCCAACTGCGCCGCAGTTGCTTCAAGGCCGTGTGAAGCGGCGCGCACAGCGACGAGCTCGAGCACCAGCGGCAGTCCATCCAGTCGATAACTAAGATCGGCCATCAGCCGGACCGCTTCGCGATCGACGACCAGCTTGCTGTTGGCTGCACTTGCGCGCTCGAGAAACAGCGCCACGGCGGGATAAGCCAGCATCGCTTCGCGCGAAAGGCAGGCCGCTTCATCGGGGTAGTCCAGCGAGCGCAGCCAGTGCACGTGCTCACTGCGAACCCGCAGCGGCTCACGGCTGGTCGCGAGCACTCTTACCTCTGGCGCGGCGCTGGAGATGCGCTCGACATTGGTCGCGACGGCATCCATCAGATGCTCACAATTGTCGAGGATGAGGAGAAACGCCTCCTGGCGAATATGTCCCAGTACCACCGCCATGGGATCATCGGCCTGCACCAGGATACCCAGCGCCGCCGCAATTGCCGATGACACAAGGGTCTCATCGCGCACGGGCGCAAGATCGACGAAACACACCTGCCCCTTGAAGCGCGCGAGCAGCTGATGACCGAGTTCGACAGCCACGGTCGTCTTGCCGACCCCAGCCGGTCCCACGATCGTGAAGACCCTTGTCTCACAAACCCGCTGCATGAGGAATTGCACATCCTCATCGCGGCCAAACAGCCTGGCCAATCGGTCGGGAAGTCTCTCGACCGGAGCGGCCGACGGCCCGGCTGTCTCCTGCGCCGGCGCGTCGGCGCATGGCCGGCGCCGAACCGGTGCCACGAACGCATAGCCCACCCCGACCTGCGTGGAAATGTAGCGTGCGCCTTGTTCGCCGTCGCGCAGAAGCTTTCGCAGGCCCGCCATGTGGAACCGCAGGCTGCCGTCCTCCACCACAACGTCCGGCCAGACGCGCTTCATCAACTCGCGCTTGGACAAAACTTGCCCGGGTTGTTCGACCAGCGCGGCAAGCAGATCAAATGAGCGCCCGCCGATCTCCACCGGCAATCCGTCCATCGTGAGCAGCCGCTCGGCGGGTGAGAGGCAGAATGGACCGAATTCAATTCGCTCGCGCAAATAGCCTGGCGATGCTTCTGCCATTGTCAGTCGCCTTCCCGGGACCCGGCAACCGGCCGCAGTCCCTGAACGCCGCTCGCCTGGATGATCCTCTTATCCGGGCGCCCATGCAGGCCCATAGTATCTCTCATCCCTTCCTGCGGGAAGCCTGCACCTGTTTCTCGGCGGCCTGCCGTCATCTGACAAGTTAGGCCCCGTTAGATGGTGTTAGTGCCCTCGCGCACCGCAGACGCGCCGAATGACAGCGCCGGCGTCTGTCATCCGTGGTCGTGTGGGGCCGATCGGCGGACGTTGCCTGCCGGGTCGCAGGACCACCCAGCTTAAGGGGCTGCGGGTTGCCCCCGATATGCACGCGCAATCCGAAAGGAGGCCGCGCGCCGGAGGCAAGCCTGGCGGACTGTCTGAAGACCGGGTCGGCGCAGACGGGCGATTACGCAACCTGCAAACAACTTGCTGCAGGCCGGACATCGCTCGACGATTGCGACGACTAACACGCGATCACAACGCCAAACGAGCATTCTTCGCGAATTGTCCCAGATATCCGGCACGAGACCTTACACCGGAAAGGAATTGATGTGTCGCAACGATGGATGATCACCGGAAGCTCGCGCGGGATCGGACGCGCATTGTCCGAAGCCGTCCTTGGCGCCGGTCACCGCCTTATCGCCACCGCGCGCGACCCGGCGCAACTTGATGATCTGGTGAAGCGCCATGGCGAGGCCGTCCGGACAGCCAGACTTGACGTGACCGACCCGGCTGACGCCGAGGCGGCAATGCGCTTGGCGGTAGACTGCTTTGGCGGGCTCGACGTGCTGGTCAACAATGCCGGATATGGCAACGTCAATTCGGTTGAGGACACCGGCCTCGACGCGTTTCGCCAGCAGATCGAGACGAACCTTTTCGGAACGATCATCGTGACCAAAGCCGCGATCCCCGTGATGCGCGCGCAGCGCAGCGGCCACATCGTCCAGTTTTCTTCGGTTGGCGGCCGCGTCGGTGCGCCCGGGCGCGCGCCATATTCCGCTGCCAAGTGGGGCGTCGAAGGCTTCTCCGAAGTCCTTGCTCGCGAAATGGCGCTCATCGGCGTCAAGGTCACAATTGTCGAGCCGGGTGGTTTTCGAACCGACTTTGCCGGAGCATCGACATCATTGGAGGAAGGCAGGCCTGAGTACGACGCCGTTGTTGGCGCCGCGGCGCGCATGCAACGCGAATACGACGGACGCCAATCGGGCGATCCGGCGCGCGCTGCGCAGGTCCTCCTTCAGCTTGCGCGGTTGGACCGGCCACCGCTGCGCCTTCCGCTCGGAAGCGATGCGTTAAAAATCATAGAGCAAGCCGACCTCGCAAGGCTGCAAGAACTCGACGCGTGGCGCGCGTTGAGCCTGTCCACCGACTTTCCCTTCGAAGATCGCGCCCCGGATCGGCCGGCGGCGTCGCCCGCGTCATAGTCGCGGATCAACACGCCCCGCAGAGGAGATATCAACATGAAAGACGACCGCAAATCGCGCCAGGCGACATCCGAGGTTGCAAGGAGTGGCCGGACCTGGCTCATCACCGGTGCCTCGAGCGGTCTTGGCTATGCCCTCGCCCAGCACGTCCTGCAACGCGGTGACCAGTGCGTTCTGACCGCGCGATCGAAACAGGCCATGCAAGCGCTCGCCGCCCGCTACCCTGATACGGCGCGCGTCGCTGAGTTGGACGTCACCCTGCCCGAACAGAGAAGTGCCGCCGTTGAGGCGGCCGAAGACCAATTCGGCTCCGTCGATGTGCTCGTCAACAATGCGGGTATCGACTTTGTCGGCGCCATTGAGGAGCAGAGCGAGGCTGATTACCGGGCACAGTTTGAAGTCAATTTCTTCGCGGCTGTAGAAATGATCCGGGCGGTCCTGCCCGGCATGCGTCAGCGCCGACGCGGAACCATTATCAACATCTCGTCGATGGACGGCATCGCCAGCTTGCCAGCGAATGGATTTTACTCAGCCAGCAAGTTCGCGCTGGAGGGCCTTACGGAAGCTCTGTGGCAGGAAATCGAAACCATCGGCTTGCGTGCGCTCCTGATCGAACCCGGCTCATTTCGCACCGGAATCGAGCAGCGCACCCGCGTTTCGGGAGATCCCATTTCTGCTTACCAAGCGACATCGGGCGCCTTCCGGACGTTGCTGGGCACGGCGACGCCCGACCAGTTCCCGGGCGACCCTGCCCGCGCCGCAGGCGCGATTTACGAGGTTGTCGTCTCTGGCACGCTCCGGCACCGAGTTGTGCTGGGCAGTGACGCCCAGCGGAGGATTGGCGCCAGGCTCGATACGCTGCGGGCGGAATTTGAGGCCGGAAGAGAGATGGCCCTCAGCACCGACTATCCCGGCGGAGGAAAGGCGATCCTGTGACGGGGCGCCAAGTCGCGTGAACAGCACGCCGGGCCCGGACCGGGCCGCGCGGCTGCGCGCAGGCCCGATTGCGGTCGCCGCCGTCATCATGTGCGACCAGCGAAGCTTGTCTTATGACTTTTCGTGCCGTTTGGGAGATATTGGCACCGCCGCCGAGAGTACGAGCTCCCGGACGGCGGCGCTACCAGATTCACACATTGGGTTTGAAGCCGAGGGTATGGAGTGATTTTTTGGCGGCTTGGATTTCGAGCCAACCTTGTAGCATGACGACGGGCCCCGGTTTTCCATAGTATCCTGTCCATCCGCC